>Ga0190265_10002978_pt1 | contig 11503 bp, 9 predicted proteins | sample Popmic124T_FD_133135 | JGI IMG/M metagenome (GOLD analysis project Ga0190265, IMG submission 133135) | Populus adjacent soil microbial communities from riparian zone of Indian Creek, Utah, USA - 124 T | ecosystem: Environmental > Terrestrial > Soil > Riparian zone | place: USA: Utah | collected...
ACTCCTCGGGCCAGCGGGCCAGTCCGTTCGCGAAGCCGTGCGTGAGGGAGGCGCTGCAGAACCCGCCGTTGCGTCCCGAGGCGGCCCAGCCGATCTCCCTGGCCTCGACGAGTACCACGTCCCGGCGGGGATCGCGCTCCTTGGCGATCAGCGCCGTCCACAGGCCGCTGTAGCCGCCGCCGACGACGAGCAGATCGCACTCCTCGTCGCCGGTGAGCGCGGGCAGGGGGTCGGGACGGTGCTCGGGGTCGTCCAGCCAGAAAGGCACCGGGCGGGCGCCGGCCAGTGCGCGTACGGCGTCCACGCGAACGGCGCCCGCAGCCACCGCCGCACCCGCACCCGCACGACTCGGCTGCTTCGTCGTCATCGGTCGCTCCTGCGGCGGTTGGCGGTGACCTGGCCACCGAGCACGATGGCGACCGCGATGAGGAACATGGCCGTCCCGATGACGTTCACCTGCACCGGCACACCCCGCTGCGCGGCACCCCAGACGAACATCGGGAAAGTGACCGTGGAGGGCCCGGCGTTGAACTGGGTGATGATGAAGTCGTCGAAGGACAGCGCGAAACTCAGCATCGCTCCTGCCGCGATGCCCGGCGCGGCCAGCGGCAGCGTGACGCGCAGGAACGTCTGAAGGGGCCCCGCGTACAGGTCGCGGGCAGCCTCCTCCAGACGCGGATCCATGCTCATCACCCGCGCCTTGACCGCTACGACGACGAAGCTCAGACAGAACATGATGTGCGCGATCAGGATCGTGACGAACCCGAAGTCCACACGTGTGTTGAGGAAGAGAGTGCCCAGAGAGGCACCCATCACGACCTCGGGCATCGCCATCGGCAGGAAGATCAGCGCGTTGCCGGTGCCCTTTCCGCTGAAACGGTAGCGGGCGAGCGCGAACGCAGCGAGCGTGCCGAAGGCCGTGGCGAACAGCGTCGCCAGCAGGGCGACTTGGAGGCTGAGCGCGAGGGAGCCGCACATGTCGGCGACACCGCAGGGGTCGGTCCAGGCGTCGGTGGAGAAGGTGCGCCATTCGTAGTTGAAGCGGCCCGCGGGCTTGTTGAAGGAGAAAAGCATCACCACCACGTTCGGCAGCAGCAGATACAGCAGCGCCGCGAGTCCCGCGAGGACGACCGCGTTGCGGCGCAGCCAGCGAACCGGGGCCAGAGCAGGCGAGTCGGCAGCCATCAGACCAGTTCCTCCGTTCCCGCCCTGCGCATATAGATGGTGACGACGATCAGGATGATCGCCATGAGGATGAAGGACATGGCAGCTGCCGCGGGGTAGTCCAGCACGTTGAGGAACTGCTTCTGGATCGCGTTGCCGACCATCTGTGTGTTCGGCGAACCCAGCAGCTGCGCGTTGATGTAGTCGCCGGAGGCCGGGATGAAGGTGAGCAGAGTCCCCGCGACCACCCCCGGGAGGGAGAGCGGAAAGGTCACCTTGCGGAAGACCGTCGCCGGCTTGGCGTACAGGTCACGGGCCGCCTCGTGCAGGGAGAGGTCGATCCGCTCCAGCGAGCTGTAGAGCGGAAGGATCATGAACGGCAGGAAGTTGTACGTCAGTCCGCACACCACCGCCAGCGGGGTCGCCAGCAGCCGGTCGTCCCCGGTCAGGCCCAGCAGGCTGGTGACGTCCAGGATGTGCACCGACTCCAGCACGCCGACCACGGGGCCACCGTCGGAGAGGATCGTCTTCCAGGCGAGGGTGCGGATGAGGAAGCTGGTGAAGAAGGGCGCGATCACCATCACCAGCAGCAGGCCGCGCCAGCGGCCGGCACGGAAGGCGATCATGTACGCCAGGGGGTAGCCGATGAGCAGGCACAGCAGGGTCGCGAACGAGGCGTAGAGGAACGACCGCAGGAAGTGCTCGCCGTAAGTGGCCAGTGCGTCGGAGTAGTTGGAGAAGTCCCAGGTGACGCGGAACCCTTCCTCCAGGGAGCCGCTCTGCACCGACGTGGATGCCTGGTAGAAGAACGGCGAGACGAAGAAGACCGCGAGCCACAGCCCCGCCGGAAGCAGCAGCCAGTACGGCGTGAGGCTGCGCCTCGGGCCGGTTTTCGGGCCGTCCCCGGAGGAGCCGGTCTCCGGGGACGGCCGATCTGTGGGCGGAGCCGCGCCGGCGGAGGCGGGCACTGTCGGGGCAGTCACAGCGTCTCCTCCACCGTTCCGGCATCCGCGTCCTGGGCGGCGTCCAGCGCGAAGGTGTGCGAGGGCCGCCAGTGCAGCACCACTTCGGCGCCCGGCGTCAGACGGGCGTCGCGTTCGACGTTCTGCTCGTAGACGCTGAACTCGGAGCAGACCGGGCTGTCGATGACGTACTGCCAGGAGACGCCGAGGTAGCCGGCGTCACGGATGCGCCCGGTCAGCAGGTTGCTGCCCTCGGGGATCGCGCCTGTGGCGTCGGACGTCTCGGAGTCGTCGGCGTGGGTGAGGGATATCTTCTCGGGGCGCACGCCCACCAGCACCTTCCCGCCCGCCCGGGGGTCCTCGACGGCGCACCGCTGTGCGGGCAGCCGCAGGACGGTGTCGGCGCCGACGGCTTTCAGCCGCAGGTCCTCCCCCTCGACGGCGATGATCTCCGCCTCGATGAGGTTGGACGTACCGAGGAAGTTGGCGGTGAAGGTGGAGCGCGGGTTCTCGTACAGCTCGTCGGGGGCGCCGAGTTGCTCGACACGGCCGGCGTTCATCACGGCCACGGTGTCGGCCATCGTCATGGCCTCCTCCTGGTCGTGCGTGACGTGGACGAAGGTGATGCCGACCTCCGTCTGGATGCGCTTGAGCTCCAGCTGCATCTGGCGTCGCAGCTTGAGGTCGAGCGCGCCCAGCGGTTCGTCCAGCAGCAGCACCTGCGGGCGGTTGATCAACGCCCGGGCCAGCGCGACCCGTTGCTGCTGACCGCCGGAGAGCTGACGCGGCTTGCGGCGGGCCAGCGTGCCGAGTTCGACCAGCTCCAGCATCTCCTCGACCTGCTTCTGCACAGACGAGATGCCGCGGCGGCGCAGTCCGAACGCGACGTTCTCCGTGACGTCGAGATGCGGGAAGAGGGCGTAGTTCTGGAAGACCGTGTTCACCGGGCGCTTGTGCGGCGGGAGCCGGGTGATGTCTTCCTTGCCGAGCCGGATACTGCCTCCGGTCGGCTCCTCCAGCCCCGCGATCATGCGCAGGGTGGTGGTCTTGCCGCAGCCCGAGGCTCCGAGGAGAGCGAAGAAGGAGCCCTCGGGGATGGTGAGGTCCAGCGGGTGCACGGCGGTGAAGTCGCCGAAGACCTTGCTGACTCCGGAAAGCGTGATCGTCATGGCCGTTTCCTCGCTGGGCCTAGGCGCCTATGAGCTTGGTGAACTTGTTCTCGTAGCGGGCCTGTTCGTCGGTGGACATCGGCCGGAAGTTCTTCCCGCGCTTCACCGTCTTGGCGTCGGGGAAGATCAGCGGATCCTTCGCGATGTCCTTGTCGATCTTCTCCATCTCGGCCTTCGCACCGGAGACCGGACAGATGTAGTTGACCCATGCGGCCAGCTCGGCGGCCACCTCGGGCTGGTAGTAGTAGTTGATCAACGCCTCGGCATTCGCCTGGTGGCGGGCCTTGGCGGGTACGAGCAGGTCGTCCGTGCCGAAGAGATAGCCGCTCTCGGGGAGCGCGAATTCGATGTCCGGGTTGTCCAGCTTCAGCTGCACGATGTCGCCGGCCCAGGCCAGACAGGCGGCGATGTCACCGGAGTTCAGCTCGTCCAGGTAGTCGTTGCCGCTGAAGCGCCGCAGCTGCTTGCCGTCGACCGCCTTCTGCATGCGCGCGATGACCTTGTCGAAGTCGTCGTCGGTGAACTTCCCCGGGTCGATGCCCGTGTCGAGCATCGTGAGGCCGACGGTGTCGGTCATCTCGCTGAGCATCGAGACCCGGCCCTTGAGCGAATCGTCCTCCAGCAGCTGGGTCACGCTGGTGACCTTCTTCCCGCCGGTGGCCTTCTTGTTGTACGCGACCACGCAGGCCGTGCCCGCCCACGGGTAGCTGTACTGCCGCCCCGGGTCCCCGGCGGCCGTACGGAAGCGGTCCTCCAGGTTGGCCACGGCGTTGGGTATGCGGGCCGGGTCGAGGCGCTGGGCCCAGCCCTGCCGGATGATGCGGCCCGCCATCCAGTCGGTCAGGCAGACAAGGTCACGTCCGGTGTCCTGGCCGGCGGCGAGCTGCGGCTTGATCTTGCCGTAGAACTCGCTGTTGTCGTTGATGTCCTCGACGTACTTGACCTTGATGCCGCTCTCACGCTGGAAGCGGTCCAGCGTGGGGCGCTTCTTCTTGTTCTTCTCGTCGACGTCGATGTAGAGGGGCCAGTTGGCGAAGTTGAGGACCTTCTCCTTCTTGGAGTAGTCGGGGTTGTCCTCGGGGTCGTTGCCGCCACGGCTGCCCTCTGCGGGCGGGATGCCGCACGCGGCCAAGGCCGCGCCTCCCGCGGCGAGCGAGCCCAGACGCAGCAGGCGGCGGCGGCTCATGGCGGCGCGTCCACTGGTCATGCTCCGCTCCCACGCCCTGCGTACAGGGTCGGGCAAGCCTTCGTACAGCTGCGGGTCCAGGTCCATCGGGAGCTGCCTTCCGGTGAAGGGACAGGGAAGGAGGTGCGGGGCGGGAAAGGGCTCGGCCGGCGGTGGCTCCGGCGGCCGGGGTCGTGCTCAGCGGTCGCCGAAGACGGTGCGGTGCCAGTCCTTGCGCGCCTCGCCGGTGGTGTCGTACATGACGTGCTTGAGCTGTGTGTACTCCTCGAAGGAGTAGGCCGACATGTCCTTGCCGTAGCCGGAGGCCTTGTAGCCGCCGTGCGGCATCTCGCTGATGATCGGAATGTGGTCGTTGATCCAGACGCAGCCCGCCTGGATCTCGCGTGCGGCACGGCCCGTACGGAAGACGTCGCGGCTCCAGGCCGAGGCAGCCAGTCCGTATGGGGTGTCGTTGGCGAGTGCGATTCCCTCGTCGTCGCTGTCGAAGGGGAGGACGGTCAGCACCGGGCCGAAGACCTCCTGCTGCACGATCTCGCTGTCCTGCGGCGCGTCAGTGATGAGGGTGGGCAGATAGTACGCGCCCTTCGCCAGTTCACCGCCCGGCACCTCGCCGCCGGTGACGACGGTGGCGTAGGAGCGCGCCCGTGCGACGAATGCGGCGACACGGTCGCGGTGCGCGTGCGAGATGAGGGGGCCCAGGTCGGTGCCGGGGGCGAAGGGGTCACCGACCCGCACCAGCCGCATCAGCTCCGCCACACCGCTGACGAACTCCTCGTACAGCGGCCGCTGTACGTACGCGCGGGTCGCGGCGGTGCAGTCCTGGCCGGAGTTGATCAGCGCGCCGGCCACCGCTCCGTGCGCGGCCGCTCGCACGTCGGCGTCGTCGAAGACGACGAACGGCGCCTTGCCGCCCAGTTCCAGGTGCAGCCGCTTCACGGTGCCGGTCGCGAGCTCGGCGACCCGCTTGCCGACGGCTGTGGAGCCGGTGAAGGAGGTCATGGCAACGTCCGTGTGCCCGACCAGAGCCTCGCCGGCGTCCGTCCCCGCGCCCGAGACGATGTTGACGACACCGTCAGGGATGCCGGCATCACGCGCTGCCTCGGCGAACATCAGGGAGGTCAGCGGGGTGAGTTCGGACGGCTTGAGGACGATCGTGTTGCCGGCGGCGACGGCCGGGAGGATCTTCCACGCGGCCATCTGCAGCGGGTAGTTCCACGGCGCTATGGAGCCGATGACGCCGAGCGGTTCGCGGCGCACGTACGAGGTGTGGTCACCGCTGTACTCGCCCGCCGCGACCCCCGCCAACTGGCGTGCGGCCCCCGCGAAGAAGGAGACGTTGTCGAAGGAGCCGGGGACGTCGAACTCCTCGGAGAGCTTCAGCGGCTTGCCGCACTGGAGCGACTCGGCGTACACGAATTCCTCCGTGCGCTCCCGCAGCACGGCGGCCCAGCGGTGCATCGCATCCGAGCGTTCGCCCGGCGTCGCACCCGACCACTCCGGCAGGGCACGTCCTGCGGCCTCGACGGCGCTGCCGACGTCGGCGGCGCCCGCGAGTTCGTAGGTGAGGACCTGCTCACCCGTCGCCGGGTCGACGACCTCGTGCGTACGCCCGGAACTGCCGGATCCGAGCTGCCCCTGGGTGAACTGGGCGCCCGCTGCGAACCGCGAGGACACATCGAAGCGCTGGACCATCGAGCTCTCCTGCCTACGGCGATGTGGCGTCAGCCGGTATTGAACGCCGATCCTGACAGGAGGAGCCTGATTCAACAAGTGATTCCGTCGTTGCCATTTGATTAAGCCACGGAATCTGTACCCCGCACGGATTTACACCCCATTATCCGCAGTCCTGTCCAGCACGAGCGTGACGCTGCCCCGCGCATCGATGGAGGGCCCGCCTCCGGAGTCGGGGTCCGACTTCTCCAGGTCCTCCCGGAAGACCGTGAACATCAGCACGAGCACCGTGATGATGATCACGGAGAGGACCGTCCCGACGATCCCCATCACGAATCCCGCCACCGCCTGACCTCGTCCGCCCAGCTCACCGCGGTCGACACCGCGCCGCGCGGAGAGACCGAGACCGAGCGCGATGGGCGAGGTGATGATGCCGAGGAAGCTGCCCCAGCAGGTGGACACCGCGACCATGCTGATGATGCCGAGCACAAGGGCAGCAACGGACTTGCCGTTGGACGGGGCCGCGCCGTGCCAGCCGTATCCGGCCGGTCCGTGCCCCGGGCCGGTGCCGTAGCCGTAGCCGTAGCCGTAAGGCGGGGGCGGCCCCGACGGCGGATGGCCGTAGGCGGAACCGGGGGGCGGCTGGCCGTAACCCTGTCCGTACGCCTGGCCCTGTCCGTACCCCTGGCCGCCCTGTCCGTAGCCGTATCCGTGGCCCGCGCCCGGCTGTTGGCCTGGCGGGCCCTGCCCCGGTCCGTACGGCGACGACACCCCGTAAGCGGAAGCGGCACCGGCTCCAGGACCGCCTGGTGCCGAACCCGGAGCAGGCGGGACGGGAGGCGGCGGCGCGGCACCGGAACCGGAAGTGACCGTCGGCTGCTCGGCCACCGACCGGCGCTGCTGGTCCTGCTCGCTCTCTCCCCAACTGCCGGACTTGCCGGACTTGCCGAGTGAGACCCCCTCGTCGGGAGGCGCCCACGGATTGTGCTGCCCGTCGCCGGACCGCCCGGGCTGTCCGGTGTCGTCTGCCATGTGTCCCCTCCTGGGGTTTCGCGTCCCGGGCACCATGCTATTCGCCCGTAGGGACGGCCCGCATACGATGATCCGGCTCCCTTCCCACTGGAGGTTTTCGTTGTCCGACCTCACCGCTTTCATCGCCGGGCTGCCCAAGGCCGAGCTGCACGTGCACCACGTCGGCTCGGCTTCACCGCGCATCGTGGCCGAACTCGCCGCCAGGCACCCCGATTCCCCGGTTCCGGCCGATCCCGCGGCGTTGAGGGACTTCTTCACCTTCACCGACTTCGCGCACTTCATCGAGGTCTACCTCGGCGTCGTCGATCTGCTGCGGGACGCCGAGGACGTACGGCTGCTCACCTTCGAGATCGCCCGCGACCTGGCTCGCCAGCAGGTGCGCTACGCCGAATTGACCGTCACGCCCTTCAGCTCCACCAGCCGCGGGATACCGGCCGAGGCCTTCCTGGAGGCCATCGAGGACGCGCGCCACGCAGCGGAGAAGGAACTCGGCGTCGTCCTCCGCTGGACCTTCGACATCCCGGGCGAGGCTGGGCTGCCCGCAGCGGAGGAGACCACCCGCATCGCCACGGAGATGGCCCCGGACGGCTTGATCTCCTTCGGTCTCGGCGGCCCCGAAGTCGGCGTTCCGCGCCCGCAGTTCAAGCCGTACTTCGACCGTGCGATCGCATCGGGGCTGCACAGCGTGCCGCACGCCGGCGAGACCACAGGGCCCGGAACGATCTGGGACGCCCTCACCTCGCTGCGCGCCGAACGCATCGGTCACGGCACGAGCGCCACTCGGGACCCGCGGCTGCTTCAGCACCTGGCCGAGCAGGAGATCCCCCTGGAGGTCTGCCCCACCTCCAACATCGCCACCCGCGCGGTCGAGGACCTGGAGGACCACCCGATTCGTGAGATGGCCGAGGCCGGCGTCCTGGTCACCGTCAACAGCGACGACCCGCCCATGTTCAGCACCGACCTCAACACGGAGTACGCCATCGCGGCACGGCTGCTGAGCCTGGACGCGGCGGGTATCGCGTCGCTCGCCCAGAACGCCGTGCGGGCGTCCTTCATGGACAAGGCCGGGAAGGCCGGGCTCAACGACGAGATCGACGCGTATCTCGCCTCGTGGCAGCGGCAGTCGTAGTACCGGGAGACGGGACCGACGGCCCCCGGGCCCGGTCCCGTCTCACCCTCGCCGGGGTCAGGACTGGTACGGATTCTGCGGCGGCCGGCCGCCACCCTGGGGCTGCCCGCCCTGCGGCTGCTGACCGGCGAACGGGTTGCCCTGCTGCGGGGTCTGCCCCTGCTGCGGAGCGCCCTGCTGGGGCTGGCCGCCACCGCCCTGGGCGATGAGCTGATCCGCGTTCTCCTTCGTCACCTCGCTCGCAGCGCCGCAGAAGGTGCACTGCAGCTGGTGCTTCGCCGGCATGACCGGAAACAGCGGAATGAAGAACAGCGAGAACTTCGTCACCCGCTTACGCAGGGCGTGAGCCGACGGATTGCCGCAGAAGCTGCACAGCAGGTTCAGCATCGCCAGCTGATGCATCTTGGACGAGGTGCCGAAGATGAGCACGGGGGCTCCGTTTCCGAGTGCGTACAAGTGTCTCGTGCAGACAACCACCTGGCACATACCACCCGTCAAGCCAGCGGTGTAACGAGACGGCCCCAACCGGTCAGAGCACCACACCCCGGCACAGGCGGGCGACCTGCGGATGCCCGCTTCCCGGCCGTCCGGCGGCGGTGAGGTGCCCTCCTTGATCGTCGCTGGTGTTCGAGGCCCGGTGTCGCGGAGCATGGGTGCATGAACAGCTCCGCCCCGACGCTCTCGTCCCACGACGTCCGTACCGCCGCCGAGCGGATCCGCCCCCATGCCCGCCGGACCCCGCTCCTCGACCTGGAGATCGACGGGCGACGCCTGCTGCTGAAGCTGGAGCATCTGCAGCGCAGCGGTTCGTTCAAGCTGCGCGGAGCGCTCAACGCCCTGCTCGCCGGGCCACCGGACGGCCATGTCGTCGCTGCCTCCGGCGGCAACCACGGACTCGCGACTGCCACCGCCGCGGCGCTGCTCGGCGTCCCGGCGACGGTCCACGTCCCCGAGACGGTCCCGGCGGCGAAAGCCCGGCGCATCCAGGCCGCAGGCGCCCGGCTCGTCAAGCACGGCGCGGACTTCGCCGAGGCGGCATCCGCCGCCGTCGCGGCCGCGTCGGCGCCCGGCCACTGGTTTCTGCACCCCTACGACGACCCTGCTGTCGTCGCCGGGCAGGGGACCGTGGCCGCCGAAGTGGTGGCCGACGCCCCCGACGTGGACGCGCTCGTGGTCGCTGTCGGCGGCGGCGGGCTCGCGGCGGGCACCGCGCTCTCTGCAGGCGGACGTCCCGTGGTGGGCGTCGAACCGGAGGGATGCCGGTGTCTGCATGACGCGTTCGCCGCCGGACGGCCGGTGGATTCCCCGGTGGACTCCGTCGCCGCTTCCGCGACCGGGGCCAGGCGAGTGGGCGAAGTGCCCTTCGCCGTACTGGAATCGCACGGCGTGACGTCGGTGCTCGTCAGCGACGAGGAGATCCTGCGTGCCCGCGACCGGCTCTGGGAGGAATGCCGGATCGCCGTGGAACCGGCCGCCGCCGCCCCGTTGGCCGCCTGGCTGGCAGGACGTGTCCCCGGCGATCTGCCCTGCCTGGTGATCTGCGGTGCCAACGCGGACTGGACTCCTGCCTGAACGGACACGACTGCTGTGCGTACGGGACAGGGGAACCCGTCGGCGCCGGACACCTCACGCCGAGCACGTTGCGGGCCCCGGAGCGCTCAACGCCCCGGGGCCCGCAACGACTTCACAGCTTCAGGTTCACGGGCCCGCAGACCCGCGGACTCACAATGCCGTCATCACGTGCTTGACGCGCGTGTAGTCCTCAAGGCCGTACATCGAGAGGTCTTTTCCGTAGCCCGACTTCTTGAATCCGCCGTGCGGCATCTCCGCGACGAGCGGGATATGCGTGTTGATCCATACGCAGCCGAAGTCGAGCACCCGCGACATCCGCATCGCACGCCCGTGGTTGGTCGTCCAGACCGACGAAGCCAGCGCGTATTCGATGTCGTTGGCCCATCCCACCGCCTGGTCCTCGTCGGCGAACTTCTGCACCGTGATGACCGGCCCGAAGACCTCGTTCTGGATGATCTCGTCGTCCTGGCGAAGCCCTGAGACGACTGTCGGTGCGTAGAAGTAGCCCTTGTCCCCGACGCGTTCGCCGCCGGACTCGACCTTGGCGTGCGCGGGGAGGCGGTCGATGAAGCCCGTCACCTTCTCCAGGTGTACCGGGTTGTTGAGCGGCCCGTAGAAGCAGTCCTCGTCGCTCAGGTCGCCGGTCTTCACGTCGGCGGCGGCCTTGGCGAGCGCCGCGACGAACTGTTCGTACACACCCTCCTGCACGAGCACGCGCGTCGCCGCGGTGCAGTCCTGACCGGCGTTGAAGAAGCCGCCGTCCCGGATGCCCTCGACCGCGCTGGAGATGTCGGCGTCGTCGAAGACGATGCACGGCGCCTTGCCGCCCAGCTCCAGGTGCACACGCTTGACGTCCTTGGCCGCGCTGCCCGCGACCTCCATGCCCGCGCGCACCGAACCGGTGATCGAGGCCATGGCCGGGGTCTTGTGCTCGACCATGAGGCGGCCGGTGTCGCGGTCACCGCAGACGACGTTGAAGACGCCCTTGGGCAGCACCTCGCCCATCACCTCGGCCATGAAGACGGCGGAGGCGGGCGTCGTGTCGGACGGCTTGAGCACGACCGTGTTGCCCGCTGCCAGCGCAGGCGCGAACTTCCAAACGGCCATCATCGCGGGGTAGTTCCACGGTGCGACCTGTGCGCAGACACCGACCGGTTCGCGGCGCACGAAAGACGTCAGGCCCTCCATGTACTCGCCCGCCGACTTGCCCTCCAGCATCCGTGCGGCGCCGGCGAAGAAGCGGATCTGGTCGAGCATCATCGGCAGTTCCTCCTGCCGGGTCAGCTCCAGGGGCTTGCCGCAGTTCTCGCACTCGGCGGCCAGGAACTCGTCGGCGCGGGCCTCAAGTGCGTCCGCAACCTTCAGGATGGCCTTCTGCCGCGCGCCCGGCGTGGCATCGCGCCAAGCCGGAAATGCCTTCTCGGCGGCGGCCATCGCGGCGTCGACGTCGGCGGCGGCGGAAAGCGGGGCCGTGGCATAAACCTCGCCCGTGGCCGGGTTGACCACGTCCGTGGTCCGGCCGTCAGCGGCGTCCCGGAACTCCCCGTCGATGTAGTTGCGCAGCCGACGCAGCTCGGTGGTCACTTCGCACCCCTCCTGCTCCATTGTCCATCGGGTG
>Ga0190265_10002979_pt1 | contig 11501 bp, 13 predicted proteins | sample Popmic124T_FD_133135 | JGI IMG/M metagenome (GOLD analysis project Ga0190265, IMG submission 133135) | Populus adjacent soil microbial communities from riparian zone of Indian Creek, Utah, USA - 124 T | ecosystem: Environmental > Terrestrial > Soil > Riparian zone | place: USA: Utah | collected...
GCGCTCCAGGAAGCAACGGGGTCGGGCGCCTCCTTCGTTGGACACGTCAGCGCGCTATGGGCAGGGCCCGCGCCTTGTTGCGGGGCGTTCGATCGGCAAGCGGGGGAAAGCGCGATCGCCGAAAGCAAGGCGAGCACCATTCGGAGCAAGAGCGCGGGTCTCATTGTGCGCGCTCGTCGCGTTGGCTCTTGTCGCCGGCGCGCGCGAAATCGTCCGCTTCCTTCTTCGAGAACACGAGTTGCGGGTTGAAGTGCCCGCAACCTTGGTAGTCCGCCTTTCCAAATTGGGAAGAAGGGAAGAAGGAAAGCAGCACACGCTGACATACAGATCGCATTAGAAACCTTATTTAACCAATACTTAGCTAGCGTCCTTTGCGGCCTTGCGCGCAGTTGCGGGAAACTTCTGCCTGGGTTGGGTGTGATGACGTTGGGTGTGATGACTCTGGCGGACATCGCCTAGTTCAAGCCACGATGCTCATCAACCCCCGTCACCCATGTTAGCAGCCATCTCCGTCCTCTTTCTCCTGGCGGCGCCGGGCGCCGGGGCGGTGGTCAGCGTGCAAACGAGCACGGTCGGCGGACCGCAGGAATTCGCAGACCAAGCGCGCCAAATACGCGGTGCGCTCCTCGTTCGGCTCGTCGAGGAGGGCTACATCGTGTCGCCAAGACCGAGCGACGCGCAAATCCGCATCGCTTTGCGCCACGCGAGCTCGGGTTGGTCGATCGAGATGACAGGCAGCGGACGGCGCGAGTATCACGTGGACAACGGCCCTCTCGCCGTCGTCTCCTTGGAGATCTTGCATCGAGCGGTCATCGCCATCGAAGCCTCGGAGGATACCGTACCCGAGCTCCCCGCTCTCATGGGTCGTTCGGTCGCGTTCGAAGTCTCTGCCGATCAGAGCGATCCCGTCGCTCGTCGGATGCACGAAGAAGTCGCGCTCGAGCTGTCGGACTCGGGGCTTTTTCTGGTCCCGCGATCGCTTCACCACGATCGTACCGTTTGCGTGACGCTAGGGCCGGCCGCGATCGCCATCAGCACGAGCCGAGCCTCCGAGCGATGCGGAGAACCCGTCTTGGAGATCACCCGCCACGATCGTTCGGACGAGGAAGTGATTCGGCGCGTGGGCCAGCAGATCGCCAACCTTGCTCGCCATCGCGACGGCGAATCGAACGAGCTCCCGGCCTCTGGGGCAGGCACGGCCTCGCCCGATCCCGCGCCCCCCATCGCGCCGTTGGCGCATCGCGCGTCGGCGCGACGCTGGCAACCGATGTCTTCATGGCGCTTGCGAACGGGATTGAGCGGCGGCGGCCTCTTTCGAGAGGGGGGTGCGGATCCCATCGTCCTCGCCAGTGGAGAGCTTCTCGCCACTTCCCGTTGGGCGGCGCGCCTTCACGGCGGCGTCGTCTGGTCCAACGGTGGCGGGTCTCTCTCCATTGTCGAGTGGCAGCTGCAGATGGGACCGGCGTTCATCGCGCCCTTCGGGTCGTCGAGCGCCTTTGCTCTGGGAGTGATGGGGGGCGTGCTCGTGCATCGCTATTCCTTCGATGCTGCCGACGAAGGCTCGCGCGTGAATTGGAACGTGTCGGTGCCGATGGCGGTGTCGCATCGCTTCGGTCCCGTCATGGAACTGGCGCTCACGCTCTTGCCGGGACTTGCGGGCCCGCCGCGAGATCACGAAATCTCAGGCAAACCAGCGTGGCACCGAAGCGTGTATTATCTTGGCCTGATGGCGGGATTCGGAGCGAGCCTATGAGCTCGACCGAGGTGGCCACATCCGAAAAGGCCGACGGCGCCGCCTGTCGAGACCAGCCCCGCGACACCGCGGCCAACCTTTCCTGGCTCTATGATCGCTATCGCCAGGACGTCTTCCACCTCGCGCTCCGTTATGGTCGAGGGAACACGGCGTGGGCCGAGGACGTGACGCAGGACGTCTTCGTGCAGCTTCTTCGCGCACCGAAAGTGCTCGCTGCAGAGGAGTCATTGTCCGGTTGGTTTTACCGCGTCACCACGAACCGTTGCTTCAACAAGCTCCGGCACGAAGCGTTACGAAGGTCGCTGCCGGTTCGATGGCTGCTCGGAGCGCCCCATGAAAGCGCGCGCACGCCCGAAACCGATGCTATGGCGCGCGACGAGCTGTCCCACGCATTCGAGGCGGTGAGCGCCCTCCCTACCAAGGAGCGGCTCGCCTTTTTCATGCATCACGTCGACGGCAAAGATCAGATCGAAATTGCCCAGATACTCGGCCACTCCAAAGGCTACATTTCCAAGCTGCTCAAGCGAGCGCACGAGCGGCTGACGCGCGCCGGGTGGAAGGTAGATCATGCCTCCTCCTAGGCACCTCATCGCGCTCGTCCGCGAGCGAGACGACCAACTCCGCAAGGAGTCGCCGAGCCTGGCAGCCGATTTTCGGATTCGTCGCCTCCTGCGCGGGGCAGAACATCCAGCGAGCAAATCGAAAAACTCGCGATGGGCAATGTTTTGCGTCGCGTTCGCCATGCTCATCACCTTGATTGTCGCGGTGCCGAATGATTGGCTCCGGCCGCTCGGTCTAACGGCCCGCGATGCTGGAGACTTCGCGACGGGGTCTTCGCGGCCGGCGGACTGCACGATCCGCAGCCTGCGGGACGGCGACGCTTTCATTGGCCCGTGTACGTTGCAGCTGGGGACTGCAGCGGTGCGTACGGACGCGCAAGCGGAGGTCCGTCGAACCGCGACCGACCTCGAAGTGGTTCGCGGGCGCGCATGGTTCGATGTGGCCCCCGTTGCGCCCGGCGCGGCGCCGGTGCGCGTGCACGTCGGCGGCGGCGTCATCGAGGTGGTGGGGACGAGGTTCATGATCGAGCAAGGGCCGAGCGAAGGCTCTGTTCATCTGCTCGAGGGCAAGATCCGATTTTGGGCCAACGAGCGGGACTCGATCGAGATCCGGCCCGGCCAAAGATTGCGATGGTCCAATGTCGATTCGACGCCGGCCGCAGCGCCGGCCAAGGCGAAAGGCCCGGCCCCTTCCGCGGTTGGCCCAACGGCCGGGGACGCTGGAGCTGTCGCCCCCGACTTGAACGCCACGACCGCCGCCCGGACGAAATCGGCTCCCGTCGCTCACTTGCCTCGATCCGATGGCGGCACGCCGGCACTCGCCATCGAGGCGGAATCGAGCGCCCGAGAGCCGGCACGCGAAACGGCGATGACGGACCAAAGTGTGGTGGACGAAACGGTCGAACGGGTGATGACCTTGCGCGCCAGCGGACGCTATCGCGAAGCTTTGACCAGGCTCGAAATGCTCCAGGAAAGAGAGCTCGATCCTCGCGCCGCCGAGGCCGTGAGCTTCGAAGAGGGGAACATTCTCGAACACGTCGAAGAACCGGCGACGGTGTGCGGTCATTGGAAGGGGCACGTCCAACGCTTTCCTGCCGGGCGTTATCGCGCGATCGTCGACGCGAAGATAGTGCGGCTCGCGTGCCCGTAACAAAGGGCAAGGAAACCCGCGACCCCGTCGAGGGTGAATGGAGGGCGGGACCCACCCGAAAAAGGAGAACGCAATGAAGGCCAAAACCATCCTCCGAGCTCTGACGGCGGGCGTAGGCGCGATTCTATTGGGCAGCGCATCGCAAAGTGAAACCATCCACCACGGGGTTCGCCGCGAGCCCGGCAACTCCATTCCCGAGGGCTCGCGGCAGCTCTGCTCCGGCGTTCCCGAGAACACTCCATTGATTGCTGGCCTCAAAACGGGCTGGGCGGTAGCCCTGCCCTCATCGCCGTCGATTCGTCTCCTTTTTTCGGATCAGGTCCTCGCTTGCCAAAATCCCGACCTCACGGCGCGCGAATCCAATACCGGAGCTTGCACCGACAGTTGGAGATTCGCGCTCACTCTTGTGCCGGAGATGCAAAAGCCGGGCGTCTACGATCTTCCTGGCTACCCCGTGGAATTCGCAAACGCCGTCACCATTGCCCTGCCCGCAGAGGGCTGTGGCCAGTCGCAGTGCGCGGGGGGGGGATCCGGTAGCGCGCCCGGGTCGCCCGGCCCCCGTGGAACGATGGAGATATACAGCGTCACCGAGGAATGCATCACCGGTCAGATTCGAGATTACGAATCGGGTTGGGTCAATCCCCCGCTCGATTTCAAAGGTGCGTTCCACGCTGTTCGATGTACGCCACCATCGCCGTGAGATCCGCAGATCGTCAGCGTGGCGCGGCGCGCGCGAGCTGCGCCTCTAGCGCTTCGTGGTCCGTGATGTCCAGGCGCAAAGGGGTCATGGACACGAAATGGTGATCGGTGGCCCAGCGATCGGTACCTTCCTCGGTTTCCTCGAGGGGAAACACGGTGAACCAGTAGTGAGTGCGGCCCATCGGATCCTTGCTCGGGATGACTTTGCCGTCGTAGTGACGTACCGATTGCCGCGTCCAGAGCGTGCCGCGCGGCGCCTCAGGAAAGTTCACGTTCACGAGTTTCAGGCTCGGATCGGGCAACAGCGTCGTCAAAACTTCCGCAATGTGCGGCTTCAGTCGGTCGAAGTTCGGCTCGTCGACCGGCGCGGGCGCGCTCAGCGCAATGCCGCGGCTATCCATCAATGCGGCCTGCTTCGCGCCGGCGAGCGTGCCCGAGTGCCACATGCTGTTGCCGAGATTGAGCCCGATGTTGATGCCGGACAAGACCACGTCCGCTTTGCCCGCAACCGAGAAGCCAATCGCCACACAATCCGCGGGGGTGCCATCGACGCGGAAGGCGTCGAAACCCAGAATGGGCGTGCGTCGATACGACAAAGGACGACTATGCGTGACGGCATGCCCCATCGACGAGCGTTCGACGTCCGGCGCGACGATCGTGACTTCGCCGAAAGCTTTTGCGACCTCCGCTAAAGCCAGAATCCCCGGGCTGTAGATGCCATCGTCGTTCACGATCAAGATCTTCATGCGCAAGGCCCGCTTCCTGCAACCAGGTGTTCTCCGCCACCTAAGTTAGCGAAACAGCTGCCAAGCGTGGCGGAGTTGCTCAAAGAGGTCGAATGCGCGTGACATTGCTGCACAACAGGTCCGCTGGAAGCGAAGATCATGCCGAGGATGAGATCGAAGCAAGCATCCGGCGAGCCGGCCACGAGATCGTCGATCTCGTATCGAAGCTCGACGACCTGCTGGCCGCGCTGAGCAAGCGGCGACCCGATCTGATCGTGATTGCCGGCGGCGACGGAACCGTCAGCCGCGCAGCCTCTGCTCTTGCCGGCCGACACGTTCCGCTTGCCATACTTCCGCTCGGCACCGCCAACAATACGGCGCTGACTCTCGGCGTAAAAGGCAGCATGGACGCGCTGGTTGCCGGATGGGCGTGCGGCACGCACCGTCGTTTCGACCTTGCGACCGTTGTCGAGGGCGACGAGCTTGCGCCGTTTTCCGAAGCGGTCGGCTGGGGCATTTTCCCGGACGTGATGGCCGAAACGGAGGATATGGACTCTCCGGAAGAGCGCGAAGATACCCTCGAGCGGGATCGTCTTTTGTTTCGAGCCAGCATCGAACGAGCGAAACCCGTTCACTACGAGATCGATGTGGATGGCCAGACGATCGCCGGCGAGTACTTGCTGGTCGAGGTCGTCAACATTCCGTACATCGGCCCCCGACTCGAGCTCTCGCCCAGCAGCAACCCGAGTGACGGCCGTTTCGAGCTCGTATTGGCCGGCGAATCCGAGCGAACCGCACTGGTCGAGCTCGCGGGCAGCGGCACGATCGCCGAAGGCGTGCGCCTCCCGACGCGCCGCGCGACGCACGTCGCCGTTCGCAGCACGGCTCGGCGCTATCATCTCGACGGCAAACTGATCGAGCTCTCGCGGTCCCCGAGCGAATGGATCGTCACGATCGAACCAGCGGTCGTCGAGTACCTACTTCAGGCCTAGCCACAGCTCACCTCGTGCGCGTGCGTACCGATGCGCCGATGCTCATACGACTCTTGTTCACGCTAGCGCCTCCAGATACGGTCGCATCCGCGTGTATAGAGCCCACGGTCCACCCGTTCAAGGAGACCACGCTCACTGAGCCTGCGTAGGTAAGCCTGCGGTATTCCCGCTTTCTCGACGTCGCGCGGCCGTACGGGTGCGTTCCGGGCGAGCCGGAGCAGCGCATCGGTCTTCTTAGTGGTGGTGGGCATGATACAAAGTTGCGCGCTCGACGATGAACGAGCTGCTTCACCGCGTCGGCGATCCTAGAACCGGTTTGGTCGAGGCTAGTCGACGTCGTCGGCGTGCGCCCGGCATCGGCGATACCCGTGGTGTTGACGGTGACAATGCGGTTTATCGCGCCTTTGGTGACAATCTTCCCCGACTCCGTCGATGGCGGCGCTGTGATGTACGTTTTCCTCGCTTTGATGCTGGCGATTAACGAGCGTCGAAAGGGGCAGCAGAGCGCGGGCCAAGGATCGCGCGGCCAGTTGAACCGAGGCGCCGCCCCGCGAGCGGCCAAGGGTCGATACTCCGGGACGCGGCATGTTCTGAGTTGTTTCGGGCCGCAGTAGCGGCCGGACCTCACGCCATTCGCGCGTACTTGTCATACATGTTTGAACACAACTCCTGCCTTCGCCTTGAAGACGTCGGGTGAGTAGGGGTGCGTGCGTGCGTAAGTAAGTTTCCACCCATCAACTCAAGCGCCCATCCCCGATCGCCGTAGGTTCAGCGGGGGGTATCTCATGAGGATGCTCGTGCCATCGCTGCTCTTGCTCTCGGCATGCGCCTCCCCACCATCTCGCTCTATCCCGGCGTCGCCGCCGCCTCGAACGACATCAGTACTTCTCCCGACCCCGACCGTGCCAGTGGTCCCGCAACCGGCGTTGGAGACGGTGTTCACCAACCGATCAGCGAATGACGCTGCCGCAAGCTGTGGAGCGGGTGACGACGTAGCCTGCCTCGCTCTGTGGCAGGAGGCATGCGAGCGCGACATTGAAGAGGGCTGTCTACGGCTCGGGATGGCACTCAGAGATGGGCGAGGTATGGCGAAGAACCTCGGCGCGGCAGCGACGGTCTTCCAACGCCTATGTGACCGCGTTTCGTCGGGAAGTCCGGTGCTGGGTGAACCGCCCATGGCGGCCCAGGGCTGTCGAATGCTGGGCTACATGTACAAACCGAGCGGGGGTCTTCCGGCTGACGAGCTCAGGGCTGCGGGACTCCTCCGCAAAGCGTGCGATGGAGGCGACCCACTCGGTTGTGTTGGTCTCGGTGATAGTTACTATCGCGCCAAGCAGATCCGCGAGGCGACGGACTTGTACAAGGCGGCGTGTCAGGGAGGCTTACCTGTTGGCTGCCGCATGCTTGCCGGTGTGTACGCCGATTTGAAGGATTTCCCAAGCGGCATCATCGCAGCGGAGAAGTCTTGTCCTGATGTCGTCCGCGGCTGCGCGCTACTGGGTTACATGCTGTGCGAGACCAAGCGCGATCCTCAGCGGGCGGTCGAGCTCCTGGCGCAGGCGTGCTCGCAAGGCGACGAGTTCGCGTGCATGCGTCTCGGGCTCAGCTACGGCGACGCAACCTGTACGCCTCGGGATCAGCTCCGCGCGTCTGAATATTACCGCCTCGCGTGCGACCGTCGGGAGTATGCTGGCTGCGCGCTTCTCGGCTTTCAGTATCTCCACGGGCAAGGGGTGGGGCGCGACGACGGCAAAGCTAGAACGCTCTTAACCCTCGCCTGCGAACACAGTGATCGAAGTGCTCAGACGGCAATCTCGTGCAGCACAGCCGCGTCGCTCTACGCGTCGCCGCAATCGGGCGAACGCGCCCCCGCACTCGCTGCGAGGATGTATGAGCTCTCGTGCGAAGCGGGCCAGGCCGAGTCGTGCGCTGCGTTAGGTGGGATGTACGCCCAGGGTGACGGCGTTCCGAAGTCGGCACCTCGGGCGCTACAGCTTCTCCAGCCTGCTTGTACGAAGAAGAAGATGAAGCAGTGCCAGTTTGTCACGCCGCTTCGCAACTTAACCGCGACATGTTCGCGCGGGCAATTTCAACAATGTGTGGAATGGGGACTTTCCCCCTAAGCTGCGGGCCTTCACACCTCGCCGCGAGCTGTGAAGAGAATGACCGACGTGGGCTATCGAATCTGCCTATCATTGCCATGATGCGCGCGCGCACGACATTGTTTCTCGCCTGTTGCCTCATGATGGGCTGCTCTGACCGTCCGACGGGACCGGCATTGGAAGGCGGCTCCGACGCGGCGAGTGACGACGCAACCGCGATGGACCACTGCGTGGCCGATGTCTACGAGGGAAAACCGCTCCCCATCGACCTTTACGTCGTAGCGGACGGCTCCGAGGCGGCGAATTGCCCGCTCGGGCAATGGTGCATATCGGACGGTGGTTTGCCACCTCCAGGCGAAACGCGATGGGCAAATGTAACGAGCGCCATCGAGCGTTTCGCCGCGGCACCGGGCGGCTCGAGCGTGGGGCTCGCGTTGTTTCCGCGGTTTTCGGACGGTGGAAACGCTGTCTCGTGTGTGGGGGATGATTACGCCGCGCCGGACCTTCCTTTCGGGGCGTCCGTCGACGCCATCACCAACCTCCTTGGAGCTCGAACGCCGCGCGGCGACTGGCTCCTTCAAGCGGCGCTCGGGGGCGCGCTGGGGTACGCGCGGACGTACGCCGAGGCCAACCACGACCGTCAAACGGTCGTGGCCCTCGTGACGCACGGCTCCGATACCCATGCGTGCAGGGAGGACACGTTCGCTTCCATGCAGATGGCTTCGGATGGTTTCGCGGCGACACCTTCCATCAAGACAGCGATCATCGCCCTCCTTCCGTGCCTCGGCTCTTTGATCGAATTGGGGTGGGCAGGTGGCTCGCGCGTCTATGGCATCAATCGGCGAAGCTTGGACGCGAGAGCCGAGACGCTTGCTGCGCTGAACGAGGTCGCGGCGCCCTGCGTCTATCCCGTTCCCGAGACGCCGACACCTATGCGGACGCGCAATGCGCTCGGCCTTCAGGTGAGACTCGGACCGGCCGGCGTCTTTTCGAACATCTCTCGGGTCGACGATCCCGCGCATTGCGCCGTGGAGGAAAATGGTTGGTTCGCCAACAACAACGTGAACCCCTCGCGCGTCACGCTCTGCCCCGCCGCATGCCGATCGATGACGATGACGCCGGGCAGCGCCGTGCAGCTGGTCGTTGGATGTTTGCCCTAATCGTCCGGCCTTCTGCCCTCCGAGTTGCCGTCAAGACGGCTTTCGAAGCAGGACGGTTTCGGCCCACCGCTCGCGTTGATACATTCCCGCGCACTCGGCCGTACTTCGTTGCGTCCGAGGGATGCCTTGCATCAGACCCATACCTGCCGGCCGCGGCTGTCATGAAGGAAGGACCATGCGGCCTACCCACACTCGATCCTTGCTCGTACATACGATGTAAGTACAATTTTTTCCGTGAGTGATCTTCGGCGATGTCATTCGCATCATCTCCGCGCGCCGCGCGGATCGTCACGAGCAAATCGAGTATCGTGAGAGGTGGAGAGCACGAAGAAGCACTATGCTTTTTCCAAAGCCCGTCCGAATCCGTACGCGAAGCGTCTGAAGAAGGCGGTTACGATACGTTTGGATCAAGACGCGCTCGAGTACTTCCAAAGCCTCGCGAAGGAAACGGGCATCCCGTACCAGACACTCATCAACCTCTACTTGCGCGATTGCGCCGCTTTGAAGAAGAAACTGCGCTTGCATTGGAGACCGCAGCACGAGAAGGGGGCGGCCTGACCCGGTCAGGCGTTGGTCGTGGACCGTCAGCGCGTCATGGCCCGCCTGCCGAAGAGCATCTGCCATCTTGACCGGCAGGTTCTCGTCGGTTTTGAACTTCATCCGGCCGTGCCGGACCACCTCTCAATCAAGCGCGCGCGAGTTCGGCGGCGTACGCCACGCTTGTCCGCACGTCCTTGAGCGACAGCGACGGGTAGCTCCGAATGATCTCTTCGGCAGAGAGGCCGGCAGCAAGGCTGTCGAGCACGACGGATACGGGGAGCCTCGTGCCCCGGATGCAGACCTTGCCGTGGGCAATGGCGGGATCGGAAACGATGTGAGCGTGCCAGTCGATCATCTTCGGAGTCCTTGAGTTCACTAACTCGAATAGCTCCGCTACCTCACGGCGGCAGCCACGGCGGCGGCGGAGGTCGGGGCGGACGCGGCGCAGGGGGCGCCGGCGGCAACGGTGGCTTCGGTGCAGGAGGGGGCGGCGACAGCGGCGGCGGGTCCGCACCGCACACGTTGGGAATCGTCACACCGCACGTTTCGCCGGCCAAGCATTCTGCACAGTCGAGGACGCCACCGCAGCCGTCACCGATGACGCCGCAGTATTCAATCATCGCGCCCTTGCAGATGAGCGGGGTGCACCTGTCGTCCGGCATGCCGCAAACACCTGGTATGCCGCGGGCGCCGCAGATCATGCCGCCCGGACACGATCCGCAATCGAGCGTACTTCCACATCCATCGCCAATGCGTTCGCAATACGTTGCGCCGATCGCTTGGCACGACACGTCCTCGCAGGCTCCAGAATCGCGGATAGCGCCGCAACGGTTGGTAAGCCCGGCGCCGCCGCAGGTAAAGCCAGGCACCCTGCATAGTGCGGGACACTCCAGGTCTTCGGGCGAACAATCGTCGCCGATGCGGCCGCAATATTGTCCGCCGATCGGATCGCATCTCACGCACGCGCCATCCACGGGTGGCTCGGCGTAAACATCTCCGACGCGATCGTCGTCGCTGTCTGCAGCGCCAGCTCCATCGCTCGCGACGTCGGCATCGATCGCGCCGCGCGCATCGCGATCGCTGGACGGACCGTTGCCCCCCTCGGCGGACGCGTCGCCGTCGATGCCGGCGATCGGGCGCAGCTCGCAGGAACTGACGAATCCCGCGCAGATGATCGCCAGCAAGGCGCGTTTCCGTATCATGGGCGATGATTATGCGGCGAATGCGATTGATCCACCACCAAGTGCAATCGCCGGCTCCGGTGCCGAGGACGCCACCGGTGAATGCGTGCAGCGATGAAACGTTGTCGACGTCCTCAGCAAGCTTTCGCTCATGCGGCGCCAAGCTCTTGGCAAAGGGATACGCTGTACGTTCTTGCGCACCCACTCGAGAGCTGTTCGAATAGCCACGACGAGGACGTACCGATTATGTCAATTCGCGGATAGCTTCAGCGAGGACGGCGCACTCCGCGCGACGCTTGTCTTTTTTTCTGCGCTCGGAAACGCTGTATTTTAGCCCGCCTACGCACGAACCGAGGACCGTAAGCGCGACGCGTGCTCAAACTGCACGCCCAAACGTCTTGCGCTATGGGACTTCGGGCCCATAATCCCCGACGGGCTGGGGCAAGCGTTTCATCGTCGATGATGCGCGTCGGGGATGACGGCGTTCGCGCCCACCCAGGAACACATGGTGTCTGCGATGCGGACCGCACAGTCCTGCCTATTTTTGAGTGCGCTGACCAGTCTCTTGGCGTGCTCGACCTACGATGATTTGCCGTTGCGCCGGCCGCCTTCCCCAGATGATTCGACCTTCGAAGCTGA
>Ga0190265_10002980_pt1 | contig 11501 bp, 12 predicted proteins | sample Popmic124T_FD_133135 | JGI IMG/M metagenome (GOLD analysis project Ga0190265, IMG submission 133135) | Populus adjacent soil microbial communities from riparian zone of Indian Creek, Utah, USA - 124 T | ecosystem: Environmental > Terrestrial > Soil > Riparian zone | place: USA: Utah | collected...
AGCTGACCGGGGCGAGCGCGAGCGTCCACGTGACCGCGAGGCCGATTGGCAGCAGCGCGCTCATACGTCGACCTCGATGATCTTGCGCGCGAGCAGCAGCGCGATGCCCCAGAGCAAGAACGCCGCCGCCAGCACCAGGTGACCGCCGCCGGTCGTCCACACCGGCGCGAGGAATTCGGGGTCGAGCGCGTCGAGGCCCCAGATCAGCGGCACGGGGATGAGCGCGATCACCAGCGTCTGCGCGCGGCCCTCCGCGGTCTTGGTGCGCACCACGCCTTCGAGCCGCGCCAGCTCGCGCAGGCTGGCGGCTGCGCGCTCGAGCGTGCGATTGAGGTTGCCGCCGGTGTTGCGCGCGATGCGCAAGGTGGCGATCGCGGCGCTCACCACGGGGCTGCGCACGCGCCCGGCCATGTTCGCGAGCGCGCGGTCGAGCGGAACCCCGAGCTGCTGTTCGCGCAGCACCAGCGCGAGCTCGTCGCGCAGCGGCGGCGCGAGCAAGGGCACGCAGGCGGCGAGCGCATCGCCGAGCGACGGGCTGGCCTTGAGCGCGTTGGAGAGCGCGAGCAGGAAACCGTCCAGCTGCAGGTCGATCGCGGCGCTGCGGCGCGTGCGCGCGCTGCGCAGGACCGCGGGCGGGGCGAAGACGAGCAGCAGCGCGGGCAGCAGCAGCCACGCGGCTCCGCAGGCCGTGGCCACGGCGAGCAGCCCGGCGACCCCCCACAGCTGGAGGCGGACCGCGCGCCGGCCGGTGAGCCCGGCCTGCAGCACGCGCAGGTCGGCTTCGAGCCGATCGACGTACGCACGCGCCCGGGCTTGCAGCGCAGGATCGCGCAGCAGCGCGACGATCAACGCGACCGCGCCCCCCGGCAGCAAGACGCTGCCCGCGACGCTCAGCCCGTCGAGCCCGCTCACGCCGCACCTTCCGGCTGCACGGTGAGGACGCCTGACAGCGCCAGCTCGAAGTCGGGCTCGAGCTCGGCCGCGAAGCTCGGCAGATGGCCCGTCGCGCGAAACCTCCCCGGCGGGCGTTCGCTGCCACTGCCACTGCCACCGCCATCGCGCTCGAAGCCGTAGATCTCGTGCAGCTGCAGCTCGCCGTGATCGTCGATGCCAGCGACCTCGCTGATGCTGGTGACGCGCCGCGCGCCGTCGGCGAAGCGGCTCTGCTGCACGATCAGGTCGAGGCTGCCGGCGAGCTGGCGGCGGATCGCGGAGACCGGCAGCTCGACCCCCGACATCAGGCACAGCGTCTCGAGCCGCGCCAGCGCTTCGCGCGGGCTGTTGGCGTGGGTGGTGGTCATCGAGCCTTCGTGGCCCGTGTTCATCGCCTGCAACATGTCGATCGCTTCGCCGCCGCGGCATTCGCCCACGACGATGCGGTCGGGGCGCATCCGCAGCGCGTTGCGCACCAGGTCGCGGATCGTGTACGCGCCCTTGCCCTCCAGGTTCGCGGGACGCGACTCGAGCCCGACCACGTGGCTCTGGCGCAAGCGCAGCTCGGCCGCGTCTTCGATCGTCACGATCCGCTCGCGCTCGGGGATCGCGGCCGAGAGCACGTTGAGCAGGGTGGTCTTGCCGCTGCCGGTACCGCCCGCGATCACGATGTTCTTGCGACAGCGCACCGCCGCGACCAGGAACGCGGCCATCTCCGCGCCGAGCGAGCCCGCGCGCACCAGGTCGCCGAGCTCGAGCGCGCGCGCGGCGAACTTGCGGATGGTGATGCACGGGCCGCGGCTGGCCAGCGGCGGGATGATCGCGTTGACGCGCGAGCCATCGGGCAGGCGCGCGTCGACCAGCGGTGTCGATTCGTCGATGCGCCGGCCGAGCGGGGTGACGATGCGCTCGATCACCGCGCGCACCGCTTCATCGTCGGTGAAGCGCAGCGCGGTGGCTTCGAGCACGCCGCGGCGCTCGACGTAGATGGTGCTCGGGTCGACGACCATGATCTCGCTCACCTCGGGGTCGGCCAGCAACGCGCTGAGCGGTCCGAGGCCGAGCGCTTCGTCGGCCAGCTCATCGATCCACACGCCGCGCTGGGCCGGACCGGGCGCGTTGCTGCCGAGCGCGTCGCAGATCTGGCCGAGCGCGCGCTCGACCTCGGGGCGCATGCGCAGCGGATCCATCGCGCGTGGATCGAGCCGCGCGAGGTCGAGGTGGTCGAGCAGTCGGCGCTGGATCTGCCGCCGCAGGGCGAGCGGAACCGGGCCGCCTTCGCCCGACTCGCGCGCGCACGGCGGCGGCTCGCGCGTCGCGTCTGCCGTCAACGTGCGCACCAGCACGCGGTAGGGGCCGATGCCGAGCGCGCACTTGCCCGCGACGCGGAGGTCGGCGTGGTGCAGGATCGCGCCGTCGACGTCGGTGCCGTTGACCGACTGGTCGCGCACGCGCAGCTCCGCGCCCACGCGCTCGACCCGGGCGTGCCGGCGCGACACCAGCGCGGAGTCCAGCACCAGCTGGCAGCTCGGATCGCGCCCCAGCCAGACCGGCTCGCGCTCGCCGAAGCGGCGCGCGAGCAAGCCGCCGTCGGGCGCTTCGATCACGAGCTCGAGCGCGTTCATGGTCGTGCTCCCTGGTCAGAGCGGCGGGCACGTGGCGGCGAGCGCAGGCCTGGGGCCGGCTCGCGCAGCGGGTGCTCGTCGAGCTCGCCGTCGTAGTCGGCGAACGCGCGCAGCGCTTCTCGCACGCGCTCGCGCGCATCGAGCGCGACGGCCTCCACGACCGAGGGCACGATGAAGATCAGGTTCTCGCTGTGCTCACTGCGCTGCTCGTGCGTGCCGAACAGCGGTCCCAGGATCGGCAGCTGCGACAGCCCGGGCAGCCCGTTGCTCGCGCTGCCCTGCGAGCGCGCGCTGAGCCCGGCGATCACCAGCGATTGCCCGAGCTCGAGGTTGACCACGCTGTCGAGCCGCGCGGTCGTGCGACCCGGGATCCCGCTGCCGTGGTCCGACGACAGATCCGAGACCTCTGCGTGGATCACCAGCTCGATCCGCGCGCTCTCGCGGTCATAGCGCGGCAGCACCTTGATCAAGCTGCCGAATTCGATCTGGCGCACGCCCACGCTGAGCGCGCTCTGCACCGGGAAGTTGAGCTCTCCGCCGCCCGCGAAGGTCGCCTCGCTGCCGTTGGCGGTGATCACCGCGGCCTGACGCAGCAGCTTGGCCCAGCCCGCCGACTGCGCGAGGTCGAGCCGCGGCAAGGCCTGATCGGTGACCGCCGCCGTGGCCTGGTTGATGGTGCTCGTGAGCAGATCGACCTGCGCGCTCGCCGTTCCGCCGCCGAGCGTGGCCGGCCAGTCGATGCCCGCGCGCAGACCGCCGTCCTCGCTGAGCTGAACGAAGTAGAAGTCGAGCCGCACGTTGTCGCGAGGCGGCACGGCGGTGCTATCCGCTCGCGCGCGGGCCTCGGCGGCTGGCAGCGCGAGCGTGTCGGGATCGCCGACGGTGATGTCGTACGCGAGCTGCCCGCCGTCGCGCAGCATGAGCAGCAGCGTGGTGCGGCCCGGCTTTTGACCCAGCACGACGAAGCTCGTGCCCTCGCGGTTGAGCCGCACGTCGACGATGCCGGGCAGACCCTCGGAGTAGCTGCGCACGTTCTCACCGGGCAGCACGCGCTGCTCGCCGACCTCCAGCATGAGCTCGAGCGATTGCTGGGCCGCGGCGGGGCAGGGCGGCGCGAGCGTCGCGCCGAAGACGACGAGGAGCGCGCTGAAGCATGAGCGAGCTTGGTGCATGGCTCAGCGTCCTGACTCCTGCGCTCGCGCAGGCGGCTCGCCAGTCGTGCGCTCGTGGGCGCCGGTGGGCGCGGCGCCGGCGCCGAGGGCGATGTCGTCGGGATGGCGCAGCACCAGCCGCAGGCTGCCGCGCCGTTCAGCTGCGGCCAGCGTGCGGCCTTGCTCCGGGCTCACGCTCAGGGTCACGTCGCCGTTGCGCGCTTGGGCGCTCTGGCCGCTGCGCCCCAGCTGATCGCCGACCGCGAGCACGAGCAGGTTCTCGGCGACGGTGCTGGCCGCCGCGTCGGCGCTGCGCTCGGGCGCGAGCAGCACGTCCACTCGATCGCCGGGCGCGAGCAGGGCATCGAACGCGCCGGTCCGCAGGGCCAGGCTCAGCGCGCGCATGCCGGGCGGGACCAGGCTGGCCAGCGTGCGCGGCGCCGGCCTCATGCTGGCGAGGTCGGTCCACAGCAACGTCTCGTGGGCGCGCACGGCCAGCGCGAGCCGCAGGCCGCTCACCTCGTTCAGCTGCCGGGCGGGTATGTGCCGGGACTCGAGATACGCCTGGGGCAGCTCGCGCGTGCCGAGCGCGTCGCGATCGAGCACGGTGCCCGCGGCCGCGTCGCCGAGCAGCACCAGCACGGGCTGCGTGGGGCCACCGCTCGCCTGCTGCTCGAAGCGGTGCATGTACAGCCGGAGCAGCGCGATGCCGGCGGCGGTGGCGATCACGGCGACGAGCAGGGCTTTGCGATCCATGGCTACGGGGGTCACTGCGGGTGGTATCGGTCGTGGTCGCGGTGAGTTGTGCGGATGAGAGAGGGCAGGGAGGAGGGAAAGCGCAGGGGCAGGGGTCGAGGGTCGAGCGCATGCGCAAGCGCAGGGGCAGGTGAGCGCGTGCAGAGCCGTGAGCACGAGCACCGCAGCGGCGTTGCGGCGCTCAGTGCAGAGGTGTGACGGCGAGCAGGGTGCCGGACGCGCGCGCGGACGCGATCACTGCGTGCGCTGCGTCGCCGCGCTGGGCGATCAGCCAGCGGGTGCGGTCGGGTTCGGGTTCGGGTGCGCCGAGCTGCACGCTCTGGCCGCTGGCGCGCAGCGCGGCCGCGTAGCCGGCGAGCGCGGTCTCGACGGGGGCGTGATGCTCGTACGCGACCAGCAGTGGTGCGGCCCCGACGGCCCATGCGCTCAACACGCGTCGGCTGCGCTCGGGGCGGGGGAGACCCGGAGCGTCGGTCCCGGGGGCGTCGCCGTTCGCGGGAAATGCGCGCGCGAGCGGCAGCGGCCCGTCGCTCCAGACCGCGACGTAGCGCGTGGCGCGGGGCCCCCGCCGAGCCCACGCGTAGCGCAGCGCGCCGAGCTCCGCGACGTCGGCGTCTGCGCTGAAGCGCCGCGCACGCTCGAGCAGCTCGCTCGGCTCGATCCGCTGCGCGCCGAGGTCCAGGCAGCCGAGAAAGCCGCCGCGCTCGTCCGTGAGCTGGATGACCGGGTCGAACGCGCGCGCTGCGATCAGCGGCGGGAGCTTGCCACGCGCTCTCTCCTGCAGCTGAACGGGGAGCTGGCCGGCGCGGGTCCGGCAGCGCGCGGCGAACACGTCGAGCACGCGCTGCGGAGCGTCGGTGCTCGTCCCCGCCTGCAGCTGCAACGCCAGCCCGTTGAGCATCAGCGTGTGCACACCTTCGAGCCGATGCCGCTCTCCGTAGGCGAGCATGCCGGCGCCGGCATCGGCTGCCAGCTCGTGCGCGCGCGCTCGCAGCGCGTCGAGCCCGAGCCAGGCGCACGGCGCAGCGATCGACAGCAGCAGCGACGCCACCCGCGTCAGCCCGCCGATGCGGTGCCAGAGCTCACGACTGATCCGTTGTTTCATGGCTAGTCTCCTGCACACACGAACGGCACGTGGCTGCAAAACACGTCCTGTGCGGCCTTCAGGACATCTTGCGGTCGCTCGTTGCACAGCACGACCAGCTCGCTGCGGTCGATCACCTGCGTCGTGCGGTCCCAGGGCAGCGCCGTCGCGCTGACCGCGCTCGCGCCCGTCTGCGTGCCGAACAGCCCGGCGATCGCGCGGCCGAGCACCGGGATGTCCTCGAACACATCGATCGTGCTCGAGCCCGCGTTCGCAGCCGCCGCGTTCATGATCGCCACCGCGTCTGGGTCGTCCTCGGGCGCCGCCCGCTGCGCCGCGCTGCATCCGGGTGGCGCCTGGCCACAGCCGCCGATCGCATGCGCCCAGGCGCATCGGCGCGCAGCGAGCGATGCCTGCTGCCGTCCCAGGTACCGCTCGCGCATGAACCCCACGGCGAACAACGTCAGCAGCAACACCGGCAACACGATCACGGCTTCGACCATCGCGGCGCCCGCGCGGCGTCGGGCGCGCCTCGCGATCCCGGCTCGCGGCTGCGCCTGCCTCAGTGCAGCGATTCGCTCTTCACGGCCCGCGCCAAGGCTGCGCATGGCGACCTCTCTTTCTTCTTCCCGTCGTCGTCGTCATCTTCGCCATCCTTCCGCAGCTTCGCGGCGACCGCGTCGCAGGCCTCGATCAGCGAGCCGAACGGCGCTTCCGGTGCGAACGCTGATCCGCTCTTGCCTCCGTCTTCAGCGTCGTCCATCTCTGCGTCGGCGCGCTGCGCGCTTTCCCCTGTCAGCTGAACGCGGCGCAGCCGAGCTTGCCAGCGCATGCTCCACATGAAGTCCGCCGGCGGCGTCTCCGGGTGCTCGAGCGCGTAGAAGTACTCGGCCTGGGCGATCGCCACGCGCCCGAGCTCGCGCGGATCGGGCAGCGCGTCGCCGATCGCAGCGGGTTGCTCGTACCCCCAGGTCGCGATGCGCTGCACGCCTTCGGGTCCGTCGTCCGGCAGCTCGCCGAGCACCGCCGCGCGGATCTGGAACGGTGCCTCGCCCAGCACTGCATCCGCGAGCAGGTCCTGCGGTACCTTGGTCTCCGCTTGCTCGGCGTCGAGCTGGTCCGCGTCGAGATCGTAGCGCTGCACGACCTTGCGCTTGCAGCCGAAGATGCGCGTGACCTCCGTGTGCACGAGCGCGTGGCGCGAACCCGCCCGGCCGGGCCACTTCGGCGGCGCAGCGTTGCCACACAGCGGCAGCGCCGCACCCGTGTCCGGGTCGTGGCCGATCGGCTGCCAGCCGGGGCTGACCGATGCGTGTGCTTCTCCGCAGGGACGGCGGTCACCCTTGCGCCGCACGTAGCGCGCGCCGTGCTCCTCCTGTTCGTCGCTCGACGCGCGCACCCAGCCGCTACGCTCGTGCACGTACGTCCTCGTGTACCGCCGCTCCTGCCAGTGAAAGGCGTACAGGTGGTTGTCCCCGTTCTGGTCCGGCGCGCACGCGTAGCGCGCACGCGCCGCGCGTTCCTCGTACGGGCCCTCTGCCTCGCAGCGGGCCGCGCAGTGCCCCGTCGGCTTGGCCGGTTCGGAGTCTTGCTCGTCGGTCTCCGCTTGCGCGCACAGCCGAGCGTGCTCGTCCGCGGCGCGCTGCGCGTAGTCGGGCGCCTGCGAGTCGAACTGCTGGCAGCGCTCGCGCGCCGCGAGGAACGGGTACTCGTGCTCGTGCTCCACCTTGGTGCGCGGTGGATGTCCGTCCGTGCCGCAGAACCAGTCGGCGCGCGACTCCGTGAGGCCCTCGACGGCGCCGCCGATCAGCGCGGCGACCTCGGACGACAGGACGGGCTCGAGCGCCCAGCTCGTCAGTTTTCCCGTGTACTGCCCCGCGCGATCGCACAGCGTCGAGAAGCTGCCGTCCTGCGTCGGCAACGTCGGGCGCGGTGGCAGCGCGAAGCCAGCCTGCGCGGGCGGATGGTAGTGCGCGCGCACGCTCTCGATCACACGCTGCTGGCTCGCCGCCGGCACCAGCACGCGGATCCCGCGCGCAGCCGTGTGCAGCGCGTCGAGCGCGCCGTAGATGCTCGGCCGCAGCCGGTCGTGCGTGGTCTGCACCTTCTGGCGCACGTCGGCGAGCGGCGGGATCGCGCCCGCCAGCCCCGGCGCGAAGAAGCTCGCGATCGCGATCGCGAGGATCGCCATGGTGATCACCAACTCGACCAGCTTGAGCGCGACCAGCACCGCGAGCAGCGCCGCCATCACCATGTTCACCAGCACGATCGTGTTCATCCCGCGCGCGTGCAGCACCGCGGCCGAGAACGCTGCTGCGTCCGCGGCGTCCTGCATGCGCTCGCGCTGCAGCAAGGTCTCGCCGATGCCCGAGACGTAGTAGACCAGCGCGGTCATGAACACGGCCATGAACAGCGCGAGCAGGGCGATCGCGCCGCGCTCATCCGTTCGCAGCCGATGGCTCACGGCTCGTCTCCGCAGCGCTCGGCTTCACTCGCGTAGCAGTACGGCGCGCGCTGCAGCGGCAAGGTCGCTTCCGCGTGCAACACCGCAAACGCGCGTCCATGTTCAGCCAAAGCTGCCTGCCGGGACGCGTCCGGGGCGCTCGTCAGCTCGGTGAGCGCGCGCTCCAGCACGGGGCTCGTCTTCCAGCTCGCTCGCAGGCGCTGCGCGCGCGCGTCCCAGGTCAGCGGGTCGCACGCCCAGCGCGCGACGATCGGCACCACGCACGGCAGCAAGTACGTGACCCGCACGCTGACCTGGTTCTCGAGGTCGAAGCTCCCGCGCACGGTTTCGTCGGCCCCGGGCGCGATCGGAAAGACAAGCGCTGCGGCGATCGGCAGGTAATGCGCGCTCTGCCGGTCGAAGCGCGCGCTGCCGCTCGTACCCAGGGCGCGTGCCACGCTGGCGCGTTTGGGCCGGGCGCCGAGCAGCGCGCGCACCACGTGTGCGTCCGGCGCGATCGCGATCAGGGGCGCATGGACCGCGCGCCGGATCGCTGCCAGGCGCGGGCCGTCTCCTCCCGCCGCGTGCCACAGCTGGTTGCGCGGCGCGCCATAGAAGCGCGGGTCGTCGTCAATCACCACGCTCGCCGAGCGCGCCCCGCAGATCGCCGCGTGCTGCACCACCAGCTGCGCGGCACCCACCAGCGCCAACTGCACGGTGCCGAGGAACAGCGCAAACACGGGCACGAACGCGATCACGAACTCGAGCATCACGACCCCGCGCGAGTCGCGGCAGCGCGCCCGCGCGTTCACGGCCACAGCTCCGCGATGCGCGGCACGAGCGCGAGCGCCGCGGCCGCGAGCACGGGCACGCCGAGCCGCACGCCGTGCATGGCTGCGAGCGCGGGCTGCGTTCGCCGCAACGGCCGCACCAGCAAGGCCAACGCGCGCAGCAGCGTGGCCCACAGCGCGCCGCGATACGCCAACCCGCACAGCGCCCAAACGCTTGCGAGCGCGTACCCGAGCAGCTGGATCTCGAGCCCGACCGCCGTACCGCCCAGGGCGCCGAGCGCGGCGAACAGCTTCACGTCGCCGCCGCCGATGGCGTCGAGGCCGAACAGCAACGAGGGCACCAGCGCGCACGCGCAGGCCGCGAGCAGCGCGCCGCCGCACGCCCCTGGCCCAACTGCGATCAGCTGGGCCAGGGGCGCGAGCGCGAGGCTGGGGAGGGTCAGCCAGTTGGGGATGAGGCCGGTGCGGGAGTCGGTCAGCGCCGCCAGCGCGGTCAGCGCGAGCAACCAGCAACTCGTGGGAACCGGTGCGAGCTCGAGCAACATGGCGGCGGGACCTCGGACGATGTCGAGACAAGCCAAGCGAAGCGGGGTGGGGGTGAGGGAACGCGCGGTGGGCGACCGCGCGAGCTGGGAAGCTCTTGGACGAGCGCGTGCTGACGGCACTACGGCATCGGCGCGAGCAAGATCGCTTGCTGCGCGCGATACAGCTCGAGCAACTGCGCGCCGAGCGCGATCACGGCGAGCGCTGCGCCGAGCGAGACCAGCGAGAGCACGACGGCGTACTCGACGAGCACCGTGCCGCGCTGGTCGCGCAACAGCTGAGCTGCTAACACTTCAGCCGTCCGTTTTCAGTTCGGTCGCGATCTTGGTGGTCGAACCTTCGATGTAGCCCTTCACGTCGTCGCCGAATATGCGCCAGGTCCCGACCGACAGCGCCGCGATCAGGCAGAGCACGATCGTGTACTCGACGGTGGTCAGCCCGCGCGCGTCGGTGAGCAGCCGCCGGCCGAGCGTTCGTAGCGGATCGGTCATGTCGGGAAACCCCTGGTTGAGGCGGCACGTTCACCGCGTTTCGAGGGGGGTTATCGGCTCCGGTTGCACCCGGTTGCGTCGATTGGCGTGAAAATCGTCCGGGCGATGCCACCGATTCGACACATCCTCTTGACGCCCCGGGTCGGCTCGCGCTTCCGTCCGCGGCCAGCGGAGGTCTCCACATGCTCACCCGTGACAAGGTCTTCTGGGCCGCATTCGCGGCGCACACTCGCTGCACCGTGCAGGCCGCTGCGCTGCTGACCGAGATGCTCGAAGATCCGAGCAAGGCGCCCGAGCTCGCCAAGCGCATCAATGTGCTGGAGAGCGAAGGTGACACCATCACTCGCAACACGATCCTCGCGTTGCACCAGACCTGGATCACTCCGCTCGACCGCGAGGAGATCCACTCGCTGATCACCCGCCTCGACGACGTGCTCGACTTCCTCGAGGCCGCCAGCGAGCGCATCGCGCTGTACGAGATCAAGAACCACTGGCCGGAGGCGGTCGAGCTGTCGAAGGTGCTCGAGCTGTCCGTGCAAGACGTCGACCGTGCGGTCAATTTGTTGCCGTCGATCAAGGACAGCAAACCGCTGCTCGACCTGTGCGTATCGATCAACAAGCACGAGCACGAGGCCGACCAGATCTTCCGCCGCAGCCTGGCTCAGCTGTTCAAGAACGAGAGCAACCACCCGCTCGAGGTCATGAAGTGGCGAGATATCCTCGACGCGATCGAGACCGCGACCGATCGCGCTGAGGACGTGGCCGACATCATCGAAGGGATCGTGCTGGAGCACGCCTGATGACCGCGCTGATCGTGTGCACCATCGTGATCGCGCTGGTGTTCGACTACATCAACGGGTTCCACGACGCGGCGAACTCGATCGCGACCGTGGTCTCGACGCGCGTGCTCTCGCCACGCGCCGCGGTGGTCTGGGCCGCGTTCTTCAACTTCATCGCGTTCCTGGTCTTTCCCAGCCACGTCTCGTCCACGATCGCCAAGGGCGTCTCACCCGAGGCGCTGACCAACAACGTGATCCTCGCGACCTTGGTCGGCGCGATCGTCTGGAACCTGGTCACCTGGTGGTACGGGCTGCCGTCGTCGTCTTCCCACGCGTTGATGGGCGGGTTCGCGGGTGCAGCGCTCTCCAACGTGCACGACTTCGCGGTCCTCGATCGCGGGGCGTTCGGCAAGACGCTGATGTTCATCGTGATCGCACCCACGATGGGCATGGCGCTCGGATGGCTGTTCTTCAAGCTGGTGCGCGTCTTGTTCGCGCCGATGCGACCCGGCAAGCTCGACGCGCTGTTTCGGCGTGGCCAGTTCATCTCGGCCGCGCTCTACTCGCTCGGCCACGGCGGTAACGATGCGCAGAAGACGATGGGCATCATCACCGCGCTGCTGATCTCGTCGGGCTTGCAGGAACGCGCCGATCACATGGAGCCGCAGCTCTGGGTCGTGCTGCTCTGCCACGCGGCGATGGGCGCCGGCACGCTTACCGGTGGCTGGCGCATCGTGAAGACGATGGGCATGAAGATCACCAAGCTGGCCCCGGTGGGTGGCTTCTGCGCTGAAACGGCCGGAGCCACCACGCTCTTTCTTGCCACGGGGCTCGGCATACCGGTCTCCACCACACATACGATCACCGGCGCCATCGTCGGCGTCGGGACCGTGCGCAAGCTATCC
>Ga0190265_10002981_pt1 | contig 11501 bp, 9 predicted proteins | sample Popmic124T_FD_133135 | JGI IMG/M metagenome (GOLD analysis project Ga0190265, IMG submission 133135) | Populus adjacent soil microbial communities from riparian zone of Indian Creek, Utah, USA - 124 T | ecosystem: Environmental > Terrestrial > Soil > Riparian zone | place: USA: Utah | collected...
GCTCGACGGGCCGCAGTCATAGATGCGGTTGCGCTCGATCACGATGCCCCTGGCGGGGTTGTAGGAGCCGGCCAGCAGGCAGATGCCCTCGCCGCCCTTGGTGAGCTGGTTGTCGCTGAAGCGGGTGTTGTCGGCCTGCAGCTTGATGCCGGTGTTGTTGGAGTGCTGGGAGGCGTCGAAGCGCAGATGATGGAGGTGGGCACCGACCGCCTCCGGCTTTACCTCCATGAAGGCCGTGATCGTCGCGAGCTCGCCGGGATAGCTGCGTAGGGCTCCGTTCGGTGTCTCGAAGTAGACGCTGTCGCCGCCGTAGGTGCCGGCGCGCAGACAGCCCGTCTGGCCGGGCTCGATCGAGTCGACGAGCTGATCGAGGCTGCGGAAGGGATCCGCGATGGTTCCATCGCCGTCGTCGGAGCCGGCGGGGGATGCGACCTTCGAGCACTCCGGGACCGTCTGTGCCTCCGCCGCCGTCCCCGCCGCCACGAACGCCAGGCTGAAAAGGCCAAGCAGGAGGGCGTTGCGAGGGAGATGGCGGAGGGCCAGCGTCACGTCCGTTGCATCGGAGCCCTAGACAGCACCAGAAGCCTGGGAAGGGGGCGATCGAACGAACGTCTAGCTACATAACAAGCGCGACTTAGTGCGCTTTGCGAGCCCGGGCGACCCGCGAAGCCTTGCTTTTGCGCGCTGCCTTGCCGCGTCCGCGGGAGCGGGAGCTGTCTCGCACCGAGCCCGATCGCGTCGACCGCTTGCAAGCCTTCTTGCCGCGCTTGCGACGGGCGCTCTTGGTGGCGCACGGCTTGGGCGACGGCTTGGTCGCCGGTGGCTCCGTGGGGCTCGGCTGGGGCTGTGGAGTCGGGGCCGGCTGCGGAGCGGGGGTCGGGTCGGGCTGCGGAGCCGGAGTGGGGGTCGGGTCAGGCATAGGCTCCGGAGCCGGCTCGCCAGAACCGTCTTCCGCAAGCTTTGCAGCCGTGTCGTAACCGACGGTCTCCAGGCATGGGCTGCCCTCCTTGAGGCGGTAGTCGCGCGCGGCGCGGTCGCGGAAGCCGGGGTCGGCGGTGATGTTTCCGCTGACGGTCAAGCCGCCGCCGTTGGAGAGGTTGCCCTGCTTGCCGGCCCACAGGCAGTTGTTGCGAGCGATGTTGCCGGTGCCCGCAGCGCCGCCCCAAGACGCCACGACGTTGTAGGTCTGGGCGTAGGCGATCACGTTCTGCTCGACGACGTTGTCGTTCGAGGCGAGGCTGCCCTCGCTGCCGAAGACCAGGCCGCCGCGGACTGACGGCGAGGCGCCGTCGACGACGTTGTGCGCGAAGCGCGTCTTCTGCGCGTTGGGGTAGAGCTGGATCGCGTAAGCCGCCGAGTCGTAGAAGAGGTTGTCGACGATCTCGCCCTCGTAGAGGTTGGCGGCGTAGATCGCGTGATCCTTGTTGCCGTTCGAGGGGTTGCCGCAGGCATGGAACTCGTTGCCGCGGATCACCGTGCGCAGTGCCTGCCCGCCGCTTCCGTTGCTGCCGAGCATCATGCAGGAGAGACCGCGCCAGGCGTTTGTGATCTCGCTGTTCTCGACGACGACGTCGGCCGCGTAGATCTTGATCGTGTTCATACCGCCGGTGCCCTCGAAGACGAGGTCGGAGAAGGTGACGTTGTTGACGCCCTTCGAGACGTTGACGATGCCGACGAGCCGCGCCTGCTCGCCCGGATAGCTGCGGATCGTGATCGGCGCGCCGGCGTTGCCGCCCTTGGGCGGAGAAACGACGTAGCCGTTCGAGCCCTCCGTGTAGGAGCCACCGCGCAGGCAACCGGTTTGGCCGGCGGACAACGAGCTGGCAAGCTCCTGGGCGGTCTTGAACGGCGCTGCCTCCGTGCCCGCCGCGGAGTCGGAGCCGCTCGGAGCGGCGACCTTCGTGCAGGGCGTCGCCGCGTGAGCCGAGCCCGCGGCGATCAGGAGCGTCGCGAGGGCGGTGAGGAGCGGGGCGAAGCGAGTCCGAAGAGCGTGGGCCATGCCTCAGCCATCGGTGCACAGCTCGCGCGACCCGACTCGGGGGTAGGTGGCCTCCTACCGGCGGCCAGGAGCCTCTGAGCCGCTTCTTGGACGGGTATACGAGCAGCGGCGCTCTAGCGCTGCTCGAATGCAGACGGAAGCGGCTCTACGAGCAGTCCGCAGGGGCTCGCATCCGGGAAGCGGTACTGCCTTGGGCGCCTGACCGCGTAGGGCGAGCTGTCGCTCGACACGCTCGGTCCGGTCGCGAAGCCCACACGGCGGGCGATCCCTGCCGGCGCGTCCCGACCGATCGTGTAGAGGCAGTTTCCGTACGCGACGTTGCCGACGCCGACGGCGTCGTCCCAAGAGCCCTCGACGTTCCACCGGGGGTCCGAGTAAGTGATGGCGTTCGCGCGCACCACGTTGCCGTCCGACGACCGCGATCCGTCTCCGCCGAAGATCACGCCGCCCTGGTTGCCGTCGATCAGGTTGCGCTCGACGACGCTGCGATCGGCGTTGGGGTACAGATGTACGCCCCATCCACCTGGGTTGTCGCTGAGCACGTTGCCGCGGATCACGGTGCCCACGGCGTCCTGGACGTAGATCAGGTGGTCGAGCTTCCCGCGGCGGCCGCAGCGGTGGATCCAGTTGCGCTCGATGCGCACGTTGCGCGTGCGGTGCGTGGAGCCGATCAGCACGCAGGTGGTGCTGCGCGACCCCCGGATGCGATTGCCGGCGATGCGCGCTCCGTTCGCTTGGACCTTGAGCGGGATGAAGAAGTCGGAGTCGGTGGCCGTCAGGTCGAGCCCGCGGATCTGCGCGCGCCGGGCGCGCTCCGTGATCCAGATAGCGCCGTCGACCTTGGCTCTGCCTCCCAGCCCGACGAGCTTGACGCCGGGGCGGCTCAGCGTCGCCGGATTGTCGTGGTGGTAGCGGCCGGGCAGCAGGCAGCCTGTCTGTCCCGCCTTCAGTGTCCGCAAAAGCCGGGGGACACTGCGGAGCGGTCGCCGCGCAGTCCCACGACGTCGGCGATCGACGCTCTTAGGGGACGCGAACCGATCGCAGTCGACCTCGCTCATGTCGACCGCTACGGGAGGGAAGGGCTCGGCCATCGGGTCAATCGGGGACAGGGCGCTCGCTGCCGATAGCGGCGCGAGGGCGACTGTCAATAGGGCTGCGATTCCGGTCATGGAGGTGATTCCGACTTGTCCGGCTGTAGGGTGGCGCGCGTGCTCAGGCGCCACGCAACGAAGAGCTTAGGGAGTCGTCGGTGGGCGACACGCTAGTCCTCTGCTACCACGCCGTCAGCGAGACCTGGCCGGCGGATCTCTCCGTGACCCCGGCCAATCTCGAGCGCCAGCTCGAGAGCCTGGTGAGTCGGGGCTACCGCGGCGTCACCTTCTCAGAGGCGGTGTCGGACGGGGAAGGGAAGCGTGTCTGCCTCACCTTCGACGACGCCTACGTCTCCGTGCATGAGCTCGCCCTACCGATCTTGGAGCGGTTCGGCATGGCGGCGACACTCTTCGTGCCGACCTCCTACGTCGGACAGGCCGGACCGATGGCGTGGCCGGGAATCGACCGCTGGCTCGGCGGTCCGCACGAGAGCGAGCTCGCCTGCCTGGGAGTGCCGGAGCTGGCCGACTTGCGCACCCACGGATGGGAGATCGGCGCCCACACGCACACCCATCCTCATCTGACGACACTCAACGCGGCGCAGCTTGCCGATGAGTTGGAGCGGCCACGTGCCTTGATCGAGGACTGGCTTGGCGAGCCCTGCCGCACGCTTGCCTACCCGTACGGCGATGTCTCTCCGGCGGTCGCGGCGGCTGCTCGCGACGCTGGCTATACCGCCGCCGTGACGCTCGATCCGAACCTTCCCGAGAGCGACCCGATCCTCTGGCCGCGCGTGGGCGTGTACCACTCCGACGACCAGTGGCGCTTCCGCCTCAAGGCGGCGCCGATCGTGCGGCAAGTCGGCCTCGCGCGGCTGCGTCACCCGATCGCGTCGCGGCGCTAGCGCTCGGCAAGCACCTCGCCGAGCAGCGCCGCCCAGCGGTCGGTGACCGCCTCGGGTGAGTGGGTCGCCGTCACGAACTCGCGCCCGCGGCTGCCGATCTCGGCGCGCAGCTCCGGATCCGTCCAGAGCCGCCAACCTTGCTCGACGAAACGGTCTATCGACCCGCCGGCGAGCAGGCCGACGCCGTGCTCCTCGATCCGCCGATCTGGATCGACGCTGAGCGAGAGGACGGGAAGCCCGCGCGACCATGCCTCCAGGAAGGTGTTCGGCATCCCCTCGACCTCGGACGTCTTGACCACGGCCGCCGCACCATGCAGAGCTTCGAAGATCTCCTCGCGCGACTGCTGGGACACGATCTCGACGTTAGGCAGCGCTGCGATCCGCTCGTAGACCCGCTGCTTGAGCTCCGGTGATGTCTCGCTCGATTCGGGCGCGATCATCCGGAAGCGAGCCTCAGGTAGGCCCGCCGCAAGGTCGAGGAGCTTCTCGGGGCGCTTGTAGGACACGAGCCGGTCGATCCACAGGAAGTACTTGGCACCCCCGCTTGCCGGTGGGGCTGGCTGGGCGAAGCTTGGGATCAGCACAGGATCGAGTGCGGGGAAGACACGCGGGGCGAGCTCCGCCTGCCGCCGCGTCTGGACCACGAGCCGCTGAGCCTGTTTGGCGGCGGTCCCGTAGGCCCGCAGGGTTGCGGCTCGACGGTCTGGACGATCGAGGTCGAAATCGAGATCGTTCGATGCCGCGAACACCAGCGACCGCCCGTGGGCGCGGCACCACGCCGCGGCGGGAACGACGTAGCCACCGCTGCCACGTACGATGACGACCCGCGCATCCGCCTTGGAGAGCGAGCGCCAGACGTCGATCAGCTCACGTGGCGGGTGGAGACGATCCTGGGAGCGGGCCTTGCGCCGGCGGATCAGGGTGGGGGCCGGCGGCTCGAGCGGCCGGGGGTCGTCGATCGGGAAGACGATGTGGGCTACCTCGAGGCCCTCGGCGGCAAGACCGCGCGCGAGCAGCGTGGTCTGGAGCTCGGCACCTCCGCCACCGTTCGCACCGGCATTGCGCTCGTAGAGCGCGCAGGCGTAGGGGGCGTAGATCGCCACGTCGCGCTGCCCGCTGTCGGATCGCACGGTCATCTCAGACGAGGAACCACTGTGGGCGCTTCGAGCACGGGCAAAGAAAACGGGAGCGCCGCGCGAGTTGCGCGACGCTCCCGGAAGTTGCTTCTATGCCGGCTTGCCTTACGGCTGCAGCGGACGGTGCGTCAGGCGACGGAGCCCGAAACCGAACGCGAGCATGAGGCCACCGGCCGCGGCGAGAACGCCGAGGTCGGCGCCGGTGAACGGCAGGCTGCCACCCTCGTCGGAGGTGTCCGCCACAGGCGTGACGTCCGACGGGGGAGTCGTGTCGTTGTCCTGGATGCCGGCGACGACGTTGTTCGGGCCGCCGTAGCCCTCCCCCTGGCTCGACTGAGCGAGCGCCGCCGACGGCAAGACCAGAGCGGCCGTCACGGCGAGAGCGATAGTCCTGATCTTGAGCGTCTTGTTCATTAGGGCCAAAAGTTCCTTTTCCCGCTGGCAGCGGCTTGATTCCACATTCTTCCCTCCAAGCTTTAACACGGGTACGGCCATGTCGCAAACCGTGCAATTCCCAACCCTAGAGCACTTCTCGGCCGGATATGCCCACGGGTAGGGCTAGAGGGGCTTCGGTCTAGGACAGTATCCCCAGACCGCCGGACCTCAATCCGGTCCCGTCCGGACGTTGACGTCCTCAAGGATCATCTCGTCGACGCGCTTGGGGCTCACGTAGCGACCTGCCTCGAGCTGTCGCTTGACGCGTCGCGTCACCTCGTCGCGTGGGCTGAGAGCGCTAGCGCGCCGGATCAATCGCACCGCATCGTCCTGCCGATCCGTCGCCGACGCGATCACGGCCAGCTGCAAGAAGACGAACGGATCGCCGGGATCGCGGATCAACGTCTCGCGAAGCCGGCTCTCGGCGGCGCCCAAACGTCCCTGACGGCGCTCGATCACGGCCGCGGTCTTGTCCGCGACCGGTGAGAGTGGGTTGAGCTCGGCGGCTCTGTCCAGCTTGTCCAAGGCGGCTGCGGGATTCGAGGACGCTAGCTCACGCGCACTGCGCAGCTCTCGCTCCGCGAGCCAAGGCAGCGTCACGCCGGCGACGATCGCGAGCGTGACGATCGCGGCCGCGGCGATGACCGTCAGGCTGGGGCGCGTCTCGCGTATCGGCCCCGATGCTCGTGCGCCGATCGCCGTGGCGATTCCAAGCAGGGCAAACGCCGGCGCGCCGAGGCCTGGGAACTCCCACAGCCAGTCGAGCGCGCCGTGGAGCATGAAGTAGGCGAATACGACCACCGACGTGGCTGCCATCACCGGTCCAAGCCTGGCGGCGCCCCGGACCTGTGCGATCGCGGCGACAAGCGCGGCGAGGATCCCCCCGAAGAGCAGCAACATGCCAATCAGTCCGGTCTGGGAGAGCGTGCGCAGCACGACGCTGTGCGGATAGGCGGGAGTCTGCTGGCTAGTTCCGTGGATCAGGTAGTCGCGACCGAAGTTGTCCCCACCGACTCCGATAAGAGGGTGCTCCTCGAAGTTGCGCCAGGCGACCTCCCAGTAGTCGTAGCGGTAGGTCCCGCCGAGCGTTCCGATCCGCGAGCCCTCGAAACGAGGCTCCTTGCCGCCTTGCTTGAAGTCGTCCCACGCGTCGCCGACCTCGGTGATCGGGTTGCCCTTCACCACCGTTATCGCCGTCACCCCTCCGATGCAGCAGAGGACCAAGCCGACGACGACCGCGGTGCCAAGGCGGCGCGTCGTGGCCGCACCGACCGGGCTCGCACGGTCGAGCGCCCCCCAGGTAATCCCGACGCCCAGCAGCACCGCCGACGCGATCAGCGTCGCCTTTGAAGCGGTTGAGAAGAAGTCCGAGGCTGGAATATCGGCGTCGAACGCCTCGTAGACGTCGAGCAGCGGTCCGGCGATCGCGCCGATCGCCACGGTGACGAGCGCCCCAGCGGCGATCGTCCGCCCACGTCCGGGCACGATCACGACGAGCAGCAATGCCGTGGCGGGGAGGACAACGGCCCAGCTGCGGCTCTGTCCAAGGATCGAGAGCGCCGCGAGTAAACCAGCCGAGCTCAGGAAGAGGCCGCGCAGTACGGTCGGTATCTCTCGTCGTCCGGCAAGGACTAACGCCGGCCATAGGGCAGTCGACCAGAGCGCGACGTTGGCGTTTGCATAGCCAGTCGGCTCGCGCAGACGTCCCTCGTCGAAGAAGGCGATTGCACTGCTCGAATCCGCTGCGCGCAGCAGCTCTACGAGACCGATGCCGGCAACGCCGAGGGCGTAGGCGCCGATGACGATCGCTGCGCTGGTGCCTCTCACGGTCCAGAGGGCGAACAGCGCGAAGACGATCGCGTACATCAGCGTGCGATTGGCTCCATCCCAGGCGAGTCCCTGCTCGTCGGCCCAGATGATCGAGAGATAGCTCCAAGCGGCATAGCCGGTGAGCAGCGCGATTGCCACCCACTGCGCGCGTGTCGGCCGGGGGAGAGGGAGCGCGATCAGGCCGATCGCCAACAGCGCGAGCAGGAGCAGAGTCGCCGGCAGGAACGTGACTCCACGGAAGCCGCCCTCGTCAGCGGCGAGCCAGACGAAGATCGCCACGGCGACGAGCAGCAGCGGCAGCGACGGGCTGTCGGCGAGTATCCGCCGCAGCCGGTCGCTCGGCGCATCGCTGGCGGGCTCCGCTGGCGAGGAAGCCGGCTGTTGCTCTACGTCGAGCTGGGTCAAGGGTGTCCTTCCGGCGCTATCCGGCGACTGACGAGGCGTTACCCGAAAGCTTCGCAAGACCCTCTTCGAGAGCGGCTACGACACGGTCCTGCTCGTCGTCGTTCAGACCTGGGAAGAGGGGGAGAGTCAGCTCCGTGCGGGCCGCAAGCTCGCTGCGCGGAAGGCTCGGCGTACCGAGCTCCTCGTACGCGGTGAACTCGTGGAGCGCGGGGTAGAGGACGCTCGTCTGCACGCCGTGCTCGAGCATCGACGCGCGCAGTGGCTCGCGGACGTCTGCGTCGTCGAGCATCACCGGCATCACGTAACAGGAAGAAAAGTCGACGTCGCGGTCCTCGTACGGAAAACTCACCCCGTCCAGATCGGCAAGCCGCTCGCGGTAGCGATGGACGAGCCGCCGCCGCTGGGCGATGTCGTCCTCGAGACCTGGGAGTCGTGCCTTCAGTAGCGCTGATCGAGGCTCGTCGATGCGGTAGTTGTAGCCTAGCCCGAGGACGTCGTAGCCGGCGGAGTGTCCGCGATGACGGTCCCAGGTTCCGGATGTCATCGCGTGTGAGCGCAGGCTCCGAGCCTGCTCAGCGACCGCATCGTCGTCGGTGGCGAGCAGGCCACCCTCGCCGCAGGAGAAGACCTTGTTCGAAAAGAAGCTGAAGCAGCCCGCGAGTCCGTGGGTCCCGAGCTTGCGGTCGCCGCCGGTCGGGGTGGCACTCGGCGAGTGGGCGGCATCCTCGATCAGGGCGATGCCGTGGTGGTCACAAATCTCGCGTAGACGGCCTATATCAGCGGCATACCCGGCGTAGTGGACCGCGCAGATTGCCTTCGTGCGGGGCGTAATTCGCGCTTCGGCATCGTCGGGATCCATGCCGAGGTCGTGCTGGCCCCGAATGTCCGCGAGCACCGGGGTGGCGCCGCAGTAGCGCACCGCCGCCGCGCTCGCGACGAAGGTGATCGCCGGGACGATTACCTCGTCGCCGCGGCCAACGCCCGCCGCCAGGTAGGCCAGGTGCAGCGCCGCGGTGCAGCTCGACGTCGCCACGCCATGGCGGGCGCCGAGCTGGGCGGCGAAGGCCTCCTCGAACTCCTTGGTCTGCGGCCCCATCGTTAGCCAGCCCGAGCGCAGCGTGGCCGCGACCGACTCGATCTCGTCGTCGGTAAGACGAACGTCGAAGAGCGGTATCAGCCGCTCCGCGTCGCCGTTCATCCGATGTTCGAGTAGCGGGAGTCGAACGGATCGCCGAACTGCTCGCTCTCGAGCGCGGAGGCGATCTCGGCGATGCCGTCGGGCACGCGCATCTGCGGCTCGAAGCCGAGCTCGCGCTTGATCTTCTCGAACGAGACCTTGTAGTCGCGCGGGTCCTCGTTCTTGCGGACGTACTCGACGTCCCCACGGCCGAGCTGGCCCGTGATCAGCTCGACGAGGTCGAGCTTGCGGTAGTTCTCGTCGGAGTGCCCCGCGTTGAAGACCTCGCTCGCGACCTTCTCGGTCGGCGACTCGAGAACCAGCGCGACGGCGCGTGCGGCGTCAGCGACGTGAATGTACGGTCGCCAGAACTGCTCGCCGAAGACCTCGAGCTTGCGGTCGGCCCACAGGTCGCGCGTGAACTCGTTGACGGTGAGGTCGAAGCGCATCCGTGGGGCGACTCCGTAGACCGTCGCGAAGCGCAGGCAGGTGACGGTCAGCTCCGGGGCGGCGCCGTTGAGTAGCGCCTGCTCGATGCCGACCTTCTGCTCGGCGTAGAGCGAGACCGGGCTCAGCTCGCCACCCTCGTCGATCGGGACGGTCGGATCGGCCATGCGTCCGTAGTTGGAGCAGGTCGAGGCGAAGACCAGCCGCTGGACGCCGAGACGGCGCGCATCCTCGACGACGGATTGACTGCCCTCGACGTTGACGCTGTTCGAGAGCTCCGGATCGCGACCGCAGGCGGGATCGCCGACGATCGCCGCCAGGTGGACGATCGCGTCGGCGCCGCTGAAGGCGCGCTCGCGGGCGTCCGCATCGCGGACGTCGCCCTTGACCAGCTCGACCCCCTTCACCTCGAGCGAGGCGGCGACGTCGTCCTGGTCGTGGACCAGCAGGTCGAGCGCCCGGACCTCGTGGCCCTTGGCGAGTAGCTCGTCGGCGAGCAGAGCGCCGATGTAGCCGGATCCACCAGTGATTGCAACCTTCATCGTGCGTGCTCTCCAGACGTCTCGCCGAGGGCCGGCTCGGCCTCCTCGTGCATGAACAGGGACCTCAACTCTCCAAACTCCGCGATCGCTCGCTCATAATCCTCATGGCGTCCGATGTCGAGCCAGTAGCCCTCGTAGAGATACGACCCGACCGGCTCGCCAGCCTCAATCAATTTAAGAACGAGGTCGGGCAGATCGAGGTAGATGCCCTGCTCGATGAACTCGAGTGCCCGCGGCTCCATCACGTAGACGCCCATGCTGACTACGTACGGGATCTCCGGCTTCTCTTGGAAGCCGGTCAGGCGACGTGTGCGGCCGGCCTGACCGTCGAGGTGGAGCACGCCGTAGTCGGTGCGAACGATTCGGCTGTGCGACGCGATTGTCAGGACGTTGCCCGACTCCCGGTGCAGGTCCATGAAGTCCGCGTAGTCGAGAGCGGTGAGCACGTCGCCGTTCATGACCAGGAACGAGTCGTCGAGGCCCTCGATGTCGGCGAGCGGCCCCACGGTTCCGAGTGGTTCACGCTCCTCTTGGTAGTCGATGTTGACTCCCCACTTGGAGCCGTCACCCATTACAGCTCGCACGAGGTGGGCGAGGTAGCCGACCGCCAACGTGAGGTCGGTAAAGCCTAGGTCACGCAGCTGGTGGACGACGACGTCAAGGATCGCCTTGTCGCCAACCGGCAGGAGCGGCTTGGGAAGGACGGTGGTGTAGGGCCCGAGGCGGGACCCCTTGCCACCGGCGAGGATCACGGCACGTTTGCTCATGCTGGGTGTCTCGGCATGTGACGGTGGACCTTGAGTGGCGCATGGCGGCTGCCTTGCCCGCGGAAGGTCTCCCTATGCTTGGCGGCCGGCGTGCGCGTGGTGGGAAGAATCATCTACTGGCTGGCGGTACTCGCTGTCTCGATCGCGCTGCTAGTGCTGCTGGTGCTGTTCTTCGAGTCGCGCGACGACTCTGACGTCGGTACCCGAACACCGACCGGGGACAGAACTACCGGCGCTTACGTACCCGGGCAGGTTGTCGCTCAGTCAGTCTTGCAAAAGTCACGATGCGCTGGGCAGCTGAATACAGCGGATGGCAGGCGCTCAACACGAGCCGGTTATACGGCTTGCGATCTTTGATCCAGAGCGCGTCGTTGTTGACGACCTCTGTCTTCTGCACTCGGTAACGGAAGGTGCCGTAGGGCATCTCGACCTCGATCGTCGCTCCGGGATCCAGCTCATCGAGCTTCCTGAATGGCGCACCGTACGTCGTGCGGTGCCCGGCGATTGCGACGGTGCCACGCTCCCCCGGAAGTGGAGTATCCGGGTAATGCCCCGGACCCTTACGCAGATTCTCCACGTCAGTCCCCTCGACGACGTACTCGGAGACGTCGATCGAGGGAATGACGATCTTCCCGACGGCGTCGCCGGGAAGCGGCTCACGACGTATCACCCGCGGCGGGGGCTTGGCGAACGCCTCCTCGAGCTTGGCCTGCTGCCGCTCGGCGATGAAGGCCGAGATCGGCTCCTGCCACAGCAGCGTCACACCA
>Ga0190265_10002982_pt1 | contig 11501 bp, 9 predicted proteins | sample Popmic124T_FD_133135 | JGI IMG/M metagenome (GOLD analysis project Ga0190265, IMG submission 133135) | Populus adjacent soil microbial communities from riparian zone of Indian Creek, Utah, USA - 124 T | ecosystem: Environmental > Terrestrial > Soil > Riparian zone | place: USA: Utah | collected...
AAGGCTTCAGCAGCCGGATCGACAACCTCAGAGGCGGGAAGACGTGATTCCCAAAAAAGATTTACCCGCGCCAGACCGGAGAAATACGGAACCAACAAAAGATTCTCAGGCTCTCCGGGCGGGGGAAAAAATGAGAGCCTTTTGACCAGAGGTTCACTCGGCTTCGCCGCATTCACCTCTGGCAACCTGCGTGCGCCCTTCCGGGCGATTCCGCGGCGCAGATATTGAGAACGACCGACGCCACTCCGTCCGCCGAGACGGCGGACGCTACGCTTCGCGTTTTCTCGATCTGCCCTAGAATCATCTTCATGTCCGGCTGCGATTTCGACATCGCCATCATCGGCTCGGGGTTCGGCGGCTCGGTTTGTGCCGCACGCGCGGCACATTCGGGGCTGCGCACCGTCGTGCTCGAACGCGGGCCGCGGCTGGACGCCGCCGATTTCGAGGACATGGCGGCGGGCAAGCGGCCATTCATTCATCGCCGCGGCACGCACGGCATTCTCCAGTTGCACGCCGGCCGGGGATTGGGCGCGTTGACCGCGAACGCCGTCGGCGGCGGCTCGCGGATTTACACGGCGGCGACGCTGCCGGCCCGCCCGGAAATCTTCGAAGCGCATTGGCCGGGCATCACGCGTCCGATGCTCGATCCCTATTACGCCCGCGCGGCCGGCGTCATTTTGCCGACGCCCACGCCCGTCGAGTTGGAGCGAACCCGGGTGCTGCGCCAGATCGGAAACCAGTTGCGCTCGGACATGACTGCCCTGCCGCTGGCGATGGACTGGCCCGAGGATGGCGGCGAACTCGCGCACGTCGCATCCACCGGCGGCGTGCGCCGTGAAACCGCCGCGTGGCTTCAGGGTGGCCATGCGTGCCGGAAGCGGTCGCTCGACAAAACCTACCTTTGTCTCGCGGAGAGCAGCGGCGCACAGGTTCGGCCGTTGCATGAAGTTTGCGCCATCGTCCCATCCTCAAACGGCTTTCGCGTCTACTTCCGGCACTGGCACGAGGATCACTTCGCCGAAGAAAGCTTGAGTGCGCTCCGCGTGGTGCTCGCGGCCGGCGCGCTGAATTCCATTCGCCTGCTTTTCCATTGCCGCGATGTCGCAAAATCACTTCCGGCCGTCAGTCCCGCGCTTGGCCGGCGTTTTTTCACCAACGGAGACCTCGGCGCGATGATCGTCGGGTCTTCCGCGACGCCCAGTCGAGATTCCGGACCGCCGACGACGGCGTGGATCGACCTCTGGGAATCCGACCGCCTGTATCTGATGGAGATGGGCGCGTGGCCCATGCCGCTCGCGCTCGAATCGATTTCTTCGCGCTGGGGTCGCGCATGGGCGTTCGCCGCGATGGGGTTCGACGATGCCCCGGCTGCATTAAACATCGGCGCGGCGGGCAAGTTGCAGATGCGGCGTGAAAAGAAACAGAGCGCGGCGTTCGACAAGCGCCGGATCGATCGACTCCGCGAGCTCGCCGTCGCAATGGGGGGGCGACTAATAGCTACGCCGGCATGGTGCGAGCGGCGAATGCCGACGACGGTGCATCCCATGGGCGGCGCGGTCATGGCGAATTCGCCGGACTTAGGCGTGACCGATCGCTTCGGCGAGGTGTTCGGGCACCCCGGTCTGTACATCGCCGATTCGAGCGTCTTTCCCACGCCGACGGGTAACGCGCCCTCTCTGACGATCGCGGCCGTCGCCGAGTACATTATCGAACGACTGATTGGAACATGGTGACACAGCCCCAGCACGAGCCGCGATACCCCGTTCTTCCGCTGTTCGAGCGTTTCGGGCGGCTGCGCGACAGGGTGCCGCACGTGCCGCTGGGCGAATGGCCGACGCCGGTGGTCGAAGCGCCGAACTTCGCCCGTGCCCACGGTCTCGATTCGCTCCACGTCAAGCGCGAGGACCTGAGCCACGCGGCGTGCGGCGGAAACAAGGTGCGCGGGCTGGAGTTTCTGCTCGCCCACGCGCGCAGCCTCGACGCGAAATCGCTCCTGGTATTCGGGCCGGCCGGCAGCCATCACGTCAGCCGCACGGCGTTTCACGCGAAAAAATTCCACATGCGCACCACCGCCGTCATCATCGATCAGCCGATGGCGGACTACGTGCGGGCCAATCTGGCCAGTGGGATACACGCGGGCGTGCAGTACGTGCGGGCGAACTATCTCACGCTGCTTCCCAAGCTCATGCAATGGCGATCGAGGCTTTCTTCGGGCGACCACGGCCCATGCGCCTACGTTCCGGCCGGCGGCTCGACGCCGCTGTCATGCCTCGGGCACGTCAACGCGGCGCTGGAGCTGCGGCGGCAAATCGATTCGGGTATTTTGCCGCCACCGGATTTCATCTACGTGGCCCTGGGCAGCCTCGGCACGGCGGCCGGCCTCGCGCTGGGCTGTCAGATCGCGGGGTTGGACGCGCGCGTGGTCGGCGTGGTGGCATCGTACAAGTGGTATTGCACGCGCGGGCGCTGGCGTCGCCTGTCGAATCGAACGCTGCGGTTCATGCGCCGCCGCGATAAGGCCGTGCCGCATTTGCCGGTTCACTCAAAGGGCATCTTTGTAATCCGAAGCGCTCGCGGGAAGCGCTACGCGGTGCCGACGGAGTCGGGCACGCGGCTGGCGAAGGAGATGCAGACGCTCGAAGCCCTGGACATGGACGGCACCTATACGGGCAAGACGCTGGACGGCATGATCCAGTTCATCAAGAAGCAAAAGGTGCAAAACAAACGGCACTTGTTTTGGCACACGTTTGACAGGCTGCCTCAGACGAAGCTCGCGGGCGCTCAGATTCCTGAAGTTCTGAAGGATTATTTCCAAATTGAGAATGTAGAATTGAGAACGTAGAAAGCCAGTGCGAGCGATTCTTATCTTACTCTGGATTTTCCCACCGGAGTACCGAATCGTCCGCCGTGTTTTCGCCGAGCGCGCAGCCGATCACGTCCCGCCGGTTGTCCCCGTCGAAATCCTCCAGCACGAAGCGGCCCATGTTCACGTTTTGCGGCAAATCGAACAGGTTGTTTTCAATCCATTGATCGGTTTGCGTCCCGACCGGCGTAAACCACCGCAGCGAACCCGGCGTGCGCGATGCCACCACGACGTCAGGTTGGCTGTTTCCGTCGGTGTCCGCGACGCCGATATCGACCGGCGTGGCGGTTCCGTATTGCGTCAACAGAAAACCCGTCCACGCGTCGGCCGGATTCGCGGGACGCATGTACCAGCCGATCTGCCGTCCCGGCGGATTGAGGACCACCACGTCCGGTCGACTGTCGACGTTCAAGTCGCCGATGGCGATCCGTGTTGCCGCCGGCAGGTTGCCGATGGTGAACTTCGTCCACGGCTCAGTAACCGGATTCGACGGGTTCTGGTACCACGCAATTCGAGCAGATTCCTCGCCGGGCGCCGTGGAAAAAACGTCGATCTTCCCATCGCCGTTCACGTCGACGACGAGAATCGACGACGCCCCCTCGCGGGTCTCGGCGTCGATGTCAATCCGCTGCCACCCCGTGCCGGTCGCGATTGCTTCCGACGGACTAGCGAACCACGATAGACGGCCCACGTCCTGGCCGCAGGCGACGATGTCGGGCCCATTTACTCCGTCGATGTTTGCGATGGCCACGTCGTTCCATTGGCCGATCCCCTCGCCGGCGATCGACTCGTCGATTTCAAAGCCGGCCCACTGGTCGGCCTGTCGCGGTTCTTCCGGCGCGGGGAGGTATGCAAGCCTTCCTGCGCACGCCGCGACGAGATCAGGGCGATCATCGCCGTTCAGATCGGCCGCGGCGAGGGCCGCGACGCCCGCGATGCTTTCGCCTTCGATAATGGCGACGGGTGAGAACGTGTCGTCCTCCTGTCGAAAGAGCAGGACGATTCGCGCCGGCTCGGCTTCGAAGCCCTGATGGCCCACTGCCAGATCGGTGAGGTCGTCGCCGTCAAAATCGGCGGCGACGATGGCGCTGGGCCGCGCACCCGCGTCGTCATTTACGACGGTCTGCGTCCAGGCAACCGTGCGCGGAAAACCGCTGCCCGGCGTGCCGCCGTTCGGCGGGCAATCGAGGGCGGATGCAGCGAACAGGAGCATCAAAAGCGCTGCCTTCTTCACGAGACGCAGCGACCGAACGCAACAGAAAAAGCGAAGCATGGGCAGAATCCGAGCAGGGGTGAAACTTGACCCCGCCAATATACCGCCATTTTCACGCTTTCATACCAAAGGCTGTCATTGATCGTGGCGGTTAAGTCACTTTGCGACCCACAAATTTCCCGTAAGATGTCGCGTGCAGAAACTAAAAACCAAGAACCAAGAACTGAAATCCACGAATTTCAACGCACCAGGCCCACCCCGGAAACTCCTCGAATGCTCGACATCAAATTCATCCGAGAAAACCCCGATCTCATCCGCAAGACCTGCGACGTCAAAGGCATCCGCTGCGACCTCGACCGCCTGCTGGCCATCGATCAGCGCCGCCGCGAACTCCAGCACGAGGCCGACACGATCCGCACCAAGAGCAACGAACTTTCCGGGCAGATCGCCCACTACAAGAATCCGAAAAGCAAGCTCTATCAGGAGATGCTCGCCAAAGGCCGGCCGGCCGCGGAGCTGAAAGCCGAAGGCGACAAGCTGGCTGCCGAATCGGCGGCGCTGAAGCAAAAACTGAAGGATGCCGACGCTGAAGGCCAACTCGTCGCGGAAGAATTCAAAACTTTGATGTACACGGTTCCGCAAGTGGCCTCGGCGAAAACGCCCGTCGGAAAAAGCGCCGACGACAACGTCGAGATCAAACGCGTGGGCGAGCCGCGCAAATTCGATTTCGAGCCGCTGGACCACGTCGAACTGGGCAAGCGCCTCGGCATCATCGACATCGAGCGCGGCGTGAAGGTCGCCGGATCGCGAAACTATCTGCTCCGCGGAGCGGGCAGCCTGCTGCACCAGGCCGTGCTGCGCCTGGCGATGGACACAATCGTCGCCCGCGGTTTCGAGTCGGTCACCGTGCCCGTCCTCGTGCGCGACGAAATGATGTACGGCACCGGCTATTTTCCCGGCGGCGAGGAGCAGGCCTATCGCTGCGAGCGCGACGCCAAAAGCCTCGTCGGCACGGCCGAAGTGCCGCTCACCGCCATGTACGCCGATGAAATCCTGGACGAGGACCGGCTGCCGCTGAAGTTCGCGGCCGTCTCCACCTGTTTTCGCCGAGAGGCGGGCGCGGCCGGCAAGGACACCTACGGCATCTACCGGATTCACCTGTTCGACAAGGTGGAGCAGGTCGTGCTCTGTCGCGCCGACGAGACGGAGAGCGAGCGTCATCATCATGACATCATCGCCAACGCCGAGGCCGTGCTTCAGGCGCTGGGGCTGCCCTATCGCGTGCTCGCGGTTTGCACCGGGGACATGGGCCAGGGCAAGGTGGAGATGTACGACATCGAAACCTGGATGCCGTCGCGAAACGCCTACGGCGAGACGCACAGCGCCAGCCGCTTCGGCGACTTTCAGGCCCGGCGGCTCAATCTCCGTTATAAGGACGCAAAGTCGAAATCGAACGTGTTTTGCCACACGCTGAACAACACGGTGATCGCCAGCCCGCGCATTCTGATCCCGCTGCTGGAGCTGAATCAGAATCCCGATGGCAGCGTGACGGTGCCCAAGGCGTTGCGAGCGTATATGGGGGGCATGGAGATGATTGGGGGCGAACGATAGAATAAGGAGAGAGTACGTTTCATGGACATTGAAGAAATTGTTTTCATTGTGGAAAAAGAGAAAGAGGCGGGCGGATACAGCGCCGTCTGCCGTCGCTATGGCATTTTTACCCGGGGCGAAGACCTCGATGACCTGCGGGCGATGGTGGTGGATGCCGTCGAATGCCGTTTTGATAGGGGAAGCAACCGCCGGATATCGTTGCAAGGGGCGTTGGCATGAAATCCATTGATATCTCCGGCGAAATCGAACAAACCCTTGAACGCGCCTTCGGGACCGATCTGCGTCGGGCCGCCCTTGAGGCGCTAGCCATCGAAGGTTATCGCACGGCACGATTGAGCGCAGGAGAAGTTGCTCAAGTCCTTGGTTTGGACACGTCGATCGAGGCCCAGGAATGGCTCGCCCACCACGGCGTTGAGTTGAACTACAGCATGGAGGACCTGGAAGCGGACCGCTTGACGCTCTCAAAGCTCTTTCCTGACGCTTCCAAATGATCGTCGTCTCTGATGCCAGTCCGCTCAACGCGCTAGTGCGCATCGGATATATTGGCGTATTGCCTCGGCTGTTTGGGTCTGTATATATTCCACCAGCAGTTGCGAGTGAGCTATCCCGTCCCCTATAGTCAGGGAATGGCTCGCTGCTCGGCCAGGATGGCTGCACATTCGCCCGCCTACCCAAATAAGCGAATCAATTGAACTGAATGACCGGGGAGAACTGGAAGCAATCAGCCTGGCGATTGAACTACGTGCCGACCTCTTGCTGGTGGATGATCGCAAAGCGCGGCGGCTTGCCCGGTCGCGAGGACTAACTATCACGGGCGTGGTTGGGGTTCTCGAAACCGCAGCTGCCCAAGAAATGCTGGTCCTGCGAGATGTCTTCGATCGACTGGTCGCAACTGATTTCAAAATCTCTCCGGCCATTTTAGCGACGGCGATCGAGCGAGATCAGAAACGAACGAGATCACACTAATGCCTGAGTCGTGACCGGCTATGGCTTGGCGCCTTTTGAATAAACGAAATCCAGCGTCAACGTCTCGCCATCCTTCACCGTGACCTGTTTCGCCTGCCGCTGAAACGTCTCGTGCCAGACTTCCACCGTGTAATCCCCCGCCGGCAGGCGGCCGATTTCGAAGCGGCCGCCGTCGTCAGTCACGTCATAGAACGGATGTGACAATACCCCGGCATACGACGACATCCATCCATGCACGTCGCATTTCACCTTCACCATCACCTCTTCACGCGAGAACGTCGCGTCGTTGGTCATGCCGATACTCGATTGCGAATAATTAAAGGAGTCATTCTTCTTTGGCAGACCATGTACGTTGTGCGCCGTGGGGTCGCTGTTTCGAATCGTCAGCGTCTGCCCGATCTGAATCCCAAACACGTGCGGCACGTACATGCATCCCTTTTGATCCAGAACCACCGCGTCGGAGGGCACGGCGTATTTCCCATTGATCCCCTTCTTGACATAGACAAATACGTGCGGAACGCCCCCATCGGCCGCGATCATTCGGCTCTCGTCGAAGACATCGCCGGCCTTCGTGCAGACCGCGTCGCCCGTCATCGCCAGCTTTCGCGGCGCCGGCCGCGTTCCCTCGAACGTCACCCGCCCGCTGATCACGGCCGTGCCGAAAAACTGCGCGGGCGTCTGGGACGGCGGCGGCGATGGTGAGTTTGAATTTGAAGCCGGCGCCGGGCCAGGCTTGCCCGACTCCGACGGAGACTTCGAGCAGCCGCAGGCCAGCACAACGCCACCCAGAATCGCCGTCATGATCGTCCGCATCTTGTGTCTCCACGCCAACTTCACGCCGCCCCAAACGACGGATCCTCGCGCAATCGCTGCAAAAATCGCTTCACCCGCTGCCACCGGTCCCTCCCCAACGGCCGCGCACCGTACTGCGCTTCATAGAACCATTCCACCAGTTCCGGCATCTCGCCCAGATCATGGTGCGCCCGCGACAGCCGCTCCGCAAATTCCCGCGGCGTCGCCTGCGGCGGCCTCAGATGTCCCTTGTTCGCCAGCAGCAGAATCATCCGGTCGTAAAAACGCGCCTCGGCCGGCCGGACAAACGCGCGCGTCGATCGCCTTCGCGCCGGCAAATATTCCCGCAGCATAAGCGAGAGAATCCACAGCACGCGGACCGCAAGCACCGCGAGCGCCACACACAGCGCGAGCAGCACCCAATATAAGAATCGCTGCCACCACTCAAAAAACTCCGGACCCCGCAGCACCTCGGTCACGACCTCGCCAAGCGACTTCGGCTCCCCGCGCCCCTTGAACAGGCCGAAAAACCAGGCGCTCAGGCCCTTCGCCAGTTCCTCGCGGTTGCGCTCGTCGAACGACACGATCGACGTCGACCATGAAAATCGCAGGTAGTCCACCAGGCGCACCAGGCCCGACCAGAGCGATGGCTGCCCCCGCCGGGTCTCTGCCGCAGAGGCCGGCGTCGGATCAAACAGCGTCCAGCCGCTCTCCGGCAGCCAGACTTCCACCCACGCGTGAGCGTCCTTGCGGCGAAACTGAAAGAAGCCGCCGACTTCATTAATTTCGCCACCCTGAAAACCTGTGACCATCCGCGTCGGAAAGCCGAGCGACTGACACATCAGTGTCATCGCGGAGGCGAAGTGCTCGCAGTAACCCCGCTGCGACTCAAACAGGAAATCGACCACCGGATCGGCATCGGCCCGGCTGCTCCCGCGATCGAGCGTGTATTCGAACCGGTCCGATGCGAGATAATTCCGAATCGCCGCGGAAATCCGACCGCGATCCGCGCCATCGCTCGCCTGGGTTCCCGGGGGCAGAAGCGACTCCGCCAATTCGGCGATGCGCGGCGGAATGATCGACTGTATCTCCCGCCGCGGCGGCCTGCGGTGCATCGCATGGGCCTGCTTGAAAAGCGAATCGGGGCCGGACCAGACCGTGTAGTGCGCAGCCTTTCTCGAAGTCGTGGAGGCCGACAGCGTCAAATCGCGCCGGTTGACGTTTAGGCGCCCGATGTCCGAAGACCCGACCTTGAGCGGCGGAAATAGAGAAAAAAGCGCGCCGTTCCCCAACGATTCGAGCCAGATTTCCTGCCGGATCTGCTGCTCCTCGGGCAGGGCATCAAAAAGATCGATGATCGGCAGCGGCGCTTCCATCCGGGCGTCGTTGATGACCCGCGGATAGATCACCTGGCCATGCTGCCAGCGTCCGCGGAAATATTGATCGAACGTCGCGCCGCGCATGTAGGCCTGAAATGATTCGTCCGTGACGGTTTCTCCGTGCGTGGTAAAACGCACGCGCATCACCGTCGTCTCATCGGGTATGACCGGGTTGTCCGTCAGTTCCACCGAATCGCTGAAGCCCGTCACCGAGGCCGGCACCAGCGACTGCATTCGACCGAACAATCCCCCACGCCAGCCGCGCGGCGCGAAGATGAAAACGAGCGAGGAGAATCCGACCAGCAGGATGGAGCACGCCAGCACCGTTCGCTTTGTGCCGGCGCGCGGTTGATCGGTGGGAATGGCCGTGCCCGCGCGTTCGATCTCTCGATTGACGCGCGACTGGCGGCGCGCCACGGCGAAGGCCTCCCGCTGTGTATGAAAATGCAGGAGCCACGCCAGCCCGAAGGTGACGTCGACGAATGCCGCCACCGCGAACAGCGGGCTGGCCGTCACGAACGCGCTGATCACCATGAGCAGAAACGAGATGATCGCAATCAGCCCCGCGTCCCGATACGACTGAAAATCGAAAAACTTGCAGCAACACAGCAGGATAATGAAATGCGAAAGATCGACGATGTGAACCGTCTGCTCCTCCTGCGGAAAGAACATCTCGTAGACCAGATAAACCGTCGCGGCGGTGACGCCGCAATAGACCAGCCATCTGGACGGTGCTGCGCCCCGCCGCCAGAGAAACCAGAGAATGCTCCCGATTGCGGAACAGACCGCGATGCCGAGAATCCCCCACGAATCCTCCACTTCGACCGCCGGCAGCATGTTCACCAGCGCCAGCAGAATCAAACTCAGGTGCATGCGCCCCAGGTGCTTCATGACCGCAATTCTCCGATCGCCTGCACGACCGCCGAACGCCTTCCCGGTGTCGCACGACGGGCGCCTCGCTCGATTTTTCCGCGCGATGTCAGGAGCGCGACAAATTCCGGCCGCTCCGGCCAATCGAACAACGAATCAAACCCCGGCGTGCCCGGCACGTACGCCGTCGTCGGCCCCAGCGCGCGGGTGAGCGCCCGCGCCGCGGCACGCATCTCCTCGTCGTTGTTCGCTCCGAAGAGCAGACACGGGGCATGCCAACGCGCCGGCCACGTTTGCCGGTGGACTTGCCCGGCCAGCTCGTCGGTCGTATTCAGTCCGCGAACGGAAAGTTCGGACAACGCCCTCGGTCGAAACGCCTTGCCGGACCCCGGCGGCAATACGACAAAAGGTTCGCCATTGCAAATCAGTCCCACCCGCCCGCCGCGCTCCAGGGCGTCGCAAATGGTGGTCGCCGCGGCGCTGATCGCGGCGTCGAGCCGCGTAACCTGGTCGGCATCGTGCGGCCGAATCAGCGTATTGACCACGCACCACATCTGGTAGCTTCGCGGTTGGGCCATTTCGCGGACCATCAGCCGGCCGCGGCCGGCGCTGCGCCGCCAGTGAATTCGCCGCGGGTTGTCGCCCTCCCGATACTCGCGCACGCCGTAGAGCTCCTCGTCGCCGCGCGTCCAGCCGAGTGAGCCACTCCCGCCGGAGGAATCCAATGCCGCCGCGCCGATTTTGATCTCGCCCGTCAAGCGAGCCAGCGGCGGAAGCACGATGATCTCCTGCGCCGAATCGTGCCGCACCCACTTGACGAACAGATGGAAGGGAAACCGGGTGGAGATTCGCATGGACGTGAGCGGCAGTCGTCCGCGCGTCCTCGCGATCACCGTGGCGTTGAGCGTCAACGACGTGCCGGCGGGCAACGATGGCAGGAAAATCTCGGGGCGGCTGATGGCGGCTCGACGCGGAAGAATATCCTCAATCAGAAGATTCCGCGCGACGGCCATCCGGCTGCGATTGGTCAGTACATAACGGATGACAAAAGCCTCGCCGGCGACGGCCGTTTCCGGCACGATTCGTTTCAATGTCAGCAACGGGAGCGTGCGCCACCCATAAAACGCGTTGATGACCAGTGCCCCGACGCAGCAACCGAAAATCACCACGAGCAGGTTGACGTCGGCGTCGAGCGCGGCCACCGCGATCATCGCCGCGCCGGCCATGAACCAGGTGCCGCCGAGCGTCGGTCGAAACCCGACCCCCATGATCGGCCGGCGCCGTGGCAGCAATCGAAATCGTCGCTTCATCGCGATTGAATCCCAGTGGAGGCAGTCATTTGAAAATGCCCCAAACGGGGCTTCGTCCCCTAGCCCAGGGTTGACGCGAAGCGGCTATCCTGGGTCCGCGCCGCGGGGAGGTACCTCAACCCCAAATGGGGTTGTGCCGCAACCCCGTTGGGGCTGAGGAACCTTTCGTGTCGTGAACTTCTCAACTCCAAGTCTTGTGAGAACGCTGGCCGTGTGCATGACACACTACAGCAGAGCTTCAACGCGGTATCTAGTTCGGCGCCGGAACGCTCTCCAGAATCTCCATCAAAATCTGATCCGCCGACGCCGAATGACCTTCCCGCAGGTACGACTTCGTCACGATGCGATGGGCGAATACCGGCCGGGCCAGCAGCTTGAAATCGTCGGGAACCGCGTAGTCGCGGCTGTGGAGCAGCGCGGACGCCCGGGCCGCCCGCAGCAGGGACAGCGCTCCGCGCGGGGAAACGCCCACTTCGATCGCATCGTGCCGCCGCGTG
>Ga0190265_10002983_pt1 | contig 11499 bp, 8 predicted proteins | sample Popmic124T_FD_133135 | JGI IMG/M metagenome (GOLD analysis project Ga0190265, IMG submission 133135) | Populus adjacent soil microbial communities from riparian zone of Indian Creek, Utah, USA - 124 T | ecosystem: Environmental > Terrestrial > Soil > Riparian zone | place: USA: Utah | collected...
ATCGCTGGCGATCGACCGACTGAACCTGACCGGCCGCATCGCGCTGCATGATGCCGGAAGCCGCGGCACGCTCGAGCTGAACGATATCGCCTTCAGCGGCGACGTGCGTTCGCTGGCCGGCTCGGTCCGCGGCGACGGCAACTTCGTGCTGTCGGGCACGCGCTATCCGTTTCGCGTCTCCTCGGGGCAGGGCCCCGACGGCAACGGCACCCGCGTTCATCTCAACATCGATCCGGGCCAGCGCGCGCTCGCCATCGATCTCGACGGCGTCCTGAATTTCGATGCCCGCGCGCCGCGCTTCGAAGGCGCGATGACGCTCGTTGCTCCTCCCGGTCAGAAGGGTAAGGGCAACGATCCACCGTGGCGTATCGCCGCGAAGGTCAAAGCCGATTACTCGGCGGCCCGGCTCGAACAAATCGAGGTGACCTACGGCGCCGAGGAGCGCGCGCTAAAACTCTCCGGCAACGGCGACATCCGCTTCGGCGCATCGCCGCTGTTGCGTGCGGCGCTTTCGGCGCGCCAGCTCGATGCCGACAGATTCGTCGCCAAGGACAATTCCGCCGAGCCGGCCCGCGCGTTACCGGCGCTGCGGGCGCTTGCGTCAGCCATTCCGCATCTGCCGATCCCCGCGCAGATGGAACTTGCCGCCGAGCAGGTCATGCTCGGCGGACGTCCGTTGCAGGACATCGCTGCCGAGCTGCATGGCGACGACAAATTCTGGCACCTCCAAAAACTGGAATTCCGCGCGCCCGGTGCGACCAGGGTTTCGCTCAGCGAGGCCATTGCGAAGAGCGGTGAGCCGGACCGGTTCAAGGCCGCGCTCAGCGTCGAATCTTCCGATCCGGAGGCGCTCCTGACCTGGCTGCAGGGCCGCGGCGAGACCGCCTATCGCAGCCAGAAGCCGCTTCGGCTGCGCGGCGACATCACCGTGGCGCCTCAAGGCTTTGCCATCGACGCCATGAAGGCCGATATCGAAGGCGGCTCGGTGGAAGGGTGGGTGGCGGTGTTGCACCGGCAGGCGGATCGCGGCTCCCGGATCGATGCGGAATTGAAGGCGGGGCGCCTCGACCTCGATGCCGCTACCGCCTTTGCGCGGTCGCTGGCGGGGCCGCAAGGCGAGTGGCCGGATGAGGGAAGGCTTTCGCTCGATATCGGCCGCGCCACCTCGGCTGGGCAGGAGCTCAGTCCGCTGCTCGCCAGACTGGCATACTCGCCGGCCAAGCTATCGCTCGAGCAGTTGAAGATCGGCCAGCTTGAAAGCGTGACGCTGGACGGCGCGGGCAATTTCGACCGCGTCAACGCGACCGGATGGTTCGCGCTCAATTCGAGCGCCGCTTCGCTCGGCCGGTTGACCAGCCTGATCCTTCCCTTTTCACCGGCGCTGGCCGCGCGGCTCAATGCGCTGGGGACCAGCCCGGGCCCGGCGCGCCTGAAGCTGGCGCTCGATCTCACCAGAAATGCGGCGCAGTCCGACCGGGTCGTGGCGCGCGCCGTCGCTGATCTCGACTCACCGCTACTCAAGGGCGTCACCACGATCACAGGCAGGCCGGCTGTCGCGGCAATCCAGGGCCTCGATCTCGCAGCTCTCGGGCGCAGTGAAGTCTGGATCGATTCGAAGTTGTCGTCCGAGCAAGGTCGCGCCTTGCTTGCCGGGCTCGGTCTTGATCGCGTCGTCGCGGCGGGTGATGGCCCTGGGCAGTTCGAGGGCACCGCGACCGGCGCGTGGGGTGCGCCATTGCGGCTCAAGGCAAAGATCTCGGCAACGGGACTTGAGGCCGAAGCGGAAGGCTCCGCCGAGCCATGGGCGCCAGAGGCGCAGGCAAGTCTCGGCCTGAAAGTTCGCCGCGGCGATTTCGGGCCGCTGCTCGATCTCAAGCCGGCGGATACGCTGGCGCAGAACATCGCCCTGTCTTCGCGCGTGCAACTGACCGGCAACAGGCTGACCTTCGACGACCTCGACAGCAGCCTCGGCGGTTCGCGCCTGCGCGGCAGCCTGGCGGTGACGCTCGGCGAGGAGAAGGAGATCGAGGGCGAAATCGGCGCCGAGCAGCTCGCGCTGGCGCCGGCCTTTGCCTTGGCGCTCGGCGCCGCCGGACACGATGCCGCCGAGCCGCTCGGCACCGGGCTCGCGAAGGGCTGGCGCGGCAGGATCGCGTTTCAGGCGCTGCGCGGCCTGCTGCCGGGCGGCAGCGAATTGCAGCCGGTGAGCGGGGTGATCAAGAGCGACGGCCAGTCGCTGAGCTTCGATGCCATCAAGGGCAAGATCGGCGGCGGCGATGTCACCGCCAGTGTGGATGCCAAGCCAGGCGCGAACGGCATTGTGTTGAACGCGAGCGTTCAGTTCTCCGGTGTCGACGGCACGGCGCTGCGCTATCGCAACCTCGCGATGCCCGCCGGCCGCGCGTCGATGCAGATGACGCTGACGAGCCAGGGCCGCAGCGCCTCGGCGCTGGCGGGCGCGCTGTCCGGCAGCGGAACGCTGACGCTGGAGGCGGCCAGGATTTCAGGCCTCGATCCGCGCGCCTTCGAAGTGGCGGTCCGCGCCAATGACAGCGGGCAGGCAAAGGATGACGTCCGATTGAAGCAGATCGTCGAATCCGCTCTTCCGGCCGGCGCGCTTGCGGTTCCTTCCGCGCAGATCCCGTTCACCGTCAGGGACGGCCGGCTTCGCGTGGGCGCCACGACGCTGGACGGCAATGGTGTGCGGGCCACCGTCTCCGGCGGATACGATATTGCCGCCGATCAGACCGATATCCGCGCCGCGCTCTCCTTGACGATGACGACCGGACGTCCGGAGATTCAACTGCTTGCCGTGGGCACGCCCGATGCGATGAGCCGCAGCGTCGACGTTGCCGCATTGTCTTCGTGGCTGGCGGTGCGCGCGATCGATCACGAAACCCGAAGGCTCGATGCGATCGAACGTGGCGAGCCGCCGCCGCCGGCGCCGCCGCCGATCGTGCTGCCCGCGGATGGACAAGCGCCGCTTCCGGAGGCGGCGCTGCCGCCCGCGCCGGCGACCACAAAGGGTCGCGACCCACGGCGGCCTCCGGCAAAGAAGGCGGTCGCGCCGCGTCCGCCCGTCGTCAATGCGCCGCCGCCGCCCGTCGCCGGCCAGCCGCAGGTTGCGCCGTTGCCGCCGCCGATCGACGTGCGGCCCGCGCCGGGCACAGCCAAGCAGAAGCCGCCGCTGCGTCCACCGCTGGCGCTGACGCCGCAGGTCCCCAATCCGCCGCCGCGCTCCAACTAGGGTACGGGCTCATTCGCGCGCTGTTGAGGCAAAGCAGACATCAAATGACAGGCAGCGCACGCAGACTCAGTCGAGAATGACCATTGGAGACATGGACGGCGTACTGTCCTATGAGGGCGGTTCTCAATGGCCGCCGTGAACGGCGCCCCCGAGCTTGATCGTCCGCAGCATCAGTGCGAGTGGCGCCGCGGCAAGCGAGATCAGCATCAGCACCCAGAAAGCATCCATGTAGGAAAGGAATGACGCCTGGACCTGCACCTGTTGTCCGATCCACTGGATCGCCTGATCGTGGGCCTGCGACAGTGAGCTGCCATGGCTGGCGAAGAAATTCGTGACCTGCTGCAATGTATCCTGATACGTCGTGCTCGACGGAACCACCTGCTCGACGAGCCGGCTCTGATGGAACTGCTCGCGGTGCGTCAGTACGTTGGAGACGATGGATACGCCGATCGAGCCCCCGGTGTTGCGCGCTGCGTTGATCAGGGCCGAAGCCTGGTCAGTCATGGATGGCGGAATGCCGTCGTAGGATGCGGCCATGATCGGCACGAAGATCAGCGGCAGTCCGACGCCGAGGAGCATGCGCGACCGCGCCATGAACCAGAAACCGAGATCGGCGTAGACGTTGGTCATGGCGTACATGGAAAGCGCGCAGATCACCGCGCCTGCGACGATCAGATATTTGGGCTGCACCTTGGCTGCCAAACGACCGACCACGAACATCATCATCATCGTGACAACACCGCCGGGCGAGAGCACGAGGCCGGCCCAGGTGGCAGTGTAACCGAAGTCCTGCTGCACCAGTTGCGGCAGGAATTGCGTGGTCGCGAGCAGGATCGCGCCAGTCGCCAGCATGACCAGGAAGCAGGCGCCGAACTGGCGCGTCGCCACCATGTGCAGGTCGATGATCGGGTAGCGGCGGCTCAACTCCCACGGAATCATCAGGACAAACGCGAGGATGCAGATGGCCGTGAACGTCACGATGAAGCGCGAGCCGAACCAGTCGTCCTCCAGGCCACGGTCCAGCACGACTTCCATAGCACCCAGGAAGGTCGCGACCAACACGAAGCCGACGACATCGAATCGTTTGCCTCGCTGCTGCTGTGCTTCCGCGCGCGCGGTCGGGGACTCGCGCAGGAGCAGCGCGATCAGCGTCATCGCGATCACGCCGACCGGCACGTTGATCAAGAAACACCAGTGCCAGGAGACATTGTCGGACAACCAGCCGCCGAGCGTCGGCCCGACCACCGGGGCGACCACCACTGCGATGCCAAACACCGCAAAGGCCTGGCCGCGCTTCGCCGGCGGAAACGAATCGGCCAGGATCGATTGCGCGACCGGCACCATGCCCCCACCTCCGAACCCCTGCAGGATGCGGCACAGCAGCAGCGCATTCAGGTTCGGGGCAAAGCCGCACAGCAGCGAGCTGAGGGTGAATATTCCGAGGCAGATCAGGAAGAACTTTTTGCGGCCCAGCATCCGGGCCAGGAAGCTGGAGGCGGTCAGGATGATGGCGTTGGAGACGAGATAGGTGGTCACGACCCAGGACGCCTCGTCCTGGCTCACCCCCATGCCGCCGGCAATGTAGGGCAGCGCAACGTTGGCGATCGTGGTGTCAAGCACCTCCATGAAGCTTGCGAGCGCGACCAGGAGGGCGATCACCCACGGGTTAGCCACGCCGCTGCTCGCGGATGCGGGAGGGACGGCGGCCTGGATCGCAGTGCCGCTCATAGGTAACTCCTCAGCCTCTCATAGAGAGACGGCCTCGGATCGATCCGCGCGGTGGGGACTACCGACATGCCCGGGCCGAGTGCGACATCGGTCGGCGGATTGTCCATGTCGATCTTGACCGGTACGCGTTGGACAATCTTGACGAAGTTGCCGGTGGCATTCTGGGCGGGCAGCAGCGAGAACGCGGTCCCGGACCCGGGCTGGACGCTCTCGATATGACCGTGGATCTCGCGCTCCGGATAGGCGTCGATCGCGAGCGTCACCGGATCGCCCGGCCGCATGTGGTCCAGTTCATTCTCCTTGAAGTTCGCGGTCACCCAGATCTGATCCGGCACAAACATGGTCAGGCTGTTGCCGGGCTGGGCGAATTGACCAGTTGCGACACTCAGGTCGACGACACGTCCCGGCTGGGCCGCCGTCACCGTCGTGTAGGAGAGATTGAGTTGCGCCTGGTCGCGCTGGGCCTGGGCCTGCGCGAGGCTGGCAGTCGCGCTCTTGCGCTGCGCCTTCAGCGACTCGACCTGCCGATTTGCCAGTTTGAGGGTCGCCTGCGCGCTCAGAAGTGCAGCCTGCTGCTGATGCAGTTGTGAGGTGAACTGCTGGGCGTTCTGAACCGTGCCATAGCCTGTTCGCTCCAGGTGTTGGAAGCGCTCCGCCTGCTGCTGTGCGAACACCAGTGCCGCCTGCGCCTGATCCACCTGCGCCTGGTTGGTGCTGATCTGTGCCTGCTGCACGTCGAGCTGCGCATCGATATTCTCGATGTTGGCTTGCGCCGCCGCGACCTGCGCCTGCGCCTGCTCGAGCGCCGTGCGAAAGTCACGGTCATCGATACGGGCGATCACGTCGCCGGCTTTGACATGCTGGTTGTCGGTGACGGGGACGGCCGTGATGTAGCCGGAGACTTTCGGTGCGATCGAAAACTGCCGCGCCGCGATGAAGGCATCATCGGTAGATTCGAAATGTCTTGCGTGGTCCAGGTAGAGGTAGCCGCCGGCGATCGCGGAGGCGAGGAGCATGGCGCCGATCGCGGAGACAACGGGGCGGCGACGCAGGAAACCGGCCCTGTGATCTCTGTCCGTCGCCTGCGGCCGAACTGCTTCTGGCGGATTGGTTGAGGCAGGCGCTCTGGCAGCCGGCTCTTCGTCCGGGAGCCGGGCCCGCGCGGTGACGTCCTGCTGGTCGAACTCGACGCCGGGCTCGCGCGGGTCCGAGACAGATCGCGGGCTTTCGAAGCCATCGAACCCCTCTCCGTTCCGTTCCAGGACATTGTGTTCGGACATGGCGCCGCTCCTCCTGTCAGGCGGTGCCTCAGCGACGCCGCACAAGAAACGAAACTGCCTCGTTTCAATTTAGGTAGTCCGGCGAAGAGGTCGATCAACAGGAATGAAACCGTTTCGTTCTCTTTAAACATCACAGTTGCGTGCATAGTTCAGTGGAGTTCGAGGCACGGTCCAATCGCAATGAAAGCCAGCAGCCTATCGAAGAAGAAGCCGGCGCCGAAGCCAACGCGCGCCACCGTGCGCTTTGGCCGCCCGCCGAAGGAGCTTGCCGGAGAGGTTGACACCCGCATCCTCGATGCGGCGCGAAAGGTGTTTCTGGAGCGCGGATTTGAAGGCGCGAGCATCGACGAGATCGTCGAAGTTGCGCGCTCGGGAAAGCCCACGATCTATGCCCGTTTCCGCGGCAAGCGGGCGCTGTTTACTGCGGTAGTGACGCGGGATGTCCTTTCCCGCATCACAGAGTTCAAAGCCGAGGTGCCAACCGGCGCAACAGTCGAGGAGCGCCTCATAAGCGCTGCGAGCACGCTGATGCACTGGGGCTTGGAGAGCGATAGAATCGCGCTGATGCGGCTGGCTATAGCAGAAGCGCGCCGCTTCCCTGATCTGGCGAGCACAGTCGGCCGGACGGCGCGTGATCTCAGCACCGAGCTTGGGGTCCGTTTGCTGACCCAGGTGATGCAATCTGACGAGCTTCGCTCCCTGCCAGCCTTTGCCCCTGAGCAGCTGACAACGACAGCCCGGCTCTTCCTTGATCTCGTCGCCGTACCCATGTTGTTCCGTGCGCTGTTCGAGGTTGACCTCAAGATGCTGGATGCAGAGATCGACCAGCACGTGGCGCGCGGCGTTGCATTCTTTCTTGCCGCCTGCCGGCAAGGCGGCGTGAGCTGAACCTTACAAAAGGGAACGCTGGCCCGGTCCTTAAGCCGATCGAACTAGACTAGCGCGGGACGAGATCAGGTTGGGCCGCGGCGCCGGACCATCCCGTGCCTTGGACGCAAGCCGCCTGAGTGCTGCGCGCCGGACCCGATTCTACTTTGCATGGGGTTGTTTTCGATATTTTGTGTCTGGGGTCCACAGGCCGGTGTCCAGCGAGCTCGAAGCTCCGCCCCGTCTTTCGAAATATTAATTTCCCCGCCAGCGTCTCGTAATGGCGGACCTGGCAACATGCGGCCGAACATCAAGGCGCGAGGTTTTGCCGTGGGCCGTGCGTTGGAATACAACCTTACAACGCTGAGAGTTTCCCGAGCGTATGTCAGCTTGCTGTCCCGACCTGAGGGCGACACGGCGGCGATTTCTTTGGCGTGGATCGGGGACTTGGAAATTCGCATGCATGCCGCGGCGCCGACCAGCGCCGCGAAGCAGCCGCTTTTCATCATCGATATTTTCGACCATGACGCGCAACTCTTTGTCGACAGTCGTGCTTGTTACGCTGTTGCCGAAGGCGCCGTCGCGTTTGACGAATTCCTGAGTATGGCTGAGCCGGTGACAGGCGGCGCGCACGGGAAGCCTCCTATTTAGTTGTTGCGCGCTAAAGCGCGATCTCCCTTTCGATGCCGATCGTCCGCAAGAACGTCTCGTCGTGGCTGATCACGATGAGCGCGCCGTCGAATCCTTTCAGCGCGTTTTCCAGTTCCTCGATGGAAGCGAGATCGAGATGGTTGGTCGGCTCGTCCAGCAGCAGGAGGAAAGGCGGCCGCGGGCGTGCGAACACGCAGGCGAGGCCCGCGCGCAGCCGCTCGCCGCCGGAGAGCGTGCCCGCGATCTGCAGCGCCGCCTGGTTTCGGAACGCGAACCGCGCCAGCGCCGCGTGGGCCTCGTTGGCGGTAAGCTCCGGATTCAGGCGGCGCAGATTGTCGAGAATGCTTGAGCCGGGATCGAGCAGGCCGATGTGCTGATCGAGCACGGCAACGCGGTCGGTGAGGCGGCTGATGTCACCGCTCGGGGGTTTCAGCTCGCCGGTGAGCAGGCGGAACAGGGTGGTCTTGCCCGAACCGTTGGCGCCGCGGATGGCGATCCGCTCGGGTCCGCGAACGTCGAATGACAGCGGCCCGAACAAATGGCGTCCCCCGAAGGCCATCGCCACATCCTTGAAGGCGATGAGTTCGCGCCCGCCGGGCAGATCGGTGCGCGGCAGATCGATCGACAGCGGCGTCAGGATCTCGACTTGCGCTTTCGCCATCTCCAGCGCCTCGGCGCGCTCGCCGAGCATGCGGCCGGCGAGCTGGCTTTCGCGCCCGGCGCTGTTCTCGGCGCGCTCCTTCTCGCGGTCCATGAACATCTTGTCCTCGATGCCCTTGGCGCGCCAGGCGCGGCCGGCCTTGTCGCGGCGCGCCTTCTTTTCCCGCGCCTTCTGCAGCGCGCGTTCGGTGTTGCGCAGGGCGTCCGAGGCGCGGTCGAGATCGTCGGCGGCGCGGGCGCGGGCAGCCTCGCGCGCTTCGGCAAAGGCCGGCCACGCGCCGCCGAATATGCTGATGCCGATCGGCGCCAGCTCGACGATGCGGTCGACGCGTTCCAGCAGCGCGCGGTCGTGGCTGGCGACGAGGACGCCGCCCTGCCAGCGTTCGAGCAACTGCGCCACGGCCTGCCGGCCATCTGTGTCGAGATTGTTGGTGGGCTCGTCCAGCAGCAGCAGATCCGGCGCCCCGATCAGGAGGCGCGCCAGCGCGAGGCGCGTTCGCTCGCCGCCGCTTAAGGAGACGATCGGGCGATGCAGCGGCAGCGACGGCAGTCCGGCTTCGACCAGCGCCGCCTGTATTCTCGCTTCCAGCGTCCAGTCCGCTTCCGTCGCGTCATCAAGCGATCCTTCGCCGCGTTCGAGCCGGCGCAGGCGGGCAAGATCGCCGGCGACGCCGAGCGCCTCGTCGACCGTCAGCCGTTCATCGGTGAGTTGCGCGAGCATGCCGATCGAGCCGATGCGTTGCAGCGATCCGCTCGCAGGTTCGATCTCGCCCGCGATCAGGCGAAGCAATGTGGATTTGCCGCAGCCGTTGCGGCCGACAAGGCCGGTACGCTCGCGCCCGATGGCGAGCGTCAATCCATCGAACAGCGGGCGTCCGTCAGGCGTGGCGAGGGAGATGGAATCCAGAACGAGAAAGGCAGGCATGGAGAGCTTCCGAAAATGGACTGAGGTCGCGGGGCGCGGTCAGCTTTGCGATGTCCATTTCTCTCTCCAGGGCTTCTCTGTGACGGGTCTTCTTCCGTCAGTCTTCGTCTTCCGTCGGTCTTCGTCGGGTTCCGCCCGCCGCTTCTGTGGGGGAACTGCACGACCATCAATTAGATACGCATTGCCCCGTCATTCGTCCAGCCCGCCGTAACGCGCAACGCTTCCGCGCGATCCGGCCGGAATACTTGCCGCCCGGCGGGGTCTGTACCTGCGGCTGGACCATGGATTCGCTCTCGCAGGAAAACCGGAGGTTCGCATGATGAAATCAGCAATCAAGCTCGCCACGCTGGCACTGTTTTCAATAGCTCTGATCGCATCGCCGCCATCGGTTCCGGCCTTTGCCGCCGGAGGAGGCGGCGGCGGCGGCGGTGATCCACCGTCGGCCAGCCCGCCGCCGCCGGACACCAGGTCCGCTCCCAGGTCGAGCTCCAAATCCAGGAAGAAGCCCACCAAACAATCGAGCGCCGACGATGCCACCTTCCGGCAGGGATATCGTGCCGCGCATGCGACGATCTATGAGCGCAACGATTATGCCGCCGCCATCGAGCAGCTAAAGGCGCTCGGTCACGACGACAACGCAGGTGTCGCCAACCTGATCGGCTATTCCTATCGCAAGCTCGGCGATTACAGGCTGTCGCAGACCTGGTACGAGCGCGCGCTGAAGGCGGATCCGAACCATGTGCTGACGTGGCAGTATTACGGGCTCTGGCAAATCGAGCAGGGCAATCGCGACCAGGCGTCGTATCATCTCGGCCGCATCGCCGCGATCTGCGGCACGGGTTGCGAGGAATATAGGTCGTTGGCTGAGGCGCTCGAAAAGCCGCCCGGCACCGGACTCGTTTATTGAGCGTTGCGATGGAGCAGAGCGGGCGCGCTTGCGGCGCGCTCGCCCTGATCGGAGCCCATAGCGTTTTCGAGCGAAAACGCGTCAAAACAAGAATCTAGAGCACTATCGGTTCTGATTCAATCAGAACCGATAGTGCTCTAGGCCTGCGGCCGCGGAGCGTCCGGCGCGGCAGCCGGCATGGCGCGGGTGCGGAAATAGTCCAGCACGAAGAGACGGATCGCCGAGGACAGGTTGCCCTGCTGGCGGTTGCTGTCGATCTCGCCGACCAGTTCGGACAAGGTCATGTTCCGCAGCCCCGAGATTTCCTTCATGCCGTTCCAGAAAGCCTCTTCGAGGCTGACGCTGGTCTTGTGGCCGGCGACCACGATCGAGCGCTTGACGACTGGTGACTTCATGACGCGTCTCCGTCATCGAGCTTGTGCTGGTCCAAGAGATCGCCGGCGCGATCCTTGCGACGTTCATCGAGAGTGCGTTCGGCCTTGGTACGGCCGAACCGCGCGCGGTTGGCATCGGCTTGCTTCGCCGATTGTTCCCGCTCGCTGCGCTTCCTGAATCGCTTCAGGTTGATCACGTCAGCCATGTTCGCCTCCATCATCCGGCGACTCGAAGGCATGATAATTCATTGGCTGGAAAAATGTCGTCGTGTCGTGCGCCGGCAAATTGGATGGTCATTCGGAATCCCCGTGTAGCGCTCTTTGTTAGCATCAAAAAAGTTAGCATCAAAAAATATGTTTCGCTCTGCGAAAACGGAATAATTCCTGCCTACCATGCGTCAACGCAATCGCGATAGATGATCAACCTCATTCTTCAGGTATGATCCATAATTTATATTTCTCACCCGTAGTTTCCCGGGGACGGTCGTGGCCATCAGCCCGGGTGTGTCATTTTGTCCGGCTGCACCAGGCGTTCGAATTCGGTGGCGTTCACAAACCCGAGGCGCACAGCCTCTTCCTTCAATGTTGTTCCGCGCGCGTGGGCCGATTTGGCGACCTTCGCGGCGTTGTCGTATCCGATCTTCGGAGCCAGTGCGGTGACCAGCATCAGCGAGCGCTCCATCAAATCGCGAATTCGCTTTTCGTCGGCGCGTATGCCCACCACGCAATGTTCGGTGAACGATCGCGCCGCGTCCGACAGCAGTTGAATGGAATGCATCATACAATATGCCAGTACCGGCTTGTAAACATTCAACTCGAAATGTCCCTGGCTCCCGGCAACGGTGACGGCTGTCTGGTTA
>Ga0190265_10002984_pt1 | contig 11495 bp, 8 predicted proteins | sample Popmic124T_FD_133135 | JGI IMG/M metagenome (GOLD analysis project Ga0190265, IMG submission 133135) | Populus adjacent soil microbial communities from riparian zone of Indian Creek, Utah, USA - 124 T | ecosystem: Environmental > Terrestrial > Soil > Riparian zone | place: USA: Utah | collected...
CGGTCGCCAAGGGCCTCGACCGCGACCGCGGCGTCGACGAGACCGGCGGCCAGATCGCCGTCTTCGGCCGGCTCGGCTCGCGGCCGTTCAACCGGTCCGAGCAGCAAGGGCTGTACATGAACAGCCGCTGCTTCCCCTATCGAGTCACCGACAATGGCGAGATGACGGAGTGGGTGCCCGCGGGCGGGGTGGTGCCGAGCTCACCCTCGAGACGGAGCGACGCGGTCTGCGGGGTAGCGGGGCAAGCGCCGAGGATCGTGGCGCGCCGCAACGGCTAGACTGAATTTGATCAGGCTTGCACATGCTGTTCCCCGGCGAAGGCCGGGGTCCAGGCCCGGCGCGCGCCGGGCTCCGGGGTGACGATGATGCGAAAGCCTTCGGCTCCTGGACCCCGGCCTTCGCCGGGGAACGTTTCAGGCTGATCGACCTCAGGACGAGCGGCAGGGATATCCCCACGCCTCCGCCTACGCTACCCCTCCCCCCGCTCCTCCTTCAGCATTCGGATCAGCGGCGAGCGCTTGGGGGTGAAGCGGGCGAGGACGTCGTGGGTTTCGGCCGTGTCGAAATGGCTGATCAGCTGGCGGCCGTTCCAATGATGGAGCGCGAAATAGGGGCGGTCGGCGACGATCATCGGCCTGTTGTCGGGCGCGTCGGGATCCATCGGCGCCATATCGAGCGCGACTTGCGGCGCGGTCGCCGGGCAGACCGCAAGCGTGGTCCCGGCCCAGCCGGTCACCAGCGGCCGGTGCAGATGGCCGCCGACCATCGCGACGATATTGAGCCGGCCGGTGACGACGTCCTCGAGCCTTCGCACCCAGGCGGCGTCGGGATTTTCTGTCATCCAGCTCAGGCCGGTTTCGATCGGCGGGTGGTGCAGAACGATGAGGGTCGGGCGCACGCGCTCCTCGTCCAATCGCTCGCGTAGCCAGGCGGCGCGGACCTCGCAAAAGCCGCCCCCGTGCCGGCCGACTTCCAGCGTGTCGAGGACGAGGATGCGGACCGGCTGGTCCTCGATCGCATATTGGACGAAGCCGTCCGCGGTCGGCGTTTCCGGAAAGGCGGCGAGGAACGGCGCGCGGCTGTCGTGATTGCCCATCGCCGGATACACCGGGAAGGGCAAATCGGCGATCGCCTCGCGCCAGCGCAGATAGGATATGGCGTCGTCGCCATTGTCGGCGAGATCGCCGGTGGCGAGCAGCAGATCGGGCCGCGGGTCCATCCGGGAGAGCAGGCGCAGAGTGTTGTCGAGCCGCTGGCGATTCAGCTCGTCCGGATTGCCCGGCTCGAAGCCGAGATGGACGTCGGTGATCTGGGCGGCCAGCACGCGCTCATCGCCTTCGCGCGGCGGCAGGCTGCGGCTGCACCGGGATGATCGTGGTCTCCCAGCGCCGCCCGCGCACCCGCTGCCGAAGCAGCCGCGCCGGCGTGCCGCCGTCCATGTGGAAATCGTGGCACATCGCGCAGGTCGAGGCGACCGGCCGGCGCGTCGTCTCGCCGCCATGGCAGGTCTGGCAGGACGCGAGATTGGGCAGGAGCAGATCGGTGGCCCGGCTCGATCCCTGCGCGGCATGGCAGCTGGCGCAGGCCTGGCTGCCCTCGGCGCGCGGCTGGCCCGGGCGCTGGACGATCTGGTGGGCGCGATGATCGAACCAGCCGTGAAGCATGTAGCGCGAGGGGAAGGCGACGGGGCGAATGTTATAATCGAGCGTGCCGGGCCGCGGCTGCACCACCTCATGGCAATCGAAGCAGGCCCCGCCCTGCGAGAAGACGCTGCGGATCGCCTGATCGGCGCGACTGCCGAGACTGGCGCGGGCGCGGGCGAACTGGACGGCGGCCCGGATCTGGGCGACGTCGCCGGGCCGGTCGCGGCCGCCGGCGCTCAGCTCGGGCGGGCGCTCGGGGCCGCCGGCACGATAGAGGGCGCGAAGATCGCCGATCACCTGCGCGGGCGAACCATGGCGAAGGGTGCGGATCGTGCCCCCGAGCTGATCGAAGGCGAGGCTGTGGCACATGCCGCAATCGCCCTCCATGTCCACGGGCTGGAAGCGCACGCCGTCGGGCGTCGGCACGTGGCAATCGGCGCATTGCAGGGAATCCCCGAAGCCGAAGCGCGGCGCGAGCCGGCGGCCCATCTGGGCGGCGCCGCCGCGGGGATCGAGATGGAGATCGTGCCGGAATTTGAGATTGCTCGACTCGCGCGGCCGCCGATCGAGGCCGACGCGCTGCATGCGCGGCCGATCGCCAGTCCAGTCGATCAGGACCGCCGGCTGGAATTCGGGATGCGCGGTTTCGAAATTCGAGGCGCTGGCAAGCTGGGTGTCGGGAAGGCGGGCGCGAATGTCATTGTGGCAGTCGGCGCAGAATTGCTGCGGCGTCGGGGGGATCTCCTGGGGTCCTTCATGCTCGGTATGGCAATCGACGCAGCGCCCCGCGGCCTGCCCGAAAAAGCCGGCGACGCTCTGCTGGATGCGGCGGAAGCCGCCGAGATTGGGGGTCGCCTGCTGAAGCCGCCGAAGATCGGCATGATCGTGGATGCCGGTGTGGCAGGATTTGCAAGATTCGTCCTGGACCGCGACGAACGGCCGGACGTGGCAGGCCTGGCAATTATCGCGCAGCGCGGCGTGGCTTTGGGAGAGGCTGCCCGACAACCACATGCGGTCGGCATGGAAGCCCTGGGCGTAGCGATCGGCCTCGCTCCTGTTCTGGTAGAAGGACCAGATCGGCCAGGCGAGGAAGAAGCCGAGGACGAGCAGCACCGACGCCCAGGCCATCGGCCTCTTGCCCGGCATCACCGAGGCGAGGGCGAAGCGGCTGACGTCGGTCTTCTCGGCGGCGGCATCGTCGGCGGCGCGTTCGAGGTCGATCGAGACGTCGTCGGTCCCCGCCGCGGTCGGCAGGATGCGCAACAGGAACGGCCCGATCCGGATGTCGCCGCCGCTGTGCAGGTTCATCTGTCCGAAGCCGGTGGTATCGCCGTCGATCTCGATGGTCATGCCCATCTCGGCCGAGACTCCGAGCCGGCCGCCGGAAACCAGCTCCATGGTGGCGTGGTGGAGCGCGACCGCGAGGTCGTTGAGGCGGATGTCGCAATTGGGATCGCGGCCGATCTTAAGCAGATCGTCGTCGATCCTGCTGTTGCGGATGATCTCGCGGCCATCGGCGCTGCGGCTGATATGGCGGAGGAGGAATGCCATCGCTCCGCCCTACCAGTAGAAGAAGACGCTGATGATATGCGCCGCCAGGGCCGCGATCAGCGCGAAGGTCACCGGCACGTGCACGTAGAGCCAGATTTCCAGCATCGCGCGGATCCGGACGTGCCGGCGCACCCGACTCAGGGCGGCGGCCTTGCGCTGAAGCAGCACCGCGACCTGATCGAGCGCGATCGCCTCCTCGCCTTCGCTCTCGGACAGGCGGCGGCGGATGACCCGCAGCGCGTCGGCATTGCCGCCCTTGCGCGCCGTCCCGCTCAGGCGCCGGTAGAGGCCGCCGCCGAACGGGTCCTCGCCGAGCGAGCCGAGCACGACCTCGCTATCCTCGTCGGACAAAGGCTGGGCCGAGATCTGGAGCTGCTTGTCGATGCTGTCGACCGCGTCGATCATCTGCACCGCCGTCATCTCGCCGCGATTGTCGGACAATTCCTTGGGCAGGAAGGCGTAGGCAAGGATGCCGTAAATGCCCGAGACGATGACCAGCATCATCAGCGCATAAGCGAGGGTGTGGACGTTCCAGCCGAACTGGAAGCCGGTGTGCAGGGTCGCGACGACGATCAGCGACAGGCCGAGATAGACATGGGCGGACGTCCAGGCCTTGAGCGACCAGCGCTTGCGGGTGATGTTGCGCTTGCGCACGCCCAAAGCGGTCAGCCACAGGATCAGCCCGGCGCCGACCGTGCCGAGCAGATAGCCGTACCAGCTGCCGCCATTGTGGCGCGGCTCGACGTCGACCAGCAGATAGACGAGGATGGCGATCAGCGAAACCGCGCCCGCCACCTTCAGCCAGCGATAGCGGCCATGGCGAAGGAAGCTCTCGTGGCTGGCCGAATCCTTAAGGTCGGTGCGCTCGATCCCCCTGGTCGCCACGCTCCGTCAGCCTCCCCGTTCCATCCGCGCCACGCTGAGGAACTCCTCGGGCGCGACCCGGATCGCCGCGCCGGTCGGGCAGGCGCGCACGCAGGCCGGGCCGCCCTCTATGCCTGAGCACATGTCACATTTGATCGCCTTTTTCGGCGTCTCGGGGCTGACCCGCTTTTCGGTCCATTTCTTGTTCGGCTCGCCCGGCCCCGGCCCAAGCCCGGCCAGCATCCAGGCAAGCAGGGACGGCTTCTTGGGCGGCACCTTGTCCATCCGGATCACGCCATAGGGACAGTTGCGCTGGCAATTGCAGCAGCCGATGCAGGTTTCGTCGATGAAGACCTCGCCGTCGGGGCCGCGGTGGATCGCGTTGGGCGGACAATCGGCCATGCAATGCGGATGCTCGCAATGCCGGCAGGAGGTCGGCACGTGGAGGTGGGCGAAGGTCTTGCCCGCCTCTCGGTTAAGCCGGGAAAGGCCCTCATGGGCGTCGGCGCAGGCCTTCTCGCAATTGTCGCAGCCGACGCACAATTTCTCGTCGATCAGCAGCAGATCGGTCGCCTCGCCGATGCCGTTGTCGACGAGGAAGCTTGCAACGTTGGAATAGAGATCGACCACGCCGCCGAAGCCGTGCTTGTGATCCTCGATATAAGCGGTGAGCTCCTGGCGCGATTCCATGTCGTGCTTGAAGCGGCGGAGCAGCTCGGGCTTCGATTCGAGCAGATGGCGAAAGGCGTCCCCGGAGAGCCTGATCACCTCCGACTTGATCGCGGCGCGCACGGTCGCGGTACGCCGCCCGCCGTCGATCAGCGCCATCTCGCCGACATAGGAGCCGGCAGGGAGGTAAGAGAGGAAGACCGGCTTGCCGCCGATATCCTTCTCGACCACCATCGAGCCCTGGCGGATGACGAAGATGTCGTAATTCTCATCGCCCTCCTCGATGATCGCCTCGCCGGCACGGACGCTGACGATCTCGGCGCTTTCCAGCACCTCGGCGAGATCGGCCTGGGCGACGCCCGATCCGAGCATCTGAAGCAATTGCCGCTCGGTCGAGATGCGGGTGATCGCGCGCTTCGCCGCCGGCACGGTCGACATCAGCTTCAGCGCCGCGTTGCGCGGGATCTCGACGACGATCGCGCCCGTCGCGGCGCGGACGGTGGCGCCGCGCTTGCGCCCTGAAATGAGGCCGACCTCGCCGACGATCGAGCCTTGCTCGATCGGCACGGTGACGTTGGGATTGGTCGGGTCGATCTCGACCAGCACCGAGCCGTCGGCGATCGCGAACAGCGAGGAGCCGGGCTCGTTGCGCTCGAAGATGAGGTCGCCGGGCCGGTAGGAAACCGGATCGGAATCGAGCATGAACTCGCGCATCTGAAGCATCGACATCTCGTTGAAGATGGTGACTCGGCGGCGGAGGAAGGCGAGCCACTCCTCGACGCTTCGGCGACCGGGCAGCACGGCGAACTTCTTCTCGAGGATCGGCTCGTCGGCCGGCTTCAGTTCAATATTGCCGTTGATGAACTCGACGGCGTCATAGCCCTGGTTCATGCAATGCTTGATCAGGGGATAGCCGGCGAGCGCGCCGATCACGTAGATGCCCGGAACGGTCGATTCGAACACCGGCGAAAGCTTGGGATAGGACACCCGGTCCGGGCTCGAAAATTCGACGCCGGTGCCGGGCTTGATGCCCTTCACTTTCTTGCCGGGATTGCGCGAATCGTCCTTCTCGACGAACTCGGCGCAGCAGCCCTCGACGAAGGCGCGCGGCGGCGCCGAGCCCATCCGCGCGATGACCCGGTCGCAGGGCATCTTCAATTCGCCGTCGCGGGTGTCGAAGATGATCTCGCCTTTGTCGATCGCCGAGGCGGTGGTTTCGCGCAGGATCGTCATCCGCCCCTCCGCCTCGGCGGCGAGCATCAGCTTGATATTGGCGTCCTTGGCGGTCGCGAAATCTGCCGAGCGGTTGACGATGGTCACGGTGTTGCGCTGCTCGGGATCGGCGGCGAGGCCGAGCGCGTTCTCGATCCCGGCGTCGCCGGCACCGATCACGGTGATATGCTCGTCGATATATTCGCCCGGATCGTTCAATTGATATTGGACGTTGGCGCCCTCGCCGACCGGACAGCGGACCAGGTTCGGATTGCCCTGTGTGCCGATGGCGAGGATCACCGTCTCGGCCTGGATCTCGTCGCCTTTGGCCGTCTTCAGCGTGAACGCGCCGCAGCCGCCGGTGATCGAGGCGACGTCGGCGTTGAGCATGACGTTGACCTTGTGGCCGGCGGTCTGGTCGTCCCAGGTGCCGAGCACCTTCTCGCGCTTGCCCGCTTCGAAATCCAGGTCCGAGCGCAGCACGAGCTGGCTCGGAGTCGCCATGACGTGCTTGCCCTTCTGATATTTGTAGATCGTGTCGGAAAGGTGGTCGGTCTTCTCCAGCAGCACGTGGCTGAGCCCGAGCTGGGCGGCGCGCGCGGCCGCGCTCAGACCCGCCGGCCCCGACCCCACGATCGCGATCTTGAACGCTGACGGCACTTGAACTCGATCCCCCCCAAGAGCTGCCGATCCAAGCCGCGCGGCACGCACAAAAGTCGGGCGCACGCACGTTTAGGCGCGCAATCTAGCAGCTTCTCTGAGAGACGCCAGACTTGACCGCGGCTTTTTTGCCGCGATGATCGGCGCGAATGGCAGACCACAAACCCGCTTCGCGCCGGCCCGCTCCGGCCACGATCGCCCTCATCGTGGCGGGGCTGCTGGCGCTCGGCGCGCTCGGCTACCGCTTCTGGCCCGGCGGCGGCGGCGGGGCGGACTCGGCCGAGCCCGGCAACGCCTCCGCCAATGCCGCCGGAGCGCCGGCCGGCGACATGGAGGCGATGATCGCGGCGCTCAGCGAGCGGGTGCGCCAGGATCCCGACAACCATCGCGGCTGGTTCGAGCTCGGCTTCCTGCTGCGCAATACCGGCCGCTACATGCAGGCCGAGCAGGCCTTCCGCCGCGCCGCCGAACTGGCCCCCGACAATGCCGATTATCTCGCCTATCGGGGCGAAATCCTGCTGATCCTCGCCCGCCGCGACGACGTCCCGCCCGAGGCCGAGCAACTGTTCCGCCGGGTGCTCGCGCTCCAGCCCGGCAACCCCCAGGCGCGCTTCTATCTGGCGACGATCCGCGACATCAAGGGCGACCATCGCGGCGCCGTCGACGACCTCATCGCCTTGCTCCGCGACGCGCCGGCCGGCGCCAGCTGGGAGCCGCAGGTCCGCACCAGCCTCGCCGCGATCGCGCGCGAGCACGACATCGACATCGCCGGCCGGCTGCCGCCGCCGCCCGCCGCGCCGCCGCCGTCGGTCGCCACCGCCGGCATTCCCGGCCCCAGCCGCGAGCAGATGGAGCAGGCGCGCGCCATCCCGCCCGGCGAACAGGACGCGATGGTGAGGAGCATGGTCGACCGCCTTGCCGGCCGCCTGCGCCAGAACCCGCGCAACGCCGACGGCTGGATCCAGCTGATTCGCTCGCGAATGGTGCTGCGCGATCCCGACGCCGCCCGCGAGGCGCTCCGCTCCGGCCTCGCCGCCTTCAACGGCGACGCCGCGACGCAAGGCCGCCTTCGCCAGGCCGCGCGCGAGCTTGGCGTGCCGGCGGGATGAGGTTGCGAGCAGCCCCTGTCCTGCCAGCGGCTTTGGCCTGCGCAAGTTCAGCATCGGCGGCGCCGCCTGGCCAGAGCGAGTGCTACGGTCCCGCCGGGCCCTGGGGCGTCGCTGGGCACTGCCGCTTCCTATGAGATGGTCCCCCGACAGCTGGCGCCGCTGCGAGGCGCGGCAACAGCCCGATTATCCCGATGCCGACGCCCTCGCGGCCGCGGAGCGGGAGCTTTCCGCTTATCCGCCCCTCGTATCGATCGAGGAGATCGACGCGCTCGGCACTGCGCTGGCCGAGGTCCAGGCGGGACGGGCGTTTCTGCTGCAGGGCGGCGATTGCGCGGAGAGTTTCGCCGAATTCTCGGCCGCGACGATCGACGCCAATGTCGCCTTGCTCGGGGCGATGGCGGATCGGATCGCCGCCGCCTCCGGCCTGCCGGTGATCCGTGTCGGACGGATGGCGGGGCAATTCGCCAAGCCGCGCTCGGCGGCGCTCGAGCTTCAGGGCGGGCTCGCTCTGCCGGCCTATCGCGGCGACATCGTCAACGGCATCGCCTTCGAAACGGCCGCGCGGCGGCCCGATCCCGAGCGGATGTTCCGCGCCTACGCGCAGGCCGCGGCGACGCTCGCGCGGCTACGCGCGCGCGCTCCGGGGCTCTACACCAGCCACGAGGCCCTGCTGCTTCCGTTCGAGGAGCCGCTGGTGCGGATCGATCCCGCCTCCGGCCGCGCCTTCGCTTCGTCCGCCCATTTCCTGTGGATCGGCGATCGCACCCGCTTCCCGGGCTCCGCTCATGTCGAATTCGCTCGCGGCCTCGCCAATCCGATCGGGCTCAAATGCGGACCGACGCTGGCGTCCGACATGCTGCCGCGCCTGCTCGACATTCTCGATCCGGCGCGCGTCCCCGGCCGGATCACGCTGATCGCGCGGATGGGCCATGGTCGGGTCGCGGAGGCGCTGCCCCCATTGATCCGGGCGGTCGCTCGCGAAGGCCATCCCGTGCTCTGGTCCTGCGATCCGATGCACGGCAATACGGTCCGCGCCGAGGCGGGATACAAGACTCGGCCGCTTCCGCTCATCCTTGCCGAAACCCGGGCCTTTTTCGCCGCCGCTTGGGCAGAGGGCGCGGCCTGCGGCGGCCTTCATTTCGAGATGACCGGACAGGATGTCGCCGAATGCACGAGCGGCGCCGAACCGCTCAGCGCGGCGGACATGGCCGATCGCTACCACAGCCATTGCGACCCGCGCCTCAATCCGGCGCAGGCGATGGCCCTGGCCGAGCTGGTCGCGGGAGAGATGGCGGCGCGCGAAGCGGCGCTCGCCTGAAGCCCATTCTCCCGGAATGACTCAGGAAATCCGGACCGCCTCGACCCGCCTGTTCTCGCCGGACGTGGCGCGGGTGCCGGGCAGCGGACGATCCGGCCCGTAGCCGCGCACGAGCAAGCGGTCGCGGCCGACGCCCAGGCTGACCAGAAAATCGGCGACCGCTTCGGCGCGGCGGCGCGACAGCTCGACATTGCGCTGGCGCGCGCCGACCGCGTCGGTATGGCCCTCGATCTGGAAGCGCATGTTCCTGAGCTGAGGCCGGAGCAGCGACTGGGCGAAGACCTGCGCCTGCGCGCGCGCCCCCGCGGTCAGATTGGCCGAGCCGGTATCGAAGGTCAGCCGCAAATTGACCCGCTGGCCGGGGCCCGGGCGCCGCGCGGCCGCTTGGGGACGGCGCGGACGGCGCGGCGCCGCATTCTGCCGCGGCGGCGTCGAGGCCCGGCCCGAGCTCGAGCTCGAGCCCGACAGCGCGAAGCCGCGCGAGGCGGAGACGCGCGGCCGATCGCCATTGGCGTCCGCTTCCGGCTCGGCCTCTTCGGGGCATTCGCCGGTGAATTCGCAGACATAATCTTCGGCGCTGGCCGGGGGCTCGTCCTGCGCCCCGGCGGCGGTGGAAAGGGCCAGGCCCGCGCAGGCCAAGAGGGTGAAAGCGAGCGTCCGCATAAGCCGGGTCCTTCACGGTCGCCGGGGCGCATATGCGCGCCGTCCGGGAGGCGGGAGACTATTCGATCGGCCCTCCCCCTGCAAGGCGACGGCTGAACCGCGGATGACCGTCGTTACGGCTCCGTCGGGCAAGCCGGGGGCGATCTGGTCATTGTCCGCGCCGGGCTTGATTGCTACTTTGCCCGCCGCAGAAGAGAGGGCGACCCGAGCGCATGACCTTGATCCTCACCGTCCGCAACGCCGACGCCCTCGAAGCCGACATGGCCGCCGTCTTCACGGTCGAGGCCGACCTTGTCGTGCTCGGCCGCTCGCGCAATTGCGACTGGTATTTGCCCGATCCCGGCAATGTCGTCTCGTCGCGCCACTGCGAGGTCCGCCGCGACGGCGACGCCTGGCTGGTCAGGGATACCAGCACCAACGGCACCTATCTGAACGAGAGCGCGGACCGACTCGCCGACGAGCACCGCCTTGCCGAGGGCGATCTGCTCCGGATCGGACCTTATGAGCTGGTCGCCTCGTTCGGCGAAGCCAAAACGCAGTTCGCGCCCGCGCCGGCGCCCCAGCAGCCGATCGCCGCGCCGGCCCAGACCGCGGCGGCGGCGCCTCCGCCAGCGCCCCCTGAGCCCCCGGCGCCGCAGGCACCGGCACCGCCGGCCCCGGAGGAGGTGCCCGACAACGTCACCGTGATGTGGGACTCGCTCGCCGACATCAACAAGGTCGATTGGGCGCGCGGCGGATTCGGAGTCCGCGACGCGGCGCCGGCCGCGGGCGGGGCGAGCGTCGATGAGCTCGTCGCGGTGCTGGTCGAGGCCGCGGGCCTCGCCGAAACCGACGTCGCGCGATCGCCCGAGACGGTCGCCAAGGCCGGCGCCCTGCTCAAGCGGCTGGTCGCGGGCCTGCTCGTCATGGTCGAGGCGCGGGCCCGCGCCAAGGCGCAGATGGGCGCCGAGATGACCGGGCTCGAGCTCGAAGGCAACAATCCGATCAAATTCGCTCGCACGCCCGAACAGGCGCTGGCGCAATTGCTGATGCCGCCCCAGCCCGGCTTCATGGAGGCCGACCGGGCGGTCGAGGATGCCTATCTCGATCTTCAGTCGCACCAGGTGGCGACTCTGAAGGCCATACCGGGCGCGCTTCGCGCCACGTTGGACCGCTTCTCGCCGGGCTCGGTCCGCCGCCGCGCCGACTCGCTCGGCTTCCTCGCCAAGTTCATCCCCGCTTTTCGCGACGCCGCCTTGTGGCGCAATTACGAGCGCGAGTTCGTCGCCGTGAAGAAGGAATCCGACGAAGCTTTCATGGAGGTCTTCGCCAAGGAATTCCGCAAGGCTTACGAGCGGCAGCTGCGCGCCGGCCTCAAATAGGCGGGCCGCGCCTCACTCGACCGGCTTCTCGTCGAGCAACTCCGGTTCGGGCGGCGCCGGTACGGCCGGCGACGGCGCCTGCTCGGCCTGGCGGTTGACGGACTGGTACCAGACCATCTCGGCGCGCCAGTCGCGCTGAGCCGCGGCGTTGCGGAACCGCTCGCTCCAATCGGCGCCGCGCGCGCCGACGCCCGGCTGGACCAATGCCGGATCGAACGGCGAGCGCCCGCTGATCAGGAGCACGCCCGACCAGCCTTCGTGATCGCTGTCGATATGGACCCGGTAGCGGCCATTGGCCTCGCGGCTGATCGGCCTTCCGCCGCGCGACGCCGCGAGCGCCTCGTTGAACTGGGCGCGGTCGCGCAGCAGCATCGTGATGTCGCCCGACGGCTGGATGGCGAGCAAGGCGAAATTGCGGCTCGCATCGCCGATGTCGAGGTCGAGC
>Ga0190265_10002985_pt1 | contig 11488 bp, 7 predicted proteins | sample Popmic124T_FD_133135 | JGI IMG/M metagenome (GOLD analysis project Ga0190265, IMG submission 133135) | Populus adjacent soil microbial communities from riparian zone of Indian Creek, Utah, USA - 124 T | ecosystem: Environmental > Terrestrial > Soil > Riparian zone | place: USA: Utah | collected...
AAGGACGGTCGACTCCGGCACGGCTTCGAGCAATCCGAGACCGACCAGCTGCGGCGCGATCCGCGCCGAGAAGAGCGCTGGCTTTTGCTTGCTGAACGCGTATTCGGGTGAGCGCAGGCCCTCCGCGTTCGTGATCCACCTGGCGATCGACACCGTGCCTTCGCCTGCGGCGCCATTGACACCGCTCGGCTGCAGGACGAAACCGATGAGAGGATCCTTCGAGCCATCGGCGGCGGCCACCTTGAACACCCATTTGTCGAGCGCCACGCCAATGTCGGCTACGGGTGCGCGGCCGTTGCGCTTGTGGCAACCGTCGCACGATACGTTCACGTAGTTCGGTCCCGCCAGGCCTTTCAGCGCATCGAAGATGCCATTCTCGGCACCTTCATCGTGACTGCCGTCCGTCATGTGCGTGTGGTGCACGCGGCGCCCGCGTACGAAGGGCTGTGCGTTGAGGTCGGCGAGGTTGGTCGCCATCTGCATGAAATGGCCATCGGGCTCGCCCGAGTACGCATAGGACAGCGTCGTGCGCCCGCCCAGCCAGCCTTTCTCGTCGAGTTTGTGGGAGTTTTCTCGCTCCGACGATTGGTCGGCGAAAGTTCCGACGGTGTACCAGGGCACCATTCCGCCTTTGCCCACCTCGTAAAGAAAGACGGTGCCGTAATAGTTGTCACGACCGGATGGAACCGCGTCCAAGAACTGGCTGATCTCGATTTCCATGAACTGGCCAACGGCCAGGGGTGCCTCTTTGCCATCGAGTTGGATCGCGCTGGTGATGGTGTACGTGAACTTGTACTGCACGCCATCGCCGGTCCGGTTGTGATCCTGGTCGTACGTGCCGGGGCCCTCGGTCTTGAATCGTGGGGCATAGTTGCCATGGTATTGCGCGACGGTGCCCTTACCGCTGTACCACGCGCGAAATTCCGGCAAGGGGTCGAGCTTCCACTCCGATATCCAGGATACGTCGATGGTGGAGCCGCCCTTGGCGACCTTGTCGACGAAGATGTAGCGGGACGTTCGGTACTCCCAGTAGTGGGGGAGGTAATGATCGTAGCTTTGGAACTCGTCTTCGCGCGCGTGACGATCGCGCCCGCGGTCGCCGAAGCGCGTGACGATCGCGTCGCCTCGATCGAACAGCACCTCGCGCTCGAGTGTGGTCGTGGCATCGAACAGCGGAACAATCCCACCGAGCGACGGCCCTCCGTCGGCGTCGGGCGGCCCGGAATCCCCCGCGCCGCCCGACGAACCGGCGGTCCCGGCCGAACCGTCGACAGCGCCCCCGCCGGTGCCCGGCGGCCCGGCATCCCCCGCGCTCCCCGACGAACCGCCCACCGACGCCCCGCCCGTACCCGTCGTGTTGCCGCCCGAGCCCCCAGCCCCTGACTGGCCGGCACCCGCGGTCCCCGACGAACCGCCGACTGACTGCCCGCCGGATTGCCCCCCGCCGCCTGGATTTCCGCCGCGGCCCTTGTTGGTCCCCGCGGGAGCGCCGTCGCTGCAAGCGACGATATTCATGGCCAAAGCGACGACGATCGCGGTTCTACGAGTGGCCCTCGCTAGCGTCATTGATGCACCATGTGGTTGCGGTTTCTTCAGCGCGGGCAACGGACACCTGGGATGGACGTCTTCGGCTCCATCGAACCAGCGCTGCGCGGTCGTGAAGCACCCTACGTTTAGGTGTCGGCGAGCGGCGCTTTTCATTTCCAAATCGTCCGACGGTCGAAAATTCCACGGAAGATTCGTTACTTGCGCACTCAAATGGACGCGGGTTGGTCAGCAAGTGGGACGGCGTGCTAACCCGGCGAGCGCGATAAGAGTGCGAGCAAGTGCGCGGGGACGCGGCCGAGGCGGCTACGCTGGGGGAATTTGCCCACCGGAACGACCTTCACCTCGGTGCCGGCGTTGTAGTCGATCACGGAGATGGCGTCGCCGCCACTGAGGGACACGAAACAGTAAAGACCATCGGGGCTGGTCGTCGCCCAGTAAGGCACCATTCCGACGTCGATCGTCTTTTCAACCGTCATGCCGTCGGTTCGAACGATGGCGACGTTATTGTCAATCGTGCCGCAATCGCAGAGCCTCTTGCCGTCCTTCGACAACGCGAGGCCATGATGGGCGGAGTGGTGAGGGTACTCGTCGTACGTTTTGTAGGTCATCAGCGCAAATGGACTGAGCGGTTGGTCGCTTCGTTGCATTTCCTTGCCCGCGGCGAGATCGTACTTGATGACGCCGTTGAGGTACGAAAGCTGCGCGTACATGACGGTCTCATCGGCGGTGATCACGTTCGGTCGAATGCCCCATTCGAACACCCATGTCTTCTGGACTTGGAAGGTGTTCGCGTCGACCTTGACGAGCCATCGATCGCCGGCGTTCGCATTGTTCTGGTAGGTAACCGCCTGGTATCCCACGTTTCCAATGCTGCTATTGTAAATATACTTGCCATCTGCAGTGTAGTCGTTTTGATGCGGATACGCGCCCGTCGCGAACGAACCCACGATTTTGCCAGTGCGGGCGTCGAGCACGTCGGCCAAGCGCGAGGTTCCCGTTGCCGATACGACGAGGCGGCTTCCGTCGGGCGATATCGCCGCATGGTCCGCCTTGGGGCTTTCGACGAACGTTCGCCAGAGCCGTGGGTGCGCGGCCTTGGTGAGGTCGAACGCGGCGACGTCGCCGAGATTGGATCGCGAGACGTAGAGCACGGTGCCGTCCGGCGAGACGAACAGATCGTCCACGAACCTGTCGCCGCCGGCGGGCTCGAAATGATGAAGGAGCTGCGCGTTTTTGACGATGGGGTAGGCGATGAACCGGACGAGATCGGCGTTGATCGCCGCCATCACTTCGTCGCGATCGGGCATGATGTTGATCGAGCCGAGGTTCTCGAAGCTGGTGGCATCGAGAAAGCTGACCGTACCGGCTACACTGTTTCCGACCAGAAGCACGTCGCGCATCGTCGGCGACGTACTCGCGTCGCCGCCATCGGCACCCGCGATCCCGCCCGATCCATCTCGCCCGCTGTCGCTCTGTCCTGAACTTCCCCCCGAGCTCGTGTCGCTCGGACCTGCATCACGGGTTCCACCGCTGCCTCCCGACCCTCCTCCACTTCCGCCGCCGCTTGCACCGCTCGCTCCCGCATCGGGGGCACCTCCACTGCCCGACGGCCCCCCTCCACTTCCTCCTGTCGGAGCGCCGCCCGTACCTGTCACGGGCCCTGCGCCGCCTTTACCTGTCGCGCCCCCCGCGCCGGAGCCGGCCCTACCGCCACTCGCTGCATTGCCAGCTGCGCCAGCGGGCGCGTCGTCGCGAAGTTCGCCGTCTTCATTCGAGCAGCCATGAACCGCCACCAAGATCAGCGATGTTGCCGCGCACACCATCAGCGCGGATATTCGAATATGCATGCGTCGCCTTTTGTTCCGTCGTCGGAGAGCCGCGTTTCAATTCGTGGAGCGCGCGGGGACGCGGGCTCGATAGATCCGTAGCACTCTGCGACCTCTCGTCCTCTCCGATCACGGACTTTTCGCTCGGATCATTTCCCGCGATTCCATTGCCGATGCCGATTCACCGCAGACCAGCGCAATCTCTTCGTCGTCCGCGTCAATCAACGCGCCTCCGTGACGCCTTTTCCGTAGGCAGCCGCCGAAGGATATCTTGGCTGTGCCTACGCAATCCGGCGATGCGACAGCTTGACGCGTTACCTCTTCCCCGACACGCGACCCCCGCGGCTATAGAAGCAAACGCGATCGCCGCCGACCCATGAGGAATAACGTAAAGGCAGCGCCAAGCCACGCGCCGACCGACGATGGCGCTGCGTGGAACGCGCACGCGCAGCTAGATGTGTTGGGCTGACTGTTGTCCCCCGTCGTCGCCGCGCCGGCCGAGCCTCCAGCAGCGGTGCCTGAACCGCCCGTTCCGATGGGCGGCCCTCCTCCCATTCCCGAAGCGCCGCCGGATCCGGAGCGTCCAGCCTCGGGATTTCCTCCCGCCATACCTGAAGCGTCCGCCAGGCCACCACCCGCACCGCTCGCATCGGGACGCCCGCCCGTGCTCACTCCGGCATCCGAAACGCCCCCCTGACCTGCCGCGCCACCCGCACCGGCTTGACCGCCCGTGCCCCCCTGACCTGCTGCGCCGCCGCGATCGAGAGCGGCGTCGACTCCGCCCGTCCCATCGACGTCACCACCCGCACCATCAGCAACAGCACCGCCGTCCATACCCGTCGGCGTGTCTGGCGTGAGAATATAAATGAGACCCGCTTGCCCGGGCACGAGCACGTCGAGGCCTTGATCCGAGGTGGGTGCGTCTGTCCTGTGCCAAAGATCGCGCACGCGTTGCCGGCCCGAAACACCGATCTGAGCTGCGGTGGCTCTCACCTGCTGATCGGTCGCGCCGCGGTTGAAGAGTCCAACGGCCTTGCGATTGTTGCTCAGATCCTTGACCCAGACCTGCTGGTTGGCTTGCGAGACGACGCGCCTGGCACGCGCGCCGAGGGCATCCTGACTCACCGACAAAACCTCCTCGTTCGTCAGCAAGTCTCTCGTGAACGAATCCGTCGTCTGCGTCAGGTTCGTGCCGAGCATCAGTGGCGACGGCAACAGCGCCCAGAGCGTGAACATCGTCACTTGTTCGTTTCGCGTAAAGCGCGTGTTGCGATTCGCGCCGTCGACGGGACATCGTGGCCCGAGATGGCCGAGGGGCAGCATGTCCGCGTCCGGCCAGTGCCCGGCGGGGCCCGTCACCACCTGCCAGCTATTGGCGAGATCGAAAATGTGGGTGAGATCTGCCGGCCGATCCCAGAAATCGTCGGACATTCGCCACATGTTCGCATTAGCGACGAGGTGCGTTGCCTGGGCGACCGGTGTTTCTCCCGGCGAGAGACTGAGCACCATGGAGCGGCCGCTCTTTTGGATAGCGCGATGGATCGCTTCGACTTCGTCGGCCCAATAATTGGTAGCGCCCGGATTCGACGTGATGTCGTCGACCTTGACGAAATCGACACCCCAACTGGCATAAAGACCAAAAATGGAATCGTACCAAGCCTGCCCCGCAGGGGTGTTGCCGTTGACGCCGTAGTTGTCGGAGTTCCAACGGCAGATCTTCGCCGTGTCCGCAGCTCCTTGGGCCGTGTAGCTCGAATTCGCGATGGGCGTGTTCGCGGCGTAGGATTTTCGCGGGATGCCGCGCATGATGTGAATACCGAACTTCAGTCCCATCGCGTGGATGTCTTGGCCCAACGTCGCAAAGCCATCCGCAAAGCGGGCCGGAGCCGGTTGGAAGCGGCCGTTCGTATCGGTAACCAGATTGGGGTTACTGCCGTTCTGATCCGATTGAGGAGCGTTCGGATCGTACCAACGAAAATCGACGACCACGTATTGCCATCCGTAGGAGAGCAGGTTGTCGCGCACCCAAGCGGCCTGCGCGAGGACCTCGGCCTGCGTCACCGAGTCGTCGAACGAATCGTAGCTGTTCCAGCCGAGCGGCGGCGTGAGTGCCAGCGTGTCGCCCACCACGATCGTCAGCGTGCGTTGATCCGTTCCGGCCGAGTTGCTGGCGGTGATCACGACGTCGTGGCGGCCGGCGCTCGTCACATTCCCGCTCAGCCGACCGCTCGCGGCGTCCAGAGTAACCCCTTGGGGCAACCCCGTTGCAGAGAACGTGATCGGGGCCTGGCCCGTGGTGGCTATGGTGTGGACCAGGGGCGATCCCGTAAGCACGCCGGCGATCAAGGGGCTTTGAATCCTGGGCGCGGCCGGTGGCATGGCCGACGAAATCGTCACCGTTGTTTGCGCGCGGGCACGCGGGGTCACGAGGCTCATCGCAGCCGCAAGAACAAGGGCCGATCCGAAACCACGTGTTCGACGTAGTCCAATCACGATCGTTTCCTTCCATCAGCAGGCGCTGGATTTTGCCGGGCACCCAGGGCTAGCACACCAATCATCCTCGAAAATGTCGGACGCCTGCGCGGGGAGTGATCGCATCGGAGGATTGGGCGGAGGCCGCGCGGCTGCAACATGCACGAGAAAAAAAAGTGAGCTATTTCGATACGAAAGTGCGGCTTACTCAGCGAATGAGATGGAAGTAAATCGCGCACCGAAACGGCACCAGACCAGGATCGAGGAGCGTTCGTCATTTCAGTCCTCAGCTGCTGCGGATGAATACCGCGTCCCAGCTAAATCACTTGAACCACGTGTGCGTCTCCGACATATTCGGGTGCATGGGAATGACGCTGGATTCGAGCCAGGCGCCCCTTTTCATTGCGACCGCGACTGGCATCCTGACCGATGAAGAATACGCGGCGCAGTTGGCTGAGTGGACCAAGCAGATCATCGAACCAGGTAGGCCGTATGCCTTTGTTTACAACGGTACCGGCATACGCAGAATGACTGCTGGTCAGCGAAAACTGCAATCGGACTGGATCAACCACCACCGCCCAACGATCAAGAGGCTCAATCGAGGTTGTGGTTTTGCATTCGACTCCGCCTTTACCCGCGGGCTACTTAGGGCCGTGCACTGGTTGTCTCCACCACCCTACCCGTACGCCATTTTTGCCACGCACGACGAAGCCATCGACTGGTGTTCGAAACAGCTCGTAACAAAACCACGCTTCGGTGCTCGATTCCGTATCCTGCGCCAGGAACTTGCCGGGAAGCAAAGTGTTCTCACAGCGGCGGGGCTCTCCTGCACGGACGCGGCAATCTCGCTCTGGGAGAATGGACGTCGCCTTCCCTCTACGCGGATGTTGCGCCGAACCATTGGAGTGTTCGCTCGACTCGGCGCCACCTCCGAGGATATCGAGGAGCTTCGATCGGCATGGATCGCGGAGCGCGCCGTACGTCTGGGCAGTCGGATGCACGTTGCCGGCTGCTCCGAATAGGAGGCCGCGGCTGTCGATGCACGCGCCGTCGCCTGCGCCGAAATCCGGGTCAGTCTCCTATCGCAGTGGATGCTGGGAGGCCGAGGGGCGCTTCGACGAGGCGGAACGGCTTGCTTGCGTTCGCGCCGTTGGGGCCCTCGGATTCCAGAAATGGTCGGCCTGATTCTCGACTAGCCAGGCGCTGCCTCCCTTTAGCGCGAACGTAGCCACGCCGTCGAGACCGTTGCTGGCGATTCGTACCTTGCCGCCGTCGGCGGTGAGCTCGATCAGCACCATTGATGTCTTGACCTCCGTAACCGTTCCGGCGGCGCCACCAGAACCTCGTCATCCAGCTCGAGCCTCGCATCGACGCCGTGTCGAGCGAGGCCCCGAGTTGGGAGGGTAGTTTCCCCAAGGCTCCCGACGCGAATCCGGCCGTGGCGAAGACGATGTTCACGACGACGCTGGGCGTGGTCGCCACCACGAATTGACGTGGCGGTCAGGGTGGCGCGACGTCCGCTTCAGCGCCGGGCTTGTCGCCGAGCACAATATCGAGCCGCTGGTCGTTCGCCTGCCCCGGGGTTGATCCATCGTCCGTGGCGGGTTGGCTCGTAGCCCTGGCGCTAACACGGCCGCCAGGCACCCCCTTGGAAACCAGAAAGGCCCGCACCGCCTCGGCGCGAGCTTGGGCGATCTTCATGCTGGCCTCGGTGCTGCCCTGTGCATCCGCGCGTCCGAGAACGGTGACATGGCGTGGATCGTCTTTGACCGTTCTGGCAACGTCGCTGAGTGCCTGCTGAGCCGCCGGAAGGAGCGTGATTTTGCCCGGAGCGAAGAGCACGCTTGCGGAAAGTGTGATGACGAGACCTCGCGCTTCCAACCTCGTCACCAGACCGTGCGGGCCTGCCGTTTGACCGTTCGCGTCTTGGAGCTGCTCCTTCGGCGAGGCAACCTGCTGCTGCGGTTGCGCGATCTCCGCCTGTTTCATCCGTTCTAGCTCTTGCTCGCCAGCCGCTCGCTCGGCATGCGCCTTCTTCTCGTTGACGCGGGACATGGCCCAGAGGGCGCGCCGGTGCGCCATGTAGGCGGTCGCCCGCGTGAGCTCCGCACTAGGAGAGTCCGCGAAACGCGCTTCGGCTAGCTTCAGCGCTTCATCGGCCTCGTGCAGGTCGGCAGGGCTCTGATGACGCGCGTCACTGAGGCGCGCAGTCCGTAGCACCTCGCGCGCGTCGACGAGTTCGCTCGGCGGCGGAGTCGCAGCGCACGCGAGAAGGGTGCCGCTCAGCAGAATCACCGCAGGCGCTCTCATGTGCCGCCTCGGCCGCCCGACACGAGCGCCCTCGATTTTCGAGCGCGGACCTCGTCGAGGACTTTCTGGGCGGCCTCTTTGGCCTGCATCTCGCGCGCAAGCTGGAGCGCGAGCTCTGCGTCGGCTTCCGCGCACTGCAGGACCCACTCGGCACGCGTGTTGTCGCCGTCCGCGACGAGGCGTCTCGCGCGAACCATTCCCTCCCGCGCAAACCGCAGGTGGAGTAGCGCGCCGGGAGGTGCCTTGTTGGCGCCGATCTCTTTCGCCGCACGGATGGCGCCTTGTGCCGCGGCGATCCGGTCCGTCGGCATCCCCGGACCGCACCCCATCGTGAGCAGCGGTACGACCGCAACCATCCTCGTCTTCATGAAGCCTCGCTGTCGTTGCCGAGCCCGAGACTTTGCTCACGTTTGCCGGCGCCGCAACTTCTTGGCCGAACCGACGCGCTCCGCCACGAGAGATGGCATGCCTCCGCATGCGCTGTCGGACGCGCCGCCACCACCGGACCGACGCTGGCCCCGGCGAGCGCGGATCGTAACTTGCGCGCAGTCGCGTCTTCGTGCTCTTACGGGGCATGCGTGTACAGGCGCGCCGTGTTGGCCGTTCCGTCTTGACGGTCGGAATGTGCCTCATGGCAGGGGCGGGCGCCCGCGAACCCGCACCCCCCGCAGACGACTCGGAGGATGCCGGCGAGTGGAAAACGCCCCGAACCGAGGCGAACGTCCTCCCTGCCGTGGGAGGCGACACGGACATCGGCATCGGCGGCGGCGGCCTTTTCGACGTCGCGCGCGTGAAGCCGTACGTCGAGCCCTACGCCTGGCGCATCGAGGGCAGCGGATTCATCGCGTTCAAGCTGCGCGACGAAGCACTTCGCGTCACTTACCAGGACTACTATTTCCAGTGGACCGCCCCGCACGCTCTCACGCATAGGCTCCGCCTCGAAGTGCGGCCTTCGTTTACGATGGAACCAACGCAGAAGTACTTCGGCCTCGGTAACGCCGCTCCCGACGTCCGAGAAGGCCACGACTACGACAGCGACACCAGATACTTCGAGTATAGCCGTACGCGCGCGGCGCTTCAGGTAACAGCGCGGGTCAGGTTGAGCGGCCCGCTCCACGCTCAGGTCTCGCCGTCCTATACGCAAAACTGGCTCGACGCGCGCGAGGACTCCGCGCTCACCACGGACATGCGGACGGGCGGATCGAAGGTACGGGAGCTCTTGGGCGATACCCGGCCTCACGGGGTCGCTCGTTTCGAGTACGGCATGGTGTGGGACACTCGCAACGACGAAGTGTCCACCACCACGGGCGGCTTCCATCACGTCAAGCTGCGCTTGAGCCCGGGAGGGAGCGGGGAGGTACCCTACCGCTTCGGCCAGGTGAACGTGACGGCGCGCTTCTATGTGACGCCCGTCCGCAGGGTGACGCTCGCCGTCCGACTCGTGGGCGATCTTCTTTTTGGCTCGCCGCCGTTTTACGAGCTTGCGCGTTACGAGGATACGTTCGCATTCGGAGGCGCCAATGGCGTGCGCGGAATTCCCGCTCAGCGCTACTACGGCAAAATCAAGACTTTTGGCAATTTCGAAGCGCGCTTTCGCGTCGCCGAGTTCTCGCTTCTCGGCAAAGCTTCGAAATTCAGCCTCGTCACCTTTGCCGACGGGGGGCGCCTGTGGACCGACTACCAGGGAACCGCCGACCTCGACGGTCCTCTTCTGAACGTCAAGTACGGGCTGGGGGGCGGGTTCCGTTTGCAGCAGGGCGAAACGTTCCTCCTCCGAGCCGACGTAGCCTGGTCGCCCGATGCGCGTCCTATCGGTGTTTACTTCGACGCGAGCCAGGCTTTCTGACAACTCTCCGTTCACGATCCGACTGCTGATCGCACTCGGGTCGGTGCTAGAGGCCGAGGGGCACTTCGACGAGGCGGAACGGCTTGTTTGCGTTCGGGCCGTGGGGGCCCATCGGATTCCAGAAATGGTCGGCCTGATTCTCGACTAGCCAGGCGCTCCCTCCCTTCAGCGCGAACGTAGCCACGCCGTCGAAACCGGTGTTGACCGTTCGCACCTTGCCGCCGTCGGCGGAAAGCTCGACGAGCGCCATTCCACCCGTGTCCCCCTCTGCGACCGCCAATGTCGTGGCATTGATGACCTTCAATCCATCTGGTCCGCGAAGTGGCTTTGATGTCTTGATCTCCGTGACCGTTCCGGCGGCCCCACCAGAGGTAATCGCAATTCGGTAGAGGTGTCCCGGATGATTTTCCACAGCGTAGAGATTCGCGCCGGCGGGATCGACATCCAGACCGTTGAGGTGCCATTGGGTGGCGTCGAAAATTGAGCTGGTCACCCATTCGGCGAGCTTGGTGGTGCTGGTCGCACCGGCCGGCAGGCGCACGATGCGCGGATACCATGAGTCCGTCGCATAGACGTTGCCCGCGCTGTCGACAGTGATGTCGTTACAGAAACCGTTGACGGTAGCTCCGGCCACCGGCGTGGTGGTCGGCGCCGGCCAGTCCCAGCTTCCCTTCAGGGCTCCAGTCGCGAGGTCGAACGACTTGAGCGCCACCGGCGCCGTTCCCTTGCGCTGGCTGTTGCCGGCATCGGACGAACAGACCCACAAGGTCGAAGACGCATCGTGTGCGTAAAGACCCAGGACCGAAACCAGCTTGTTGCTGTCGTCGGGCGTGATGAACGGCGTTGCCGTCTTGGTGGTTGCGCTGGCCTTGTAGATGAGACCTTGATCCATGCTGCCGACGTAGAAGGTGCCGCTGCTGTCGACCGTGGTTCCTTCGGGGAAGAAGCGTTCCTTGTCGATGCTGATGATGCCGGCTCCCGCGCCCAGGCTCAGTGGAATCTCGACGAGGCGAAACGGCGGCTTGGCATCCTTCCCGTTTTTCATCGGGTCCCAGAAATGATCGCCCTGGTTTTCCACGACCCACGCGCTGGCCTGGTGCAGGGCCAGCGTCGCATAGCCACTCAGTCCCGAGGCGACCTGCGTCACCGTACCCGCAGCGCCGCTCAAAGCGATCACGCTCACCCCGCTCGATTCAGCGGTGGCAAGCAGATTCGGCGCGATGACCTTGAGACCATCGGGCCCACCGAGCGGCTTCGATGTCGTGATCTCGGTGACCATTCCCGCGGTGCCGTCCGCGCCGATCGGGATCCTCCACAGATGTCCGGGGTGGTTCTCGACCACGTACAGGTTGTTGGTGGCTTGGTCGACGTCGATGCCGTTGAGGTGCCATTGGTCGGCGCCAAAGATCGGATTGGTGACCCATTCTTCGAGAGCAGTCCCGCCCTTGCGAAGGCGCAGGATGCGTGGATACCAGGAATCGGTTGC
>Ga0190265_10002986_pt1 | contig 11487 bp, 11 predicted proteins | sample Popmic124T_FD_133135 | JGI IMG/M metagenome (GOLD analysis project Ga0190265, IMG submission 133135) | Populus adjacent soil microbial communities from riparian zone of Indian Creek, Utah, USA - 124 T | ecosystem: Environmental > Terrestrial > Soil > Riparian zone | place: USA: Utah | collected...
CTACCCAGACACCAACTTGAGCTTCTTCTCGAGTCCACGAACTCAGCTAGAAATCCCAATCACCACCGCAACAGCCAGTCCCGGGACCAGCCGTTCAATGACCGCCCACAACACAAGCCGAACATCATGACCGATCCGTGGGGAACTGACGCCTGTCTCCCCGCACCCCAGGTGATACGTGAGGCGGCAGTTTCACGCGGCACGCCGAAGGCGTGCAGGAAAACCAACCCCACCACCCCCACCGTCCCAACATCAACACCAACCAACGCCCGGCCGACACACCGGGCACACCGCTCCACGGCCAAACACGGCGCCGGCCCGAAACCACCGGGCACATTCTCACGTCTCGGCGACGAAGCGCCGGCTTCACCGACCACAGCGGCGCCAACGAGACTGCGGACGAAACAACACCCGTGCCATCAAGGCGATCCGGACCGCAGCACGGCGACAGGATCCGCGGGCAGGCGGCGAGTGCGCACCTGGACGGTGTGCACCCGCCGCCCACGCGTCAGTCGAGGTACGACTCCACGATGTCAGCCGCGCGGCACGGGCCGCCCGCCTGCTCTATCTCCTTGCGCATCGCTGCCAGCCGTTCGGCGACACGGGGGTCCGACGACACCCGTGACAGCGCCGCACGCAGCGCTTCGGGGGTGACCTCGTCCATCGGGAGGTGCTCCCCGAGACCGAGTTCGGCGATCCGCGCCGCGTTGAGAGGCTGTTCCACAGCCTGCGGCACCGCGATCAGCGGAACGCCGTAGTACAGGCCTTCCATCGTGCTGCCCATCCCGGCATGCGTGACGAAGGCACTCGCGTGCGACAGCACTTCCAGTTGCGGCACCCACTGGTGCGCTTCGACGTTCGGCGGCAACTCCCCTAGTTCCGATGCGTCGAAGAAGCGCCCGATCGACATGACCACCTGCCATTCGAGCCCCCCGAACGCCTCCGCGACGGTTCGGTAGAACGCCGGCTGGTTGTTGTAGGCCGATCCGAGGGACACCAGCACCACGGGCCGGTCACCTGCCGGCGTCCACTCGCCGTGCATGTCGCGGCTGACGATGCTCGGGCCGACGAACGTGTAGTTGTCGCCGACTCGTTCACCGCGCAACTGGAACGACCTGGTCAGAGCAACCAGGCAACGCTTCGGTCGCTGCCGCACGTCTGTGGCGGTGAGGTCGACGTCCTGTGCCGCGACGAAGTCCTCGAACTCCTGGTCGAAGGCGCGCATCTCGGGTGTCGACTCGAAACCCATGTCCTCCTCAAAACCCTCGTACGCGACGTGCGTGGACGAGAGCTGGATGGCCGGCACACCCCAGCGCGCGCCCAGCAACGGGGCCGGGAACCCGCCGATGTCGTAGACCATCACGTCCGGGCGGTCATCGGCGTATGCGGCTTCGATCTGCGGCAGGGTGTGCTTGCACTCGTCGAGGAACAGCCGCATTCCCGCTACCGGATCGTCGTCGGGCCATTCGTCGTCCGCGGCGTCGATGGCCGGAAACGTGGATTCATAGAGCACGGCGGTCGCGCCGGCCGCCTCGACATGCGGGGCGAAGTCGGCGTTGATGGCGAACGTGACCCGGTGCCCGCGCTCCGTGAGTTCGCGGACCAGGGCGAGGCTGGGGTTGACATGGCCATGTGCCGGAGCGGCCATGAAAGCGATATGGGCGCGGCGCTGTTCGCCGTTATTGGTAAGAGAAACGTTCTGTGACACGACTTTCTCCTGATTCACGTGAGAATTCCGCGTCGGGTGACCGATGTCGAGAGCACCCGGACCGCGTGAACAAGACTGTGACGGCGCCGACAGCGTCGGATGCCGTGCACGACGAGACACTTCCCGGGATCTGCCGCGGGAAGTGCCTAATCGCCGTGAATCAGAGGTAGAAGACCATGTACGCGCTCATACGAGGGAAGTTACACGTTGCCGCACCTGCCGTCACGTGGTTTCCATCACCGGCAAGAGCTAGTCCACTATGGACATCAGATCTTGGTCACCAGGGCGATGCACTCCACATGGTGGGTCATCGGGAACGCGTCGAAGGCCCGCAGTTCCGCCAGGTGGTAGCCGTGACCGGCGAACGTCGCGAGATCACGGGCCAGTGCTGCCGGATCGCAAGCCACGTAGATCACCCGGTCCGGCGCACCAGCCACGATGGACTCGACAACCGGCTTGCCCGCACCCTTTCGAGGCGGGTCCAGCACCACGACATCGGGTGTCGGTCGGATGTCGCGCAGCACCTGCTCCACGCGCCCGTCCCGCCAGTGGACCTGTGGAAGGTCGGCGAGCGCGGCCTTGCCGTCCTTGACCGCACGGTGCCCGGACTCCACCGCTATGACGGTGCCTTCGGGTCCCGCCTGTTCGGCGAGCACGGCGGCGAACAGGCCGACGCCAGCGTAGAGATCCCACGCGGTGCCGCCGCGGGGAACCTGCGACCAGTCCGCGACGACCGCCGCGAAGGCTGTCGCAGCAGCCGGATGCACCTGCCAGAACCCGTGCGCGTCCAGCCGCCAGTCGCGCCCGGCCGCCTCTTCGATGGCGATCCCGCCCTGGAGTTGCCTGTTCTTCTCCCGGCCGCGCACCATGGTGAGTTCGCGCAGATGCCCTCTGCCCGCCCCGTCACGGGTGACCTCCACCTCGCTGCCGGGTCGCCACCGCCGGTCCAGGACACCGTCGAGAGCGTTCGGCACGGCGATCTGGCAACCGTCCACCACGATCACCCGGTGGCTGCGGTGTGCCCGGAAACCAGCCCGCCCGTCCTTCCCCGCGACGACGCGTACCCGGCTACGCCAGTCCAGCGGCCCGCCGGGTAATGCCTCAACGACGACCCTACGTTCCAGCCCCGCGAGACGCTGGAGCTGCTCGGCGACGACCGCGGCCTTCAGTTCCCGCTGCACGGACGGGTCGACGTGTTGCCAGTCGCACCCGCCGCACAGGCCCGGACCGGAGAACGGGCACGGCGGCTCCACCCGCCCGGGCGCCGCGCGGAGCACGGTCACCGCGTCGGCCCGGCAGAACGCCCCGCCGTTGTCCTCGGTGATCTGGGCCACCACCTGCTCCCCCGGCAGCGTGTGGCGGACGAAGACCACCCGGCCGTCCACGCTGGACACACAGTGACCACCGTGGGCCACCGGCCCCACTTCCAGCTCGATACTGCGGCCGAGCCAACTCTCTTTGCCCTGTACCGCGTTCATCGTTTTGTACCCGTTTCCTTCGTTTCGTCGGTTTCCTTCGGTCCTGTGCCCGATCCACCCGCGCCCCCGCGCAGGCCGCGACGCACGTCGCCCGCCACGGGCCAGGCCCGGTCGGAGCGGCCCGACGCCTTCGCGGACGATTCGAGCTGCCACGGCACGCTGGTGACCATGACGCCGGGCTGGAACAGCAGTCTGCCCTTTAGCCGTAACGCACTCTGGTTGTGCAGCACCTGCTCCCACCAGTGCCCGACGACGTACTCGGGGATGAACACGGTGACCACGTTGCGCGGGTTGTCACCGCGCATTCGCTTGACGTAGTCCAGCACGGGCTTGGTGATCTCCCGGTACGGCGACTCCACGACCTTCAACGGCACCCGGAAACCACGTTTGTCCCATTCGGAGACGAGTTTGCGGGTGTCGACGTCGTCGACATTGACCGTCACCGCCTCGAGCACGTCCGGACGGGTGGCCTTGGCGTAGGCCACCGCGCGCAACGTCGGTAGGTGCAGCGTCGACACCAGGACGATCGCGTGGTTGCGAGACGGCAGTACGGCCGGCTTCTGGTCGACGTCGGCCAGCTCCGCGGCGACCCGGTCGTAGTGCTTGCGGATCGCGGTCATCAGCAGGTAGATCGCGACCATCGCGGCGATCGCGATCCACGCGCCCTTGGTGAACTTCGTGATCAGCACGATCACCAGAACCGAGAACGTCATCAGCAACCCGAAGGCGTTGATCGACTGCGAACGGCGGATCCGGCGGGCCTCGACTCCGGTCGCCCCGAGGGCGAGCTTGCGTTTCCAGTGCCGAAGCATGCCGGTCTGGCTGAGCGTGAACGACACGAAGACGCCCACGGTGTAGAGCGGGATCAGCCGGGTGACCTCCGCGTCGAACGCCAGCACCAGTACGACGGCGAACGCGGCGAGGAACACGATGCCGTTGGAGAACGCCAGGCGGTCACCCCGGGTGTGCAGCTGGCGCGGCAGGTAGCGATCCTGCGCGAGGATCGAGCCGAGGACCGGGAATCCGTTGAACGCGGTGTTGGCGGCCAGCACGAGGATCAACGCGGTGACCACCGCGACGAAGAAGAAACCGAACGCGAAGTCGGAGAACACGGCGTGGGCGAGCTGCACCATCAGGGTGTCCTGCGCGTAGCCGGGCGGTGCCCCGATCAGCTGCGTGGCCGGGTCCTCGGCCATCACTACGCCGGTCTGCCTGGCGAGGACGATCATGCCGATGAACATCGTGATCGCCAGGACGCCGAGCATGAGCAACGTCGTCGCGGCGTTGCGCGACTTGGGCTTCTGGAACGCGGGCACACCGTTGCTGATGGCCTCGACACCGGTCAGCGCCGCGCAGCCCTGGGTGAAGGCGCGTAGGACGAGGAAGACCATGGCGAACCCGGTGAGGGGGTCCGGCTCGGTCACCAGATCCAGGCCCGCACTGTCGGCCCGCACCTCTTCGCCGGCGACGAAGATCCGGTAGAAGCCCCAGAGCAGCATGCTCATGACGCCGAAGATGAACGCGTATGTCGGGATGGCGAAGGCGGTGCCGGATTCGCGCAGGCCGCGCAGGTTGATCGCGGTCAGCAGGATGATGGCGCCCACGGCGAACAGGGCCTTGTGCTGGGCGACGAAGGGAATGAGCGCACCGATGTTGGCCGCAGCGGCGGAGATCGACACGGCCACGGTCAGGACGTAGTCCACCAACAGGGCGCTGCCGACCGTCAGACCGGCGCGTTTGCCGAGGTTCACCGTGGCGACTTCGTAGTCCCCACCACCGCTGGGATAAGCGTGCACGTTCTGCCGGTAACTCGCGATCACGGCGAGCATCACCACCACCACGGCCAGACCGACCCACGGGGACATCGTGAAGGCCGCGACCCCCGCCACGCTCAGCGTCAGGAAGATCTCCTCCGGGGCGTACGCCACGCTGGAGAGCGCATCGGACGCGAACACGGGCAGCGCGATGCGCTTGGGCAGCAAGGTGTGCGCGAGCCGGTCACTGCGGAATGGCCGCCCGAGGATCAGCCTTTTCGCCGCGGTGGTGAATTTTGACACGGCGCGAGCGTAACCGCGTGACCCGATCTGCCGGCGGCTGCCCGGCCGACCCTTAAGGGGACATCCCCATCCCCTGGTACGACGACACGAACACCGCCGTACGGGTAGGTTCTGCGCTGGTGGGTCCCCGCTGGCGTCCAGGCCATGGGTGCCGAGTATGAGGAGGCATTGCGTGCACGTGGTGATCATGGGCTGCGGCCGGGTAGGCGCATCTCTTGCCGCGGCGCTGGAGCGTCTCGGTCACGAGGTCGCGGTGATCGACAAGGACCGGCAGGCCTTCCGCAGATTGGGCAGCGACTTCCATGGCCAGCAGGTCATCGGTGTCGGTTTCGACCGTAAAGTCCTGATCGACGCCGGACTCGAACGTGCCGGCGCGTTCGCCGCCGTCTCCAGCGGTGACAACTCCAACATCATCTCCGCGCGGGTGGCGCGCGAGGAATTCGGCGTCGAGCACGTCGTCGCGCGCATCTACGACCACAAGCGTGCGGCCGTGTACGAGCGACTCGGAATCCCGACCGTCGCGACGGTGCCGTGGACCACCGACAGGTTGCTGCGGACGCTGCTACCGGAAGGGGTCGCCACGTCGTGGCGTGACCCGACGGGATCGGTGGCCCTGCTACAGCTACCCCTGCACGAGGACTGGGTGGGCCGCCGGGTCCGCGACCTGGAGGACGCCTCCGGCGGGCGGGTCGCGTTCATCATGCGGTTCGGCACGGGCGTGCTGCCCGACCCCAAGACGGTGCTGCAGGCGGACGATCTCGTGTACGCGGCGGCACATTCGGGCACGGTCACCGATGTCACCAGCGTCGCCGCTCGGGCGCCCGAGGAGGAGAACTGATGCGGGTCGCGATCGCCGGAGCCGGCGCCGTGGGGCGGTCCATCGCCGCGGAGCTCGTCGAAGCCGGGCACATGGTCATGCTGATCGAGCGTGAGGCCCACCAGTTCATGCCGGAGACGGTCGAGCAGGCCGACTGGGTCCTCGGTGACGCCTGCGAGGTTTCCACCCTGGAGGAGTCCGGCCTCCAGCTCTGCGACGTCGTCATCGCCGCGACCGGCGACGACAAGGCGAACCTCGTGGTGTCGTTGCTGGCCAAGACGGAGTTCGCGGTGCGCAGGGTGGTCGCCCGCGTCAACAACCCCGCCAACGAGTGGCTGTTCACCGGGGCATGGGGCGTGGACGTGGCGGTGTCGACGCCGCGGATGCTGGCGGCCATGGTCGAGGAGGCCGTGAGCGTCGGCGACCTGGTCCGGCTGATGTCGTTCCGGCAGGGACAGGCGAACCTGGTGGAGATCACGTTGCCGGAGGAGACACCGTTGGCCGGCAAGGCCGTACGGGATCTCGCCCTTCCCCGCGACTCCGCACTGGTCACCATCCTTCGTGGCGACCGGGTGATCGTCCCGCAACCGGAAGACCCGCTGGAATCTGGTGACGAGCTGCTGTTCGTCACGCAAAGCGATCTCGAACCTGAGATCCGCACTGCGCTGGGCTACTAGGTGCGGTCGCCGGCGCGGTACCGGATGGATCCGGAGACGTTGCGCGAGGTTGTCGAGAATCCCGCTGAACTCTCGAACTGGCTCGACGACGCGCTCTCGGGCGCCGCCGATCACGCGGCACACGCGGTCCGAGGAGTCGCCGCGCGGCAGCTCGGCAGGCTCGAGCTGGCAGAGCGGGAGCTGACGACATCGCTGCGGCTGTGCGAGTCGCCGCTGGCCAGGGCGCGTCTCGCGCACGTCTACCAGTGGCAGCAACGACCCGATCTGGCCGAGCGCGAGTTCAACCGCGCGCTGGCCGACGCGCACCAAGCGCCCGGACACGAGCACTACGTGTGGCAGGACGCCGGGAAGTCCGCGTACGAGGCCGGCGAGTGGACGCTCGCGCTGTCTCGCTGCGCTACCGCCCTGCGGCTGCGCACCGAGGGACGCCTCGGCGGCGATCTGGTCGCATCCTCGGAGATGGCACTCAACGCCGCTGACGCCTGCGTGACAGCGCGCGCGGCAGCCGAGCACCTGCACCGGCTCGTTCTCGCCGTAAGCCGTGAGCAATCGGCAGGCGCCGTGGAGTTCCTCGCCGGAGCCGAGCCGCCACCGCACTCGTCGGTGCTGATGTCGCTGGGGCCGCTGAACGTGGCTGGATCCATACCGCTCGCCGTCGTCGCGGGGATGCACCGCTACTCCGGCGGTCTGGATCGCGCGCTGGAGGACCTCGCCGCGAGCGGCTGGTTGTCGATCGACGGCGACATGGTGACGCCCACGGTCAAGGCCACCGACCTGCTACGTGCCCGCGATGTGCGGCTGGCGGAGGTGACTGCCCGGTTGTGGCCCCGCGCCACGTCCGCACTACGCCTGGTGACCGAGGCCGTGCTCCTGGCCGCTGGCACGTCTCCGGGGCCGGTGTTCGGCGCGTTCGCGGCGATACCGGCGAGCTCGACACCGGTCACGCTGTTCCATCGGCTGGAGGCATTGCGGCAGCACCGGGCCGAGGCACACGCGCACGCCTGGTCCGCCGAAGGGCTCGACGTGGACGGATTGCGCGCTCTCGGCTGGGAGAACGCCGTCCGCCGCCGGATCGAGGCGGCAACGGATCGCGTGTCGGCAAGGGCCTATCGGAATCTGACGGCTTCGCGGCGGGGTGAACTGCTGTCGGCGCTACGGGCGCTGCCCGGCAAGTGACCCGGGACCGGCCCCGCTCGACTCCCTGGGGCTAGGCGGGTGGGTGGCCGGCGTACTTGGCCCGCAGCCGGGCCTCGATCTCGACGTCGTCGAGTTCGTCGTGGCTCTCCAGCGATTTCAGCCGCTTGTCCGACTTGCGCACGGCCCACACGACCACCAGCAGCGCGAGCCCGTACAGCGGGAAGCCCATCGCGATCTTCGCGAACGCCAGCCACCCGGTGTAGTCCTCGTCGTACAGCCAGCGCTGGACCACAAACCTCGCGGCGAACACCGCGGCCAGCGCGAGCGTCGCGATGTCGAATGCGTGGCGGGACGGCTTGTCCTTGCGCCACCGCTGCCCGGTGCCGTTGAGCGCGTTCCAGATGACGCCCGCAAGCGGCCAGCGCACGATCACGGAGGCGATCAGAACGCTGCCGTACAACACGCTCGCCCAGATGCCGAAGAGAAAGAACCCCTTGGCCTCGCCGGTGCGGAACGCGATGAACGCCGCGATGGCCACGCCGAAGAAACCCGAGATGGCGGGCTGCAACGGTTCCTTGCGGACCACGCGCAGCACGGTGATCGCGACGGCGACACCGACCGAGCACCAGATCGCGGGCGTGAGCCCGAAAATCGCGTTCGCGATCACGAACACGACGACCGGGACCGACGAGTAGATCAGTCCGGAAACGCCACCCATCTGTTCGAGAAGCGTCGGCTGGCTCTCGTTCTCCGGCGACTTGCCGTCGTCGTCCTTCTGGTCGGTTCGGTTGGGCTCAGTCACGATGCGGAATCAACTCACGAATTTTAGGAAGGACAGCGGTCAGGTGGTGGTCTGCAGCTCGTAGTACGGGTTGTAGAGCACCTTCTGACCATCACGTTCGGCCATCCGGCCACGTGCCTTGATCGTCCGACCGGGTTCGATACCCGGTATCCGGCGGCGCCCCAACCAGACTAGCGTCACGCCGTCGGTACCGTCGAACAGCTCGGCCTGCAGGGTTGCCACCTCGTTGGTCGGGCAGAGTTCCACGCTGCGGAGTCTGCCGAGGACCGTGACCTCTTCGCCCGAGCGGCAGTCGCAGGCACGTTTCGCCCCGCCGGCCTCGGACTTCGCCGAAAGGTCGTCCGCGTCCAATTCTTCGACGTCGCTGGTCAGCTTGCGAACCAACCGGCTGAAGTAGCCGCCGTCTTTGGCGGGCATATGCGGTGCTCCTGTGCTTCGGGGCCGCCCCCGACGAACGGCCCGTGCAATTACCAGCGTAGCTGTATCACGACGAAGTTAACCCGAATGCACCAGGATCACTTGCGTGACGATCGAACTACCGGCGACAGAGGCCGTCCTGCTACCCGGAACGGGCTCCGACGAGCGGTTCGTCCGCTCGGTCTTCCAGGCGCCGCTGGACGCTCTCGGCGTCACCCTGCACGCTCCCGCGCCGCCGCGCTTCGCCCCTGCGCGTGGATATCTCCGTGAGCTCGACGCCGCGGCGAGAGCGTCCCGGGGGCCGATCCTCGTGGGCGGGATCTCATTCGGAGCCCACCTCGCCGCGGAGTGGGCCGTACGGAATCCGCGTACCTGCGCGGGCCTGCTACTGGCGATGCCGGCCTGGATCGGCGAACCGGAGGAGGCCCCCGCAGCGGTGGCGGCGCGGTGGTCGGCCGACCTCGTGGAACGCGAGGGGCTGGACGCCGCGCTCGCCGGCTCGGCGGCCGGCGTCCCGCCGTGGCTCGCGACCGAACTCGACCGCGCGTGGCGGCGGCACGGCACCGCGTTACCGGGCGGGCTGCGCGCGGCCGCCGAGCGGGCGGCACCCACTCACGACGAGCTGAGGACGCTCGCTGTGCCCACCGGGATCGCCACCTGCTCGGACGACCCGATCCATCCCGCCGCCGTCGCCCGGCGGTGGGTATCGGCGGTGCCACGCGCAGCGTTCGTAGGGACGACACTGGAAGCCATGGGCGCCGACCGGCAGGCGCTCGGCCGCGCGGCCGTGCTCGCCTGGTTGCGAGCGCTGGGTGATCCGGTGGGCGACTCGTCGGGCGACGGTCGAGCGGCCGTCCGGTCGCGGTGAGGTCAGCCCTGCTGCTGGGCCTGCCTCTGCTCGGCGATGTGCTCGGCGACCGCGTCCGGCAGCTTGATCGGCAGCGGCGTCCGCACGGGCATCGGCGAGTCCCCGCGCACGATCACCGTGTGGCGCACGATGTGACGCAGCACCTCCGGCGCCGCCGCGGCCTGCGACTGCGGTCCGGCGATCACGCCGCGCAGCATCCAGCGAGGCCCGTCCACGCCCACGAACCGCAGCGCCACCTCGCCGACGATCGCGGAGAGTTCCATCCCCCATTCGCCCTGGCCCGAGCTGACCTGCGCACCGTCGGTACGGAGCTGGTCGGCGAGTTCCCCGCCGACCTCCTTCCAGAGACCGCCGGACTTCGGCGCCGCGTAGGCGCTGACCGTCACCTGACCCTGCTGGGTCACCACGTGCACGGCGCGCACCCCGCCCGACTCCGGGTCCATCTCGACCTGCACCTGCGACCCGTCCGGCACCGGCACCCGGACCGAGCCGAGATCGATACGCGGGATTCCGTCCTCGACCGCGTCCGCGATGTCGTAGGGACCGTTCGCGGCAGGTAGTGGCCGCTCGTCGACACCGTCCTCGAACTCGACGTCGTCGTCGAACTCCTCGCGCTCCGGCACCGCATTGCGAGCCGAGGGCTTGTCCGCCCCGCGCTTACGTCCGAAAATCCCCACTACTTCTCCGTTCCTTCCCCATTGGGCGCCGCACCGAGCGCGGCGTGCCCACCCGTTGAACCGTAGCCGCCATCTCCCCGTTCGGAAGTCTGGAGTTCGGCGACCTCAACGAAGTCGGCATGCTCCACCCGCTGCACGACCAGCTGCGCGATCCGGTCGCCGCGAGAGAGCACCAGACGATGCCGTGGATCGTGGTTTATCAGGCAGACCCTGATCTCGCCCCGGTACCCCGCGTCGATCGTGCCGGGTGAGTTGACCACCGACAGCCCCGCACGGGCGGCTAGGCCGGACCTGGGGTGCACGAAGCCCGCGAAGCCCTCCGGGAGGGCGATCGCGATGCCCGTGCCGACCACCGCCCGCTCCCCCGGTTCCAGAGTCACGTCCGAAGTGGTGACGAGATCAGCGCCGGCGTCACCCGGACGGGCGTAACCGGGCAGCGGGACGGAAGGGTCGGTTCGGGTGAGCAGGACCTGCAAGCTGGACACGGGCGGCGAGACTACCCTGGACCCGTGGGCGACAAGGCAGAAGCGGCCGGAACGCGGTCGGGTACTGAGACGAATGCGGACGAAACCGCTCCGGCGGTTCGGATCCGGCACAGCGAGCACCTCTACGTGACGTGGTGGGCGTGGCCGCTTCCGCTGCTCGGGGCCACGCTCCTGGCGGCCGAGATCCACATGGGATACCCGGGGCTGCGGGGCTGGCTGCCCTACGTGGTCATGCTCGCGCTCGCCCTGTTGCTCCTCATCTCCCTCGGGCGGGTTCGGGTCCGCGTGAGCGAGGGCGAGGGCGGCGGCGAGCTGTGGATCGGTGATGCGCACCTGCCGTTGCGGTTCGTCGGCGAGGTCGAGA
>Ga0190265_10002987_pt1 | contig 11487 bp, 7 predicted proteins | sample Popmic124T_FD_133135 | JGI IMG/M metagenome (GOLD analysis project Ga0190265, IMG submission 133135) | Populus adjacent soil microbial communities from riparian zone of Indian Creek, Utah, USA - 124 T | ecosystem: Environmental > Terrestrial > Soil > Riparian zone | place: USA: Utah | collected...
GAAGACCGCGCTTCGCACCTCGTCCGCGAGCCCCTCCACCACCACCGGCACGCCCGAGACCACATACTTCGCGCCGCGCTCGCGCTGCAGCGACTTGGCCGCCGTGACCTCCTTGATCAGGTCGATCGCCCGGCCGCGCTCGGAGTCGGTCAGATCCGGTCTGAGGCGCACCTGGATCAACGCGGCGTCGGCGCTCGGGAAGAGGTACCCGAAGCGCGACTTTGGCACGCCCGGCTGCGAGTCGTCGAAGACCACCTGGCTCACGAAGTTCGGGTCGTTGATGCTGGGCAGGCCGCCGAGGCCGAGGCCGTAGCGCAGGGCCTGGCGGGCCACGTACACCTGGAACCTCGTCATGACGGTCGTCCGCGCGGCCTCGGCCAGCCGCTGCTGCTCCTGCTCGGAGTCGCCGCGCGCGGCCGACAGCTTGCGCGCCGCCCGCGCGGCCTTCGCGGCATCGGCGCTCGCCGCGTTCGAGCGCCGCAGGAACTCCTCGCTGATCTGCGAGGCCGAGGTGTTCAGGAACGTGCCCGGCCCGTACACCGCCTTGGCCGGGTGGAGCCGCGCGAGCTCCCCGCAGGCGGCCGGCAGTCCGCGCTCGGGGTTCTTGCGGTTCTGAGCCATCTGCTCGCGCAGCTTGTCCGGCGGGATGTTGCCTCCGAGACAGCCCTCGAGCCCGAGCACCCGCAGCAGGTCCTCCGTCAGGACGGTCTTGGTGAGGTCCCCCTTCACGAGGACCACCACCGCGTCGTCGCCGAAGTCGGCGCGGTAGCGCTCGGTGGCGCGGAAGCTGTCGGAGGAGCGGCTGACGAGCGTGTCCGTGGCGGCGCTCGGCTCGAGGCGGAGGGCCAGCGCGGCGCCGCCGAGCGCAAGGATCAGCGTCACCACGAGCACCGGGATCGGTCGGCGCGCCACCAGGCGCACGATCCGGCCGAAGACGTTGTCGCTCACGCAGTCAGCTTAGGGAGCGGCTGCCGCTACGGCAGCGGCTGCAGGCGCGGGAACAGCCCCGCGCCGCCGTTCGTCTGCGGGCCGAGCGCCGGCTGCGGGGTACAGGGCGGTGCCGCGCCACGGTTCTTCGTCCCGCCGAAGGCGTAGTAGTCGAGCACGTCCACGATGCTCTGGGCGAGCGCGGGACTTGCGGCGGGCGGCGCCGGCACCGGCGTCGTGCCGCACAGGTGGGTCCCGAACGTCTTGAGGTAGGTCGAGAGCTCGCTCGCGCCGCCCGGCACCGGATACGGGTTCGAGCGATTGGTGGCCAGCCGGTTGGGATAGGCCGCCATGATCTCGGGGTTCACCGGGTTCTGGGTGCGCAGGTAGCGCGGGAGGTTGCCCTCCTTGGCCTGGGTGACCGCCGAGTCGTTCGCGAAGAAGGCCGCGATCTCGCGCTTGTAGAGCCCGAGGTAGTCGATGATCGGCGTGAACTCGCGCAGGAAGGTGTCGACCCGCCCGAGGAACGGCCGCGTGTTGTCGAGCGCCTCGGACGTCGCGGGGAGGCCGGTGCGCGACACCCGCACCAGCGGGTCGAGGGCGCGCATCAGGTTGCGCAGGTCGGGCGACAGCTTGTCGAGGTCCTGAAGCGTGGGCGAGAGCTCGCGCGCCGCCGGGCGGAGCTGGTCGATCAGCGGGTCGGTGTCCTCGGCGAACGCGGTTAGACGGCGCGTGGTCGTCCGGCCCTCACGAAGGAACGTCGGGAGCACGCGGAAGGTGTCCGCCAGCTCGGCGTCCCGGCGCGCGGTGGCCTCCCAGGTCTGGTTCGAGTTCCTGATCAGTCCGCTCAGCTGGCCGCGGCGCTCGGACAGGGCGCTGAAGACCTCGCCCGTGTTTCGCACGAGCCGGCTGGTGGCTCCGCTCTGGGCCCGCAGGACCTTCAGCACGTCGGCGGTGTTCTCGGCGAACGGGGTCAGGTTCCCGAGCGCGTCGCTGACCGCCTCGCCGTTGCCGGTGGCCGCGCGGCCCTGCTGGTCGAGCCAGGTGGAGAAGCGCTCACGCGTGTCCGCGTCGAACGTGCGAAGGATCTCGTCGAGCTGGACGGTGTCGGCAACCTGGCCGCGCGGCAGGCTGCCGCCGTCCGCCACCGTGTCCTCGGTGCCGGCGGCCTGACTGCCCGGCGCAAGCTCTACATAGGTCTCGCCCAGCAGCGTCTTCTGGCGCAGCATCGCGCGCGCATCCTTTGAGATCGGCGCGTAGCGGGCATCGATCTCCACCACCGCGTCCGTGAGCCCGGTCTCCTCGTTGGGCTCGACCTTGCGGACCTTGCCGACCTCGACGCCGGAGATCCGCACCTCCGCCTCCTGTGCGAGCTGGGTGGCCTCGGGGAAGGCCACCTTCACCCGGTAGCCCTCGGGCTGGAGCGGCACCGAGCCGCCGAAGGAGAGCCAGAGGAAGATCAGGATCCCGAAGCAGGACAGCGCGAACGCGACCATGGTGAGGATGCGGCCGATGCTGGGGGCTTGCTTGATCATTCGGCTGGGGGCGGTGCCACGGGGGTCTCGCTAAGGAAGCCGGTCAGGTTGGTCGGGCAGCGCTGGCGGTCGTCGGGGAAGTTCGCGAGCTTGGTGAGCATCCCCAGCTGCGGGTTGCCCTGGATGAGCGGGGCGAGCACGCCGAACTGCGTGCAGGAGGCCAGCACGATTCCGCGCAGCATCGGGCCGTGGGCGTCCTGGAGGCTCGTGAGGGTCGTGCCCGAGTGAGCGGCCCAGCCGCTCCAGAACAGGTAGGACTGGGTATCGCCGGGCGGGTCGTACGCGAGCGTGTTGAAGAAGTTGTTGAGCACCTTGAACGAGCGGGTCAGGCCCGGCGTGACAGGCGCAAGGTCGTGCGTGGCGGTGCGCAGGTCCTTCACCGTGGGCTGCACGTCGCGCGCGAACGGCCGGATCTGGTCGCGGATGATCGGAGTGGTGTCGCGCAGGAACGGCTGCTGGCGGCGCAGCGAGGGCGCCAGCTCGCGCGCGAACGGACGCAGCCCCTCGAGCGTCGGGCCGAGCTCCTTGGCCAGCGAGTTGGTGTGCTGCAGCGTGGTGGCGGTCTGGGAGAGGGTCCCCGGGAAGAGCTGGAGCGCCTCGCGCAGGCTTCCCTCCTCCTGTGCGAACGCCTCGAAGTTCTCGTTGGACGAGTCCACGAACTGGGCCAGCTGCCTGTCCTTCGCGCCGAGCGCCGTGGACAGCTCCTGGAAGTTGTGGATCACGCGGCGGATGTTCCGGCGCCGCTTGATGAGACCCTGCGTGAACTTCTCGCCGTCGCGGGCCGTGGGCTCGAAGCGCTTGAAGGTCTCGCGCAGGTCCTGCGCAGCGGTCTGCTGGCCCGCCTCCAGGTCCTCGTCGCGGAACGCGGTGCCGCCGGCGTTGAGCAGGATCCGCAGGTACGCGCGCGTGTCGCCGTCCAGCGATGACAGCACCTCGTCGGGGTTCACGTCGGGGAGCGTGTTGGCGGCCTGGATGCGCCCGCCCTCCTCTACCTCGCCGGCGCTCTCGGTGCCCGGGTCGAGCGCCAGGATCATGTCCTTGAGGCCGGTCTTGGGACGGAGCAGGATGGTGGCGTCCTTGTAGATCGGCTTGTACTCGTCGCGGATCCGCATCGTCACGACCGCGCGGCCGTCCTCGAGCTTCACCTCACCCACCTCGCCGACCTTCACCCCGGCGATGTTCACGGTCTGCCCCTGGCCGGGCACGACGGCCTGGGCCGTCGACAGCTCGGTCTCGACCTCGTAGAAGTCCGTGCCCACGAGCGGGAACCAGGCCGGGAGGAAGAAGCGCTGGTTCGAGAGGATGTATCCGGCGATCCCCATCGAGACCACGAACAGGACCACGATCGCCGCGAACACGCGTCCCTGCTTCTTGATCTGGCGAATCATCCGCCCGCCCAGGCCGGCCCGGTCTCGGCCGAGTTGAGGTTCGGTACGGGCTGCGTGTGGCAGGCGACGTTCGGCTTGTACGGACCCTTGGGGGCCTTTGCCGGGCGCGTGCCGCCGCCGGCGACGGTGGCGTTGCCGTAGCGGGACCCGGTGTCACCGGTGCCCGTGCCGGTGGAGACCGGGTTGGCGCCGCCGCCGGGCTGGAAGCGGGTGTAGTAGCCGTTGCCGGTGAAGTTCTGGCCCGCCCCGACGAGCCCTGACAGCGACTGGAAGAACTCCTTGTAGTTCTGGATCCCGGTGGTCAGGGCGCCGTCCTGGATCACCTGTTCCCCGCTCGGCAGCACGACGTCGCGCTGGCAGCGGTTGAAGGCGTCCACGATCGGCAGCAGCTTCACCTGGCCGTCGATGAACGTCGCGAAATCGTCGATCGCCGGCTGGAGGTCGTTCACGAGGCCCTGCAGCTCGTTCGGCGACATCAGCGCGCTCGTCTGGGCCACCCACGGGAAGCCCGCCTCGATCGTGGCCGGCGTCTCCTTGACTCCCGGGATCATCTCCAGCGCCCACGCGCGCGTGGACGGGAAGGCGGCGTTCAGGTTGTCGAGCGCCGGCTGCGCCGCCTCGAGCACCTCCGGCAGCTCGTGAATCGTCGCGCGCAGGTTCGACTCCTCGGACGCCAGCGCGCCCATCGTCGTGTTGAAGTTCGTGATCAGGTCCTTGAGCTGGACCTCCCTGCTCGCGAGCGCGGCGAAGATCTTCTGCTGCCCGCCGATCAGCTTGGACAGGTCGTGGGCCTCCCTGCCGAGCGTGGCCTGGTTCACGATCGCCGCGCCACGCAGCGCCTCGGGCGCGTAGTCGAGCGAGTCGTTCAGCGCCTCGGCCGCGGTCTCGCCCTTCACGTCCGGGTCCTGGTCGTCGTCCTCACCCGGCTGGGGCTGCCCGTTGAGCGACTCGCCGAAGCCCTCGAGGAGGTTCCGGAGATCCGCGCGCGTGGAGGTGTCGAGCGTTCCGAGCACCTGGTCGAACTGCACGGGTGCGGCCGTCTGGGTCGCGGGGATCGTGTCCCCGTCCTCCACCGAGTCGGCGCTCGGAGAGCCGGGCTTGATGTCCATGAAGAGGTTGCCCTCGAGGAAGATCCGCTGCCGCGCCTTCACCTCGGCGTCCTTGTGGATCGGAAGCGCTTCGTCCTCGAGCTTCATGGTCACCTTCACACCGGGCGAGTTGTCGCCCAGCGGCTCGACCTTGGACACCTTCCCCACGTCCACACCGGCGATCCGGACGGCGGTGCCCTTTTGGATCGGCGGAGCGTTCTCGAACACCGCCGAGAGCTCGAACGGCCGCGTGAAGGGGATGTCCTTGGTGAAGCCCAGGTACGCCCCGATCACGATCACCACGATCGCCACAAGACCGGCCTGGAAGGCCGTGAGGCGATGCTTTCTGCCTCCGAGTCTCATCGGCGCGCGTTCACGTTCGGGTTCTTGCTCGTCTTGATGCCCTGGTTGCCGGGCTGGTTGCCCACGATCGTCCTGTCGCGGATCTCCGCGAAGCGCTCGTTGCCGGCCTCACACTCCTTGGTCTGCCCCGGCGACGCCGTGTTCGGATACGGGTTCGAGTGCAGGTGGTTCTCCACGCCGGGCCCGTTCGCGGGACCGGTGGATGGCCCGATCTCGTTGTTGAGCGACTCATACGGGATCGGCGGGACTTCCTTGCGCGGCGTGGTCGGGATGATCGTGAAGCGCTGCCAGTTCCCGTTCGCGTCGCCCTGGGAGAGCACGCTCGACGCGTTCCGGAAGAACAGCGAGACGTAGTTGCAGGTGGTCTGGACGGGCGTCAGGAAGCGCAGCGTCGGCCGCAGCGAGGAGGACAGCCGGGTGAGCTGACCGACGCCGCCGCGCACCAGCGGGTCCTCGGAGAAGTCCGCGAGGGTGTCGAACACGTCGGCGAGGTCGCTGTTGAGCGTCACGGTGTCGGGCAGGATCTCGGTGCCTGCCACGAACGCGTCGCCGAGAATCGGTGCCGAGTGCGGCAGCGTGGCCACGCCGGGCCGAAGCTCGCGGAAGAAGGCCGCGTTGTTGCGCAGGAAGGGGCGCTGCTTCGGGAACTCGGCGATCGCAACCTCCTCGCTCGGCGGGCCCTCCGAGATCGATTCCTGAAGGAAGGGCCGGGCGATCGAGGCGAGGGCGGTGAACGTGGTGTCCAGGTTCACGAACATCGAGGCCTGCTCCTCTGCCACCGGCGCGACCTCGGTCGCCGTGTCGGCGAGCGCCCTGAAGAAGCGGTCGATCCGCGTCTTCGGGCTCGCCAGGTTCTTCGCCACCGGCTCGAGGTCCTCGAGCAGCGGCTGCAGCTCGTCGATCGCCGTGTTGAGGTCGCGGCCACGCCCGGCGAAGCCGGTGCCGTAGCCATCCAGCGAGTTCCTGGATCCGACGCGGGCCTTGGCGTCGAACATGTTGAAGAAGTCGTCGATCTCCACGACCTCCGGCCGCGCTTGGCGGATCGGCACCGTGGCGCCGGCCTTGAAGCCCGCCTGGCCGGTGCCCGGCACCACCTGGAGGTACTTGAGGCCGAGCGACGAGCGCGGTCGCACGAGCAGGGTGGAGTCGGCCGGCAGCGGCTCGATCTCCTTGTCGAGCTTGAGGGTGACCTGGGCGTAAGTGGTGCCGTCCTCGCGCTGCATCGGCTCGATCTTCGAGACCTGGCCCACGCGCGCGCCGCCAATGCGCACGTCGAAGCCCTCCACGAGCTGCGAGGCGTTCGGGAGGTTGGCCTTGAGGTCGTAGGTCGGGACGAAGGGCAGGCCGGTGTTCGCGTTGTAGGAGAGGAACACGGCCACGATCGTCACGAGCACGGTCACGGCGCCCACGAGCACGGGGCTGGCCGTGAGCGCGGCGCGGGAGCGGCGCGGGCTCATCGCTCGTCTCCCAGCAGGTAGTCGAGCACCGGCTCGTCCGACTGGAGTGCGGCGGAGGGCTTGGCCGAGCGCTGGCGCAGGTGGTCGATCCGCTGCTCGCGCTCGCGGGCCTGAGCCTTGGTCTCAGGCGTGCCGATCAGGCTCTCGAGGAGGGCGCTGCCCGGGCGGCGGGTCGTGCCGGCGTCCTGGGCGCCGCTCGCGCCGTCAGCCCCGGCGGAGGACGCCGTGGATGCGGACGGGTCCTCCTCCGGGTCGTAGAAGAGCGCCCAGCAGTTGCCCTGCGGCGCGTGCACGACGGCACGGTTCGAGCAGTTGGCGGTGGCCACCAGCCCGGCGCGCAGGTAGTGGCCGAGCGAGTCGTAGCCATTGGTGGCGAGCGTCAGGTAGTAGAGGAAGTCGTTGATGCGCTGGATGCCCTGGGTGTCCTTCAGGCTCGCCGTGAGCTTGTCCAGGTCCTTGACCGCGGGGTTGGCCTCGCGGCCGAGCTCGCCCAGCTGCTGGATCAGCGGCCGTGCCCTGATGAGGGCCGGTCGGCCCTGCTCGAGGGCGTCCCCGAGACTCGGGAAGCTCTCGTTCGCGGCCGTGGAGAAGGTCCCGAGGCTGCGGATCAGACGGCCCATCTGGGGAGCGGCGGTGCCGAAGTCACGGAGCAGCGGGGTGCCCTGTACAGCGACCTTGTCGAGGTCCGCCATCAGCGGCCGCAGCTCGCGCAGGAAGTCGGGCAGGAGGTTGAGCCCGCGCTTGATGTCCTCGCTGCGCTCGGCCGAGGCCGCGCCCGTGATGCCGGCCTGCACGATGAAGCTCGCAACCTTGCTGCGCTCTCGTGCGATCGGCGCGAGCGCCGTGTCGGAGTCGCGGGCGAGCCGCGACAGGACGCGGTTCTGCTTGGCGAGGATCGCGAGCAGCTTGTCGGTCTCGCGCAGCGCGGGGTTGGCCCGGTGGATGACTTCGTTCAGCTGCTCGCCGCGGCCGGCGAGGCCGGCGCCGAACTCGCTCAGCAGGATCGAGAAGCGCTGCCGGTACGGGAGTCGCAGGACGTTGTTGAGCAGGTCGAGGTCCACCGGCGAGCTGCTGTTCTCGACCGGCAGCAGCCGCTCGCCCTCGCCGTCGCCGTCCTCGATCTCCCTCAGCGCGCTGGCGGATGCCGATCCGGGCTCGCACTCCACGAACTTCTCGCCGATCAGCGACTGCGGCCGGATCGTGCAGCTCGCGTCGCTCTTCCAGGGCGTGAAGTCCTCGTTGTCGATGCGCAGCGTGACCGCGGCCTTCTCGTCGTCGGTGACTTCCAGCGAGTCCACGGCTCCCACGACGGCGCCCGCGATCTTCACGTCCTCGCCCGCCACCAGTGACGACGCGTTGTCGAAGATCGCGCGCACGAAGTAGGCGTTGTCGCGGTCCTCCTCGCCGACGGCCTCGACCGCGCCGATCACGAGCCACGGCACGATGGCCACTGCGAGGGCTATCCAGACGAGCCGCCTCATGGGCCGGGCGGGGTCTGGGACGGGTCGCAGTCATCGCCGACGGGAACCGGGCTGGAGCCGTCGGGGGAGGGCTGCATGATCGCGCCGGGGCAGCGCGTCAGGTTGCCCGTGTCGAAGCCGTTGAGCTTCTCGCTGGGAACGTTGGCCGTGAGGGCGCCGCCGGAGAACGAGGACGGCAGGAACATCGGCTGCACGCGCGCGTAGTGGCCGTTGGCGTCGTAGTTGGCGGCCAGCTGGCCGAAGTTGGTGACCCAGGCGGCGAGGTCCGGCGTGTAGCTGCGGGCGTACTCGAACACCGGCTGGGCGCGGTCGAGCGTGCTGATCGCCCGCGGGAAGACCGACCCGGTCAGCTCGGCGAGGCGCGGCTGCTTCGCGGTCAGGTCGATCAGGTCGTTGTTCTTGCCGGGGCTGCGCACGAGCGTGCTGAGGTCGGCGATCGTCGGACGGGCTTCGTGGACGAGCGGGCGCAGCTCGCGCAGGAACGGGGCGAGCCGGCGGGTGGCCGGCTTCGACACGTCCACGAGCTGCTCCAGGTCGTCGAGCGTGGAGCGCAGGTTCACGAACGTCGTGTTCGCCTTGCGCAGCGTGTCGGGCAGAAGCTCGAGAGCCCTGTCGAGCGCCGCGCTCTCGGCCCCGATCGCCCCGAACGCGGCGTTCGCATTGCTCACCAGGTCGGCGAGGTCGTCGCGGCGCTCCGCTATGGCCGTGACGGCGTCCGAGGTGTCGGTGACGAACGCCTCGAGGACCTTCTGGTCGAGCGCGAGCTCGCGCGTGAGATCGCTACCGCTCACGAGGAACGGGCTGAAGTACTTGGTCGCCTCGCGCGCCTGCTCGCCCTTGCCGTCGTACTGGTCGCCGAAGCCCCGGATCACGTTCTGGAGCCCCTTGCGCGTGCGATCGTCGAGCGTGTTGAAGAGCGTGTCGATGTCCACCGGAGCCGCGGTCTCGTCGGCCCCGATCTCCCCGCCGTCATCGATCTCGCCGCCGTTGTTCGGGCCCGGCTGGAGCGACACGTAGCGGTTCGCGATGCCGGACAGCGAGGTGGCCCGGATCGTCGCGGTGGTGCCCTCGTGCAGGCGGCCGAAGTCGTCGTCGACCTTCATCGTGACCACGGCCTGCGACTGATCGTTGAGCTCGATCTCGTCGACCGTGCCGATCTTGCCCCCGCCGACCTGCACGGGGTTGCCGGGCACGAGCTGGCCGGCGTTCAGGAAGACCGCCTTCACCTTGTAGCCGTCGGCACCGCCGAACATGGCGATGGCGATCAGCGCGACGGCGGCTACAAGCGCGCCGAGAGCGGCAACCCGGGCGAGCGTCGACCCACGCTCTCCATGGAGCGCATCTCGGGTGCTTGCATCTCTCCTCGTCGATTCCAAGGGCGAACCAGCGACCTACGCCTTCCCCCCGGCCAGTATTTCACCGTGCCGGCGGGCGCGCGAAGGTCGCAAGACCTATTCCATGCCCAGCGGTCCCTGCGCCTCGCCCGACAGGAACTGCCGTACGAACTGGTTGTCCGAGTTGAATAGCTCGCTGGCCGGCCCCGACTCCACGATCCGGCCCTTCCAGAGGATCGCGATGTAGTCCGCGACCCTCCGCGCCGACATGATGTCGTGCGTGATCACGCAGTAGGCGCCGCCGTTCTCGGCGTGCACCTCCTGGATCAGCTCGCACAGGAGAGCGGTGCGCACCGGGTCGAGCCCCGAATCGGGTTCGTCGAAGAGCACGATGTCCGGGTCGAGCACCAGCGCGCGTGCGAATCCCGCGCGCTTGCGCATCCCGCCCGAGAGCTCGTTGGGCATCTTGTCGCGGGCGCTCGTGAGGCCGACCTCCCCGAGCCGCCTGTTCACGATCTCGGCGATCTCCTCCTCGCCCTTGTCCGTGTGCTGGCGCAGCGGGAAGGCTGTGTTGTCGAACACGTTCATCGAGCCGAAGAGCGCGCCGTCCTGGAAGAGGACGCCGAACTTCTTGCGCATCTCGAAGAGCTCCTCGTCGGCCATGTTCGGCACCGACTCGCCGTGGACCAGCACGTCGCCCTCGTCCGGGTAGAGCAGCCCGACCATGTGCTTGATACACACGGACTTGCCGGTGCCGGACGGGCCGAGGATCATCGAGATCTGGTCGTTCGGCAGGCCCAGGTTCAGCCCGTTGAGGATCGTGTTGTTGCGGCCGAACGACTTCTTGACGTCGATGAACTCCACGGCGTCGGTGGCACCGTGCTCGCGCGTGCGGCCACTGTGCCACTGGTAGGGATGCTCGCCCTCGCGGGTCTGCTCCTGGATGTTGGCCGGCACCTCCTCGCCCTCGACGTAGCGGGCTCTGGTGTCCTCCCCCGCCGTCGGCGCGTCACTCGCGGCGCTGCGCGTCTCCTCCCACTCGCGCGGGTTGAGCGGCCCAGGGCCCCCCTGTCCTCTGCCTCGCTGCTCGCTCAACTCTCTCTCCTCGTGTTCCTCATCCGCCTATCGGGGCTCTTGGGTTGGAGCCCCAGAAGATCTGGGTGCCCACCATTCCCACGAGGTGGACGAGCACGGTGTTCAGCACCATCGACTTGGCCGTTGCCGTGCCCACGCCCACCGGTCCCCCGGATGCGTTGTAGCCGTAATAACACCCGACCAGCACGATTACGGTGGCCATGGCCATGCCCTTAATCAAGCTGTAAAGGAGATCGGGTGGGTTCTGGAACATCCAGAAGATCAGGAAGAAGCCTCCAGAGGACACCTCGCCGATCTGCTGGACCACCGCCAGATAGCTTCCGAAGAAGCCCACCCCCACCGCCGCGATGTACATGAAGGGCAGCACGAGCCAGGCCGCCAGGAGGCGCGTGGCGCAGAGGAAGGTGAGCGAGTTGATGCCCATCACCTCGAGCGCGTCGATCTCGTCCGAGATCCGCATCGCGCCGATCTCCGCCACCAGGCCGGTGCCGACCTTGGCCGACATCATGTAGCCGAACGCGTACGGCATGATCTCGCGCAGGTCGCACCAGGCCGAGAACACGCCCGCGTACGCCGGCGCGCCGACGGAGCGGTTGAAGTAGGCGCCCTCGATGCCGCACTGCAGGCCGAGGATGAAGGCGAGGCCCCAGATCACGAGCGCGGAGCCGAGGATCAGGATGCCCGCCTGGCGCAGCGACTCGCCGAAGAAATGGAACGCGCGGCCGTTGAAGACCTCGAGCACCACGCGGAACGAGAACTTGGCGATGTCGCCGAACGACCCGAGCAGCTCCTTCGTCTGGGTGAGCCAGTTCGCGTTCA
>Ga0190265_10002988_pt1 | contig 11486 bp, 9 predicted proteins | sample Popmic124T_FD_133135 | JGI IMG/M metagenome (GOLD analysis project Ga0190265, IMG submission 133135) | Populus adjacent soil microbial communities from riparian zone of Indian Creek, Utah, USA - 124 T | ecosystem: Environmental > Terrestrial > Soil > Riparian zone | place: USA: Utah | collected...
CGGCGACGCACTTCGCGCGCCATGGCATCAAGACGATCATCGTCGGCATCGAGGAAACGGCCGAAGACCTGCTGTCCACCGGCGACACGCTGGGCTTCAACCTGAGCGGCCTGTTTGCCGACGGACGGATCCACGTCGCCGAGATGATGCGTCCGCTCGAGGAACCGACCGTCGTCAGCGGCGACTACGACCTGTTCGGGCTCGTGCACCGGATCGAGCACCTCGTGCAGAAGACGGGCGCAAAGGCAATCGTCCTCGATTCGGCGACGGCGCTCTTCAGTCCGCGGCCGCCGCAGGACCTGCTCAGGAACCATTTCTTTCAGCTGGTTCACTGTTTCCGGCGCCTCGGGCTCACGGCGATCATCCTGGCGGAGGCACCGGCCGACTACGCACAGCTCACCACGCTCGGCGTCGAAGATTACGTGTGCGACATGGTGGTCGTCATGCGGCTGGCGATGGACGGGGAGCGCCGTCGCCGATCGATTGAGATCAACAAGTATAGGCGCAGCCCCCACTACAAGGGCGAGTTCCCGTGCACGATTACCACGAAAGGACTCGCGATCTTTCCGCTTGATGCGCCCGATCGGCCCGAGAGCGAACAGATCGAACGCTACTCGAGCGGGATTGCGGGCCTCGACGAGATGACGCACGGCGGGTTCCTGCGCAACTCGATCATGCTGGTGCGCGGGCCCACGGGCAGCGGCAAGACGATGCTCGCGGGCGTCTATGCGCGGGCCGGCGCGAAGCGCGGCGAGCGGGTCGTGTACTACGGATTCGAAGAGCCTCGTCCGACGCTGGTCAGGAACTTCGACGAAGTGCGGCTCGGGATTGGAGAGCTGGTCCGCTCCGGCAGCTTCAAGTTGATCTGCCGTTACCCTGAAGCGACAAGCCTGGAAGACCTGCTCGTCGACCTGCGGCTCGGCCTCGAGGAGTTCCAGCCGTCGCTGGTCGTCATGGACAGCATTTCCTCGATCGAGCACGCCTCGTCGGAAAAGGGCTTCCGCCAGTTCATGATTGGCGTCGCGTCCATCCTGCGCGGGCACGGCAGAAGCGCGCTGCTCACGCAAACGGTGCTCGCGGGCGCCTCGGCCGATCACACGGCTCCTTACCTGTCGACAATTGCTGACGCGATTCTCACGCTGGATTACACTCCCTCCGCGTACGACATGAACCGGACGATGCGCGTGATCAAGATGCGGGGATCCGCGCATGCGACGCACCCGTACCGGCTGCAGATCGGCGCGGGCGGCCTCCATATCGAACGATGGAGCGCCGAAGGGCACCAGGCGTCCGCGGAGGCGGAACAACGATGGACAGGCGCCAGATCCTAGTCGTCGACGATTACGCGGGCGCCCGCTACCTGCGAAGCCGGATTCTCATGGACGCCGGCTACGAAGTGGTGGAGGCGGAAAACGGCGAGGATGCGCTGCGCCTGGCGGGCGCCGTTCATCCGTCGCTGATCCTGCTCGACGTCAACCTGCCGGATATCAGCGGCACCGAAGTCTGTACGCGTCTCAGGCGCGACCCGTCAACGGCGGGGATTCCCGTGATTCAGATTACGGGCGCGTGGCTGTCGGAAGAGGCGCGGCGGCGGGGGATGGCGAGCGGCGCGAACGCCTATCTCACCGAGCCGGTGGACGACGTGACGCTGCTGCGTGAGGTCGTGAACCTGCTCGAAACGGCGCCCAAACCCTAGTCGTCCCAGCGGCGGCGGTCGACGCCGCTGGCGTCCAGCAGATCCTTCAGGATTTCCTCCTGGTCCAGGTTGCCGATGATCGAGGTCCGCGGCCCGGGCCCCTGCTTCACAAGCGTCGGCGTGAACACCACCGAATCCACCTCGCCGTCCTCAGGACGCGTAGACAGGTCGCAGGTTGAGAACTTCACCTGGGACGGGACGTATTGCTCGAGCACCTCGCGGACGGCGCGCAGAGCCTTCTGCGACTTTTCCGACGCCGCGCTCGTATAAAGCACGAGGTCGATCCTCGGAGGAGGGTCGGGGGCATCGTCTGACTTGTGGCGCGACGGCACAGGATGCCCCGCCGGTGCGCGGAGGCGGCGCCTCGTCTCGCCCGTGAGCTCCAGCATGCGATCGAGAAAGGCATCGATGTCATCCGGCTCACAGTCGGGGCCGTCGGGTGAATCCGGCCAATACACGAACGAAGTGTCGTCCATCCCGGGCTCAGGAATAGCAAACAGCTTGCCGAGCGGAGCCGTTCGCGCCGTCTCCCTGGTAACAGATCCCGATAGCGTAGGCGTAGGTACAAGCAGACATCCCAGGGCCTGTCACCACGGTGTCACAAGTTGCCCGTAAGGTATTGCGAGTGAGGTTGTTAGAGCGATGAAACCGACTGCCTGTTTGGTCCTGTGCGCCGCGGCGCTGTATGCGGGTTCCTCGGCCGTCGCCGCCCAGGACGCGTCAAAAGGTGCAGCGCTGCTCGTGGAAGCGAGGCGCGCGCTCGGCGGAGAAGAGAAGCTGCGTGCCATCAGGGCGTTGGACGTCCGCGGGGACTTCAAGCGGGCGGCCGGACAGATGAGCCTCGAGGGGGAGCTGCAAATCAGGTTGGAAACGCCCGACAAGCTGCGCCGCGACGAGGATTTGAGTCTGCCAGGGGGTGGGCCCGCCGTCGTCAGGACAGAAGTGCTGAACGGGTCCACTGTGTGGGATGACATCAGCGGTGGGGGCGGCGCCTTCGTGGCCCGGTTCGGACGCGGCGACCGCGGCGACCGAGGTGGTGGTGCCGGCGGAGGAGGCGCTGACGGCCTCGCGCGCGGCGGCCGGGCGGCGATCGATCCGGTGCTGCTCGAGGAGGCGCAACGCCGCGCGCGGCAGATCGAGCTCTCACGCTTCATGCTGGTGTGGTTGCTCACGGTGGACGGCGACGCTTCATGGATCGCCACGGCGGAGTCGCCGGATGGCAAAGCCGACGTGATCGAAATCACGGCCGCGAACCGGCCGGCCACGCGCCTCTTCCTGGATCAGACGACGCACATGCCGTTGATGATCACGTGGCAAGGCGCGGCCCCACAGCTGATCGCGCGCGGGCGTATTGGCCGCGGCGGCCAGCGCGCTGACGGCCCACCGCCAGACGCGCAACCGCCCCGCGCGCAGCAGCAGGCGACGCTCCAGATGACGCTCGGCAACTACAAGGCGGTGAACGGCGTGAAGCTGCCGCATCTGATTACGCGCGGCGTCAACGACATGACGATCGAGGAGTGGACGATCGACAGCTACCGCGTGAATCCCTCCTTCAAATCGGACGTCTTCACGAAATGAAACAGCTCGCGCTGCTCGTGCTGCTGTCCGGCCTGGCCACGGCCGTGGCGTCGCCGGCCTTTGCCCAGGCGACACAGCAGGCGGAGCTTCGCGTCACTGTCATCGATCAGACCGGTGCGTCAATCCCGAAGGCTCGTGTGCGCATCACCGCCGCCGCGGGCGCCTCCGTAGACGCCGTCGTGAACGAGCGGGGCCAGACGACCCTGAGCGCGCTGCCGGTCGGCAACGTGCAGTTGCACGTGGAGGCGGACGGCTTCTCGCCGGTGGACCGGAGGCTGACGCTTCGCCGCGGCAGCACCAACCAGACGATCAGCCTCAGCATCGCCGGCCTCGAGGAAGAGATCGTGGTCAGCGACGCGGCCGCGGACGATCCGCGGGGCAACTCGTTGACGACGACGCTCGAGGAGGATGAGATCGCGGAGCTGTCGGACGACCCGGACGAGTTGCGCGCGCAGCTCGAGGCGATGACGGGCGGCGCGGGCGCGGTGTTCCAGGTGAATGGCTTCCGCGGCGGCCGCCTGCCGAACCGCGACGAGATCCGGCAGATCCGGTTCAGGACGAATTCCTTCTCGGCCGACAACCACGACGCCGGCCGCGTGCAGGTGGAGATCATCACCAGGCCTGGCCTGACGGAGTGGAGCGGCAATGCCAACTTCGGGCTCCGCAACGACGTCCTCAACGCCCGGAACTCGTTCGCGCGGACGCAGACACCCGAACAGTTCCGGCGGTTTACGTTCGGGCTTCGCGGACCGCTGGTGCAAAACCGGACGTCGCTGCGCTTCAATGTCGACGGCAACCGCTCCTTCGATTCGGGCACGATCGTCGCGCTACTTCCGGACGGGAGGATTGGCGACCAGGTAAAGCGGCCGTTCGAGCAGACCAATTTCACGGCCGGCTTCGAGCACGGGTTCACGACGAACCAGACATTCCGATTCGAGTACCGGCGCAGCGAAGATGCGCGGCACAACCTCGGCGTCGGCGACTTCAACCTGATGGAGCGCGCCTACGACCGCTCGTCGAACAGCGACCAGGTGCGCGCATCGGTGCAGAGCATCCTCGGCCGTTCGGCGCTGAATGAATTCCGGGTCGAGTTCAACCACCAGGACAGCCTGTCTGCCTCGATGTCCGACGCGCCCGCGATCATCGTGATCGACGCCTTCAGCCGGGGCGGCGCCGGCGTGTCGAGCGAGGGTTCGGACCGGACGCTGGAGATCGCGAACAACCTCGACTTCAACGTCGGCAAGCACGCGATGCGGGCCGGCTTCCTGCTCGAGAGCGGCGCGTTCATCAACCGCGACGCCCGCAACGCGGCCGGCACGTTCACGTTCAGCAGCCTCGAGGCGTTCCTGGCCGGAGTGCCGAACACGTTCACGCAGCGGCTTGGCCAGGTGCGCACGGCGTTCTCGCAGAACCAGCTCGGCGTGTACTGGCAGGACGACTATCGCCTGAACCGGAGCCTGGCGGTCAGCGTCGGCGTCCGGGAGGAGCTGCAATCGCACGCCGGCGACGCCATGAACTTCATGCCACGGCTCGGATTCACCTACACGCCGCAGCGCGCCCGCACGACGATCCGCGGCGGCTACGGGGTGTTCCATGACTGGTACGAATCGAGCCTCTACGACCAGACGCTGCGTGTGACCGGCGCGGCGGGCGCGCAGCGCGATCTGCTCATCCTCAACCCTGGCTATCCCGACCCGGTCGGCGGTGTCGAGGCGACCGTCCTTGGCGGCGGGCGCGTGCAGGCCGATCCAAACCTGAGGATGCCGTATGTGCACCAGGCATCGATCGGCGTGGAGCGGGCCCTGACGCAGGGGATCAACCTCCAGGCGTCGTACATGCTCATGCGCGGCCGCAATCAGCTGCGCTCGCGCAACGTGAACGCGCCGGATGCCTTCGGCGTCCGTCCCGAGCCGAACGTCGGCACCGTCACCCAGATCGAATCGACGGGCCGCTCGTCAACCGATCGCATCAACGTGAACGTGAACTACCGGGTGCCTGGGCGCCGGACGTTCATGAATGTCGGCTACACGTGGTCCACGGTGAAGAGCCACGCGGACAACGCGCTGTCGCTGCCGGCGAACAGCTTGAATCCCGACGCGGAATGGGGACCCTCGTCCGGGGACGTGCGGCACAGGCTGAACGCGATGCTGAACGTCGGCCTGCCGTGGGCGATTCGCGCGAACATCAGCGGGTCGGCGCAGTCCGCCTCGCCCTACACAATCACCACCGGCCGCGATGATAATCGCGACGGCGTCAGCAACGATCGGCCGGCGGGGGTCGGCCGCAACAGCGAGCGCGGCGCGGCGCGGTTCGATATGAACGTCCGCTTCTCACGCGGTTTCGGGTTCGGCGGGTCGGACGACGAGAATCGTCCGGCTGGCCCCGGCGGCGGCGGCCAGGTGCTCGTCGTCGCGCCGCCCCCCGAAGGCGGTGGGCAAGGCCCCGGCGGCGGCCAGGGACCCGGCGGGGGCGGACCGATCGCGGTGGGCGGACCGGGCGGCAACGCGAACCAGCGCTTCACGCTCGAGTTCTACGTGCAGGGGTTCAACGTCCTCAACCGCACGAACCTCGTGAACTTCAGCGGCAACCTGCTGTCGCCGTTCTTCGGGCTTCCCACGTCGGCCGCGCAGGCGCGCAGGGTTGAGGTCGGGATGCAATTCCGCTTCTAGGGGAGCGCCTTCGCTTTAAGGGCCACCGAGGCACCGAGACACCGAGGCAAGAAATATTGTTCTCGGTGCCTCGGAGTCTCGCTGGCCCGTGGGAGTGATGGGCCTCCCCTACTAGAATCCTCATGTGAGGATCACCATCGTCGGCGCCGGCATCATCGGGTATGCCGTCGCGTACGAGCTTGCCGCGCGCGGGGCCGAGGTCCAGCTGATCGACCCGCGGGGGCGCGGCCAGGGCGCGACGCGCGCGTCGGGCGGCATCCTCGCCCCCCATATCGAAGGACACTCGCCGGAGCTCCTGCGCCTGGGTCTGTGCAGCCTCGATTACTACGACAACTTCATCAGCCGGGTCGCCGCCGACGCGAAGGTGCCGATCGAGTATCGACGGTCGGGCACGCTGCAGGTGGCTCGCACGGGTGAGGAGGAACGGCAGCTGGAGGAAGCGGCGCGGGTGCTCAGCCAGCGCGGCGCGGCGCATTCATACCTGGATGGCAACCACGCCCGGCAGGTCGAGCCGCTGCTTGCCGAGGATATTCGCGCCGGGCTCGTCGTGCACGGCCAGGGATACGTCGGCGTGGCGGCGTTGATGGGCGCGCTCGAGCACGCCGCACGGCTCCGCGGCGCACGCCTGGATGTGTCGCCGGTGGACCGGATCGAATCGGCGGACGCCGTGCGCGTCCATTCCGGCAAAGCGCGCATTGATTCAGATGCGGTCGTGATGGCTGCAGGCAGCTGGTCGGGCGGCATTCCGATGGCCCCGGCCGTCGCCGCTCCCGTCCGTCCCGTTCGCGGGCAGATCGTTCAGCTTCACTTTGACAGTCCGCCCCTCACGCGGGTCGTCTGGGGCTCCGTATCGGGGTCAGCAGTGTATCTCGTTCCCTGGACCGACGGAACGGTGCTCGTCGGCGCCACGTCCGAGGACGTGGGGTTTGACGAGAGCGTGACGACGGCGGCTATTGCCCGGCTGCGCGCCGCGGCGGAGGACCTGCTGCCGGCGTCGCGCGCGGCCCGCTTCGTCGAGGCGCGCGCCGGCCTGCGCCCGGCCACGGCCGACGAGTTGCCGATCGTCGGCCGTTCATCGACAATGCGCGGCGTGTACTACGCCACCGGTCACTATCGCAACGGCGTCCTGCTCGCGCCTCTGACGGCCGCGCTGATCGCGGACCTGGTCCTGGATGGCCGCGAGCGCCCCGAACTCGCCCTGATGCGGCCGGATCGGTTCGGGCTGTGACCCTTCGACACGCTCAGGGTCACCCCGAGCGAGGAGTCGAGGAGTGAAGCTCAAGAAGCATTACACCTCGAGGGAAGTCGTCGGGCTGACGGGGCTGACGGCGCGTGAGCTCCAGTGGTGGGATGCCCGACGGCTCTTCAAGCCGGCTGTCGCGCCGCATCGCACGGAAGCCGGGGGCTTCACCGAACGGCGGTACACGCCGCTCGACGTGCTGGAGCTGCAGGTGCTGGCGGATCTCCGGCGCCGCGGGTTTTCAATCCCGCGGCTGCGGCGCCTGCTCGCGACGCTGCGCGACCTGTTTGGCGTCCGCCTCTACGAAGCGATCGGCGACGGCGGACCGATGACGCTGTTCATTGGCGGCGATCGCCTGTACTCGCGGATGCAGGACGGCAGGCTCTTCGATCTCGAACAGCCGGCGCAGCCGCTGCTGATGCTGGGAGAGGAGCTGCCGATGCGGCCGCTCATGGCACGCCGCAGGCAAAGCAGGACGAAGAGCCGCCTGCCCGCCTCCGCGCTTCGCGCGACGGCGAGGTCTCGCCGTAGTCAAAAGGCGTAGGCGGGAAGGCCGCCCTACTGAATCGGGAAGACTTTCTCGAGGCCCTCGGCGGGGCGGGCAATAACGTGGACGCCGATCAGCTCGCCCACGCGGCGGGCGGCGGCGGCTCCCGCGTCGGTCGCGGCCTTGACCGATCCGACATCGCCCCGGATCAGCGCGGTCACCAGGCCCGCATCCACCTTCTGCCAGCTCACGAGGACGACGTCGGCCGTCTTGAGCATGGCGTCAGCCGCTTCGATCATTCCGACGAGGCCGCGGGTCTCGATCATGCCGAGCGCGTCGCCGACGTCGGGCTTCTCGTCTTCCTTCCTGGTGGTCGCCATGGGTGCCCTATGCTACCAGCCTTCGCTTCAAGAAAGGAGGAAAGCTTCGGAAAGAATCTAGCGTTTTCAGGTAGCGGAGGGGACGGAGACACGGTTTCACACGGAGGCACGGAGCCACGGAGACGCGCAGAGGGTGGCTGCAGGGCATCGCGGGAAGTGCAGTCGTCACGCCGGTGATGCCGGCCTTCGGCCGGCTCATGGATAGAGCGAGGTTCCGATCACAAGCTTGCGGCTGGATTAAAAAGAGGGCTTGTGATCGGGACCTCGCTCTATCCATGCGGCGCGAAGCGCCATCACCGGCGCTCCGTGCGTCTCCGTGTCTCCGTGGCTCCGTGTGAATCCGTGTTCTCCGTACTCTCCGCTGCCTGAAAACTAGGCAAGCCAGCCTTCGCGCTGTCGCAGGGAAGTTATATGCGCAAGGTGATGGTTCGAATGCCAGGCATAGACCTGTACGAGCCAGTCGATCGTGCGCGGGCCCTCGGGATACTCCGGATGAATGAACGTGCGGGCCCAGTCTGAGGCGTTCAGGTCGCGACACAGCGCCACCCAGCGCGCGTGAACGCTGTCGAGCAGCGTCAGTGACACCTCTACCGGCAGACGGCTGTCCGCAAGCCTCGCCCAGGTCTTTTCATCGTAGGGCTTGATCGTCGGCGCGTCCTCGGTGAGGGCGAGCTTCAGCCGAATGTAGGCATGCACGTGGCTGTCCGGCACGTGGTGCACGACCTGGCGCACCGTCCAGCCGCCGGGCCGGTACGGCGTGTCGAGTTGCGCGTCGGTCAGCCCGGCGACCGCCTCGCGCAAACGCCTGGGCAGCGCGGCAATCTCGTCGATCGCCGCGCGCCGCCGCTGGTCGTTCGCCGACATGACATGTGTCATACGGCCGATCGGGTACTGGAGGTCAGTGGTTGTGCTCATTTCATCGACCTGAGGATTTCACGCGCGGCCAGTTTCCCGCTCGCTCCGGTCATGAACCCTCCCGGGTGCGTGCCGGCGCTGCACAGGTAAAGGCCGGGAACGGGGCTGGCGTACCGCGCGTGCCCGAGCAGCGGCCGCATCGTCGCCATCTGATCCGGCGCGAGTTCGCCGTGATACACGTGGCCGCCGTAGAAACCATACTCCGATTCGAGTTCCGCCGGCGTGATGACGTCCGCTGCGACCACGAGTGCGGCAATGCCGGGAGCAAATCGCTCGAGCGTCAGGAGCACATTGCGGAGCAGCGGCGCCTTCGCGGCGGTCCAGTCCGTGCCCCTCAGGCGATGCGGTGCGTAATGCGCGTAGATCGACATCACGTGCGCGCCAGCGGGCGCGAGGTCCGGATCAAGTACGGAAGGTACCGTGACGTCGAGCCACGGGTGCTCCGAAAGCTCACCATATTTCGCATGGTCGAACGCGCGTTCGAGATGGTCCATGTGCGGGCCGATATGGATACGGCCGGCGAGCCACTCCGACGGACCGGCGAACGGAGGCACTCCGGACAGCGCCAGGTTCACTTTGGCGAGGGTGCCTGCCGCCCGATAGTTGCGAATCTTCGTCCGAAACTCGGGCGAGAGGTCGGCTGGATCCATCAGCGTGAGAAACGTGCTCTTCGGGTCGATCGCAGAGATGACCGCATCGGCGTCGATGCGGCGCCCGCCGGCAATCACGGCCGCCACCCGATCGTTGGCCACGATAATCTGGTCGACGCGGGTCGTGGTGCGGATGTCAGCGCCGGCCGCACGGGCAGCGGAGGCCATCGCCTGCGTCAACGCGCCCGGGCCGCCTCGTGCCTGCCACGGCCCGCCCGCCAGCAGACGCGTGGCTTCGTGGAGCAGCAGTACGAGGCCGCCGCCCGCCGAACGCGGGCCCAGCATGGTGCCTGACACCGCGAGCCCGGCGATCGAAGCGCACAACAATTCCGACTGAAACCATTCCCGCGCCAGGTCGGCCACCGGCATGGGACCCCACCGCAGCAGGCGGTAGCGGCTTCGTCTCTCGAGCGCGCGAAACTGCCGTCCTGTCTTCAGCAGGCTCCAGAGGTCGCGGGCGGCGGGACGATCGATATCGGGTGGAGGCGACTGCAGCAGTGAGGCAACCACGCGGCTGATCGCCTCCATGGTCGCTCGATACACCGGATAGGCGACGGCGTCGGCGGCGTTGACGCGCCGGATTGCGTCGGAGGTCTGCCGCGGATCGTCATGGATCAGCAATGGCGGGCCGTCGAGCGCCGGCGCGAACGTCTCAACCGCTGGTCGAAGCACCTCGAGGCCGTGCCGCGCCAGATCCATGTCGCCCGCGACGTCGGACCAGAGCGGGGTGTGGTGCGAGAGCGCCGGACAACGGAACCCCGGGTGCAGCTCGCTGGTCACGGCGCCGCCGCCGCAGGCGGCGCGCGACTCCAGCACGATGGGCTTCAGACCGGCGCGGGCGAGATAGAAGGCCACCGCGAGGCCGTTGTGCCCGCCGCCGATGACGACCACAGTCACGCGCGAGTGTCCGCGAGGATTCTGATCGCGGCGTTGCGTCCGGGGGCGCCCATGATGCCGCCGCCGGGATGCGTCGCCGACCCGCACATGTACAGGTGCTCGATCGGCGTCTCGTACTGCGCCCACCCCGGTGCGGGGCGCAGGAAGAACAGCTGCTCGAGCGTCAACTCACCCTGGAAGATATTGCCTTCCGACAACCCCCACTCGCGCTCGAGATCGAGCGGCGTGACCACCTGCCTGTTGAGAATGATGTTCGGCAGGTTGGGCGCGTATTCGGCGATCGTCCGGACAACCGTGTCGCCGAACTCCTCGCGCTTTTCATCCCACGTCCCCTCGGCGAGGTGATACGGCGCGTACTGCACGAAGCAGGACATCACGTGCTTGCCGGGAGGCGCCACCGACGGATCGGTCAGGCTGGGGATGACGATGTCGATGTAGGGCCGCCGCGAGAACCGTCCGTACTTCGCCTCGTCGTACGCCCGCTCCATGTAGTCGACGCTCGGCGAGATCGAAATCGCCCCCCGCAGGTGGGTTCCCGCGCCCGGCAGGCACGTGAATTCCGGCAGCCCGTCGAGCGCCAGGTTCACCTTTCCCGACGAGCCGCGGAACTTGTAGCGGCGGATGTCGTCGACGAAATCATCGGGAAGCGTCGCGTTGTCGATGAATCGCAGGAACGTCAGGCGCGGGTCCACGCTGGAGGCCACGACATCCGCCGCGAGCTCGTCGCCATTCTCGAGCACGACGCCGCGCGCCCTGTTGTCCCGCACGATGATGCCGGCGACGGGCGTCTCCGCGCGAATCTCCGCGCCCGCCTCACGCGCCGCGTCGGCGATGGCGTTCGAGATCGCGCCGGTGCCGCCGCGCGCAAACCCCCACGAGCGGAACGCACCGTCGATTTCCCCCATGTAGTGGTGCAGCAGCACGTACGCCGTGCCGGGCGACCGCACGCCGAGGAAGGTGCCGATGATGCCCGA
>Ga0190265_10002989_pt1 | contig 11486 bp, 11 predicted proteins | sample Popmic124T_FD_133135 | JGI IMG/M metagenome (GOLD analysis project Ga0190265, IMG submission 133135) | Populus adjacent soil microbial communities from riparian zone of Indian Creek, Utah, USA - 124 T | ecosystem: Environmental > Terrestrial > Soil > Riparian zone | place: USA: Utah | collected...
TCCACGCCGGCATTCCCGAAGCGATCGTGGACGGCAAGACCGGCTTCCTGGTGCCCGAGCGCGACGCGCAAGCGCTCGCCCTGCGGATCGGGGAGGTGCTCGACGCGCGTGACCTGCGCCACCGGATGGGCGCGGCGGCGCGGCACCTGGCCGGCGAGCGGTTCGATGCGGCACGGCAGATCGTCCGGCTCGAAGCGCTCTATGACGGGCTTCTCGGCCAGATCCGGCCCTGACGCAGAAGATAATCGTGGAAGCGGCGCGAGCGGTCGGCCCGCTCGAGCAGGCGCCGCGCCAGCGCCGGATGGGCGCGGGCGAGGTCGCGGCGCTGCAGCCAGTCGGTGCGCGCGCGATAGAGGCGCGCGCCCCCGTCATGAGGATCGCGCACGGCGCTCCACTCGCCTGTCTCGGCCAGCAGCGACTCGCGGAAACCGAACAGGACGTTGCGGCCGGGGTTCGCCGCGAGCAGGCTGTGACCCTGCCAGGGATTGGTCTCGCGCAGCCCGATCAAATCGGCGATGGTGGGCGCGATGTCGAGCATCGTGACGAGCTCGTCGTGCCGGCCGGCCGGCAGCCGCGGGTGCGGCCCGACGATCAGGAACGGCGTCCAGACCGATTCGCGGTAGAGCGTGTAGCCGCCGATCACGCCGTCATGCTCGCCCAGATTGTAGCCGTGATCGGAGTTGATGACGAACAAAGTGCGATCGAACCAGGGCTCGGCGCGCAGCGATTCGATGAACTCGCGGACCACGTCGTCGGTGTAGCGCGACGTATTGAGGATGCGCTCGTGCACGCTCCCCTGGCCGGCGACGTCGAGCGCCGGCTCGAGCGAGCGGAACGGATGGTGGTTGCTCGCCGTGATCAGGGTCGCGATGAACGGCCCCTGCCGCCCGAGCGTGCGGACCCGCGCCGCCGCCCGGCGGAAGACCGCGCGGTCGACCTGCCCCAGCTCCGGATAGCGCCACAGGCGATCGTACATGCGCATCACCCAGATGGTCGAATTGTCCATGTCGATGTCGCCGGCGCTGAACATTTCGGCGCGATAGCCCTGGCGGCGCAGCGCGTCGGGCAGGCAATAGAGCGCGATATGGGTGTGGGCGGTGACCCAGCGGCGCGACGAAGGCGTGACCGAGCATTGCGTCGCGAACCGGCCGTTGACGCTGGGCGGGCCGAAGCTCAGCGCGCGGGTGTAGACCGCCGCATGGGGTCCGCGCGCGAGTGAATCGAGATAGGGCGTCGGCGTTGGGTGCCGGTCGGGGCGCAGATGGCCGGTGTCGATGCCGCGCACCGTTTCGAGCTGGATGATGACGACGTTCCAGCGATCCCGCGGTGCCGGCGTCGCCGGATCGGCCGGCACGCGCAGGAACGGCCGCGCCGCATCGGGGAAGCGCCAGTTCCGGTCCGCGCTCTCGGCCAGCCACCGCGCCTGCCAGGCCCTGCCGAAGGCCGCGACGTCGCCGGGCGGGCTGTGGTCCTCATAGATCTGGCGATAGTCCCGGATCATCGAGAACAGCGCCGGCTCAAGCCGGGCGAGGCGGAACTTGGCGGTGGCGAGCGACCAGCCGACAAGGCCCGTCGCCAGCGGCAGGGCGAGGATGACGAGCGCGGTCTTCAGCGCGAACCGGAGCGGGGGCCGCGTCCGCGTCCGCCGCCGGACCATCCGGATCGACCACCAAAGATAAAGCGCCGGCGCGATGACGCACAGGACCGGCGACAGGAACGGTCCGCCCCGGTCGCCGCGCAGGACGTTGAGGAACAAGGCGTCGCCCATCGTCTCCGGCTGCGCGTAGATGGAAAGGAAGGAGGCTCCCAGGCGGATGCCGAGAAAGCGGTAGAGCTCGTGGTCGAAGGCGGTGATGAGGAGGTTCAGCGCCATCAAGGCGATCAGCGCCCAATGGCCGAGCCGCCAGCGCGGCGAGGGCAGCGCCCGGCGGTAGAGGATCAGCCACAGCAACAGGAAAAGCAAGGCGATCAGCCAGACCGCGAGCAGCTCGTAGACGAGCGGACGGACGATGAACGCCTTCCAGTGCAGCAGGAACGGCCCGCCATAAGGCGAGGGCCTGAGATAGAGCAGGAATTGGAGCAGCGCACAGCCGAGCCAGGCTGCGGCGGTCAGCCGCCAGGCGATGGCGAAATGGTCGCGCCCCTGTGCCTCTCCTGCGTCCGCCATCCCACTCACCATAGCAAATCGTGGCGGAGCAGATAGTCGTTGAGCCGTTGCGCGCCCTCGGCCCGCGCCAGCAGCCGCGCCGCCAGCCGGGGATCGCGCGGCGCGAGGTCGCGGCGCTGCAGCCAGTCCCGCGGCACGGAATAGAGCCGCGCGCGGCCGTCGATCGGATCGCGCACCGCGCTCCACCGCGCCGATTCCCAAAGCGCCGCGCCGCGCACCGCAAAGCCGAGTTCGCCGGACGGTCGGACCGCGAGCAGGCTGTGGCCCTGCCACGGATTGGCCGGCCTCAGCCCGAGCAGGTCGGCCAGCGTCGGCGCGATGTCGAGCAGGCTGGCGGGCGTATCGTGCCGGCCCGCGGTGAGGCGCGGGTGCGCGCCGGCGATGATCAGCGGCACCCACACCGATTCGCGGTAGAGGTCCTGCCGGCCCGGGCTCAGCCCGTGCTCGCCGGCATTGTAGCCATGATCGCCGGCGATCACGATGACGGTGCGCGCGAACCAGGGCTCGGCGCGGATCGCGGCCACGAATTCGCGCACGACATCGTCCATATAATGGGTGGTGTTGCGGATCCGCTCAGCCGGCGTCGCGTGGCCGGCGATGTCGAGCGCGGATTCGCGGGTCCTGAAGTGCGCATGATTGCTGACCGATACGATGGTTGCGAAGAAGGGGCGCGGGCCGCGCCCGAGCCGCCTGATCTCCCGAGCGGCGGCGCGGAAGATGATCCGGTCCTGCCCGCCCGCTTCCGGAAAGCGCCGGAGCCGGTCGTACCAGCGGGCGATGAACGGGCTGCTGTTGTCCCAATCGGTATCGCCGCCATTGTACATTTCGGTGCGGTAGCCGCGGGCGCGAAGCAGCGCCGGCAGGCATGAGAAACGCACATTGGTGAAGCTGGTGATGTAGCGCCGCGCCGGCGGAGTGATCGAGCAATGGCTGGCGAACAGGCCGTTGATGCTCGGCATGCCGAAGCTCGAAGCGCGGGTCCAGAGCGCCGCATCGGGCCCCGAAGCGAGGCTGTCGAGGAACGGCGTCGCCGATCGGCCCGCGCCCGGATTGAGCGCCCCCATTTCGAGCCCGCGGAAAGTCTCGAGCTGGAGATAGATGACGTTCCAGCGCTCCGGCGCCGGCGCGGGGCCCGTGGGGACGCGCCAATAAGGCCGCTCGGGATCGGGAAAGCGCCAATTGGGATCGGTGCTGCGGGCGCGCCAGCGGCGCTGGTGGCCGGCGGCGAGCGCGGCGAAATCGGCGGGCCGCCGCCAGTCGGCATAGCCGGCATAAGCGTCGGTCGCGAGCGCGAGCACCAGCGGCTCGACCTTGCGCAGCCGGAACAATCCGTTGGCCTGGCGCCAGCCATTGGCCGGCGCCGCCGGGGGCGCGAAGGCGATCAGCACGGCGAGCCAGAGCGGAGCGGTCCTGCCCCGCCCGCGCCGAATCCGGCGGATCGCCCACCAGGCATAGCCGCCGGGCACCAGGATCAGCAGCGCCACCGGCACGAAAGCCCCGCCGCGGTCCCCTGCGAAGATTTCGAGGAACAGCGGGTCGGCCAGCATTTCGGGCTGGCCGTAGACGTAGAGGAAGGAGGGATTGAGCCGGACGCCGAGGAAGCGCAGGACCTCGTGGTCGACCTCGCTGAAGAAGAGGTTGGCGGCCAGCAGCGCCGCCTGCAGCGCCGGCGCCAGCCGCCACCAGCGGCCGTGAAGGGTGCGGCGGAAGAGGGCCAGCCAGGTGAGGAAAAAGGGCAGGCAGATCAGCCAGATTCCCAGCACTTCATAATAAAGCGCCAGCCAGAAATAGCGGCTCCATTCGGCGAGGAACGGGCCGCCCTGCGGCGCGGGCCTCGCGTACATCGCGGCCTGCAGCAGGACGCAGCCGGCCAGCGCGCCGGCCGCGAGCCGGGCGGCGAGCGCGAATTGGTCGCGGCCGGTCGCTTCTCCCGGGTTCCCCAAGACTCCCCCCAATGGCCCGCATCGCATAGGACAGGAGGCGATGCGCCTCGTCTACCCCCTTCTCTGGTCGCGGCCCGACCGCAAGGCCTGCCGCGAGCAGACGATCGGCACCGCGGCGGCGCTGGCGCGGCGCGGCGTGGAGGTGACGCTGCTGATGCCGCAAGGGGCCGGCGACCCGGATCTGACCGCGGGCGATTTGCGCGCTTGGTTCGGCGTCGAAGGCGATTTCCGGCTGGTGCAGCGGCCAAGCCCATGGGCGGGCGAGGCGCTGGCGAGGACGCTGATGTGGCTCCGCCGCGTCTTTCGCGATCCCGAGCTCGTCGGCGCGGACCTCCTCTATTCGCGCATTCCCGCGATGATGATGATGGGCCGGCGCGCACCGCTCCCGTTCGCGACCGACCATTACCGGCCCTGGCCCGACGATGTGCCGGCGATCCGGCCGCTGATCCGGCGCACGTCGCGCGCGCCCGGCTGCCTCGGATTCATCCTCCATTCGGCTTATGCCGCCGCAGCCTATGCGCGCGCCGGCATCGATCCGGCAAAGCTGCTGGTCGCGCATAACGGCGCCGAGCCCGGGAGGGTGGGGGCGCCGGTCGCGCGTGAGGCGGCCCGCAGCGCGCTCGGCCTGCCGGCGGGCCGCTTCATCGCGCTCTATGCCGGGCGCATCAACGAGGCCAAGGGGCTCGACCAGATCCTGGCGCTTGCCCCGCTGCGCCCCGACATATTGTTCGTGCTGGTCGGATCGGAGGGGCCGGGGCCGATCGAGGCCGCGGCGGCGGCGCTGGCCAATGTCCGAATCGTCCCCTGGCAGGCGCCGGCAGATTTGCCGGCCTGGCTGCACGCCGCCGACGCGCTGCTGATTCCGCCGTCGCGCGCGCCGCTCGAACATTATCGCAATTGCGTGCTGCCGCTGAAGCTCTTCTCCTACCTCGCCGCCGGCCGGCCGATCCTCGCGCCGCGGGCGCCGGATACAGCCGAGCTGCTCACCGACGGCGACAATGCGCTGCTGGTGCCGCCGGGCAATCCACTGGCGGCCGCCGGCGCGCTCGATCGGCTGCGCGATCCTGCGCTCTCCGCGCGCCTGGGCGCGAACGCACTCGCTTATGCGCGGGATCTGACCTGGGACAGCCGTGCCGCAAAGGTCGCCGATTTCCTGGAAGCGCGCCTCAGCGCGGGCTAAACCGCCCGGCGAGCCTGGCGTTCACGCGTCTGTGGTGCAGCACCGAAGCGACGAGCACCAGATTCACGCCGAAAATCATCGCCAGGAAATAATAAGCGGGGCTGCCGAGCGCCATGCCCGCGGCAATGAGAAAGGTCTTGGGATTGGCGCCGAGCGCCTTCTCGTAGCGCAGCGAGCATCGCGACGCGCGCCGGACGAGGCGGCGGATGCGGCGGGTTTCGCGCGGGTTCCCGGCCGCGCGCGACAGCGCCGCGTCGATCGCCGCGCCGCCCAATTTGGTGCGGTTGGCGAGCCACAAATAGCCGACCGCCCAGAAACCGAAATAGCGTGTGAACCAGCTTTCCCGGCGGAACACCGGATCGCCCGCCTCGGCGGCGTTCCGGAGCCAGGGCAGGCCGCAGACGCGCCAGAGATAGGCGCGGCGCTGGCCCTCGGCATGGTTGGTCTGCAGGACGTGGCTGGCGCCCGTTGCCGCCGTCAGCACCCAGGCCCAGAGGCCGAGCGTGTCGTCGAGGTGGAAGGCGAAGGCGACATACATGATTGTATTGCCCAGATAGTCGCAAACGCCGTCGATGAGCTCGCCGGTCGGCGACGCCGTTCCCTTGAGGCGGGCGAGATCGCCGTCGGCGCCGTCGAAGACGTGCCAGACCATCATCATCGCGAGGCCGATCAGCACGCCTTGCGGCGGCGCGAGGCTGAGATAGGCCCAGGTCGAGGCGAGGAAGGCGAAGAGGCCCGCCACCGAGAGCGCGTTGGCGGAAACGCCGGTCGGCAGCAGCGCGCGGGCGAGGCGCGCCGCGAGCGGATGATAGACCCGCCGGTTGAGCGGATCCTGGACGTCCGCCCTGCGGTTCGGATCGAGGCTGTCGGCGGCCGCCGATGCCATGGTTCGGCCTCCTTCTTCGGATAATCGATCTTGCGGTAGGGGATTGCCCGATGGGAAGCGAAAACGCCTCGGCCGTGGTTCATTTCGGCTCCGCCGCCGCCGCGGACCGGCGAATCGCGGGCGTCGCGGCGGCGGCGCGCGCGGTCAAGATGCGCGCGGACGGCGGCAGCGGCGAGGTCCGACTCAGGATCGGCGACGGCGCTCCGCTCGCGCCGGCGACGCGCGACGATCTGGAGCGGCTGAGAGGAGCCGCCGAGGTCGTCGTCGAACGCGGCGAAGGCTCCGCGCCCGATCTGCCCACCGCCTGGCAAGTGGTGCGCGCGACCGGGAAGCCCGGCGACGGCATCGTCTCGCGCTGGCTCAACCGGCCGATTTCGCAGCGCATCACCTGGCTCGTGCTCAGGATTCCGGGCGCCCGCCCGATCCACGCGACGATCGTCAACGCGCTGCTCGCGCTGATCATCGTGCCGGTGCTGCTGCTCGGCGGCGAAACCGGCCTGATCGTCGGCGGCATCCTGTTCCAGGCCGCCTCGATCCTCGATGGCGTCGATGGCGAGATGGCGCGCGCCACCTGGCGCGCCTCGCCGGCTGGAGCCACGCTGGACAGCGTCGTCGATATCGCCACCAATCTCCTGTTCGTCTCCGCGCTGACTGTGAATCTGGGCTTGCGCGACCGCGACGCGATCGGCTGGATCGGGGCGTGGGCGGTGACGCTGTCGATCCTCGGCGGAATCCTGATCGGCCTGCGTACGCGCGCCGGGGGCGGCCCGATCGGCTTCGATCTGTTCAAGCGGCCGTCGCCGCGCATCCGCGGGCCGGTCGATCTGGTCTACTGGGCGGTGCAGGTCCTGACGGGGCGCGACTGCTTCGCTTTCCTGTTCATGGTCCTGATCATCGCCGGGCTCGAACGGACGGCGCTGTCGATCTACGCCGGGGTCGGGACATTGTGGATTCTCTATGTGCTCGCCTCGCTGCGGCCCATGCCCCGGCCCTTTCGCGGTGCAGCATAGATGCTTGACTTTCCCTCCCTGAAGGGGTGAGCCTCGCGCGCTCGGCGGCCATCGGGCGCGAACGGATGAACTGAAGACGGATGAAGAAGATCAAAGTGGCGCTGATCGGGGTTGGCAATTGCGCCAGCTCGCTGGTCCAAGGCCGATATTATTATGAGCGCAATCAGTCCGCCGGCGGGCTGATGCACGAGCGGATCGGCGGCTATCGGCCGTCCGACATCGAGTTCGTGCTGGCGATCGACACCGACGCGCGCAAGGTCGGCAAGGACCTTGGCGAGGCGATCTTCGCCGCGCCCAATTGCACGGTGGTGTTCCAGAGCGAGATTCCGCATATCGGCGTCGCCGTCCGCATGGGCCGCGTACTCGACGGCATGGCCGCGCATATGGAGGAGGCCGGCGAGCGCGGCTTCGTCCGCGCCGGCGACGCCGAGGCCGACGAGGAGGGCATCGTCGCGGCGCTCAAGGAATCGGGCGCCGAGGTGCTGGTCAATTATCTCCCCGTGGGCTCGGAGGAGGCGACGCGTTTCTACATGGAATGCGCGCTGAAGGCCGGGGTCGCGGTGGTCAATTGCATGCCGGTGTTCATCGCCAGCGATCCGGCATGGGAGCGCCGCTTCCGCGCCCAGCGCCTGCCGATCATCGGCGACGACATCAAGGCGCAATTGGGCGCGACTATCGTCCACCGCGTCCTTTCGAGCCTCCTCAGGTCGCGCGGCGTCACGCTCGATCGCACCTACCAGCTCAACACCGGCGGCAATACCGACTTCATGAACATGCTCGACCGCGACCGGCTCGCCTCGAAGAAGGTGTCGAAGACGGAAGCCGTGCAATCGACGCTTGCCGACCCGCTGGGCGAGGAGGACATCCATATCGGGCCCAGCGACTACATCCCCTGGCTCAACGACAACAAATTGTGCTTCCTCAGGATCGAGGGCGGCCTGTTCGGCGACGTGCCGATGAACCTCGAGCTGCGGCTGTCGGTCGAGGACAGCCCCAATTCGGCCGCGGTCGTGGTCGATGCGATCCGCTGCTGCAAGGTCGCGCTCGAGCGCGGCGAAGGCGGCGTGCTGGTCGGTCCTTCCGCCTTCTTCTGCAAGCATCCGCCGCAGCAGTTCAGCGACGACGTCGCCGCCCAGCTGACCGAGGAATTCATCGCCGGCGAGGCGCTGGCGGCCGAATGAACTGCCTGATCATCGCCGCCGGCCATGGCAGCCGGCTGCGCGCGATCTCGCAGTCCAAGCCGCTGACACCCATCGCCGGGATCCCCCTGATCGAACATGTCGTGCGCGCCGCCGCCGCGGGCGGCGCAAGCGCGTTCACGGTGGTGACGGGCCACGAGGCGGCGCGAGTCGAGGCTTTCCTCGCGACGCTGACGGATTTTCCGATCGGGGCCGTTCGCGTCGCGGATTGGGATCTGCCCAACGGCCACTCGGTCCTCGCCGGCGCCGAGGCGATCGGCGGCGATTTCCTGCTGATGATGGCGGATCATTTGTTCGATCCCGCGATTCCGGCGCGGCTGATCGCGGCGCCGCCGGCCGCACTGACGCTGGCGGTCGACCGCGACCTTTCCAATCCGCTGATCGACATGGACGACGCGACCAGGGTCGAGACCGGCGCGGACGGCGCGATCCTGCGCATCGGCAAGATGCTCGAGACGTTCGATGCGATCGACACCGGCCTGTTCCGCGCGACGCCTTCGCTGGCCGATGCGATCCGCGCCGGCGGCGGCAGCCTTTCCGACGGCGTCCAGCGGCTGGCCGACCAGGGACTCGCGTACACGCTCGACGTCACCGGCGCCCGCTGGCTCGACGTCGACGACCCGCCGAGCCTCGCGCGCGCCGAGGCGCTGTTCGTCTAGCTCGTCTAGCCGGCGGGCGGCTCGGCCGGCGGTTCTGCGGGCGGCGCCGGGGCCGCGACCGCCGCCGGCGCCTCCGATCCCTTCATGGCGAGGAAATTGAGCACGACCGCCGCGGCGAGGGCCACGAGCACCAGCCAGAAGCCGATCTCGATATTGACCCTGATCATCTCCGCGATCTGGGCCTGGTTCATGCCCTGGGACGCGCCGCCGCTGCCGCCGGCCAACGCCCCTTCGCGCGCCGAATCCGGGATCCGGACGAGCACGGTGTAGGCGAGCGCGCCGCCGGCGAGCACGCAGCCGGCGATCGCGGCCATGGCGCCGGTCTTGCCCTTCAGCACGTAGGTGGCGGCCAGCGAAAGGAGGATCAGGATCGCCCCGATGATCACCAGCATGTCGCCCTTGCCGGCGCCGGGCGGGCTTTCCGACGCGCCCGTCATCGGGTTGTTCATGGTGAGTTGGCCGGTGGCGAGATCGACTCCGCTCATCGAAATCAGCGTCTGCTCGGCGCAGGAGACGGTGACCCATGGCAAAGCGAACAGCAGCAGCGCGACCACTTTGGCGATGCGCGCCAGGTTTGACTTCGAAAGCATCTTCATTCCCCCCTTTTCGGCTAGGCCGGAGAGGGGATGATCCGCCGCAAAGGCGGCTCAAGTCAACTCTTATCGCACGCGCGGCGAGGGGGCGGAGGGGGTCCCCGCCCCCTTGCCCGGACTAGTAGCGATAACGCCAGCGATAGCCGTCCCAATAGCGGCCGCGGTCCTGGCGGTAGCCGTAACCGCGCCGGTCGTAGCCGCGGCGGCCATCGTCCCACCGGTCGCGGGAATAGCCGCGGCGCGCCAAAGCGATTTCGCGGCGGCACTCGCGCAGCTCGCGTTGATACTCGCGGCGGCTATTGGCGCGCCGGAGCTCGCGGCGGCATTCGCGCTGCTCCCGGCGGACGTCGTTCTGATAGCCGCGGTTGTGATAGCCATGGCCGCCGCGCCAGGATTGGGCGTTGGCCGTGGTGGCCGGAATGACGGCGGCGCCGAGCGCGGCCGCAAGGATCAGGAAACGCATGTCGAACACTCCCTCTGCGCGTCCATCGCCGGACGCCCGGCATGAACGAACCGGGTCTAATCCGCGTTGCATGAACCCAAAACTACCGCGCGTTCAGCGGCGGTTTAGAAAAGCGCCACGCGAAAAGGGCGCCCCGTTTCCGGGGCGCCCCTCCTCGCAATCGGGTTGCGCGTTCTAGCGGCAGCGCAGGTCGTTGCGGCTGCCGCTGCGGTCGACCTCGCGGCCGATCGCGCCGCCGGCCACCGCGCCCAAGATGGTGCCGAGCATGCTCGAACGGCCACCGTCGATCGAATTGCCGACCAGCGCGCCGACGCCGGCGCCGATGATGAGGCCGGTGGTGCCGTCGTTGCGGCGGCAATAATAGCGCCCATCGCGGCCGCGGTAGATGCGGTCGTTCGACGCCAGCCGGCGCTCGCGATAATAGCGGCCGTCGCGATAATAATCGTCGGCGTAATAAGCGCCGCCGGGCGGGGGCCGGTTGTAATCGTAGCGGTTGTAGGTCCGCCAGTCGCGGTTGCGGGCCTGGGCCAACTCGCGGCGGCATTCGCGCCGTTCCTGGCGATATTCGCGGCGGGTGTCGGCATTGCGCAGCTCGCGGTTGCATTCGCGCGCCTCGCGTCGCTCGTTGCGGCCCTGCGCGCTGGCGGGGGCCGCGTAGGCCATTGGCATGGCAGTCGCCGTCATGACGGCGGCAAGGATCAGCTTACGCATGGTATCACTTCCTTTTCGGATTATACCCCTGCGGATTGGGGTCGATGGCAAGAACGAAGCGACGCACTCGAAGTTTCGTGAATGAAACATAACGTTGCGTTCATCCCGCGTGCAGCCTGCCGCCTTGCGCGGGCCCAGGGGGCGGCCTAGCCTCGGGCGATGCGACAGCTGGCCGCAATATTCTGCTACCTTCTCGCCGGGCTTTTTCTGATCGGCTTTGGCGTGATGACTTTCATCCCGGTCCCGCCGGACGCGGGGACGCTCGGCCCGATGGGGGTGATGGCGCTGTTCGCGCTGGCGCCGCTCCTGATCGGCGCGCTGATCAGCCCCGGATCGCGAATCCGCGAGATCGGCATCGTGCTGCTCGTCTCGGGCGTCTTTGTGGGGCTGGGCGCGGCGATGATGGCGCTCGTCATCTTCTCGCCCGGATTTCGCGCCCTGATGCCGCCCGACGCGGAGAAGGACCTGGCCGTGTTCGGCAGCCCCTATTTCGGGATCGCCTTCACCATCGCGATGATCGTCGCGGGCTTCATGATGCTGCTGCGCGGCCCCTACCGGCGCCCGCCCGCCTAGGGTCCGTACTCGATACCCACAATGGCCGTGACGGAGCGGATTTTGGGTCAGGGCAAGGAGCGAGGAGGGAGCGATGCTGACGCATCGTGACCGACGCTGCGA
>Ga0190265_10002990_pt1 | contig 11480 bp, 8 predicted proteins | sample Popmic124T_FD_133135 | JGI IMG/M metagenome (GOLD analysis project Ga0190265, IMG submission 133135) | Populus adjacent soil microbial communities from riparian zone of Indian Creek, Utah, USA - 124 T | ecosystem: Environmental > Terrestrial > Soil > Riparian zone | place: USA: Utah | collected...
CAATTCGGCATCGAGTTTCCCATTTTCGCCTTCAGCCATTGCCGCGACGTCGTGGCTGCGGTGAGCAAGGCCGGCGGCTTCGGCGTGCTCGGCGCGCTCGCCTTTTCGGCCGAGCAGCTCGAGCTCGAGCTCAAATGGATCGATGAGCACGTCGATGGCAAACCGTATGGCGTCGATATCGTCATGCCGGCGAGCTCCGTGACGGCGGGGCAAGACGTCACCAAAGAAATGCTCGAACAAATGATTCCCGAGCAGCACAAGAAATTCGTGGAAGAGGTGCTCACGCGCTACGAGGTGCCAGCACTTCCCAAAGAGCAGGCGAAGCCGGAAACCCTCCTCGGCTGGACGCCTTCGGGGGGAAGGTCCCATGTCGACGTCGCACTGCGCCACCCCATCAAGCTCATCGTCAATGCGCTCGGTCCGCCACCCAAAGACGTGGTCGATCACGTGCACAAGCACGGCGTCAAAGTGGCGGCCCTGGTGGGGCGCGCCGACCAGGCAAAAAAACAGGTGGAAGCCGGGGTCGACATCATCGTAGCGCAGGGCACCGAGGCCGGCGGACACACCGGCGAGATCGCGACGATGGTGCTGGTGCCGGAAGTCGTGGACGCCGTGCATCCCACGCCGGTCCTCGCGGCGGGCGGCATCGCGTGCGGTCGCCAGGCGGCGGCCGCGCTGGCTCTCGGCGCCGACGGCGTTTGGACGGGATCGGTCTGGATGGCCGTAAAAGAAAGCGACTTGTCTTCCGTCGTCGTGGACAAGCTCCTGGCTGCGAAATCGAGTGACACCGTGCGCTCGCGATCGATGACGGGAAAGCCGGCGCGGCAGCTCAAGACCGACTGGATCAAGGCCTGGGAAGCGCCCGACTCACCCGGCACGCTGCAAATGCCGCTTCAGTTCATGCTGGTTGCCGATGCGCTGGCGCGCATCGGGGCCTACGCGGAGAAGCCCGAATCGCGAGCGCGCGATCTCGCAGGTACGGCCATTGGGCAGGTCGTGGGGCGCATGAACACGGTGCGTTCGACTCGCGACGTGATCTACGACATGGTCAAGGAGTACATCGACGTCGTCGAACGGATGAAAAAAGGGCTCGACGACGCAGGCTAGGGGACGTGGAGGCGTCCCCAGCCCAACCCGGTTCTCTTCGAACGCGCGTCGCGGTCGTCGTGGCCACGGTCGCGCTATTCATGGCCATCGACAACGTTCGCCGGTTTCCGGGCATGACGCTCTTGCCGTCCGCGGTGCGCGTATTGGTCTGGAAACTGGTTCAGGTCGCGCTCTGTGTCGTTTCGGTGATGGCAGTCCATCGCCTTCGCCCGGCGCGTGCCGTCGCCGAGCTGGGTCTCGACCGCCCCGTGCAAACCGGCCTTCGGTTCGCGCTGCTGGCCACGGCGCCGATGCTTTTCGTCTATGCGATCATGGCAGGCTTCGCGATCCATTTCTCTTTCATGGCCATTCTGCGAACCGCCCTCGTGGCCCCCCTTTCGGAAGAGGTGCTCTATCGTGGCTATCTTTTCGGTCAGCTCCGGCGGCGAGCCGGTCTTCCGATGTGGCTGGCGGTGGCGGTCAGCGCCGCGCCATTTGCATGGGGGCACCTCTATCAGGCCGAGCCACACGGCTTTCGGGTGGGCGAGACGCTCGGCGTGCTCGCGGTGACGGCCTTCGGCGCCTGGTTTTTTGCTTGGCTCTTCGAGCGCTGGGGTTGGAACTCGTGGATACCCATCGCGATGCATGCCCTCATGAACCTCTGGTGGGAATTGTTTGCCGTCGACGAGAGCGCGCTCGGGGGTTGGCTCGCCAATGGGGCTCGGTTGGCGACGATCGGTATCGCCATCGTCCTCACGCTCCGGCATGCGAAGAGGCAAGCACGTCGAGGCGACGGCGACCGCGCGCGCAGTGTCGCTCACTGACTTGGTCGATTCGGCTCGGTCCAAGGCACCCGTCGTGCTCGGCGTTGGCCCTTTGTTGGGCGGCCGCGGACGGCTCGGCGTCGCGCAGCGCGTACACGGCGTCGCGCACGTCGTCGCCGCCAACCGCGGTGGCCCACCGCAGGACGTTCCAACCGAGCTCGGCATGTCGTGCTTCGTCGCAGGCGATGGTGCATTGAGCCGTTCTCGCTCGCGGCTCGACGGCGAGCCGCGATGCCACGAGCGTTCGTTCAGCGGCCATCCCCTCCCCGAGACAACCATCGAGCCAGCTCTCTGTCGCCAGCCGCGTCAAACCAGCCGGGCCGGCGAGGGGTGGGCGCGGTAAGACGTCGGGCAGAATCGGCCAAACGCGTGCTCCGAGGTAGCGCGAGGCCAATGCCGCCGAGATGACCGCATGCGCTATCTCGTCTTCGGCGGCCCTGAGCGCGGCGGCGACGAGTGCATCGGGGGCTTCGTGCGCAAGTAGCTCGGCTGCCAGCCCGAGGAACGCGAGGATGGACGCGCACTCGAATTGGGCGGCGTTCTGCCACTCGAGGCCGGCAAGGCCGGCGCACACGTTGAAGCCGGTATGGATGTCGAACCCTGATCGTTGGCCGAAATGGTAGGTCCCGCCGAGCTCACCGCTCAAGGCGAGGCCCCCGCGGGAGAGCTCGCCGCCACCCTGGATACCGATGGTGAGACGAGGTTCGTCGAGATTGATGATGGCTAGCTGAGCCATCGGCCCCACGCCCGAGCGCGCGTCGGACGTCCAGCACCTTTCGTACTCCTGAAAGCGGTAGGTGGCGAAAGTCTCGAACCCCATTCAAACCCCGTTCGATTGCCGAATGCGCCGCCGATGAAGACGCCCACGCCGGGTATCCACCGCTCCTGAGCATCGGCGGGTGCGGCGAAGATGGCGCTCGAGGCGGCCGTAGGCAGCGCCAACTTTCGAATCAAGCGCGTGCGTCTGCGCCTGTCGACCAAGGATTCGCCGCTGAAGAAGGTACCAAGGTGAACCTGCTAAATATAGCGAGAGGGGCTGCGTCGACCAGGAGGAGATCTCAACAGCCGCGGTCATCACGAGCGGGAAGGGAAGATCTAGGGCGCGTAGGGGTTGGCCTCGTCGATGGGGCGCGGCTGGTTCGGCTGGCGCATTCGTCGAAGGTCGTCGCCCGGATCGGTCGTCGATGGTCCGACCGTTTCCTTGACGGGCGCGCGCGGGCGGCCGGCCGCGCTGCTCGCGGGTTCCGCGTTGGTACGGCGATGCTGTTTGTTTTCCAATTCGTCGTCGCGCGCTGTGGGAGGGGCCGCTGGGGCGGGCGTCGACGCGACCGGTGTCGTAAGTGTCGCTGGAGGCGGCTCATCGACAGGCAAATTCTCGGGCTTTTGCGGAATCGCATTGCCTTTCGGCGGCGTCGGTTGCGCGGCCGCTTTGGTGGTGGGAGATGGCTCGACCGGTCGGGCGCTGTCGCCGTTGCCGATAGGCCTCGTCCAGAAGAGAACCACGCCGAGGGCCACGGCCGCGGCGCCGCCGAGACCCACCCACGCCAGCTTGCCGCTGGAGTCGGCGCGCGGCGGAGGAACGGTGGCGCCGAGGGGCCGAATGGTCAGCCCCGCGGACTGGCGAAGATCGATGGGCGCTGCCGAAGGCGCTCTGCTCGCCGCGCTTCTCGCGCGTCGCGCGACCTGCACGATGCGTTCGATCGAAACGCGCGCCGTCCTGCCCGCGAACGGAAAGAGTGAACCGGCAAACTCGGCCAGGTTCTCGAATCGATCTTGGGGATTTTTTTCCAAGCACTTCAAGATGGTGACTTCGACTTCTTCCGGGATGTCGCTGCGCAGGGCGCGCAAAGAACGGGGCGCGCGCGTCGCCACCTTGATGCAAACCTCGGGCAGGGTTTCCCCGTCGAAGGGGACCTGGGTGGTCAAGAGCTCGAACAAGATGACACCGAGGGCCCAGATGTCGGTTCGATGATCGACGTCGTGCGCCGACTGCATTTGCTCGGGCGACATGTAGAAAGGGGAACCGACGGTCGCCTTGGCGCCGCTCGTTTTTCCGACATCGGACACCGATGTCGCCAACGCCGCGACCTTGGAGATGCCGAAGTCGAGCACCTTGATGGAAAGAGCCCCATCGGGCCGGCGCGAGCAGAACAGGTTGGAAGGCTTGAGATCGCGATGGACGATGCCGAGGACGTGGGCTTCGATGAGCGCTTCGCACGCCTGCAACACGAAGGCGATGGCCTCATCGAGTCGCAGCGCGCCGCGAGTGGCGAGCCAGCGCGCGAGATCTTCTCCTTCGAGAGACTCCATCACGATGTACGGCGTGCCGTCGACGAGCTCGTCGACGTCGAACACGCGCGTGACGTGCTCGTTTTTGATCTTGGCGGCAGCGCGGGCCTCGCGGGTGAAACGTTTGACCGCGTCGGGATAGGCGACCAGCTCACCGCGCAGGACTTTGAGCGCTACTCGCTCGTCGAGCTGCAGATGGTGTGCGGCATAGACGATTCCCATCGCCCCCACGCCGAGGACTCCCTCGATCCGATATTTGCTGCCGACGACCTCCCCCTTTCGGATCGCATCATCCATGTTGACCTCACGATCGAAAGGAGGCGCGAACGCCCCCCCGGCGTCCAAACTCCAAGTGTATTGCCTTTGCATAGGCGATCAAGGGCCGTTCACACGCGGCTCTATTTTCGGTAGGGTCACGGCCTCTTGACGGTTTCCGCACCCTGCGACGCACCCGTTCGTCGGCCTTGCACACGGCACAGGTCCGCATCTGGCCGAGGTCGGATGATTCGAGACGCACTCGTCGTCACCGCGTCGCTTTTGGCGGCGCGACGCAGCACGGCAGACCCGACACCATCGCTCGCCATCGAGCCGGCGCCGGCGGGCGATCGCGCATTCGTCGTCGAGCGCGCCGCAGCACATGGCCGGCTGGCCCCGTCGGTGCGCGTCGTCAGCGACTACGCGAGCGCGCCCCTCGTGCTCAAAAATCAGGCCGGAGCGCTCGACTACGTCGTCACCCATCAGCTCTGGGTCCACGCTCTTGCTTCGGTTTCGGTCGCTCACCGGTGGGTGCTCAGCGCCGCCATGCCCGTGGCTCTCGCGCAGGACGGCGATCCGCCGCTCGTTTCGGGACCCACCGCGACGCGGGTATCGAGCGGAGCTTCGCTGGGCGACGCCCGAGTGGGGGCTCGTTTCAGAGTTTTCGAGTCGTCCGACGACGCCGCCATGAAGCTCGATCTCGCCGTCGCATCTTCCGCCTGGCTCCCCACCGCCGGCGAGGGATACACCGGTGACGGCGCTCTGCGTTTCCGCGGTGCTCTTCAACTCGAAGGCTCGACCACGCGAATCTATTGGGCGACGAGCGGCGGCATGCGCACGCGTCCTTCCGAGCGACTGCCCGCCATCCTTCCGAGTCGCGTGGGCACCGCCATTGCGCTCGGATTGGCGGCAGGCTTTTATGCGGATGCGCGGCAGAGGCTCGCATTCGGAATCGAAGTGATCGCCGATCTCACCGTGAGCGGCGGGAGCCGCCCTTTCGACCCGCGCGGGACGATCGGTCAATCCTTCGTCACGGCCAACTTTCGACCGCGCGGCGGACCGCTCGAGGTGGGAGCCGCTCTCGGTCCGGGGTTCGGGCAAGGGCCGGGAAGCTCCGATTTCCGCGTCTTGGCCATGGTCGGCCTAGCCTTCGAGCAGGCCGCGCCCCTCACCGACGAAGATGGCGACGGCGTACCGGACAGAGTCGACGCCTGCCTCGATCTCCGCGGCGTTCCTTCCTCCGATCCTCTCCTCCATGGTTGTCCCGCGGCACCCATCGATCGCGATGGCGATGGCATCCCAGACGAAAACGACGCGTGCCCTACCGTGCCGGGCGAGTCCACGCGCGTGAAGGCAACACACGGGTGTCCGGTTTTGCCCGACAGCGAAGAGGCCCCCGAGCCGCCCGCCACCAAGCTCGCCCAGCAGGCCATCGTGCTTTCGCAACAAGTACAGTTCGAAACGGGGACCGCCGTGCTGCGTCCCGAGAGCGACCGCGTGCTTTCCGAGGTGGCGCGCGTTCTCACCGATCATCCCGAAGTCGAGCTCGTCGAGGTGCAGGGTCACACCGACGAAGTCGGAACGCCCGATTACAATCGTCAACTCGGGCAGTCGCGCGCCGCGAGCGTCGTCAATTGGTTGGTGCAGCACGGGATCAAACGCGAACGGCTCACGCCGAAGGGATACGGTTCCGACCGACCCATCGCCGACAACACCAGCGAAGAAGGCCGCAAGAAGAATCGCAGGGTCGAATTCAAGATCCTTCGCCGCAAACCGGCGGACGCTGCGAAGGAAGGCGCCCAATGAGGCTCCGCATCCTCGCCGGCATCGCTGCGCTGTGTTTTCTCAGCGCACCTTCGAGGGCCGATCCGCCCGCCAGGCCCGATTCCTTCGGTCCGGAGATCATGCACCTGCCGTCCCTCGAGCGCCGTACCGAGCAGGGCATCTTGCGACCGGTGCCGATTTCGGCCGAGCTTCCCGGGGATCTCGACCTCCGAGCTCGCCGCGTTCTTCTCCACTATCGTCTATGGGGCGAGCCGGATTGGACCACGCTCCAACTGCGCAGCCAAGGCGCGCGCTACGAGGGCCTCATCCCGTGCCTGGAGGTCAGCACGGTGACCGGCGATCTGCGCTACTACATTCGCGTGCACGACAACGAGGGGCGCGTCATCGCTTCCGCGGGATCGCGCGCCAAGCCCTACGTCGTGACCATCAAGAACGACTGGGCGCTTTCGCCAAGCGCCCAGCGCACCGTGCGCTGCCCCGATCCCGCCGACTGCCCGGCCGGTCTTCCCGGTTGCCCGAGCGAGAAGGTCGACGCCGTTTGCGACACGGACAAGGATTGTGAAGGCGGCTTCACTTGTTCGTGGCGCGGCGTCTGCGAGCGCGTCGATCGCCGCCGTGATTTCGTCATTCTCGCCGTCGAGCAGGACTTCGGTCTGGTGTCGACGAGCGGGGCATGTACCATCCGCGCTCAAGAGAACGAGGGCTACGCGTGCTACCGGGACGACGGCGCGTCCTATGTCGGCACTCCCGCGCCGACCAACGAGCCTCTCGGATTTGGGCGCGGTCCCACGCGCCTCGTGCTCGGCTACGAACGTCTCGTCTATTACGATACGACCATCGGCGTCCGCGTCGGCTGGGCGGGTCTCGGAGTCGGCCCGACGCTGCGAGGTGGCACTCCTTTTTTCCCGGGCTCGATCTCCGTTCGCGTCGCCCACTGGTTTGGCAGCGATCTCTTCGCCCGCTCGGGCCTGCGTTTTTTTGCATTCGTCACCGGCGGTTACGAAATGTCGGACATCAAGACCCAGGTGCGCGTGCGCGAAGATCCGCGGGCATCATCGCGGCAGCCGGGCAACGAGCTCGAACAGCAGCTCACGGTGTGGAGACGCGCCGGCGACGCGTTCGTCGGGGCGGGGGGCGGCTTGGCCTTCGCGTTCGATCCACGGCGTCTGCTATGGTTGGAGGCGACCGTTCTGGAGGCTTTTCCATACCGGGCCATCGTCGTGGCGCCCACCCTAGGAGGCATGTTTGCTTTCTGAGACACGCCATCCAAAAAGTGAAAGTCGGGCGGGAAGGCGCGCGCTGCTCGCGATCTGCCTCGGCTTTGCCGCTTGTTCTTCGGAGTCGCTTCCCGAGCCCGAGCCGGAGGTTCAGCACGCAGGGGCTTTCGTCGCCGTAGGCGATAGCGACCTTGCGCTTTATCGCACGCTCAAAGCGCTCCGCATCGAGGGAGACACGATCTTATTTACGACGCTCTACGATGTGGTGCCCGGGAGCTTCGAACACGCGCGCGAGATCGCCAGGCAGCCGTCGATCCCGATTGGCCAACCGCTCGTCACGGTTTCGAAGGCACAGCTCGTGAGCCATCGTCACCAGGTGGTGTGGTTTCGCACGCTCACCAAAGCGGAGGAGGACCGCTCCCCTTGAGCGCCGGGAGGTTCGAACCGCATAGCGGAGATTCCGCCGCGCCCGCAAAGGGCGGGAGCCGGCGGGCCGGGGATGGCATGCGCCGGCGCTGGGTCGCCGCCGTCATCGGCCAGGTCATGCTGCCGGGATGGGGCTGTATGCGGCAGGCCGACATCATCGACGAGCCCGACGTGTTCGTGCCGGTGACGCCGATCTTCGAAGCCGGACCGACGCCGATCGTCGACAGCGGGCTCGGCACCGATGCCTTTTCTTCTTGCGCGGAACGGCCTCTCGGCGCCTGTCGTGGTCCCATCGATTTCCCGTGCTCCTTCCAGTCGTGGGTCACCCTCAGCGCCAACAAATGCCTGAAGCTGACGAATTGCAGCACCAACGGGTGGCTGCGCGTTCACTTGGGCGCCGACGGTTGCGTCAATGCGATCGGCATGGACCAGCCGAACGAAGCTGCCATACGGTGCTTGGCGACGGAATTCGGCCCCTATCGGTGCCCGTGCGGCGCTTCGGAGGTCACTCACTTCTTCGGACTCGCCAACACGCCCGACAGCGGGACTTGCACGGGACCCAAAGGATTGTGGCTCGATGACGACGCGGTCAGGGACTCTCCATCAAATCGAAACAATGAGACCGCGCTCACCGTGGTAGGGACCGCGCCGTGACCATCTCGCGGCGGGATTTTCTACGGCACGTCGGTGCGGCCGGACTGACGGCGCTCAGCTCGGGCGTCGTCGCGTGCTCGAATGAAAGCGAAGGGCTGGGCCCACCGACGGGTCAGCCGCCCGGTGACGCCGGCCAGGGTGACGGCGGATTCATCGACGTTCCGCCGCCCGACAGCGAGATTTCACGGCGCGTGTTCCAACACGCCGTCGCCAGCGGCGACCCGCTCGCCGACGCGGTGATCATCTGGACGCGCGTCACCATCGACGTTCCAGGCGGTGTCGAGGTGGGCTGGCAGATGGCCCGTGACGGCGCATTCGCCGATATCGTGAAGAGCGGGACTTTTGCGACCAGCGAAGACCGTGATTTTACCGTCAAAGTCGACGTCACCGGGCTTTCACCGAGCACGACCTATTACTTTCGCTTCATCGCGGCGGGCGGCTCTTCGCCCGTGGGGCGCACGCGCACGGCGCCGAGCGGAGGAACGACGCGGCTGCGCTTCGCGGTCGTCTCTTGCTCCAGCTATGCGCACGGCTTTTTTCACGCGTACCGCAGCATCGCCAAGCGGCTCGATCTCGACGCCATCATCCATCTGGGCGACTACATCTACGAATATGCGACCGGTGAATACGGCACCGCCCGGCCTTACGAGCCGTCGCACGAGATCGTCACGCTCACCGACTACCGCACGCGCTACAGCCATTATCGCAAAGACCCCGATCTGCAAGCGGTCCACCGGCAACACCCATTCATCACCACGTGGGACGACCACGAAAGCGCCAACAACGCCTGGGCCGACGGCGCGCAGAACCATACCGCGGGCATCGAGGGAAGCTGGGCCGATCGCAGGGCGGCCGCCGCCAAGGCCTATGCGGAATGGATGCCGATCCGCGAGCACGACGGTCCGCAGAGGATCTACCGAGCGCTGCGTTACGGCGATCTGGTGGACATCATCATGCTCGACACGCGCTCGTGGGGACGCGACGAACAAGTCTTGCAAAGCGATAGTCGTTTGAGCGCCCCGGAGCGCCAGTTGCTGGGGCAGGACCAGGAAGTCTGGCTGACCGACCGTCTCCTCGGGTCCACCGCGAAATGGAAGCTCGTCGGGCAGCAGGTCATGATCGGGCAGCTTCCCATCTTCTTCAACAACGACGCCTGGGACGGGTATCCCGCGGCGAGACAACGCTTCCTCGATGTCCTCAAGACCAACCATACGAACAACGTGGTGGTGCTGACGGGTGACATCCATTCGTCGTGGGCCATCAACTTGACGCACGACCCGAACGACACGACGGCCTACAATCGCCAAACGGGAGAGGGCGCCCTCGCCGTCGAATTCGTAACGCCCGCCGTCAGCTCGCCCGGCTTTCCCGAAGCGTTGGCCCAGGTTGCGCAGCAAGCCGCGTTGGCCACGCCGCACATCAAGTTCGCCGACGTTTCGAAGCGTGGCTACATCGTACTGGACGTCACAGCCGAGCGAACGCAGGCAGCGTGGCATCACTACACGGCTCCCGAGCAGTCCGCGGTGATGGAAGCCTTCGCGATGGCGTACGCGACTTACGACGGCGAGAACCGGCTTCGTCAAGAAAGCGCGGCCGCCTCGGACGCGCCACACCCGCCTGCTGCGCCAGGGTGAGCGCGGCCACGCGCGCGTGGGGTGGATAAGTTCAGCGAGCTTAGAATCTGTCGACGTGCCTTGCGGCGCTCTGTCGTTCCCATATTTTGAGCAGCACCCAAATGGAACGAGCGTCGGTTGGACAGCCGTCTTGCGAAAGTGTTCGATCGTCCAAGCGGCGTGACATTCCGGGCGGGCGTTTCGGCGCGATGTCACTTTTGGTCGGAGCGCTCTTCGTCTCCGCCGCGCCCGCATGCGGCGATGCCGGTTCCAACGACGGCGCAGGCGCGGGCGGCTCCATGGGAACGGGGCGCGGAGGCACCGGCGGGGGCGGAGGCACGGACGGCAAAGACGCGGGCGGCGGCAGTGGAGGGAGCGGCGCAACGGCCGGAGTTGGTGGCGCGAGCGGCACGGGGGCAACGGGGGGCAGCGCAGGATCGGCCGGTCGCGGAGGCGGTGGGGGCAGCGGTGGCAGCGCCGGCACGAGTGGAGGCGGGAGCGGTGGCGCCGCTGGAAGCGGTGGCGCCGCTGGAACAGGAACGGGCGGTAGCGCCGGTACGGGATCGCCGGACAGCGGTCGCGGCGGAAGCGACGCGGGTGGCGGCAGCGGGGGAAGCGACGCCGGCCCGGGCATGGATGGCGGGATAACGACCGACGCGCGTCTCGATGGCGCCGGCGGAAACGGCGGCGCTCAGCCCGATGGCGGCGCGTGCCCGCCGGTCAACCCCAACGACGCCACCATGACCGCTTACCAGAGCGATATCGTGGGGCGTCTCGCCGGTCAGACGGAAATTACACCTGGTGTCAGACTCGTCAATCGCGCCACCGTTGCCAATCGGCAAGCGGCGCGTGACTATCTGAAGAGGCTGTTCCAGGAGCTCAGCCTCACGCCTCTCGAGCACAACTACGGCAGCGGCATCAACGTTTATGCGCAGCTCGCTTCGACGACGGGGGCGACGCAGACGGTCGTGCTCGGCGCTCATTACGACTCGGTGACGGTCTCGCCCGGGGCCAACGACAATGCAACCGGCGTGGCCGCCGTCTATGCCGTTGCGCGCTACGCCACGAAGCTCCCGTGCCGTTCGAAGGCGCTCATGTTCGCTCTGTTCGACGAAGAAGAGGTGGGGCTCGTGGGGAGCAAGCAGTTTGCAACCAAGCTCAAGACCGACGCAACGATGGTCCATTCGGTGCACACCATCGACCAGATGGGGTGGGACCAGGACGGCGATCGAGCGATTGAGCTGGAGCTGCCCGACACGGGACTGCGCGAGCTCTATGAAGCAGCCGCCACCAAGCTGGGGGTCACGATTCCCATGAAAAACACGACCACC
>Ga0190265_10002991_pt1 | contig 11479 bp, 6 predicted proteins | sample Popmic124T_FD_133135 | JGI IMG/M metagenome (GOLD analysis project Ga0190265, IMG submission 133135) | Populus adjacent soil microbial communities from riparian zone of Indian Creek, Utah, USA - 124 T | ecosystem: Environmental > Terrestrial > Soil > Riparian zone | place: USA: Utah | collected...
CAACGCGATTGAAAAACCGGTCGCCTACTTCTCCGCCGAATTCGGCTTTCACGAATCGATCCCGAACTACTCGGGCGGCCTCGGGATTCTGGCCGGGGACCATTGCAAGTCCGCCAGCGACCTCGACCTGAATTTCGTCGCGATCGGATTGCTCTACCGGCACGGTTACTTCAAGCAGGAGATCGACAAGGACGGCATTCAGCATGCCGTCAGCCTCAACCAAAACTTCCATCATCTGCCGATCAAGGAAGTGCGCAGCGGCGATAGCAACCTGCTCGTCTCCGTCCGCCTTCTGGATCGCGAGGTGCGGGCGAAAATTTGGGAACTGCAGGTGGGACGCATCAGCCTTTACCTTCTCGATACCGACATCGCGGAGAACAAAGCGGAAGATCGGCTCATCACCGCCGAGCTTTACGGCGGCGATCTCGAAATGCGCATCCGGCAGGAGATCGTTCTTGGCATCGGCGGCGTAAAAGCGCTCACCGCTCTTGGGATCGAAGCGGAGGTTTTTCACATGAACGAAGGCCACTCGGCTTTCCTCTCGCTCGAGCGCATTCGGCTCAACGTGGCGGAGAGAAAACTCGATTTCTATTCCGCCTTGCAAGTGGTCGCCTCGGCCAATGTCTTCACGACCCACACCCCCGTACCCGCGGGGAACGACGCTTTTCCCCGGGAGATGATGAAGAGATACTTCGGCGAATTTGCCACGCAGTTGCAAATTCCCTTCGACGAATTCTTCCGCCTGGGTCAGACGAGCGTGAATCCGTTGGACGCGTTCAGCATGACGGTCCTGGCGCTGCGCGTGAGCCGGCACTCAAACGGTGTCAGCAAATTGCATGGCGACGTCAGCCGATCGCTTTGGAAAGATGTGTGGGCGGGAGTCCCCGGGCACGAGGTCCCGATTACCAGCATCACCAACGGCGTCCACACCAAAACGTGGATGGCCCCCGAGTTCTCCGCCCTCTTTCAAAAATACCTGGGAGATTGGGAGGATCACCTGACCGACCCGGATTTCTGGCGGCGCGTGACCGATATTCCCGATGCGCAGCTTTGGGAAACGCACCAGAAATTGAAACTGCGACTGGTGGAGTTTGTGCGGGAACGCGTCCGCATGGCCCGCGAACGGGCGGGCGAATCGCCCGAATCCATTCGCGGGGTGAATCGCATCCTCGATCCGGAGATTTTGACGATTGGTTTCGCGCGCCGCTTCGCCACCTACAAACGTGGCGCGCTGTTATTCAGCGATCAGGAACGCCTGAAGCGCATACTCAACGACGACACGCGGCCGGTGCAATTCGTCTTCGCCGGGAAAGCCCACCCGCAGGATGAAGGGGGCAAGGCGCTCATCCAGCAGGTCTACAAATTCAGCCGCGAACGGGGCTTCGAAAACCGGATGGTCTTCGTGGAAGATTACGATACCTACATTGCGCGCCGGCTCGTGCAAGGCGTCGATCTGTGGCTGAATAATCCGCTCCGCCCCCTGGAAGCGAGCGGAACGAGCGGAATGAAATTGCCGCCAAACGGCGGCTTGAATTTGAGCGTCCTGGATGGCTGGTGGTGCGAGAGCTACAACGGGAACAACGGCTGGGCTATCGGCTCCGAGATCAAGGGTGGCACCGTCGATTTCCAAAGCGAGGTGGACGCGGGCAGCCTTTACCAGATCCTCGAGAACCAGATCATTCCCCTTTATTACGCAAAGCCGGACGGAAAACTGCCGCTCGCCTGGCTCCAGTTGATGCGTGAATCGATCCGTAGCGTCACCCCGGTTTTTAACACGCACCGGATGGTCAAGGAATATGCCGAGCGCCTCTACACTCCGGCCGCCAGGGCCCACCAGGAATTCGCGCGCGATGACTGCGCGGCCGCGACGAAGCTCAGCAAATGGAAAGCGCAGATCCGCAAGGATTGGCCGCAAGTGACCATTCTCGATGTTCAGGTGGGCAATAACGATCGCCAAAATATCCAGGTCGGCGAAGCGCTCCAGGTTTCCGCGAAAGTCCATCTGGGCGCGGTCGCTCCCGACCACGTTCGCGTCGAGGCTTACCATGGCGAAGCCGACAATGGCGGAATCAAGAATCCGGCCGTGACGGTGCTCGACGGAAGCACGCCGGCGGAAGGAGAGGGGAATTACATCTACCAGGGCTCAGTGCCAGCCTCCGACAGCGGAACCTACGGTTTCAGCGTGCGCGTCGTTCCGATCCATCCGCATCTCATGCAAACCCACGAGTTGCGCCTGATCACCTGGTCGTAGTGCTATCTACGCACGCGCATTTGTCATCCTGAGCGGAGCGAAGCGGAGTCGAAGGACCCCGGCGCAGGTCGAACGATGTTCCACGGGGTCCCTCGACTTCGCTCGGGATGATCCAGCTGTAATGCGCGCCATTGCCTAACACGTGAGAAGAAGGTAAAACCGCGCGCGGGCACCCCGACGCACATGGCGCACGATGTTTTCATCTCCCACTCGACGCAGGATAAAGCGGTAGCGGACGCTGTTTGTGCCGCGGTAGAAAATGCCCGCATTCGTTGCTGGATCGCTCCGCGCGACGTCCAGCCGGGCCGATCTTTTGGTGGCGAAATCGCGCGCGCCATCAAAAAGAGCAAGGCGATGGTGCTGATTTTCTCCGCGCACTCCAATCGTTCCGAACAAGTCTTGCGCGAGGTGCAGCTCGCTGTAACGGCGCATCTTCATATCATCCAATTCCGAATCGAGGACGTGCTTCTCAATGACGATCTCAGCGATTTCCTGAGTACGCCACACTGGCTGGACGCGTTGACGCCGCCACTCGAAAACCATATCGACCGCTTGAAGACTGCCCTCGAAGTGCTTCTCGTCACGCCCGTTGAACCATCCGCTTCTTCATCGCCATCTGAAAAGCGAGACGTCTCGGCCAACGCATCGCAGAAGCAAGAAGTCTCGACGGCGGGTAAGACTCCACACCATCCGGTAAATCGCGGACGAAGGTTTGTGTTGGCCGGAGCAATCGTTGCTCTCCTGACGGCTGGCGTTCTCGGTTGGTGGTGGGTTGGATTTGAACAGCCGCGCAGGGCCGAACAGAAAAAGGACTTACGGAAGGCGGCCGCGGCGGCGAGCAAGGAGCAGCCGTATTTGAACAGCTTGGGAATGAAGTTCGTGTCGGTGCCGGGGACGCAGGTGCTCTTCAGTGTTTGGGAGACGCGGGTGAAAGATTTCGCCAAGTTCATCGAAGAGAGCGGCTACGAAATGGACAACGGTGAAGCGGCTATCACAGTGGAGTCCGATGGCAACGGCGGCCACACGTGGAAAATGGCAGGCGGTGACTGGCGGGATCCGCATTTTCCCACGGAAGCGAAGCAAAGCGACAACCATCCCGTGGTGTGCGTGAGCTGGGAGGACGCGGCCTTTTTTTCCGAATGGCTGACGGAACGGGAACACAAAGCTGGGCGGCTACCCGCGGAATGGAGTTATCGTTTGCCAACCGACCACGAGTGGAGTTGCGCGGTGGGCATAGGAGGAAGGGAGAGCGCGGATCTCACGCCGGCGGCAAAGAATAATATCATTAAGGTTTACCCTTGGGGTACAGAATGGCCGCCACCGGATCTGGCGGGAAATTACACGGGCGAGGAATCGCGGATTGGCGCGACATCCGACAAGTCCTGGCGCGTGATCGAAGGCTATCGCGATGCGGCGCCGCGGACCTCGGCTGTCGGAAAATATGAAGCAAACAAACATGGCATCCACGATCTGGGCGGCAATGTGTGGGAGTGGTGTTCCGACAAATATAAGCCCGGCGAGGCGTGGCGTGTCCTACGTGGAGCTGCTTGGGGCGACGACCGCAGTCGTTCCCATGATTTACTCTCGTCGTATCGGGCCGAACTGTTGTCCATCGGCCGACGGGACTTCATTGGCTTTCGTGTTGTCATAGCCATCAGCTTGGCAACGGACAAGAGCCTCTCAAAGAAGTGAGCCGGGCGGTCTTTTGCCTAGCATCAAATTTTACATTTTCGACAGTCATGCGGTGTTTCGTAGCGCATCTTCTTACGCGCTTTTTATCGCGCGAAAAAACTCCGGCAGATCCGTCTCTTCTCGCATAAGCGCATTCAACTCTTCAAGGCGCGCACCGTCCGCCGGCTCGGGCAGCGCGACAAGATGGGAACTGGCGCCGTTCGCGAAAGCTATCTCATCCCACTGAATCGACGTGATCGCGTCGTTGAATCTCGCAACCGAACGGCCGCGAAAATACGCGCGGGTGGTTTCCGGTGGCGTGAAGATCGCGCTCTTAATTTCCTCCTCGCTCACAACGCTTCTCATTGAACCCTGCCGGGCCAGCTCATGAAACAACCCCTGGTCCAGCCCGATGTTGTGATACTCGAGATCGATCGATTGCAGCCACGGATCGGTCCAGGAAAGCTTCTCCGCCTCTCGAAACGCGCCCAGCAGGGCCTTCTTCGCCACCCAATCCACGCGGTCGCCGGTCAGCGCGACATCGCGCTCGAGATCGTTCAGGACCGTCTCCCATTCCCGCAGCAGCCAGACCGTCTCGTCATCGTCGCTCCCGAGTTGCTGCGCCGCTTTCAAATAGAGCCGCTGCACATCGATCGCGGAAATCTTGCGCCCATCGCTCAGTTCAATGATCCAATCGTAATTCTGGTCCCGGCTGATGGATTTTGTCGCGCCGATCGGCTGCGCGATTTCGATCTGCGGCGCTTCCCCGCGCTCGATGAGATCGAGGACGAGCGCGGTCGTCCCCGCCTTCAACGCCGTCGCCCACTCGCTCATGTTCGAGTCGCCGATGATCACGTGAAAACGCCGGTACAGATGGGCGTCCGCGTGCGGCTCGTCGCGCGTGTTGACGAGCGGGCGCTTGTTCATCGTGTCAATGCTGACCAGCGTGCTAAAGAAGTCGGCCCTCTGTGAAATCTGAAACACGCCGGGCTGACTCGCGGCGCTTTCTGCTTCAATTCCCATCTTGCCGGCGCCGGCAAAGATTTGCCGCGTGATCAGGAAAGGCAGCACGCCAGCGACGAGATGGTCCCACGGAACATCGCGCCGCATCAGATAATTATCATGGCATCCGTAGCTGTGGCCGGCGAAATCGGTGTTGTTCTTGTACAACCGCACCTCCTGGTTGGCCGGAAGTTTCAGGTTTCTCCGGCGCGCGCACTCCGCCAGAATCCGTTCGCCGGCCTTTTCGTGTGCGACCAACTGCCGCAGCGTCGTGCATTCCGGAGTCGAGTATTCCGGGTGCGCGTGGTCGTTGTAAAAACGGGCGCCATTCGAGAGCACGAGATCGCTTTTGATCTCCTCGAAACTCAACGGCCGATTCTTATCGATCTCGTAGTAGGCCGATTCGTCCGTGTCCTGGAGCAATTCCGCCGCTCTGAAACCACGGGCATCGCGATGTGGATCTTCGAGGCCGTAGTCCCATTTCATGTGGGCGCCGTGTTCTGTGTACGAGCGCACCAGTTCGATCGATTCGGCCACCACATCCACGGATTCGGCCCCCTGAATTGTAATTCCGTATTCCGTCTCGATGCCGAAGACCCTCTTCATCGCCGCCCAACATACCGGGGCCGCGGTCGTTAGTCGAAACTGGATGGTGGGCGCGGGTTCCAGGCTGGGAATTACGGGATTTTGAAGAAATCTCCCAACTTCGACCAGTCGATCTCGTAACCACAATTTAGACCCATGTCCATGGATCCATCCTTCAACCAAATTCTCGACCAAACCGACCCCGCCCCTGATCCGGCCGCGACGCGCCAAGCGCTCCTGGTCGTATCGCCGGATGGTCGGATTCAGTTCGCGACGGCGCGAGCGAATCTTTGGCTGAGGGATCTGTTCGCGGCGGCCTACCCCTTGGATCGCCTCCCGGAGGCAATAAACCGTTGGCTTTCCAACGGGCTCTCCGGGGGGCAGCCGCCGACACTTAAGGTGGACCAGTCGGGAGGGCGCCTTTGTGTTCACCTGCTTTGTTCCGAAGCCGATTCGGTCTGTCTCTTGTTGGAACGGAACGCGGCAGTGTCCGCCACCCGGGGCGTGCGCAGCGCCCTCACGGAGCGGCAAACAGAAGTGCTCTCCTGGGTGGCGCGTGGTAAAACGAACGCCGAGATCGGCAAGATCCTGAGTCTAAAAACGAAAACGATCGGGAAATATCTCGAGCGCATTTTTCCGAAGCTCGGCGTCGAGAACCGGACTGCGGCCGCGAGTTTCGTCCTCGGGGCGAACGGCGTTAGCTAGGGGTGCCGGGTGGATCGTGCGCTCCGCCGCACGATGTTTTCACTTCGCGGCTGCGCCGCCACTCCTTACATCGAGCGCGGAGTGCTCAATCCACCGCGCCGGCCGCTGCGGCTCTCCCGGCGCGGGTGCCGGTGGCAAAGCAGCCTTGCAGCAGATAACCGCCCGTCGGCGCTTCCCAATCGATCATCTCGCCGGCAACGAACACGCCGGGCATTTTGCGCAACATAAGGTTCTGGTCGAGCTCGCTCCAGCGCACGCCGCCAGCGGAGGAAATGGCCTCGGCGATGGCTCGCGGGCCGCGCAGGGGCAGAGGGAAACTCTTTACGCGAGCAATTAGTCGTTCGGGATCGTGGCAGTCGTCAGGAGAGATGGTCTCGACCAGCGCAATAGTGGCGGCACCGAGTTTCCAGGCGCGAAACCAATCGCTCGTGCCGGGCAGAGCGGCGGCGCGTTCGCGCATCGCTTCGATCGTGAGTTGTGGTTTGAGATCGATTTCCAGGCGGGGCTCCTTCATCGAGCGCAGCGTCCGGCCAAGCCGATAAATCGCACCGCCTTCCAGTCCGTGGCGCGTGATAAGCAATTCCCCGGAGACCGATTCGTCCCCGGCGCGCACGGTGAGATTTTTCAACGGTAATCCTTCCGCCCGGGCGAGCAGTTCCTGAGGCCAATCGACTTCCCATCCGCAATTCGCCGGGACCCACGGCGCGATCTCCACTCCGTGAGCGGCCAGAATCGCGGGCCATCTCCCGTCCGATCCGGTTTCCGGCCGCGAGGCGCCGCCGAGCGCCAGGACGATCGCGTCAGCCCCGATCGAGAACTTGCCCTCGGCTCCTTCGTGCTGGAATTCAGCGTGCCAGGCATCCGGTGCGCGCTCCAGACCCACCAGGCGCGAGGCGGTTCGGAATTCCACACCGCTCGCACGCAGACGTCTAAGCCAGGCGCGCAAGAGTCCCGCAGCCTTTTGTCCGAGCGGGAAGACCCGTCCGCTCGTGCCGACGTAGGTTTCGAAGCCAAGTCCGGCCGCCCAGGCACGCAGGTCGTCCGGACCGAATTCGCTGAGCAGATCGCGCCAGCGATCCGGTTCGTCGACATAGCGAGCAGGGAAATCTTCCACCGGTTCGCCGTGGGTAAGGTTGAGTCCGCCCCGGCCGGCGACGAGAAACTTCCGGCCCACCGAGCGTTGGGCCTCGCACACGATCACACCGGCGCCTGTCGCCTTGGCAACTTCCGCTGCGCGGAGTCCGGCGGGACCACCGCCGATGATGAGGATCGAGTTAGTGGACATGCTCTTCAAGGAGCGGCGGTTTACAAACCGCCGTTGTTTTTGGTTCGGCGGTTTGTAAACCGCCGCTCCTTGTTTGCAGCGCTCACCGCATCACCTGTTCGACGGATGACGCGTCATCCAGGAGAATCCATTCCACGATCGAGAGCGGGAGGCTGCCGTTCTTGATCAGGTCGTCGTGGAATTGGCCGAGCCGAAAATTGACGCCCGCTTTATCGCGATAACGGCCAAGCAGATTCATGATCTGCCATTTCCCGACGATGTAGCTGATCTTTTGGGTGGGACTCGAGGCGGCTCCAGCTGCCTCCCCTTCGGCCGCTTCGCGATCGAGGCCGCCCGCTTCCATGAAGTAATTCACCGCCTGCTCGAATGGCCATTTGCCGGTGTGCAAATTCACATCGACCCCGATGCGCGCGGAGCGGTAGCGAGAGAGCCGCAGGACCTGCCCGTGCGAAGCAGAGTTTTCCGGGTAAAGCCCGGTGCGCAGGAGCATCTCCTCGCCGTAGAGCGCCCACCCTTCGACGAACACGCCATCGCCATGCTGGCGGCGAATCTCGTTGGTGAGATGGTTCGCGATCGAAAGCTGCATGAAATGGCCGGGGATGCCTTCATGCCCGAGGATCGGTCGCGGATCTTCAATCGCCGCGCGGATATAGAAATTCTTCGACTGCGGGTTGTAGGTCGGGATGAAGAAAAACCCGGACGGGTCTTTATCGTAAACCCCGGGCGGATTCATGAAGCCGCCGGGACTGGTCGGCTTGAACGCCTCGGGCAGCTGCCGAATCTCGAAGCGGCCGAGATAATCGGGAATGGTGACCAGTTTGCGTTCCTTCATGAAAGCGATCATCTCCTGCTGGCGGCTTTCATAGGCCGCTAGGAAGGACGCCTGATCCGGCGGAATATTCTTGCTCCGGGCTGGGTTCGGATCGGCCAGCGACGGATCGGAGAGCAGCGATTCGAGCGCGCGATAACGCGCCAGCTCCGTCCGTCCCAGCATCTCCACCTCCTGCGCGTCGAGCGCGAGCAGAAGGACATTTTTGAGATAATAATTGTAGTTCGCAGCGCCCATTGGGGCGAAGGCTACCATCGAGGTAACACGTTTCTCGAAGCGATCGGCAAATCCGCGGATCGCCACGAGCGCGGCGTCGCGCGCCTTCACCAGCTCGTCGCGCTCGTTCGGCGCGAGGTCTTGGGCGAGCGTCATCAGGCTGTTCGTGAACAAAGGATCGATGGCGCGCGCCGAGGCAATCGCGAGCTGCGCAAAAAGTTTCACCGGCTTTTGCAAATTGCGTTCGCCCTGCGCGAGCATCGCGGGCATCTGCTTCAGGCGCGCCGTGGCCGCGATAGCGCGGTTGCGCGGCGTGTCGTATTCCTTTTTCAACAGGGAAAAGATTCCGTTGCTGCATTCGCTGACGTAGAGCTGCGGATCGGTCTTCTCGGATTGCAGGACGCGGCTGTAGAATTCCGAGCCTTCCAGCTGCGACCGGAAGAGCATCCAATCGATCCGATCGTCCTTCGGCCAATCTGCTGTGGCCATGGCGCGGACTTGGCCGAGCAGCTTGCGGATGTGTTGCGCGCGTTCCGCAACCCTGGCGGCGGAGTAATCGGTCAGCCGATTATCCCAAGTGTGGAGTCCGGAATCGCTGCTGAAGACCGGATAATTCTCATTCCGCCACGCGTAATAGTCGTCGGCCATTTTGCGAAGACCGGCGATATCTGCTGTACCGGCCTTGTTCGAGGGCGGACTGATCGCTGGCGTGGCTTTCGTGAGGAGCGCCTTGTGCGAAACGTTGGTTTTGGGTTCTGGAGTCGGTTGCGCGCGGAAGGATGCGAGCGCCACGAGCATCGCCGGCAGGACGACAAAACAAGTCGATTTCATGCGGGCAGGTTAAACGACGATTTCCGAAATGTAGAGGCGCTTGTGCCAAGCGCCTTTTGTATTGGTTAGGCGCTTGGCACAAGCGCCTCTACATCAAATCACCCCGCGATGGCTGGGCAGTTTCGACTGCTCGTCCCGACGCACCGGCGAAATCTTTACGACGTTTTCCGGATCGTAATCGATGAGCTTGAACCAATCTTCCGTCATATCGGTCGGCGGGAAAATATCGTTCTCCGTGAACTCGGCGATGAACGAAAGCTGCAAATCGCTTTCGCTAATTCCAGCGGGCGCTTGCGCTGAACCACCACTCCCTTGGTCCGCGATCGCGCGTTTGATCGCCAGGCCTTTGGCGCGCTCAACGATCGACGCAATGATCGCCCCGCTCAGGAGATCGCTCCGGTAAAGCACTTCCTTTCGACCACTCCGCAGCGTGATCTCGAGAAATTTGTTTTCTTCGCGCCGCGCAAATTGCCCTTCCAGGATGCGCTCGACCAGCCGATCGATCGCGGCCCCGATGTTCCCCGCTTCCTTGGCCAACGCGCCGTCATACGGCAGATCGTTCGTGAGATAAATCCGGTAAATCTCGCGCGCTCCTTCCTTGTTCGGCCGGTTCACCTTGATTTTGCGGTCGATCCGGCCGGGACGAAGGATCGCGGGATCGATCAAGTCCGCACGATTGGAGGCGAGAATGATGACGACATCATGGAGCGAATCGATCCCATCCATCTCCGAACAGAACATCGGCACGAGCGTGGAAAGAATGTTCGAATAACGAGAAGCGCGGCGCGTGCCGAGGATGCTCTCGGCCTCGTCGATAAAGAGAAAGGGCAAAAAGCCTTCCCGGCGTTTCTCGCGCGCGGTCGAAAAAATTTCGCGCACGATCCGCTCGGACTCGCCCACCCACATGTTCAAAATCTCCGGGCCCTTGACGTGCATGAAATATTCTTTCATCTCGTCGCCGGTTTTTTCCCGGAGCTGTTTCGTCAGATTGTAGGCGGTCGCTTTGCCGATAAGCGTCTTGCCGCAGCCGGGCGGGCCGTAGAGCAAAAAGCCCTTCGGCGTGGCGTGCTGGAACTTTTGGAAAAGCTCGCCATGGAGAAGCGGCAGCTCGATCGCGTCCTTGATCGCCTGGAGCGCCTGGTCCTGCCCGCCGACTTTTTCCCAGGGCAATTCCGGCACGTCGTCGAGGTAATGCTCGCGGGCTTGCGGGTGGGAAAGAACCTCCAGGGCGACCCGGTAATTCGGATCGACCCGGACTTCGTCACCGGATTTGAGCTTGTTCTTCATCAGCTCGGCGGAGCGCTGGAGAACCAAAGACTGCAATCCATGTTCCGACCCGACCCGAAGCCGGTCGGGGCCGAGGACCTCCGTGATTTTCGTGATGGGTCCCGAAGTTTCGAAACCGAGATCGCCCACAACCACATAGGCTTCGTTGACCAGAACACGGGTCCCTTTCTTGAGCTTCGCGAGATTAATACGTGGATCGACATTGCAATAGTAGTCCGCGCCGCCGACGACAATGTGCGCGGTCTCCCGCGCGGGATTGCTGAGGTAAGTGCCGATGCGGTTTGCGGGCGAGGTCACCTTCTTAACGACCTCTTCGAGCTTCTCAATCATCTGCTGCGCCTCGCCGATCGTCTCTTCCTGAGCGGCAATTTCCGAGCGGATGAGAAAGAGGTCGCCGCGATTCCGGTCGTCCGGGGGGATGGAAGCGAGAACAAGATCGAATGCCTCGAGCAAACTCAGCTGCCGCTGGCCCGCGCGATTCTCGGTGTTTTCGAATTCTTTGCTGCGATCGTCGCTCATTCGGAAGGCTAGGCGAATTATAGACCGCGCATGACCCGCCGCAAACCCACGTGTTGATTTCGCATTGTGGTCACCGCCCTGTGTGGGCCCGTGCCGGGGTAGGCGCAGCCGTGGAGTGATCGCTGCGGTGGCGCGATGTCCCCCACAGCCCACAGGGGCCGGGGCTAGAGCTCGGGAAAAAGAGGTTGAAGGCGCGGAGGGCGCGACCTAACCTGCTTCGCTTTTCGCGAGGAGTCTTAGCTCAATTGGTTAGAGCGCCGCCCTGTCACGGCGGAGGTTGCGGGTTCGAGCCCCGTAG
>Ga0190265_10002992_pt1 | contig 11478 bp, 10 predicted proteins | sample Popmic124T_FD_133135 | JGI IMG/M metagenome (GOLD analysis project Ga0190265, IMG submission 133135) | Populus adjacent soil microbial communities from riparian zone of Indian Creek, Utah, USA - 124 T | ecosystem: Environmental > Terrestrial > Soil > Riparian zone | place: USA: Utah | collected...
ACGTCGAGAGCTTCCTCGCGATTCATCCGATCATCCTCCTAGCCGAAACGATTCGAGCACCTCGTACCGGGCACCGGACGGGTGCAGACGTGAAAGGAAAACAGCTGCGTCGGACGGAACGAGCGGGCCGACCGCCGGCAGCGACGGCGAGAGCCGCGGCCGCACGCGGAAGCGCACGACGGTGAGGTGCGGCAGCCACGGGCGCTCCTCCCGCCGGTACACACCCAGGGCCTCGAGTCGCGAATGGAGATCGCCGGCGAGGACGGCCGCCCGGCCCTCGGCGTCGGCGAGGACGACCATCCCGACGCTGCGTGTCTCGCGGTAGCGCTCAGGCTGGAGCTGCATGCGTCCGCGAGCGCGCGCGTCGCCTGCCGCCGCCTCGAGGGCGGCCACGATCCCGTCGAGCTCGCCGGCCGGCCGCGAGCCGAGGAAGGCCAGCGTGATATGGAGGTTCGCGCGCGGCACGAGCCGGACCGACCTGCCTGCGGGCAGCTCGCGCGCCTGCCACGCGACGAGCGCATCCAGATCCGCGCCCGGCACTCGGAGCCCGAGGAAGAGTCGCAGCCGCTCATCGTTAGCCACGGTACCGGGCGAGATCACACGTCTGTGTGCCGATTCTGTGCCAAAACGCGCCGCGCGAGGTGCAGCGCGGCAACGGTCGAGCGGCGCCGGATCGAGTCGCGGTCACCGGGAAAGCTGAACGACGAGCCGCGCCCGCCGTCGGGGCCCTCGACATGGAAGTAGACGAGTCCCACCGGCTTCTTCGCCGTTCCTCCGCCGGGCCCCGCGACGCCCGTCACCGACAAGGCGACGTCGACGCCGAGCCGCTCGCGTGCGCCGTGCGCCATGGCGGCCGCAACCTCGGCGGACACGGCCCCGTGCTCCTTGAGGATCGCGCGCGGCACGCCCAGCTCCGCCTCCTTGACGTCGTCCGCGTACGCGACGACCGCGCCGCGGAAGACGTCGCTGGCCCCAGGGACGGCGGTCAGCCGCGCCGCGACGAGGCCGCCGGTGCACGACTCCGCCGTTCCCAGCGAGAGCTCCCGCTCGCGGCAGAGCGCGAGCACGATCTCCTCGACGCTGCGGCCGTCCTCGGAGTAGAGATGGCGCCCGAGCCGCTCGCGCAGCCCGTCGACGAGGCGGAGCGCGCGCGCCTCGGCGCCCGGATCCGTCACGAGCTCGAAGACGATCTCGAAGTCGCGCGCGCAGATCGTCGCCTCAACCCCGTCCCCGTCGCCGCCGGCCTCGGCGAACGCGCGGGCAATGGTCGACTCCCCCGCCCCGAAGAAGCGCAGCGTACGACGCTCCGGCGCCTGCGTGCGGACGAGCACACGCCTCACCGCGTCGACGTCGAGCGCGTTCGGCCAGAGGCGCTGCAGCTCCGGCGGCGGCCCAGGCAGCACGACGACCGGCGTGCCGTGTGCCTCCACGACGAGGCCGGGCGCCGTCCCCGCCAGCCCGAGGCACGCGGCGCCCTCCGGCAGCGTCGCCTGCTTGCGCACGCCCTCCTCGAAGTCGGCGTACGGACGTTGCATCCGCTCCGCGACCCCGCGGGAGAATGCCTCGATCTCGGCCTCGAGCCCCTCGTCGACGACGAGCTCGAGCCCCGCCACCCTGGCCACGAGCTCGACCGTCCGGTCGTCGTGGGTCGGCCCGAGACCGCCCGAGACGACGACGAGATCGGCCGACGCGATTGCGTCGCGCAGCGCTCCCTCCAGCTCCGAGGCGGCGTCACCGACGATCTCGATCCGCGCGGGCTCGAGGCCCAGCGAAAGCAGCTGCCGCGCGAGGTAGGGCCCGTTCAGGTCGGTCCGGTCGCCGCGCACGAGCTCGCTGCCCGTCACGACGACGACGGCGCGCGGCCGGCTCCGGGCCACTTACGCGGGCTGGGCGGCGACGATCCGCTTGGACGTGACGAAGACGCCGCGCGTCTTCACCGCCGCCGGCAGCGTGACGCGGTTGCCGTTGCGGCGCACGATGACGTTCTCGGGCTCCTCCACCTGGAGCCAGAAGACCTTGCCGACGAAGCGCTGCTTCTGGCCCCTTTCGACGGTGCCGTTGAACTCCTCGATGCCGATCGCGTCCCCGCGGCGAACGTCGACGAATGAGCCGTCAGAACGGATCCCGATCACCTCGAGCGTGACGTTCCCCTGCGCCTTCGGCGCGATCGCCGTCCGCGCCGGACCTGTGTTCCCGAGCCCGGGCACCTGCGGCTGCTCGGCGTCGCCGAAGCGCCAGGCGGCGATGACGAGCGCCGTCACGACGGCGATCGAGGTCAGAGCGAGCAGGACGACGCTCGACTCCCGTCGCTCGCTCCGCCGCCTGCGCGCCGCCGGGACGCGGCGAGCGCGTACGGGCGACTCGTCGTCGCCCATGACGTAGCGCGAGTTGTACTCGTCGACGTACAGCTGCCCGTCGAGGCCGAGCCGGTCGGCATAGGTGCGCAGGAAGCCCTTGATGTACGTGTGCGACGGGAGGAGCTCGAAGCGCTCGTCCTCGAGCGCGCGCAGGTACTTGGTCCGGATCTTCGTCGCGTGCTCGAGCTCCGGGAACTCCATCTGCTGGCGCAGGCGCGCCTCCCGGAGGCTGTGACCGATCTCGAACACGGCCCGATCGTACAGCCCATCGATCCCCGCAGGTTCGAAATCCGCTCGCGCGGATCCTGAACCGCGAGATCCCTGAAGGCGGCCGCTTCGCGGCCGCTGGCGCAGCGACGTCCCTTGGCCTAATAGTCGACGGCGGCGAGGACGGCGTAGACGCCGACGGCCATCGCGGCCGTCACGGCGACGAGGAAGCCGGCGAGGCCGACCAGCCGCCCCACGCGTGCCGCACCGGCGCCACGCGTGACGACGACGGAGCGGCGCAGCCGGCGACGGGCGCCTCGCGCGAGGAAGATGGAGACGAGGCCGAGCACGACGCCGACCGGAATCGCGTACGCGGCGTCGATGAGCTCGTACCGCTTCGAGTAGTGCGTCGCCGCGATCGCTGCCGGGACCGTCGCCAACGACAGCAAGCCGACGACGATCGACGTTCGCGCGCCGCCCGCCCGAGGCGGGCGGAAGTCATTGCTTCTTATAGGGGCGACCAACCGCTGCGGGCGGGATCGAGCGGCCGATGACGCCGGCGACCGCGATCAGGGTCAGGACGTAGGGCAGGGACTGGAAGAGCACCGCCGCCGACTCCGAGTACGCCGGCAGCCGCTGGGCGAGCGCGCTCGAGAACCCGAAGAGGAGCGCCGCGGCGGCCGCGCCGAACGGGCGCCAGCTGCCGAAGATGACGGCGGCGAGTGCGATGTAGCCGCGCCCGACGGTCATGTTCTGGTTGAACGAGTTGACGAAGCCGATCGAGATGTAGGCACCGCCCAGCGCCGCCAAGACTCCGGACAGGGTCACTGCGGCGTAGCGGGTCGCGTAGACCGAGATCCCGACCGTCTCCGCCGCGCGGGGATGCTCGCCCACCGCGCGGATGCGGAGGCCGATAGGCGTTTTGAAGAACACGATCCACGTGAGCAGGATCGTGAAGAACGCGAGCCAGATCATGAGGTTGAGCTGGCCGAGAATCGGCCCGATGAAGTACCAGTCCTGGAGAAAGCCGAGGTGGACGTTCGGGATCCGGTCGACGTTCGGCGGCGTGCCTTCGCCACCGTAGATGTCGATGAAGAGGTAGCCCGTGAGCCCGAGCGCCAGGACGTTGATGGCGAAACCGCTCACGATCTGGTCGGCGCGCAGGTGGATGGCGAAGAAGGCATGGATGAGCGCCATCAGCCCGCCCGCGATGGCGGCCGCGAGGAGGCCGAGCACCCACGAATCGAGCTTGTCGGCGGCGAGGATGCCGAAGAACGCGCCGCTCAGCATCATCCCCTCGAGCCCGATGTTCACGACGCCGCTCCGCTCGGAGAAGATGCCGCCCATCGCTGCGAACGCGAGCGGGGTCGCGAAGCGCAGCATCGCCGCCAGGAGCGCCGACCAGACGACGACCTGGTCGAGGTTCGAGATGCTCGAGCGCGTCGCGAGGTAGCCGAGGCCGGCTCCGGCGACGGCTGCGACGATGGCACCCCACGCGGGCCGGCCGGCACGGCGTGTCACCGCGTACACGCCGAGCGCAAGCGCGACGAGCCCGATCAGGATGGGCACGACGGGGTTGCGAATGTGGAGCGGCGGCAGCGCCACCCAGAACGCGAACACGCCGACGAGGACGCCGAGCCAGGCGACGGCGCGGGCGCCCTTGGGCAACCGGCGGAGCACCCGCTCGATCACGCCTCGGCCACCCTTCGCCGCCGCTTGCGCAGGTTCAGCAGGCTGAGGATGAGCACGTCCGCACCCACGAAGAGGATGACGAGGCCCTGGATCAGGCTCGTCAGGTTGGTGGCCAGCTCGGGCCGAAAGATCTCCGGGTCGAGGTTCCGCGTCGAGGTCCCGGTCGAGAGCGCCGCGAAGAGCAGGCCGGCGAGGCCGACGCCGATGGCCGTGTTCCGGCCGAGCAGGGCGACAGCGATGCCGACGAAGCCGACGGTCGAGACCTGCACGTCGTTCGTGTTGATCCGGTACTGCCAGCCGAGGATGTCGAGCGCGCCCGCCAGTCCCGCGAAGGTGCCGGAGATGGCCATGGCAAGGAAGTAGTTGCGGGCGACAGAGATGCCGCCGTAGCGCGCCGCCTCGGGGTTGAAGCCGACGGCGCGCACCTCATAGCCGAGCGTCGTGCGGTTGAGCGAGATCCAGTAGACGACGAGCGCGGCGAGCCCCACGAAGGCGCCGACGTGGAGCCCCTGCAGCAGGGGGTCGCCCCAGAAGACCTTCAGCTTCGACTCGTCGAGGATGTCGTTCGAGACCGGGACGGAAGGCTGCGTGTCGTTCTGCAGCGGCCCGCCCAGGCCGAACAGAAAGACGCCGACCCAGAGGGCGATCCAGTTCAACATGATCGTCGAGATGACCTCGTGCGCACCGACGGTCGCCTTGAGGATGCCCGCGATCCCCGCCCACACGGCACCGGTCAGCGCCCCCGCGACGACCGCGAGCAGGATGTGCAGCAAGCCGGGCAGACCGGGGAGCTCCGAGCCGACCCAGACAGCCATGATCGCGCCAACGATGTACTGGCCCTGGCCGCCGATGTTGAACATGCCGCAGCGGAAGGCGAAAGCGACGGCCAGCCCGGTAAGGACGTACGGCACCCAGAGGATGAGCGTCTGCTGCAGGTTGAGCGCCGCGAGCGACTCGAAGTCGTTCGTGTTCCACGGGAACGGAATGCTCGCGCCGGTGAACGGGACGCGCAGCTCGTAGGAGCCGACCTCGAAGAACCAGTTGAGCCCCGAGCCCTCGAAGATCGCCTTGTAGGTCCGGAGCGGGTTCTTCCCGGTGGTGATGAGCACGACGAGGCCGCCGATGAAGAACGCCAGAAGCGTCGTCAGGAGCGGCACGAAGAGGCCGCCCGCCCGCTGCCAGATCGCCAGGCGCTGGGCGGGCCCCGGGGCCCACTCGCCCGGAGGCTGGCCCTCGACCTTCCCCGCCCCCTCGGCGGGGGTCTGCTCGCTCACGCCGCCTGCCGGCGCCCGCCGCCGGTCATCGCGATCCCGAGCTCCTCGTCGGACACGCCCGGCGCGAACTCGCCGACGATCCGGCCCTCGTAGACGACGAGGATGCGATCGGAGAGCGACTGGATCTCCTCCAGCTCGAGCGAGACGAGCAGGACGCCGCGGCCGGCGTCGCGCTCCTCGACGAGACGGCGGTGGACGTATTCGATGGCGCCGACGTCCAGCCCGCGCGTGGGTTGCGCGGCGATGAGAGCGCTCGGGTTGCGGTCGATCTCGCGGGCGAGCACGACCTTCTGCTGGTTGCCGCCGGAGAGGCCGGCGGCGGGAGTTTGCGGCCCCCCGCCACGAACGTCGAACTGCTGCAGCAGCTTGCGCGCCCGCGCGATCAGGCGGCTCGGGTAGAGCCAGCCGAAGCGCGACGCCGGCGGCGAATCGTAGTCGTGGAGTGCGAGGTTCTCGGCCAGCGAGAAATCGAGGATGAGCCCGCGGCGCTGCCGGTCCTCGGGGATGTGGCCGAGCCCGGCGTCGAGCACGTGCTTGGGGTTATCGGTGGTCACGTCAGCGCCGCCGACGACGATGCGTCCGGACTGCGCGCGGCGGAGCCCGGCGATCGCGTCGATGAGCTCCGTCTGGCCGTTCCCGTCGACCCCGGCGATCCCGACGATCTCGCCGCCGCGCACGTCGAACGAGATCCCGCGCACCTTCTCCACCCCACGGTCGTCGGTGACGTGGAGGTCTTCGACCTGCAGCATTGACTCGGCCGGCGTCGCCGCGCCCTTATCCACGCGCAGCAGCACCTCCCGGCCGACCATGAGCCGCGCGAGGCCCTCCTCGGTGGCGCCTTCTGCCGGCAGCGTCTCGATCTTCTTGCCCCGCCGCAGGACGGTGATGCGGTCGGCGATCTCCGTGACCTCGTTCAGCTTGTGGCTGATGAAGATGATCGACTTCCCCTGCTCGGTGAGGCTGCGGATGATGGCGAAGAGCTCGTGCGCCTCCTGCGGCGTCAGGACGGCCGTCGGCTCGTCGAGGACGAGGATGTCCGCGCCGCGGTAGAGCGCCTTCAGGATCTCGACGCGCTGCTGCTGGCCGACAGTGATCTTCTCGACGATCGAGCGCGGGTCGACCGCGAGGCCGAAGCGGTTCGAGAGGTCCCGAACGCGGTTCTCGGCCGCGGCGTAGTCGAGGAAGGCGCCGTTCCGCACCGGCTCGGTCGCGAGCACGATGTTCTCGGCGACCGTCATCACCGGGATGAGCATGAAGTGCTGGTGCACCATGCCGACGCCGCTCTCGATCGCGGCCCGCGTGGAGCCGATCTGCACCGGCTTGCCGTTGATCCGGATCTCGCCCTCGTCGGGGTGGTACAGGCCGTAGAGCACGTTCATGAGCGTCGACTTGCCGGCGCCGTTCTCGCCCAGCAGCGCGTGCACCTCGCCCTGGCGGAGATCGAGGCTCACGTCGTCGTTCGCGACGATGCCCGGGAAGCGCTTGGTGATGCCGCGGAGCTCGAGAACGGGCCGCTCGTCCACCGGCCGATTCTAAGCGTCTTCCGCAGCGGGAGGCGGGCAAAGCCCGGCCCCCCGCGCGAAAGTCCCTACAGCGGTCGCGCGCTGCTTCTACCCGCCGACGGTCTCGGGGATGTCCACGTCGCCGGCGGCGATCTGTTCCTGAATGTCCTGCACCTGGCTCACGATGTCGCCGGGGACGTCGTCCGCGACCTCACCGAGGCCGACAGCGCCCGACGCTGTGTCGAACACCGTGTCCTCGCCGCCCTGGAACGATCCCTCCTGCGCCTGCTGGATGGTCTGGAAGACGGCGACGTCGACCTTCTTCAGCGCGCTCGTGAGGATGTGGTCGCCGAGGTAGCCCTGGTCGGCGTCGACGCCGATGCCGCGTACGTTCTGCTCCTGCGCGGCCGAGAGGGCTCCGAGGCCGCACTGGCCGGCCACCTGGAAGATGACCGTTGCGCCGCGGCCGATCTGGTCGAGCGCGACCTCCTTGCACTTCGCCTGGTCGACGAAGTCCTGCGAGTACGCGTTCAGCGTTGTGATCTCGGCGTTGGCGGCCTTCGCGCCCGCCTGGTAGCCGGCGATGTAGCGGTCGACGGGCGGGATCTTCTGGCCGCCCACGCTGCCGATGACCTGCCTTGTCCCTGCCTCCTCCGCGGTCAGGAGACCCGCGAGATAGCCGGCGAGGTATCCCGCCTCCTGCTCCTTGAAGAGGAGGCCGCGCACGTTCGCGGGCGTGTCCTTGAGGTCGGCGTTCGTGAAGTCGATGATGGCGAAGTTCGTGTCCGGGAACCTGGCCGCGACCGTCCCGATCGCCTCCGCCATGAGGAAGCCGACGCCGATGATGAGGTCGTAGTCCTGCTGGGCGAGCGACGAGAGGTTCGGGACGTAGTCGGCGTTCGAGCGCGAGATGACGACGCGCCCCTCGACTCCGAGCTCCTCCTCCGCGCGCATCAGGCCCTGGTTTGCGAGGAAGTTGAAGGAGCGGTCGTCGAGGCCGCCGATGTCGGTGACGAGGCCGACCCGGATTGCGGGCCCGGTGCCGCCGCCGGTCTCGGTACCGCCGGTCTCGGTGGTCGGCGTCCCGCCCGCCTCGCCGCCGTCCTCGTCATCGTCGCCGCCGCACCCCGCCGCTAGCGCGGCGAACACTGCGGCGAGGAGCACGAGCAGCGCGAAGCGGCCGAGCTTCACTGCAAGCCCCGTCGTAACAGTACGTACTTTCACAAGCCCTCCCTCTGGAGATAAGACCAGCGCGAATCTGGACGCCTGATTACATCGCAATCCGGCTAGGAAAAGCAAAGGAACAGGAAAGAGTGTGCCGCTGCGCAGCTCAGGAGGCGCTGACGAAGCGCTCGAGCTCGCTCTCGTCCACCAGCACGCGCCTGGGCTTCGAGCCCTCGTAGCCCGAGATGATCCCCCGGCGTTCGAGCATGTCGATCAGGCGGCCGGCGCGCGTGTAACCGACCCGCAGGCGGCGCTGGATGAGGCTGACCGACGCCGTCTGGGTCTGCACGACCACCTCGATGGCGCGGTCGAGCAGCGGATCCTCGTCCGGATCGAACTCGCCGTCGTGCTCCTCGAGGTCGTCCCCGAGCAGCTCCGGCGCCTCGAGCAGCGACTCGTCGAGCTCCTGCGGTCGCTGGTGCCGGGTCTGCTCGACGACGAGCGCGATCTCCTCCTCGCTCACGTAGGCGCCCTGGACGCGCTGGAGGCGCGAGGTGCCCAGCGGCTTGAAGAGCATGTCTCCCTGGCCGAGGAGGCTCTCCGCCCCCACGCCGTCGAGGATCACACGCGAGTCGGTCATGCTCGAGACGGCGAACGCAATCCGGCTGGGCACGTTCGCCTTGATCATGCCCGTGATGACGTCCACCGACGGGCGTTGCGTGGCGAGCACGAGGTGGATGCCGACCGCCCGCGACTTCTGCGCGAGGCGGATGACTGCGTCCTCGACCGCCTGCGGGCTGATCATCATCAGATCGGCGAGCTCGTCGATCACGACGAGGAGGTACGGCAGTGTGTCCTCCCCGCGGCCCCGGAAGGCGCGGTTCGCCTCGGGCAGGTTGCGCGCCCGGACGATCGACAGGCGCTCGTAGCGGCGCTCCATCTCGGCGACGACGTTGGTGAGGACGGCGCTCGCCTCCTTCGGGCTCGAGACGACCGGCGTCAGGAGGTGCGGGATCGACTCGTAGTGGTTGAGCTCGATTCGCTTCGGGTCGATCAGGATCATCCGCACGTCGTCCGGGGTCGAGCGGAGCAGGATCGACGTGAGGATCGTGTTGATGCAGCCCGACTTGCCCGAGCCCGTGGTGCCGGCGATGAGGATGTGCGGCATCCGCGCGAGGTCGGCCCAGACGGCGTTGCCCGAGATGTCCTTGCCGAGCCAGACGGCGAGCGGGCTCGCGCTCGGCGGCAGGTCCTCGTAGATGTCGCCGAGCGTGACGATGCGCGGGCTCGTGTTCGGCACCTCCACGCCGACGGCCTGCTTCCCGGGGATCGGCGCGAGGATGCGGATCTCGGTCGTGGCGAGCGCGTAGGAGAGGTCGTCCTTCAGGCCGGCGACCTTCGAGACCTTCGTGCCCGGCGCGAGCTGGAGCTCGTAGCGCGTGACGCGCGGGCCGGCGATCTCGCCGACGATGCTGGCGTCGACCCCGAAGTTCGCGAGCGCGTTGACGAGCGTCTCGGCCGTCCGCGCGTTCGCCTGGGCGACGTTGCCGGCCTGCTTGGGCGACGACTTGAGGACGCTCCGGTCCGGGAGGACGTAGGCGGCGGGCGGGCGATCCATGTCGAAGCCCGGCTCGATCCACTCGCCCGTGAGGTCCTCGTCCGGCTCGGGAAGCGGCCGTGTGCGGTGGTGGCCGTTCGAGATGAGATCCGGGTAGTCCTGCTCGACGTCTACCGGCGGCTCCGCTGCGAGCAGCTGCGGCGGCTGGCTCGCGAGCGGAGCCACGTAGCTGCTGTCGGCGACCTTCTCCCGCCGTTGAGTCCTGTGGCGCCGCGCTGCCGCGCCGGCACGCCGCAACCGCAAGCCGGAGCCGCGCAGGATGGCACCGGCCGACGCGCCGGTGAGGAGCAGGGAGCCGGCGACGAGCGCGGTGGCGCCGACGAGGAACGCCCCTGTGTCGCCGAGCAGCCGGGCGAGGCCGCCGCCGAGCAGCGTCCCGAGGAAGCCGCCGTGGTCGGGGCCGAGCGTGATCATGAGCGCGACCGCCGAGACGGCGAGGCCGGTGCGGAAGGGCCGCACCTCGACGAGCGCGCTGCGGAAGAGCATGAGGCCGCCGACGACGACGAGCGCGAGCGGCGCCGCCAGCGCCGCGCTGCCGGCGAGGTCGCGCAGGCCGAGCTCGATCCGCTCGCCCACGAGCCCGCCGTCCCAGTCCAGGTACAGGATCGACGCCAGGAAGAGGCCGACCGCGACGAGCGCGAGCCCGGTCAGCTCGGGGTGGTGGTGCCCGCGCGTGGTCTTTCGCTTCGCCCGCTTCTTGACGCGGGCGGGCGCGCGCGGCCGAAGCGACCGCTTCTTCCTCTTGCCGGCCATGCGGACGCCGTTCGACGCGTCGGGTCGAAGCCCTGCCGCCGCCTACGGCCGCGGGCGCAGCGTCCAGACCGACCAGGCGAGCAGCAGCACGCCCCCGAGCCCGAGGACGATTCCGATGAGGGCGCCGTTGACGAGCGCCACGACGCCGACGGCCAGCGCGAGTGCGCCTGCGCCCGCGACGACGAGACTTCGGAGGCCTGGCGGCATCAGCCGAGGATCGAGATGCGCTCGAGCAGGAGCTCGAAGAACGCGTCCCCGTCGATGTCGACGCCGACGTCCGCGTTCGGCTCGCGGTCCGTGCGGTGCCAGCGGTCCACGACCGTGCGGCCGCGGCAGAGCTCCGAGACCGTCTCGATCTCGACGTTCAGGTGCTCCGTGCGCACGATCCCCGGCCGGAACGCGTGCGCGAGCGCGACGGCGTCGTGGATCGGCGCGCCGTCCCAGCTGTACGTGCGCCGGTGGTACTGCTTGAAGAACTCGACCAGCTCGGCGACGAAGGTGCCCGCCTTGCCGGCCCGGCGGAAGCGCTCGCCCCAGTCCGGCGTGAAGAGCGCGCGGTGCGTGACGTCGAGGCCGATCATGGTCACGTCGAGGCCGGAGCCGAACACGCGCGCCGCCGCCTCCGGATCGGCCCAGATGTTGAACTCGGCGGCGGGCGTCATGTTGCCCTCGGCGATCGACCCGCCCATGAGGACGATCCGCGCGGGCGCGAGCCCGCGCTCGAGCGCGAGCGCGACGTTCGTCAGCGGCCCCACCGGGACGAGCACCGTCTCCGGCGTCACGTGCTCGAGCAGGAAGTCGACGGCATGTGCGGCCACCGGCTCGCCGCGCGCAGGCGGCAGCTCGGGGCCGTCGAGGCCGGTCTCGCCGTGGACGTGGGCCGCCACGTGCCGCTCCCGTACGAGCGGCCG
>Ga0190265_10002993_pt1 | contig 11476 bp, 8 predicted proteins | sample Popmic124T_FD_133135 | JGI IMG/M metagenome (GOLD analysis project Ga0190265, IMG submission 133135) | Populus adjacent soil microbial communities from riparian zone of Indian Creek, Utah, USA - 124 T | ecosystem: Environmental > Terrestrial > Soil > Riparian zone | place: USA: Utah | collected...
CGACCGATCTGGCCGCCCGCGGCATCGACGTTAGCGGCATCACCCACATCTTCAATTTCGACCTGCCCGACGACATCGAAATCTATGTGCATCGCATCGGCCGCACCGCCCGCATGGGCGCCAGCGGCAAGGCGATTTCGTTCGTTACGCCCGAGCAGGGCGGGATGCTCACTGAGGTCGAGATGCTGATCAACAAGCAGATCGTCCAGCTCGACCTGCAGGGCTTCGAGCCATCGCCGCCGCCCAGAGGCCGCGTTGAGGAGGGCGAGTTCCACCCGCACGAAGTTCATCGCCCAGGTTCCCCGCCCCCGGCGGCGCCCGCGGTGAAATCCCAGCCCGCCCCGGCCGCTCCCGCGGCCCCTTCCCCGGGGCGGCGCCTCGGCGGAAAATACCCCGTCTCCCGCCGCGGCCGGCGGTGATGATGCAAAACGACCGCGGCCCGAGCACGAATGCACCCGGGCCGCGGTTCGCCAAATTTCACTGCGATATATCGAACTATTCGCTCAGGCCAAGTTCCTTCTCCAATAGCCGATCTGCCTGCTCCGCCCCGCTGAACTCCGAATCCGGCCCCGATTCCTGCTTAATGCACCAGAGCTAGAACTCGGACCACGCCTCCTGTTCTTCCTGATGGCTGAATCGCATTCCGCTGAAGAATTCTGGGAATGTTGAAGATTTATTTTTCTGCCGGGTGGCCCGATTCGGGGGGCACTACGATGTGACCTGGGCCGGTTCGCTTTATGGGCGGAGGGATCGCGGAGCGCGTCGCAAACCTCTCAATACCAAGTGCGGATCAGCTCCTAGGTCCGCGTCTGCGACCCAACATTTCGCCCCCCGAAAGGCCGCGAAGCGCGGATCAAGACCAATCTACATGAACCATCAGAGGCGTATGCCGCCCGCTCGCCGGAACTGTTTGCCTCTGTTTGCGTCCGTTTGCGTACTACCCCCCACACAAACAACCCCCTCCCCTTTGTCCCGTTGTGCCTTCGTGCCTCGGTGCCTTTTGGCAACGACCGAAGCGCCGAGCACCGCGCCGGTCTATTTCAGAAATGATCAACTTTTTCAACCCCCGGCGCTACATCAAAATGCGCTTGAATTACTTGAAAAAAAACGCCCCCAAGCCCCGCCAGCGGGATTCCCCCGCGCGCGTTCCTCCTGCGTTTCGCATTTGTGGCCGGCTGCTCCTCCGATTCGGGGCAGGGCCTCGTCGCCCGCCGGCTCGGGCTTCCAGCGGGTGTCCGTGCCCGAAGGTGTCAGAGCGATGTCGGCGCCGTCAGCGTCATGCTCCAGAGAATGTCTTTATTCTGATACGGTACCGGCGGCGCGCCCGTGCCGGCCACGTAGCTTCCAATCAATTGCTTCACGTACGTCGCCGCTCCTGCCGTGGCGTGGTAGTGACCCGCGCCCAGCTTTCGCTTGTCGAACGGATAATCCTGGAGACTCCCTAAGTGCGAATTATATTCGGACGGCGTCAGCAGCGTCGTCACATGAATGCCGTCGCTGCCCTGCGTTTCATGATGGTGCTCGTGATCATGGCCCTTGTTGCAATCGACGAAATGCGGCCCCACCTCGGCCGCAAGCAGGTCGTAGATGAGCTTTTGCGCGGGGGCGTTGCCGTCGATCGCATAAGTCTTTCCGCCACGGGCATAGCTGTTGGCGCCGCCGAATTGATTGTGATAAACCGGCACTACCCATTTCAGTCCGATGCGCCGGCCCGCCGATTTGAACCAAATTACCGCCGCCTTGATGAAGGCTAGCTGATTTTTGTCCAGTGCCCAGTCCGCGGCGTTGACCGGCTGTGCCGGCAACGGATTCGTGAGTGAACCCGTGTACGGCGTGGTCGCATACGAATCGAGCACCAGGATCAGGCAATTCCCAATCGCGTGCGCGAACCAGCGCGCTTCCGGATCGTTGGACCAATAGGGCATCGCAGCGCTATACGACGGCGGCAAATCGTGGGGAATGTCGAGTTGAGCGATCAATTCATCGCGAATCCACTTCGCGGCGTCGATGCCGAGAGCATTGTTCGCTGCATACATCCAGTGCCACTGATTGTCCCGGTTGCCCGGAACGTAGAGGTAGCGCACGAACGGAAACGGAAATCCCGCCATGTCGAGGATGTTGGCCCGCACGACCGCCTGAGCATCGGCCTGCGACAGCGGGTAGTCCCGGTTTGCCGACGCGCCGGCCTTTCCGTACCGGGTGCATGGGAAAAAGTTGGGCGTCCCAGGAGCGGTCTCGCTGAATCCGACGCCGTCGCCGATGTCGATGTGCATCCGCGGCAACAGCCCATCCGCCGCTTCGCGCTCGAGCATGTTGTCATGCGTGCGCCGCCAGATTCGGCCCTGGGTCGATGGATCATAAGGGTGAACTTCGACGTTGTTGTTTACCGTCTTATACGCCCGGCGCGGGTGAGGATCGGTCGTGAGCAGAAATTCAACCGGCGTGCCCGGCGGCGGGTCGCACTTGAATTCCCACAGCTCGTTGACGCCCACGAAATCCAACTCGCTGGCGCCGCCATTAATGGATACTTCGACGAAATAGGTGTAATGCCCGTGCAGCGCGAGATCCTCCAATTCGAACAGTAGCGCCTTTCGCTCCTGGCCGCGACCGGTCCCGGGCGGCGCCCGCCAATCGGTCACGCGCACGTCCTCGCCGAAGTTTACGTTCGCGGCCTGAATGCGCAGCCGATCGTTGGCCTGAAAGTCGCGATAGCCCAACGGGACCACGATGTTTTGCCAGTCGGGCCCGCTCATGCCCAGCCGCGGCGGGCCGGCCAGCCAATCGCCAATCGGAGATGCCACATGGTTGACAGTAAACTCAGGTCTCGTGTTCGGCACGATGCTGTCGCGTGAATAAAGAAACCAGTGTCCAGGGTCCGACTCGCTGCTCTTTTTGACCTGAAACCAAAGCGTGGAGTATCCGTTGGCCAGCGCCGTCCAAACGAACGGGGCGATGTTGACGGTTACTTTTGCGCCGTTCGCCGTCGGCATGGCGAAAGCCAGCTCGCGGACCTGCAGCGTCGAATCATCGACATAATCTGTCGCAGCCTCTCCCAGATCACCTGCGGTCGAAGCCCCTGCGCTGCCCGGCCACGCCGTTGAGCCGTTAACGGTCGCACCGTCACACGAGCCGGTCACGGCGATGCCGGGCTGGATCATGCGCAGCCTGCAGGCGGTGCTTGTTCCTCCGTTCGATGTGTAAGTATTGACGGTAACGGTATAGGGGACATAGAGGGGCCGACTCCCAACGTATTCAGTTAAGTCGATCTGATGCATCTGGCGGCGGATCGTCGGAGGCATCGCGAAGCTGCCAAGTCCGCCGGTTTGACCACCATCGGTTTCAGAGCCGGAGACGGCGCCGATGACCTTATCGACGATGGGCTGGCCCGCCGCCGACACCAATTCGATCATTGCTCTACGAGGCACAGACCCGCATCCTTTCTCGCCTGCGCGCAACCGGGCGTGTCAAAGAAATCGCGGCAGCCGGCTGGAAGTAACTCGCCGTGTTCACCATGGGTTGCGCAGCGGCCATGCTCATCGAGCCAAATGCACCGCCCGCGCTGGGTCACGGGATTATCGCGCAAATACAATTCTATCAGGTGCCGCCGTGTCGTCTCTCGTTGACGCCACAGAGCTTCGATCTCCTGGTCGGTCCGGACCGGAATCAGCCCCAAGACGTCGCGGCAGCAAGCCCCATCGCAGCCGCCGCATCCCAGAGGAAACTGTGGGAGGGAATAGTCACGCAGCCCTGTTTTTGCCACTGGATTCCACCATCCGGTTCGCGAGTGCAACTCTACTCCGATTCGTGGAGGTGCTGGTTACCTGCGGTATCGGACTTCCAACGGGTGTTGAGTTGATGGGGGACGCCGACGAGGTCGAGCAGCTTGCCGACGACGAAGTCCACCAGGTCATCGACGCCCGCGGGTCTCATGTAGAAACCCGGCGAGGCGGGGCAGATGATGCCGCCGGCGCGAGAAACGCGGAGCATGTTCTCCAGCTCGATCTGCGAAACGGGCATTTCCCGAGGCGCCAGTATGAGCCGGCGGGACTCCTTCAGATGCACCGCGGCCGCGCGGGAGATCAGGTTGTCGCCGAGTCCGGAGGCGATTTCGCCGAGGGTGTTGCTGCTGCAAGGGCACACGATCATGGCGTCGGTCAGAAAAGAGCCGGAGGCCAGTTGATCGCCGACGTCGCGATACGGATGCGACGTAATGGCGGAGGCGAGCTTGTGGCCGACGAGGGCGGCAGGCGATGGATCGGCGATGTCCAGCTCATCGGCGAAGAGCCGCCGGCCGTAGGGTGAGATCACCAGATGCACCTCGGCTCCGCCAAGCGCGAGGCACTCCAACAATCGGCGCGCGTATGCAGCGCCGCTCGCGCCGGTGACCGCCACAACAATTCGCTTTGGCATCGACGGCTCTTTCTATCAGGCCGGGATCGTCCGGACCAAAATCCAAGTGTCTCGTTGCAAGTTCAAGCTGACTGCATTTTCCGTTGGCTCAGCTTGCGCGGGCTTCGGTTCTGCAGGCCGCACCTCCGGAGACGGTCCAAGTTCCGCGCCAAGGATTTTCATCGAATCGAGACGCCTTCCGGCCGCGCGCGCCCAGACGCTTCGCGGGTGCTGGTTAACCAGGCCGGTGAACGCACCTTGTGCGCGATCCAGATCGTTTGTGGAAAAGAGGGCATCGCCCAACAGGAACATGGCGTGAGCGCCGGCCGGGCGCGACGCCCATTCCGTCACAATCTGCTCCAGCCTCTTGATGCGCGCGGTCGGATCAGTCTGAAACGAAGTGAGCCGGACGAGCACGTAGCCGGTCGTCTCCGCGTCCGGAAAGGTGGCCGCGAGGGATGTCAGGTTTTGCTCGTAGAACGTATGAGTCGGGTCAAAAGACAGAAGCAGTTGAACCGGGTGGCCGAAGTCTTTTTTCGCACCCCCGAAAAAGATTTCGGAATAGGGCTTCGCCTTGTCGTATTCGCAGGACTGAAGCATTTCGAGAAGCTGATGCGCCTGAACGGCGCGGGCACTCAGTTCGCTTTGGGCTCCGCTCGCGCGGGGTCCACGACTCAGCGCCGATTCCATAAAGCCCGGGGCCTTGCTCGGCCGCGGTGCATTCGATGACGATTGTTCGATGCGGCCGATCAATGCTTCGAGCCTTGAGATTGCATCCGCGATTTGGCCGTCGACGGCATTTAAAATGGCCAGATTCTGTTGGGCGTGAGCCGCGCCAGGATGGTTGGGAAACTGTTCCGCGAGGGTCCGGCAGCTCAGCCGCGAACCATGGCTGGGCATATCGGCACGAAACTCCGCGACGTTTTCAGCTCGAAGCTTTACGAGGTTCAGTCGATAGTCCTGGCATCGCGCCTTGAGAACCAGAACGTCCGGCACGTAGGGCGATTTTGGAAAGTTCTCGATGAAGCGGTCGCACCGGGCGATCGCCTCGATCCGCCGCTGTTCGGCGCGGCGGAGTACATTGGCGCGCGTGTCATGAAGGATTTTTTCGTAGAGCGCGTCGTATGAACCGCTCGACGTGTCGGTCCATCGTGCCGTCGCCGCGTGGCGGGCGAGCGCACCAATGTCGACGGGAGCAAACGCCGAAGCATTGCTGCGTCCGAAGTCCGCTTCGAGAACGCGATATTCAAGCTCGTCGCGTCCCACATATGCGAAGAACAGTCCGAGCGGAATGGCGAAGAGCAGCGCCAGGATGGGCGGCATTCCTCCGGGGCGGTAGTTGATGAATCGGGCGATTGCAAGACCCAGAGCGCAAATTACGCAGGACGAGAGAATCGCCAGAACCCACGGCGCGTAGAGCAGGGCCTGGTTTTCCGCCATGACGGTGGCGGCGCCATCAGGCTCCCACGATGCGGCGACGAAGTAGATGGCCATCGGAATAAGTCCGAGCAGCGCCGACGCATAGCGAAAACTCAGCCGGGTGTTGGCGATGGCGGCCAGCGCGCAGCCGAGCAATACGGTGACGCCCAGCCACGGCAGGGCCGCCAGCGCGAAAACCATCGCCGCGAAGGGCACAGCGAAGGGAAAGCGATAGAGGATCGTGACCAGCACCGGCATCGAGCAAAGCGACGCGAACAGAAGGCCCATCGTCAGAGCGTGGACAGGGACTTCCTGCACGGGAATCGGACGAGTCAGCAGATCGGAAAGAGTGATCTGGTTCGCGCCGAGAGGCCGGAACGATTGCAGGAGCAGGTCGGACAGCGAGTCGGAGCGCCAAGGGGCCAGTTCGCCGGTACGAATCCAGAAGGTGAAGCAGCACAGCCCGGCGAAGAGGCTGTAAAGCAGTGCCAGCATGATGACGGCGCGAATGCGATATTTGCGGGCCGGCCGCGACCAAACGTCGTGAAACATCGTCGGTGTCGCGGAAAAAGTCTTCATTGCAGCGCTTGTTTCCCTGATTTGCGGGCAATCATCACGGTGACGATTCCGAAACTGAAGCTTCGCTGCGCGCTCAAATGCAGACCGGCGGCTTCGAAACGCTGTTTCATGCGTGCTTCGTCGATGAAGGTTTCGACCGAGCGCGGCAGGTAATTGTAAGCGCCGGATCGGTCGCGGCTGATCATCGCCGCCATTCGCGGCAGGACGCGCCGAAAGTAAAACCGGTAGAGACCGGCGAGCACTCCGGATCGGGGCATCCAGAATTCGAGAATCACGGCACGGCCGCCGGGCCTGAGAACCCGCTGAATTTCGCACAAGGCTCCCGGCAGGTCCTGAAAATTCCGGGCGCCGAAAGCGCAACTGACGATGGTAAAGGACTGATCGTCGAAAGGGAGATGATGGGCGTCACTTTGGCACCAACGTGCGCCGGCGGTATCGCGCGAGGCGGCGAGCCGCAACATGCCGGCGGAAAAATCGCTCCCGACGACGAGCGCGGGACCTGCCTTGGCAAAGGCGCGAGTGAAATCGCCGGTGCCGCAGGCCAGATCGAGGACGCGATCCGCCGGGATGATATTGGCCATTCTGACCGCTTCGCGGCGCCAGTAGGCGTCACGTCCGGCAGAAAGGAGTCGGTTCACCCGCTCATACGTCGGTGCGATGGCATCGAACATGGCCTGCACGCGGCGGGCCTTGTCCGGCTGAGCGTGCGGATTCGCCAAGCGCGATTTGTCCCAGATCGTCTCGGAGGTGGCCGTGGACATTCTGCCGGGGATTGTACGCTGAAGCACCGGGGTTGGCATTCGTCGGAACTTAACGAAAGAGATGAAAGATAGCGCAATCAGCCGGAGAGGTGCTATAGCCCATACTCGCGCCAGCGCCTGTCAACCAGGCTTTGGATCTGATCGCTCATTTTTAGTAGCTTTGGCCAATCGCGCACGATGCCCTCGCCGGGGATTTTGCGGGTGGCGTCGATGCCGATCTTGCTGCCTGCACCGCAGTAGGGGGCCGAGTGATCGAGAATGTCGAGCGGGCCATCGACAACAAAGGTATCCCGGCGCGGATCGACGTTGGCGCCGACGCGGAACATGACGTCTTGTTCGTCGTGTACGTTCACGTCCTCATCGACGATGACAATGAATTTGGTGAACATCATCTGGCCGGCGCCCCAGATGCTGCTGGCCACCTTTCGTGCCTGGTACGGGTATTCCTTGCGAATTTTAATGAACGCGAAGTTGTGAAACGCGCCCCAGCGCGGAAGGTTGTAGTCGATGATGTCGGGAATCAGGGTTTGCAGCAGCGGCAGGAACACGCGCTCGGTGGCCTTGCCCATGCAGTAGTCTTCCATCGGCGGCAGACCGACGATGGTGGTGGGATAGATGGGATTTTCGCGGTGGGTGATGGCGGTCACGCGCAGGGTGGGGAACTCGTCGGCGAGGCTGTAGAAGCCGGTGTGGTCGCCGAAAGGACCTTCGCGTGCCGTCTCGTGGGCACTGACGTAAGCTTCGATGACGATCTCGGCGTTGGCGGGGACCTCGATGGGCACCGTTTTCGCGGGAACGAGTGAGATTCCGCCGTCATTCAGGAATCCCGCGAAGAGCAGTTCGCTGATTCCTGGAGGGAGGGGGCAGGTGGCCGCGTAGGGCAGGACGCTCTCGCCACCGAGGACGATGGCGACGGGCATGTCCTTGCCCTCGGCGGCCCACATGCGATGGTGACGGGCGCCGTCGTGGTGGACGTGACAATGGAAGATGCCGGTCCTGGGTCCGGTGACCTGGATGCGGTACATGCCGACGTTGGGCGTGCTGCCGTCGGGAGCAGTGGTGTAGATGCCGGCGAGGGTGATGTAGCGGGCGTTTTGATTTGGTGATTTGCCGATTTGGCGATTTGGTGATTCTGGATATCGCGACTCACCGCCGTCCCGTTTTGGCGTTTTGGCGTTTTGACTTTTTGGCGTTTCGATTACATCGTGATCGTCGCCGCCGTCGTGGGGCCAGCATTGGATGATCGGCAGTGCCAACATGTCGGCATCATCCGTGTGAACCACCTCTTGGCAGATGCCTCGCTTCACGCGCTTGGGGGGATAGCTCGCGATCTTGGCCAGCTCCGGCAGCATTTTCATTTTTTCCATGAAGGTGGTGGGCGGCTCCGGCTTAACCAGTTTCTGCACCTTGGCGGCCAACGCCTCGAAGCTCTCGCAGCCCAGCGCCATGCGCATGCGCGCGTAGGTGCCGAACAGATTGATCGCCACCGGCACCGAGCTGCCGCGCACGCACTCGAAGAGCAGGCCGTATCCGCCGAGGCCGCCGTGGACCGGGTCCGTTTCCGGCGCGCCGGCCATGCCCTCGGGGGAGAGCGACTTGGACATGCGGTCGGCGATCGCGGAGATTTCGAGTTCGGGATCGACTTCAACGCGGACGCGCTTCAATTGTCCCGCCCGCTCCAATGCTTCGATAAATGACCTGAGGTCGGAATAAGCCAAGCGTTGCTCCACGATTGGGATGCCGTCAGCGGCTGCCGCGAGGCCGCCATTCTTAACGAACGGCACGCATTAGACAGGCACTCTTCCCTCATATCCAGAGCCGAGGACGGTATACATGGCACAATTGAATACCAATCAGTTTTCAGGTGAGTTACGATAGTAAGAGTGGCGAACTATACGTGCCCAGCCTGCCGGCAGACGTTTCACGCGCTCGATCTGAACGCGCCGTGCATCTTTTGCAACCACGTGCTCTCTGAATTTCGGCCCGCGCCCGAGTTTCACCCGGGTCAGTACGATCTGGTCTCCCTTGCACGAGCGCAGCGCTGGATGCTGCGCGTCTTTCCATTTGCGCTGCTGGGGCAGGTGTTGTTGTTCTGGGGACCGCGTTTTGTTTTCTTTCGAGTTCCGTCTTTTGCGCTCTTTCTGTTTCCGACGGTTGTGTTGTCGATCACGCTGATCATGCTCATGACCGCCCTCCGGCGCAAGACAGACAAGGCCTTTCTCGGGGCCGTTGCGATGTTCGTGCCGGTCATTAATGTGCTCGTGCTGATCGGACTGAACAGCCAGGTGAACATTCTGTTGAAGGAAGCCGGGCTGCGGCTAACGGCGTTGGGGGTGAGTTCGCGCGATGCACAGGCCGCGATGGACCCATCTTCATGCCGGGGTTGCGGCTACAACCTGACGGGCAATTCGTCGGGTCGGTGTCCCGAATGCGGGCGGGACGTCCGGGCGATGCAACGGCGCGCACGCACCGTGTAGCCGCGCAGGACCTGAAACTCAATATAAATAGCAAAAATGCGGAACCAAAAGCTCAGCATAATCGTTAAGGCGATGTCGGCTTGTTTGGCCCAGACCTGAAAGGTCCGGGAGAGCAAGAGCATGCGATTAAGTTGCCGTCTAATGCAATTTCTGCTGATGGCGCCGTTAATGCGCTCGCCGGGGCCCTATCGGGCCGCGGCTAAACGATGGCGCCGACGGCAGAAATGGTGTCAGTCAGAAGGCATGCCCAGCAAGGTCCAGATGTCGGAGGGGCGGTGGTGCAGGCCGATGCAGTGCCGGCGCAGCGTCAGCGGATCGCTTTGGGAGTTGTTCGGTCCGACGAGCGTACTGACGGCGTAGTTGGTTTTCAAATCCCGGAGAAGATCGATGTCGGCCGCGTCGAAGTCCTCCGGCTGGCCGTTGGGAAAGGCGAATGGGACTGCCTCGCGGCGCATTTCGGCCCGTACGCGGCGAATCGATTCTTCAATCTCGACGCGGCGCGTTTCGGCTGATTCGCCAGCGAGAATAACGTGATTCACGGTGTGAGCGCCGATTTCCATGCCGGCGTCCCGAAGGACACGGGCTTCCTCCCAACGGAGCACCCGGCAGGCCTCCACCGCGGCCGGCTCGGTGCGGTGCTGCACGGTGGACCACAGCTCGTCGAGGAACGGCCGGTATTCTTGTTGAGAAACGGTCTTGTGATATCCCCGCTCCGAAAGCAGGTTTTCACAGATCGGATGCAGGCGGGTTCTGAGTCGGCCGTTTCGATGTGCATCTGCCAGAATTCGAATCCGGTCGCCGTCGAAATAGTCGCCACGGTCGATATGGCCGGTCGAAAGAAAAAATGTTGCGGCGAGACCGTATTTTTGCAGGATGGGCAGCGCCAGCATCACGTTGTCGGCGAGGCCGTCGTCGAAGGTGATCGAGACGAACGGGCCGTTCAGGGGCTTCTTCGCTGCAATCGTTCCAGCTACATCGCCGAGCCGCCGGCTGCACTCGGTCTGAGCGACCATCGCCATCTGGCGATCGAAGGCGGACAGGGTGACGGCGTGCGGGGCGACCCAGCCTTGATCCGCGAGATCGTCCGGGATCACCGAGTGATAGCAGAGAATGTGCGCCGTATCGATTTGAGAGAGAAATCGCGACCGCGAAACGCCGGTGACGGCCGCCAGCCGGTTGGTCGATTTCGTCACAAGCTTTTCGATGATGCTCAATTTCTTATCAGCTCTCGCTAATTGCCGCCGGTAAATGGCCCGCTCGGTCGCGGATTATATCCGACCAATCTCCTTTTGGCTCCGCATTTATCCGCCACGCTCAGGAAATTCCTTGCCGCCATGCCTTTACCGTCGTGAGGGCCTTTTTCACGGGAATGCATCCCAGTTCCCTGATCCACGGCCATGGATCGCGCCAACTGAAAACGCCGTCCAATGGGCGAGTAAAATACGGCCGAAGCCAGTTCCTCAGGCCAAATTCTCCTCGCCGCCAATCATCGACCAGCCGGGAGAGGTCCTGAAATTGGTACGACCAGTAGCCGGAGCATCCCGTCGGTTGGTCCGGCCAGTCACCCTGCCGGCCATCGAGCGTGAGGTAGGCGGCTTGAAGCAGGTCGATTCCGCAAGCGCGGCCAATGCCATGCCATTGCCCCTGCCGGGGGTTCACTTCGATGATATAGAGCTGGCCGTCGCGGCGGTCGCGCTTGAATTCCACGTCGCACAAGCCGGTGAATCGGATCTCGCGCAGGAATTGCTCGGCGAGATTCCGAACGTCGTCGTGCCGCTCGCAGGCGGCCATGACGGTCGAGCCCAAGCCCCGGGGATGCTGGCGGATTTTGCGCCCGGTGAAGCCGCAGAC
>Ga0190265_10002994_pt1 | contig 11474 bp, 9 predicted proteins | sample Popmic124T_FD_133135 | JGI IMG/M metagenome (GOLD analysis project Ga0190265, IMG submission 133135) | Populus adjacent soil microbial communities from riparian zone of Indian Creek, Utah, USA - 124 T | ecosystem: Environmental > Terrestrial > Soil > Riparian zone | place: USA: Utah | collected...
CTCGCCGGGGCGGCGCTGCTGGCGCTGCGCCTGCGGGAGCGGGTCACGCGGCCGGACGCGTTCGCATGCTTCGTACTGCTCGGCGCGCTGCCGTGGCTCGGCACGAAGTTCGTGCCGGCGGGCCTGGTGATCGGCGCGGTGGCGGTGCGGGCGCTGTGGCGCGCGCCGCGGCGGACGCTGGCAGTGGGCGCGGTCGAGGTCTCCCTGTTCTCCGTGGCTCTCTACGTCGCCTTCAACGAAGCGCTCTACGGCGGGCCCACGCCGTACGCGGCGGATGTTGCGGGCGAGAGTGCCACCGACACCGGCTCACCGGGCGGCTACCTGGAGCGCAGCTATCGCCTCGTGGCGCTCTTCCTCGACCGCGATTACGGGCTGCTGCGCTGGGCCCCCGTGTTCGTGCTGGCCCTCGCCGGGCTCTGGTGGCTGTGGCACTCGCATCGCGAGCGGCTGGCGCAGGCGGTGCCGGCGGTGCGCGACATCGAGCTCTCGGCCGCGCTCTGCGTCGCCGCGTTCGGTGCTCAGCTCGTGGTGGCCGCCTTCGTGGCACCCACGATGTTCGGCTTCTGGTTCCCCCCTCGCCACGTGTTGGCCGGGTTGCCGCTGGCGGTCCCGCTCGTGGCCATGGGCCTGCGCCACATGCCGCGCATCGGCAGCGTGCTCGCCGCGCTCACCGTGGCCGGATCGGCGTGGCTCTACGCCGACGTGCGCTGGGGCGACGGCTCGTTCGTGACCGCTCGGCCTGACGCGCCGTTCGGGCCGCTCACCGATCTGCTGCCGCTGTTCGAGCCGGGTGGCGGCTGGCCGTTCTGGCTGGCGGGCGCCGTGGGCGTGGCCGTGCTGCTGCTCGTCCTGCGGGAGGCGCGCGCGGCGCGCCACTCGCGCCAGACGGCGGGCGCCACTCGCGCGAGGTACTCGGGGTAGCGCACGAACGAGCGCCCGCTCGTGCGGCGCCGGTAGCTGATCGGCACCTCCACCGCGTCCATGCCGGCGCCCCACAGTGAGATCGTGAGGACCTGCGCGTAGTTGTAGTCGTGCCTGATGTGCGCGGCGGCGAGCGCGCGCGCCGAGAACGCCCGGCATCCGGTCTGGGCGTCGCTCGTGACGGTGCCGAGCAGGGTTCCCAGCAGCGCGCTCGACGAGCGGTTCGCGAGCGTGCGGTGCCAGGACATGCCCTCGCGCCGGCCGAGGAAGCGCGAGCCGAGCACGTAGTCCGCGCGCCCGTGTGCGACGGGGTCGAGCATCCGCTCGATGTCGGCCGGGTCGTACTCGCCGTCGCCGTCGATGTAGAGGGCTGCGGCATAGCCCTCGTCGCGGGCGATCTCGAGGCCTGTGCGCAGGGCGGCGCCCAGGCCACGCGAGCGCTCCTCCGAGTGGACGCGCGCGCCGTGCTCGCGGCCGATCGCGGCCGTGGCGTCGCGGGAGCCGTCGTCCACGAGCAGTACGTCCACCGGCAGCCCGCAGGCGAAGTCCGGAATGCCTGCGATCACCTGGCCGACGGCGGGCTCCTCGTCGCGGGCCACCACGATGGCGAGACAGCGCTCGCCGGCCGCGGGGCGCGCCGACTCCACGCGCTGGTCCTCCGCCGGCACGAGCGCCCGCCCGCGTGTCGCGTCGGGCTGCCGGACGCCGAGCAGACGAGCGATCGTCGCGGCCAGCTCCAGCACCGAGCGGGGCTCGCGCGAGATCGTGCCCGGCAGCGCGCCCTCGCCCCACACCACGAACGGCACCGGCCGCTCGCCCCAGTCGAGATGCCCGTGGCCGCCGATGCCGCGACCCTGGCCGTGGTCGGCCATCAGGATCACCGTGGCGCCGTCGAGCCTGCCGCTCTCCTCGAGGAAGTCGAGGAACCCGCCCACGTGGCGGTCGGTCTCAGCGATCTGGTCGAGGTACTCGGGGCTGCGCACGCCGCGCACGTGGCCGAGCTGGTCGGCCGCGAGCAGCTGGAGCACCAGGAGGTCCGGGTCCTCCTCCTCCACCACGCGCCGCCCCTCGGCCACGAGCGAGCGGTCGATCTGCGAAGTCGGCTGCACGGAGGTCACCGAGCGCACGACCTCCTCGCCGAACGGGTCGAGCAGGTGCGCGATCCCCACGAGGCGGCCGCGCCTGCCATCGCGCTCCAGCACGTCGAAGACGGACTCGCGCCGCACGCCCAGGCGCGGAGCGAAGTTCGAGCGCATGCCGTGCTCGGCCGGGGTTGCACCGGTGAGCATCGACGAGAAGCAGACCACCGTGCGGGCCGGATACGCCGGCTCGACCGCGAGGTATTCCGTGCCCTCGCGCGCGAGCCGGTCCATCACGGGAGCGTGGGCCTGCCAGAGGCGGCCGCGGTTGCAGCCGTCCACGACGATCACGTACACGCGCCGGGCGAGCGCCTCCTCCACCCGGTCGCGCGGCGCCCGCTCGGGATAGCGCGGTAGCCGGCGCGCGAACGAGCGCGCGGCGAGCGCGCCCAGGGCTGCCGCGATCGCCACGGCGGCGGCCACCCGCAGCAGCGAGCCGGTGCCCGCCTCCTCGGCCAGGAGCGTGCCCGCGCTGAGCGAGATCAGGAGCTTCGGCAGCTGCTCGAGCGCGTTGCCGCTCGTGGGATCCGAGTTGGTGAGCACGAGGCGCCAGAACCGCAGCCCGTTGGTCCACGGGGCGCCGGTGCGCAGGTGGTAGTAGACCGAGCCCCAGACCACGACCGTGAAGAACAGGTAGCCGGCGAGCGCGCCCGCGAGCAGCGCCGGCGCCCGCCACGGCTCGAGCAGCGGCAGCGACGCCAGCGCGGCGAACCAGAGCAGAGCCCGGCCGCGAAGCGCGAACGAGAAACGCGACAAGACGAGCGCGGAGGCACCCGCACCCACGAGCGCCAGCCCGAGCGGCCCCTCGGGCGCGAGCCCAAGCGGCGCAGCCGCAAGCAGCACCAGCAGCGGGTACACGATCGAGAAGGGCCGCCCCTCGTTGAAGACGTTCCAGGCCCGCGCAGCCCAGACCTCGACCGGGCCCGCCGCCCGCGCACGCTGGTTTTCCACCTCGCTCACGCGAGGCATCGTATTAGGGCGCCCTAACAGATGCCCGTGAGACCCTCCACAGCCCACGCAGGCGGCGCACGTACGCACCGGGCTTGTCGGCGTAGAGCCGCTCACCGAGGGCGATCGCCTCGACCTGCAACTCGGTGCGGCGGCGCTCCGCGGCCTCGAAGAACTCGGCCTCCGCCTCGGCGTTCTCACGCAGCCAGTCCACGAGCATCGCCAGGTCGTGGTCGTCCCCGAGCCGGTTGGCCAGCTCGTGCGCGTCATCGCCGACGGCCTGCATCACGGGCGGCCACAGCGTGCGCAGGAGCGTGTGCTGGTACCAGAGCTCCTTCACGCGCTTGCGCCACTCGTGCAGGGCCGCGACCGTCGGGGCGGCCCGTGCGGCCCGGAGGTCGCGGCGCCCGCGGCGGTAGGTGCGCTCGAGCCCGTCGCGCAGCGCATCGAACGAGTCGCGCTCGAGTGGCCAGTCGTCCACCCGGCCGCGCGCCTCGCGCAGCATCGCCACCACGCCGGCGGCCGCCGTGCGGCGCCCGTCACCGCCGCCCGTGGCGCGGTGAGCCTGGATCGTCCTGCGCAGGTCCCCCTCGATTCCGGCGGGGAGCTCCAGCGCTCTCAGCGTCTCCAGCAGCACGTCGCTGTCGCGCACGCCCGCCAGCTCGCGGCCGGCATCGCGGAAGCACGCGTTCTCGCGGCGGAACGTCTCCTCGCCGAGGTCAGCGCGCGCCATGCGCAACAGGGCGCGCAACTTCTTCAGGTCCTTGCGCGCCTCGTGGACCGCCTCCTCGGGGCTGCTGTCCGACTTGCCGCGCAGCTCGTCGAGCGCGTGGTCGATTCGGCCGTGGGCGATCCGGACGATGCCCTCGGGAAGCGGCTCGCCCGCCTCGAGCCGGTATGCCCGCGCGGCGCTCACGGCCTGAGGCTACCCCCGAAGCGCCTCTACGGTTCCCGCTCGAGCAGCTTCGCGGCGGCGCTCGCCGGGTCGAGCCGCCGGGCCACCACCTCGTCGAGCAGCTCATGCACGCCGGGGTCGTTGCGCACCCGAGCCTCGAGCGACCGGCGCAGCCGTCCGGCCGCCAGCGCCACCACCTCGTTCATGAGGTTGCGCTTGCGCCGCTCGGCGAGCGTGCCCTGCTCCTCGATGAAGATGCGGTGCTCCGCGATCTTCTCCGCCAGCTCCTCGGTGCCCTCGTTCCGGGTCGCCTCCGTCTTCACGATCGGCACACGCCAGCCCTCCTGCGGACCGAGCGACAGCACGCCGCGGATCTCGCGCACCATCGTGTCGGTGAGCGGATGGTCGGCCTTGTTGACGGCGATCACGTCCGGAATCTCCATCACGCCCGCCTTCAATGCCTGGATCGAGTCGCCGCTGCCGGGCATCAGCACCAGCACGATCGTGTCTGCGTGGTCGATGATGTCCACCTCGGCCTGCCCCACTCCGACCGTCTCGAGGAAGACGTCGTCCCTGCCGCTCGCGTCCATCAGGAGCGCGGCCTGGAGCGTCGCCTCGGACAGGCCACCGAGGGAGCCACGACTGGCCATCGAGCGGATGTACACGCCGGGGTCGAGGAAGTGATCGGTGAGCCGGATGCGGTCCCCGAGCAGAGCGCCCTGGGTGAACGGAGAGCTCGGGTCGATCGAGAGCACCGCCACCTGGCGGTCGAGTCCACGGGCATGCTCGATCAGGCGCCCGATGAGCGTGGACTTCCCTACACCCGGCGGCCCCGTGAAGCCCACCACGGACGCGCGACCGGTGTGCGGATAGACCTCACTTACGAGCGCCCACCCCTCGGGATCGTCGTTCTCCACCAAGGAGATCGCGCGCGCCAGCGCGCGCTTGTCACCGGCGAGCAGGTTCTCGGCGAGATCGGCGGCTGTGCGTCCGGGGCCGGGCATGGTGGCGGAACTCTACGTGGAGGGTCAGCGGGCGAACGGCAGCGGTGAGGGCGTGACCGCTTAGTGCTGTCGTTCACCGCACCGCGAACACCCACACCGTGCGAGCTGGGCGCCGCGGACGAGCAGGAGAGTGCGACCACGACAGGTGCAGGTGTGGCGCGCAGCCGCGGGACGGCTTGCAGAGGGACGGGTGGCCGTGGTTGAAGTCGCCGTTCCAGCCCACCCAGCGGAATGGGAAGCGCGGGTGGTACTGGCGCGGCTCCGCCCAGCGCGCGAGCCGCGACACGTCGGCCCAGGTGCCGCCCGCGCCGGGCGCGATGTCCACCGCCAGGCCGAGCGGGTGCTCGCCGAACGGCTCGTGGCCGACGGTGCCGAACCCCTCCGTGATGCGCACGCGGTAGCGGCGGACCAGGTAGAGCACGTCGGCGAGGATGCGCCGGTCCACGCGCGCCCAGGTCTGGCCCGGCACCGGCACGAAGCGCCCGCCGCCGGTCATCCGCATGAGCCGGCCCACCCGGCCGGGCGGTCCGTAGTCGACGCTCTCGCAGGCCAGGTCGAGCGCGTCGAGCGTCTCTGTGCTCACCCTGTCGAAGCCGCGGCCGCACCACGCGCTGTCGGAGAGGCCGTCGCGCACCTCGATCAGGTCGTCGCCCCTGCCACCGTCCGCGAAGTCGGCGCCGCCGCCACCGAGCAGGCTGTCGTCGCCGTCACCGCCCGTGACCCGGTCGTCGCCCTCGCCGCCCACGATGCGCGCGGGCAGCGCAGCCGCAACGCTCACCGAGTCGTCGAGATCGCCGCTGTCCACCTCAATGCTCGCCACGGGTCCACTGCCCACGGGCGCCGAGCAGCTCGCGCTGCCGTCCGCGCCAAGCGTGCAACCGGGGCCGGCGCTGAGCGGCGCACCCGGATCGGTGACGTTCAACGATGCATCGGTGAGACCGGCGGCCACGGTCAGCGCATTGGCCTCACCGGGTGACGCCAGGACCCGCAGGAGGTTGCCCTCGACCGACACGGTCGCCGCCTGGGCTGCCGGTGCAAGCGGCAGCAGCGCAACGGTGGCCGCTAGCGCAGGTGCTCCGAGACGTCCCAGGTCCACAGCTCGACCACGTTGCCATCGGGGTCGGTCGCATAGACGGCTCGCCCGGCACCGTCGAAGGCCAGCTCCTCGACCTCCTCGCCGCGCTCGCGCAGCAGCTCCACCGCCCGGTCGTAGTCGGACTCGGCTATGTGCATCGCGAAGTGAACGTGCACGCCGCCGCGGCCGCCCGCGAGCCCGACCTGGGGGCGCCACAGCCCGATCCGCGTGCGATCGCCGGCCATCACCCAGATCGCCTCGCGATCCGGCCAGCGCTCCACCACGGGCAGGCCCAGCACGCCCGCGTAGAAGCGCTCCGCCTCCTCGAGGTCCACCACCTCGAGCACCAGCTCGGAGACACCGGTGACCGGGAGGCTCACATGCCCTCCGCGGGTTCCCACAGCTCGAAGCGGTTGCCCTCCGGGTCCACGGCCCAGCCGAAGCGGCCGACTCCGTCCTGGTCCTGCGTCTCCTCGTCGACCTCCGCTCCGGCGGCCCGCAGGCGCTCGAGCACGGCATCGAGCGACGCGACCCGGAAGTTGACCATGAAGCCCTGGCCCGATGGCCCGAAGTACTCGGTGTCCGCGTCGAACACCCCGAACACGAGGCCGTCTGAGCGCATCAGGTCCTCGGCCGGGACGCCGAGCACGCGCTCGTACCAGCCCTTCAATGCTTCCGGATCGCGGGCGCGGAAGAAGACGCCCCCGAGGCCGGTCACCCCATCACTCATAGGCGAGCGCCCTCAGCACGTCGAGCCGGGACGCTCGCCGGGCGGGGCCGATCGCTGCCACCACACCCGCCAGGGCCGCGAGCACCAGTAGGAGCAGGAGCGTGCCGACCGGATACGAGAGCTTGAAGCCCTCGTCGGCCAGCGGCCTCGACACCAGCACGGCGAAGATCACGCCCAGCACCGTGCCGAGGATCGCGCCGATCAGCGCGGTGATGACGGCCTCGTAGCGGACCATCCTGCGCACCTGCCGTCGTGACATGCCCACCGCGCGCAGCATCCCGAGCTCGCGCGTGCGCTCGTGGATCGACAGGGCCAGCGTGTTTACGATGCCGAACAGCGACACGATCACCGCCAGCGACAGCAGCGCGTACACGAGCCCGAGCAGCGAGTTCACCTGCTCCTCCTGCTGGTCCTTCAGCTGGCTCTGGTTCTGGACCTCCACCGTCGGGAAGGCGTCCTTCAGCTCGGCGTCCATCTCGTCCTGCACCTGCTTCGGCGAGGCGTCCGGCGCGAGTCGCGCCAGCGCGAAGCTCGGCTGCAGCCGGCCGAACTGGCGCGTGGCGCTCTCGTCCACGATCGCCTTCCCGAGCAGGTCAAGCTCGCCCTCGACGGTGCCGCGCACCCTGAACGTGGCGGTTTGCTCGAGCGGGGTGCGCAGGCGCAGCGTGTCGCCCACCTTCAGCCCCTTGTCGCGCGCGAAGTTGTCGTCCACGATCGCGTCGTGCGGCCCGAGCCCGGCGAGCACGGACGGGTCACCGCTCTCGAAGGTGAGCGCCAGCACCGTGCCGAGGGTGGCCGGATCGACCGCCGCCACGCGCACGTTCTCGCCCCCGTTCGCCAACGCGCCGGTGGCGTAGGTGATCGACGACACCGTCTCCACGCCGTCGACCTCCCCGGCCCGCCTGACCGCCTCGCGCGGGATCGGTGAGAAGCCGTCGCTGTTCTGGAGCACGATCTCACCGCGGAAGCTCTCGTCGATCGTCTTCGCCACCGAGGTCTTCAGGCCCGAGGCGAAGATGGTCACGAACACCACGAGCGCCAGCCCGATCATCAGCGCGGCGGCGGTCGTGGCCGTCCGTCCAGGCTTGCGCATCGCGTTCTCGCGGGCGAGCCGGCCGGTGAGGCCGCGCAGACGCTCGAGGGGGCGACCGGTGAGCGACGCCAGCGGCCGCACCAGGCGCGGCGAGAACAGCGAGACGCCGAACAGCATCAGCGCGGCCCCGCCACCGAGCAGCGCGGCGGCGTTGCCGGAGTCCTCGATGCCGCCGAACAGGCCGATGAGCATCATCGCCAGCCCGGCGAAGCCCACCACCAGCGCCACCACCGTGACCGCGCGGCCGCGCGGCTTGGTGTCCTGGAGCTCCGACTCCCGCAGCGCCGCCATCGGGGTCACGCGCGTGGCCCTCAGGGCTGGAACGAGCGCCGCGACGAGCGTGACCCCCACTCCCACGATCAGAGAGACGATTACCGTCCGCGGCGTCACGACCGTGCCCGTGTTCGGCAGGTCGATCCCCACGGCTTTGAAGAGCTCGTTGATCCCGAACGCGAAGCCCACGCCGCCGGCGAGCCCGAGCGCCGCGCCCAGCAGGCCGAGCACCAGCGCCTCCAACCCCACGGTCGCGAGCAGCTGCGGGCGCGAGGCGCCGAGCGTGCGCAGCATGCCGAACTCGCGCGTGCGCTGGGCGACGGTGATCGAGAACGTGTTGAAGATCTGGAACGCGCCCACGAACAGCGACACGCCGGCGAACACGAGCAGCGCGATCCGCAGGAAGCTGAGGCTGTCCGAGATGTCGTCGGTCTGGCGCTGCGCCGCCTCCTCCCCAGTCTCCACCTGCACCTGCTGCGGCATCACACGGGCGATCCGGTCGCGCAGCTCCTCCGCGCTCACGCCGTCCTCCGCCGCCACCGAGATCTGGTCGAACTGGCCCTCGCGGTCGGTGATGCGCTGGGCCTCGGGCAGGGTCAGCTCGGCGATGCCGGCGCCGCCGAAGCTCGTGTCGCCGAGCTTCGTGAGCCCCACGATCTTGTAGGTCTCCGCCTCGCGAGCGCCCGCGAGGCGCATGGTCCCACCCACCTTGAGGTCACCGGTGTCAGCGGTCTGCGTGTCGATCGTGACCTCGCCGTTCGTGCGCGGCACGCGCCCCTCCACCACCTCGAGCGTCTCGAAGCGGTCGGGCAGCAGCGAGGCGATGAAGTTCGGGGCGAAGCTGTTGCCGATCGGGTCGCCCTTGCTGTCCACGAAGCGGCCGACGGCGAACACGGACCCGGCCGCGTCCTCCACCCCGTCCACCTGGCGCACGCGGTCGATCAGGCGAGCCGGAAAGCCCGGCGGCGTGGCGTCGTCGGTCTGGATGTCCTGGCGCGCCGTGATCGCGACGTCCGTGCCCTTGAGCGACTCGCTGAAGATGTCGCTGAACGACTCGTTGATCGTGTCGGTGAGGACGTACGTCCCCGCCACGAGCGCGACCCCGAGGAAGATCGCGAGCCAGGTCGTGAACGCCCGCAGCTTGCGGGCGGCGAGCCCCCGTAGCGCGACCTTCGTCACGCCACGGCCTTCATCAGCTCGATTACCTCCTCGGCGGTGCCGGCCTCACCGTCGTGCACCACGAGGCCGTCGCGCAGCACCACGAGCCGGTCGGCGTACGACGCCGCCTCCGGGTCGTGGGTCACCATCACGACGCTCTGGCCGAACTCGTCCACGGCCGTGCGCAGCAGCCGCAGCACCTCCTCGCTCGACTTGGAATCGAGGTTGCCGGTCGGTTCGTCCGCGAACACCACGGCCGGGCGTGATGCCAGCGCGCGGGCCACCGCCACGCGCTGCTGCTGGCCACCTGACAGCTCGGCCGGCCGGTGCGTGAGCCGGTCGCGCAGGCCCACGGTGTCGATCAGGCGGTCGAACCACTCTGCGTCCGGCTTGCGGCCGGCGATCGACAGCGGCAGCATCACGTTCTCCTCGGCCGTCAGGACCGGGATCAGGTTGAAGAACTGGAAGACGAAGCCGAGCTTGTCGCGACGGAGCCGCGTGAGGTCCGCGTCGTCGAGGCCGCTGATCTCGTCGCCGTCGAGCGTGACGCTCCCCGACGTCGGCCGGTCGAGCCCCGCGAGGATGTGCATGAGCGTCGACTTCCCTGAGCCAGACGGGCCCATGATTGCGCTGAAGCGCCCGCGCTCGAAACCCACGGTCACGCCGGCCAGTGCGTTCACGGCGGCGTCTCCCTCTCCGTAGCGGCGCCGGACATCCAGCGCGGTGACGATCGAATCCATGCCGTCAGGTTGGCATAGTGCTCCGCATGGATCCGAAGACGATGTGGGGCGCCGGCAACTACGCCGCCGTGGCCGAGCGAATCTCCCAGGCGGGCGAGCTCGTGATCGAGCGCTCTGGCCTTGAGCCGGGCATGGATCTGCTCGACGTGGGGTGCGGAACGGGCAACGCCACGATCCCCGCGGCGCGGGACGGCGCCCGCGTGACCGGCCTCGACTTCTCGCCCGCGCTCCTGGAGATCGCACGCGAGCGCGCAAGCGACGCCATGGTCGAGGTCCAGTGGATCGAGGGCGACGCGCAGGAGCTGCCGTTCGAGGACGCCAGCTTCGACCGGGTGATCTCGACCTTCGGGCACATGTTCGCGCCGGACCACGAGCGCACGGCCGCCGAGATGCTGCGGGTCTGCCGCCCGGGAGGCACGATCGCGGTCGCGTGCTGGACGCCGGAGGGCTCGATCGGACGGATGTTCCGCACCATCGCCGAGCTCGTCCCCCCGCCGCCCGGCGGCACGCCCCCGATCCTCTGGGGCACCGAGGAGCACACGCGCGGGCTGCTGGGTGACGGTGAGTTCGAGCGGCACGAGATCGAGTGGCAGGACGAGTCCGTCGAGTCGTATGCGGCCTTCATGCTCGAGAGCTTCGGCCCGCTGCTGAACGCACGCGAGGTGCTGGCCGAGCGGGAGGGCGAGCTGGACGAGGCCTTCAGGGCGTTCCTCGCCCGCGAGAACCTGAACGACGACGGCACGCTGCGGTTCAGCGGCGAGTACCTCCTGAGCGTCGTTCCGAGGCGCGGCTAGATAGCGGCGCGCTCGAGTACCTCGATCTCCTCGATCGCCCGGCCCGCGCCGAGCGCCACGCAGGTGAGCGGATTGTCCGCCAGCCGCACGGGCACGCCGGTCTCCAGCTCGAGCCGCTCGCGAAATCCGCGCAGCATCGCCCCGCCTCCGGCCATCAGGATTCCGTGGCGGGTGAGGTCCGCCGCAAGCTCGGGCGGCGTGTTCTCCAGGGCGTCCTTCACCGAGTCGAGGACCTCCACGGCGAGCGGCTCCAGCGCGTCGCGCATCTCGGCGCTGTTGATGGCCGCCTCGCGCGGCAGCCCGCTCACCGGATCGCGGCCGCGCACCTCGGTGCGGGCCTCGGTCTGATCCGGCGCCACGCCGCCAACTTCGAGCTTCACGGCCTCTGAGGTGGTCTCGCCGATCGCGAGGCGGTGGTGGCGGCGAATCCAGCCGGCTACCGCGTCGTCGAAGTCGTAGCCGCCCACGCGCAGGGAGCGCGAGACGACGATGCCGCCGAGCGAGATCACCGCCACCTCGCTCGTGCCACCGCCGATGTCCACGACCACGTTCGCCATCGGCTCCTCGATCGGCAGCTCGGCACCGATCGCGGCGGCCATCGGCTCCTCGATCAGCTGCACGGAGCGGGCTCCGGCGCCGAGGCAGGCCTCCACCAGCGCCCGCCGCTCCACGTCGGTGATGCCCGACGGCGCGCACATCACGAG
>Ga0190265_10002995_pt1 | contig 11473 bp, 14 predicted proteins | sample Popmic124T_FD_133135 | JGI IMG/M metagenome (GOLD analysis project Ga0190265, IMG submission 133135) | Populus adjacent soil microbial communities from riparian zone of Indian Creek, Utah, USA - 124 T | ecosystem: Environmental > Terrestrial > Soil > Riparian zone | place: USA: Utah | collected...
CGACCTCGAGGATCCGGCGCAACTCGCCCGGCTCATAGAGAATCTGCCGATGGCCGCGTTCGCCTTTGTCGCCGTTGCCTGGTTCATCGGCGCGCTCGCCGGAGCATGGGTCGCGAATTTGGTGGCCAAGCGCGCTTTGGCGGGCTGGATCGTGGCGCTGCTGGTGCTCGCCGGCGGTGTCTACACGATGATGATGATTCCGCATCCGGCCTGGATGTGGGCGATGGGCATCGCGCTCCCGCTGATCGCGGGGTGGCTGGCGCAGCGCCTTGCAAAGGTTGCGATCTAGCGCCTTGATACGCGTCAGGGGCTGACGTCCTCGCCGCATCCTTCGCGTTCGGGGTCGCGCCAGCAGCGGATCGCGGCCTCGATCGCTCCTTGCGCCGGCGCGCCGCCATCGGCGAACGCATATTCGATGATGAGCGCGCCGGGCTGCTGCTCGGCATCGTCATAGACGGCCGGATCGGCGGCGCCCTCGGCGTTGCGGACGAGCAGGCGGGAGAAAGGCGCGACATGAGCGGGCCGGATCACGCCCGAGGCGCACAGGCGCGAGGCCGCAACCGAGAAAGCGGCGCCGGTTGCCCGGGCAAGCTGGGCGGTCCGCGCCGGGGCAGCGCTGCGGGCGGCGTCGGCGAAGCTCGCTGCCTCCGCCTCGGCGCGCAGCGCGATGTGACAGGCGCCATGCGCGGGCTGAGCGGCAACGGGGCCGGCCGCGGCGCCAAGCGCGCCCGCCGCCAGCAGGGTAAGAAGCGCGATCCGCATGGCTTTGTCTCCTCGCTGCGAGCCCCGGCGCCAAGCTAGCAGCGCGGGAGCGCGCGGCCAATGCCGCTTTGCCGCAGCGCCGCTTCCGTCTATCGTGGCGGCCGACAATCGAGGGAGTCTTTCGATGCGCCTCTTCGCCGCCACGCTCGCTTTCGGCCTCGTCATGTTGCCCGCCGCCGCCGGCGCGGCCCTGCCCACCGGCCGCGAGGCGCCCGATTTCCGCACCACCGGCGCGCTCGCCGGCCGGCCGTTTCGGCTGCACCTTCGCGAGCAGCTGCGGCACGGCCCGGTCGTCCTCTATTTCTATCCCAGGTCGTTCACCCAGGGCTGCACGCTCGAGGCCCATGCTTATTCCGAGGCGGCGCGCGACTTCCGGCGGGCCGGGGCGCGGGTGATCGGAATGGCGGCGGACGATTACGAGGTGCTGCGCCGCTTCTCGGTCGAGGCCTGCCGCAACGCCTTTCCGGTGGCGACCGCGAGCGCCGAGACGATCCGCGCCTATGACGTCGCCTTCTCGTCCGAGCGCGCGAACATCACCAACCGCACCTCCTATGTGATCGCGCCCAATGGACGGATCATCTACGCTTATTCCGACCTCGACTGGCGCAACCACGTGACCAACACGCTCGCGGCGGTCCGCGAGTGGCGGGCGCGCCAGCGCCGGCGCTGACCGCGATGCGGTTCGCGGGCCGCACGGCCTGGATCACGGGCGCATCGTCGGGCATCGGCGCGGCGCTGGCCGAGGCCTTCGCGAATGAGGGCGCGACGCTCATCCTGTCCGGTCGGAGGCGGGACGCGCTCGCGCAGGTCGCATCGCGACTGGGGGGCGAATCGCTGGTCCTCCCATTCGAGGCGACGGACTCGCCCGCTTTGCCGGCGGCGGTCGAGGCGGCCTGGGATTGGCGCGGCGGCGTCGACATCCTCGTCAACAATGCCGGCGTGAGCCAGCGCAGCCTCGCCATCGACACCGCGCCCGAGGTCTACGAGACGATCATCGAGGTCGACCTGATCGCGCCGATCCGGCTGACCCAGCTCGTTCTGCCGCTTATGGCCGGGCGCGGCGCCGGGCATATCGTCGCGATCAGCTCGGTGGCCGGGCGGCTCGGGCCGGTGCTGAGAACGGCCTATGCCGCCGCCAAGCACGGCCTGATCGGCTATTGCGACGCGCTCAGGGCCGAGGTCGAGGCGGCCTACGGGATCAAGGTCACGACGGTGCTGCCGGGATCGGTGCGCACGCGGGTCGCGGCGAACGCGCTCCAGGGCGACGGCACCGCGCGCGGCACCTCCGACGCCAATATCGAAGCCGGCATGGACCCGGCCGAGTGCGCGCGCCGGATCCTCGACGCCGTGGCGGCCGGCACCCGCGAGCTGATCGTCGCCGAGGGCGCGGAAGCCTTCGCCGCCGCCCTGCGCTGGCAGGATCCGGAGCGGTTGTTCGACATGCTCGCGGCCGAGGGCAAGCGGCTCGCCGAGGCGCGGGCGCAAGGCCGGCGCCCCGATCCGGCGCTGGTAAACCGGACGCTGAAGGAATGAGCGACGGCGTCAGGCTGCACGAAAGCTGGCTGGAGCCGCTCGGCGGCGAGTTCCACCAGCCCTATATGCGCGCGCTGAAGGATTTCCTGGTCGCTGAAAAGGCGGCGGGCAGGCGCATCTTTCCCAAAGGCGGCGAGTGGTTCCGCGCGCTCGATCTGACGCCGCTCGGCAAGGTCCGCGTCGTGATCCTGGGCCAGGATCCCTATCACGGGGCCGGCCAGGCGCACGGCCTGTGCTTCAGCGTCAGGCCGGGCACGCAGATCCCGCCGTCGCTGGTCAACATCTACAAGGAACTCCGCGACGACCTCGGCATCGCGCCGGCGCGGCACGGCTTTCTGGAGCATTGGGCGAAGCAGGGCGTCCTGCTCCTCAACAGCGTCCTCACCGTGCGGATGGGCGAGGCCGCCTCGCACCGCGAGCGCGGCTGGGAGCGCTTCACCGACGCCGCGATCGGCGCGGTCGGCCGGCAGGCCGATCCGGTCGTGTTCCTGCTCTGGGGCAGCTACGCGCAGAAGAAGGCGGCTTTGGTCGACAGCATCGACCAGGGCGGCCGCCATCTGGTGCTCAAGGCGGCGCATCCGAGCCCGCTTTCGGCGCACAACGGCTTCTTCGGCTGCCGTCATTTCTCGAAAGCCAACGCATTCCTGGTCGAGCAGGGAAGGCCGCCGATCGATTGGGCGCTGCCGCCAGCCTAGCGGCTGCTCTCTTCCGCCACGAAGGCGAGCAGCGCCTCCTCATAGGGATCGCGGGCGCCGTCGGCGTCGATGTGGCCCTGAAGCCAGCTCTCCTCGCTTGGCGTGATCGCGTTGGCGGCGGCGACGGCCGCGTCGTGATCGGGCGCGGATTGTGCGCCGCGAAGCAGCTTGCGGACCTCGCCGGCCGGGCTGGCGTCGCGCATCCGGGCGAAGAAGCCGAGTACGCTGCCCGTGTGATCGCCGACGAACGCCTCGAGCCGGGCCGCCTCGCCGCGCTCGAGCGGCGAATAGGAGGAATAGGCCATCAGATGGTTGCCGACGGCCTGGACGAACAGCCTTTGCCAGCCCTCGCCATTGTCGGCGTGGAGGCAGGCGTCCTTGAGCCGCCAGAGCAGCTCCGCCTCGTCGCGGGCGACGACGAGCGCGCCCTCGCCGCCGGCGGCGAACAGGAGGCGCCGCAGCAGCTGCACCTCATCCTCGCCGATTCGGCCGTCGGCGAGCACGCCGGCCTCGATCTGGCGCAGCGCCCAGGCCTTCAATGAGGCGGGCGCGTTGAGCGCGCTTTCGAGCAGCTTGACGACCAGCGCCAATTCGGTGGCGGTGACGGGCGCGCCGTCGCGGTCGACCTGGGAAATCAGCCAGCCGGCATTGGCCTCGTCGACATAGCCGCGCGGCTCGCGCGCGTTGACGACATGTTCGGTCATCGCCTCGATGAAGAAATCGGCCCATTCGGGGTCCGATTCGGGGGCGAGCCGGTTCAGCTCGAACAGAGCGTCGGCCTCGTCGGCCGAGATGGCGCCGTCGGGCCAGACCTGGCGCCGCAGCGCCAGCACGTCCTCGGCGCCGATGCGCGCGCCCGCCTTCAGCGCGGCCGCGAAATCGGAATAGGAAAAGCTCATGTGCGTTTCATCCTGTCGTTCGGGCGCGCAGGGTAAAGGCGAAGAGTTAAAGGGCGGCTAAACCGGCCTATCGCGACGCACCTTCCCTCGGCGCGGCCGTTTCGGGCGCCGGGTCGGGCGGCGCGCTGCCAGGATCGGGGATTCCCGCGGGCGCCGCGGCCCTCCCCGCGGCGCCCGGCGCCGGCGGCGGCAGGAAGGGCGCGCCCGGCACGGCATAAGCGAGCATCGCCTGGGCAACGCAGCCATAAGTGGCGCCGTTGCTGATCTCTGCCGGCCGGAAGGCGGCAGCCAGTTCGGGGTGGGCGGCCAGAGCCTGCCGCGCCTCGTCCGGATGCGAGGAATAGGCCATGGCGTTGGCGCGGCGGCCGTCTTCCATCTCGACCAGCATATAGGGCGTGATGTCGCCGAAATAGACGACTTCGCCGGCATTGACGCGGAAGGTCGCGGTGCCGAGGCAGAAGGTGTTGTCCACCTGCCTGGCCGGTCCCGGCGTGGCGCCGTAGAGCACATAATCGCCGGACGAGACGATCATGACCGCATGGTCGAGCGGCAGGTTCCTGTCGCCGCTCTTCGCCAGCACGTTGTAGGTGGTGGTGTCGCCGTCGCGGCGGGCGCGGCGCGGCTGCAGGATGAGATCGCGTGCCTCGAGATTGTAGCGGGTGAAGGCGATTGCGGCCGATTTGCCCGCGCTCAGCCGGTCGGGCCGGCGAAAGCCCACCACGATCGCGCCCTGGCCGGGGCCGAGCACGACCGGCTGAGCCAGATCGGCGCGCCGGTTGACGTTGAGCTGGGCCGACGCGGCCCCGGCGAGGCCGGCGAACGTCAGCGCGGCAAGGAGAGAAGCGCCCCTCACCGGCCCGACTCCGGGGCCAGCCGTGGCGCGGCATAATCGTTGTTCCAGGTCGAAATCCTCGCGCCCTGCACGTCGGCGGCTCCCACGATCGAGTTGAAATAGGCGTTGCGCTCGGCCTCGGGCAGGGCGGCGATCCGCGCCTGCTCGGCGTCGCTGACCTCGACGAGACGCCAGCCGCGGATGAGGAGGCACTGGCGGCGGTTGGCCCGACGCAATATTCCTTCGGCGATCGCCTGGCCGATGGCGCTGCCGATGCCGGCCCCGATGCCGGCGGCGAGCGGCGAGATCACCGCCGGATTGTAGGTATAGGTGGTGACTCCGCCCGGCGTCACCGAGCCGCGGGCGATCAGCCGGCAGGTCTGCCATTCCGAATCATAATCGGCGCGGGTGGCGCCGGGCCGGTTGTAGAAGCGATTGTCCCTGAGATCGCGCTGGGCGTCCTGGGCGATCTCTTCGGGCGTGTCCTCGTTCACCACCGGCGGGGTGGTCGCCGGCTGCGGCGGCGGCGGATTGTAGATGGTCCCGGTCGCGACCTGATCGGCGGCCGCAAGGTTCGCGGCAAGCGCGAGCGTCAACAGCATAGGATGGGCCCCCCAAGCAAATACCCCCGCGGCGAATTATCGGCTTTTGTCCCGAACCACAAGCACTTGCGGAGCAGCGGGCGGGGACGCGAATGTGCGGGCGTTCGCGGGCGAAATCGCCTAGGATGACCGCCGGCATCAATCTGCGAAGGACGAGGACCATGGCGAAGGGTCAGAAGAAATCGAACAAGGAAGCCCGCAAGCCGAAAGCGGACAAGCCCAAGAAGAACGCCTCCAACCCCTCGACCAAGGGCATGGTCAGCGACATCAAGCGCTGAGATCGGGCGCCCGGATTCCTGCGGGACGAATGCGACGGCCGGCAAGGCTATGCCGGACGCGCCGCTTCGTTCTAGACCGGGGGGCATGATTCGCCGGACCGCTTTCCTCGCTCTCGTCCTGCTGACCGTCGCCGGGTGCGGCGAGCGCGCGCCCGCCGACGCGCCCGCCGCCGCGAACCGGTCCGCGGCGCCCGAAAAGGCGCCGCCGCCGCCACCGCGGACCGATACGCCCAGGGTGCGCCTCGAGACCGGCGCGGGCGCGATCGTCGTCGAGCTCGATGCGCGGCGCGCGCCGGTCACGACCGCGAACTTCCTTAGCTATGTCGACCAGCGCCGGTTCGACGGCACCAGCTTCTACCGCGCCGCGCGCACAAGGGGGGCGCCAAGGGGAGAAGGCGCGCGCGGCTTCATCCAGGGCGGGATCCGCCGCACCGCCCGGCGCGCGCTGCCCCGGATCGCGCACGAGCCGACCAGCGAAACCGGGCTCCGCCACCGCGACGGCACCATCTCGATGACGCGAATGGAGCCGGGGACGGCGATGGGCGATTTCTTCATCACGCTGGGCGCGATGCCCTCGATGGACGCGGATGGCGAGGATCCGGGCTTCGCCGCCTTCGGCCGGGTGGTGGAGGGCATGGACGTCGTCCGGCGCATCCTCGCCGCGGAGACCGTGGCCAATGCCGGGCGGGGCGCGATGCGGGGGCAGATGATCGCGGCGCCGGTGCGGATCGTGAGCGCGCGGCGGGCGCCTTAGCGCGGGGTCAAAAGTCAGGGTAAAGTCAGGCCAAGAACGGGTCATCGCCCTCTTCCGCATTGTCCTCGTCCGGCTCGGGCGGGGTGAGAGGGTCGCCGCCAGCCTCCCGCGAAAGGTCCGAATGTTCGCACTGGCCATGAGGGGCGCTTGTTCTCCGGCGGAGGCCGGAGTCCAGCCTCGCGGCTGGCCTGGGCCCCGGCCTGCGCCGGGGAACGGTGGAAGGCCGCATTCGCGGCGCTGCGCGAAAGGTCCGAATGTTCGCACTGGCCATGAGGGTACGCTTGCGATGGGCCGTCACGCGAGTGAATCGCGTGACGTCGGTCCTATCGTCCCGAAGGCGGGCCGCAGGCCGTCCGGCATTCGTCGGCTCTGCGCGCTGCCTCGCGATCGCTGCGCGATCGTTCACCTGCGCTCGGCGGCTCATGCTTCCGATACAGTGTCCGAGAGCGCGTCGAGCAGGGCCGGGAAGCTCTCCCGCGCTTCGGCCTGGGGATCGGCGGCGCCGTCCTTGCGCAGCTCCCACGGCGCGGCGAAGCGGCGGGGATCGAGCCGGGCCAGCAGCCACATTAAAAGCCGGTCGCTCGGCACGCGCTTCTCCGCGACCAGCGCGCCCTCATGCCAGACCTGCTCGGTGCGGCCGTTTATGGCGCGATCGAAGGCCAGAGCGGAGAGCCGCCCCACCGCGAGCTGGTCCGCCGTGTCCCAGGCCGCGGCGAAAGCCGGCGAGCGGGCGCGCAGCCGGTAGGCCGAGCGCGCGGTGAGGCGCGCGGCGGCGCAGGCGAGATGGACCGAGCCGGTCTCGGCCAGATTGGAGAGGAACAGCCGCTGCCGCTCGGCGCTCCAGCCGGCAAGGCGTTTGCGGCTGTCCTCCAGCGGGATGCCGTCGAAGGGGGTGGCCGTGATCGCCGTTGTGTCGGGCGGTTCGGGGGGAAGAAGTTCCGTCACGGGACCATTGTCCCGTGACGTCGATCGGGTTCGCTTCGCGACCCGTCGGCCGGCCGTTCGCGTCGCTTCGCGACCGGCGCGCTGCTCCGCTACGCGCCTCGCTCCAGCTGGCGGCAACAGATCAGTCGGCCAGACCTCGCCCCGCTCGGTTGCCGGCACCAGCGAGAGGCTCGGCCCGCCCTCCTCGTCCGCCGCTTGCCCGACCGCATCGAACCGGTCGCCCGCCGCCGCCCAGTCGTCAAACTCCTCGACCGTGCATTCTCTTGCCGTGTGACGCTTCATGACCCTTGCTCCTTCGAGTCGCGAAAAGGAGCGAAGCATTTAGTGCATTTCGGGGGGTGTAGGAAAATCCCCCTCTGTGGTGCGACGGACGGAATGGGCGAATCGGGGAAGGCGCGGGGGCAAGTTAGGTATTGTGTCCCCGGAATGTCTAAGATCCAAATGACGGCAAATCTACTCCGGCACCGAGATTTTTTCGAGGGTGATGTCTCGCTTAGGCGTTGGGAGTGTGGGCTTCCGGTAACCTTCCATGGAGCCGAGCTCTTGGCGCTTGGTTTCAGACACTGCGTGAAAAAAGACTTGGCAAATTTTCATTCCTGGCAGAATTTCGATTGGGACCTCGCCGACGTTCGCAAGTTCGAGCGTTAGGCAGCCCGCAAATCTAGGATGAATACCTGATGCAGTTTCAATCACCAGGCCATGTCGCCCCAGGGTGGATTTGCCAGTCACATAGCCGGCTAGCGTAGCAGGTAGACGCAACCACTCGAGCGTCGCGCCAAGTACAAAGCTACCAGGATGTAATACAAACTTGTCGCCGAACGGTATGAAGTGCTGCTTCGTTCTGGATGCCTCAACATCCGCGAGAGTTCGTCGCGCGCCACGCATGATTGCGAGAGGGACGGAGCTATTCTGCGATTGCTTGAAGGAGAGAAACCAGCGGCCGAGACGCAAGTCTATCGAAGTAGCAGCGTGTCGCCGAACATCCTCTAGTTCCGGCATGGGTGTGATCGATAGCCTTCTGGGGTCATCACCTGCGAACCCTAAAGCGTCAGTGATTTCGTCGGAGCTAAGCACGGGCAATCCGTAACTCAAACTCGGCCACCTCTACTGACTTCAACATGAGGTCACCCAAGTCCCGATATTTCCTACGCTTGCTCGCCTCTGCCAATCCCCCTTCTCTGCGAACTATTTCCCAGCCGGCAGTCGCGATTTCCCCAAGCGTGATGTCACCTGCGATAGGCTCGCCGCCGTCGAACGACCTAACGGCTGCATCTATCTTAGTCTGATCGGGAACGCGTGCCCCGCGACTGCGTAGTAGAGAAGTTGCATGGTTGATCACGTCGCTAGCCAAGTGCGCCACGGCCGCATCAAGAATTGTAATAAAGTCCATTTGAGATGACTGAGCGACAGAATCCGCCCAGCGCTCAAAAAGGGGACTACTGTTTGAAATGCCAAGAGCCGCGGCCCCATCGGTAAGCAGTTTCAATCGCTCGACATCGCTCGGATATGTCAGGCTCCTAGGCCCACCTCCAGGGGCCAGGAAATATTCTAGAGCATACAAGAAGGAGGCGCCAAAGTAGTAGAGGCCGACCGCATCGCAGAATATCTCCTCGAGTTGCTTTTTCGCGTTGGAGAACACCAGATGGCGGATCTGTGGAACTGCAAGTGGTCCGGTCCCGAGTTGAATAACCAGAGCTGCAGTTTGCGAGGCGTTAGCTGAGATAGCAGCGTCGACGGCTCCGATGAGCTTATTGTCTAATGCGAACGAGGGAGAGTGAACGCGCCATGCGGAATGGCCGATTTCATGCGCAGCGACTGGTGTCGCCAAGACATTGCCTGATTCTGACGCTGGACCTCCAACTAAGGCAAACTGTGGCAGTCGAGGCAAAGTCATTGGGTACGTGAAAGGAACGAAGTTCCATTCAGACGAAATTATCAGCTTCGCGTTGGCTCCAATTACCTGCTTGGCAAGGCGTTTGAGCGGGAAATGTACTTCAAAGGCGTTTCGGATATTCGTTGATCTAAGGATGAATCCAAGGATAGGTGTATACTCAATCACAGTATTCCGTGCTTGAGCATAAAGTCTATCAATTAGGGCTTCATCTGATACGTCGGATCTTGAAAGTCGCCGAATCTGACCCTTGATATCATCTTTGAGCTTCCCGAGGGCCTCGCGAGCGTCTGGATGCGGGAAATTGGAGCTTTCGAGAATCTCAATCTGCTTGAGAAACGCGTTTAGGCGATGGCTAGCCGAGGCCTTGCGAAGCCTGGATGTCGGATGTGCGCCAGTCTTCGATGACAAACCTACTCTCCGCCTCGATTTCTCGTGTAAGCTCCTGATGCAGCCCAATGCAGAAATCTACCACCTTTTTGGCTGCATCCGAGCTTACGTCGCCATCTTCAGCCGAGCGGAGTTCGTTGACCACCTCTCCGACGAACGCCTGTAGTTGATCGATTGATTCCAGCGTGTCAGTTTTCTGTACGCGGAAAAGACGCTCGAAGGAATCGTAAAAGGTCGGATCAATCAGCCCGACCTGAGGCGCAGCGTCGAATGGCCTTGACGCATACGAAAGGGCTGATGCCAGCCGCTCAACGGGCTTGCGGCTGAATTTTCGGTTAGACCTCGATCTCTCGAGCTCTACTGCTGCATCCAGCAAAAGGTCGCATAACTCCAGCTTCGATAGGGCAGGCCCAACGACAGCCAGATTCGCCATGCCACACTCCTTCATAGCTACCCTAATATCTGACTCAATCTGAGTCAATACCAACACAGCGCTCAAGCCATTTTTGCTGCAGCTCATCGATCACCAGAAGGGCACCGGCTTCGGACACGCTGTAGCCTAGATCATCTACGTGGCGGACAAACCTCTGACGCCGTTCCGGTGCCAAATGCACGACGATTTTCTCGGTACGTGCCGATGGCTCTAGAGTTGCCTTGCTGAGGCGCGGGAGACGCCCGACTCTCTCCTCCCTCGCTATCAATAAATTCGCAAGGGCCGTTTCGTCGAGGCCATATTGGACTGCGTAGGCTGTGAAGTCGGATTTCGCCTCCGTTGAGACATATATGTAGATGGGTTCCTTGCCTGCGGATATCCGACGTTTCTTACCCATCAGCGTGCGGCCGGCAGATAGATCTCGCCGCCCTTATCCCGGAATTTCTCGCTCATCTCGGCCATACCCGCCTCCGCCAAGGCTTCGGCGGACAAGCCCGCCTCGGAAGACAAGGGCAGCCCTTCGACAGGCTCAGGGCGAACGGTGGGGGTGGCGGCGAGGAACGAGTCCGCGCCCTGATTCTGTTTGGCCGCGAAGTCTCTGACCTCTTGGGTGATCTTCATCGAGCAGAATTTGGGGCCGCACATACTACAGAAATGCGCGGTCTTGGCGCCTTCGGCCGGGAGGGTCTGGTCGTGATAGTGTTCGGCGGTGTCGGGATCGAGGCTGAGGTTGAACTGGTCGCGCCAGCGGAATTCGAAGCGGGCGCGGCTGAGGGCGTCGTCGCGCATCCTGGCCGCCGGGTGGCCTTTGGCGAGGTCGGCGGCGTGGGCGGCGAGCTTGTAGGTGACGACGCCCACTTTCACGTCGTCGCGGTCGGGGAGGCCGAGATGCTCCTTGGGCGTCACGTAGCAGAGCATCGCGGTGCCGAACCAGCCGATCATCGCGGCGCCGATCGCGCTGGTGATATGGTCGTAGCCCGGCGCGATGTCGGTGGCGAGCGGCCCGAGCGTGTAGAAGGGCGCCTCGCCGCAGGTCTCGAGCTGCTTTTCCATATTCTCCTTGATCTTGTGCATCGGCACGTGGCCGGGGCCCTCGATCATCACCTGGACGTCGTGGCGCCAGGCGATTTGCGTGAGCTCGCCCAATGTCGCGAGCTCGGCGAACTGGGCCTCGTCATTGGCGTCGGCGATCGAGCCGGGGCGCAGGCCGTCGCCCAATGAAAAAGCGATGTCATAGGCCTTCATGATCTCGCAGATTTCCTCGAAGCGGGTGTAGAGGAAGCTCTCCTTGTGGTGGCTGAGGCACCATTTGGCCATGATCGAGCCGCCTCTGGAGACGATGCCGGTGACGCGGTTCGCGGTCATCGGGACATAGGGCAGGCGGACGCCGGCGTGGATGGTGAAATAGTCGACGCCCTGCTCGGCCTGCTCGATCAGGGTGTCGCGGTAGATCTCCCAG
>Ga0190265_10002996_pt1 | contig 11473 bp, 9 predicted proteins | sample Popmic124T_FD_133135 | JGI IMG/M metagenome (GOLD analysis project Ga0190265, IMG submission 133135) | Populus adjacent soil microbial communities from riparian zone of Indian Creek, Utah, USA - 124 T | ecosystem: Environmental > Terrestrial > Soil > Riparian zone | place: USA: Utah | collected...
CGCCTTTCAGCACGACCTCTACCGCGTATCCAGCCATGACCGCCTCCAATCGTCGCTTGCGCTGGCGACGACTTCGACGGCGGCGGGGATAGGCCTGCGAACTATTGACTCAGGTCACTAGGCGGGCTCGGGCTCGACGGGCTTGTTCAGCCGGACGTGCCACTGGACCGTCGCCGTGGCGACGCGCTGGCTGTCGGCGTCGGTCATCTCGATCTCGCAGGGGAAGACGACCTTGCCGTCGGCGTCGAGGGTCGCCAGCGCCTCGTCGGCGGGGACGCCGAGCCTAGCCTTGGCCTCGATCGGGCCCCTGGCGATTTTTTCGAAGGAGATCTCGGCGTTGCGGGCGAGCGGCGTCACCTCGCCCATGCGCTCGGCGAAGGCGCCGACGAAGGCGGCGCCCGAAGCGGCCTCGGCGACGGTGAAGAGGGCGCCGGCGTGCTGGGAGCCGACGTGGTTGGTCAGCTCGGCCCGCTCGGGCAGCACCACCGTCGCCTCGCCCTCGGCGACGCTCGTTATCTCCAGGCCGAGGTAGCCGGCGAACGGCACCGCCTGGGTCATTCCCGCCGCGATCGCGTCGAAGTCGGTCATCGCCGGGGAACCCTATCCCGTTCCGGTGCGCCTTTTGCGTGGATAGGACGGATAAAGCGCACCGGAAGCGTCAGCGACCCTCGAACTCGGCGTGGCCGGGGCCCTGCCCGAGGAAGGTCTTGACGGCTCGCTGCAGGTCCTCGGTCGCGAAGAGCTCGCCGGCGTTGGTGCGCACCGCCTCGTCGGCGGCCGGAATGCCGCCCTCGCGGAAGCGGCGCAGGATGTGCTTGGTCATCGCGTGGGCGCGCGTCGGTCCGGCGGCGAGCTCGGCCGCGAAGGCCCGCGCCCGGTCGTCGAACCCCTCGTCGTCATAGAGCACGTTGACGACGCCCCAGCGCTCCATCTCCTCGGCGTCGAAGAGCTCGCCGCTCATCACGAAGTGGCGGGCGCGGCCGCTGCCGGCACGCTCGGCGAGGCGCTGGGTGCCGCCCATCGACGGCGTCAGGCCGACGACCTTCTCCACAAGCCCGAACTTGGCCGAGCGGGCGGCGACGATCAGGTCGCAGGCCAGAGACAACTCGAAAGCCGCGGTCAGGGTCAGGGCGTGCGCGGCGAAGACGACCGGCAGCGGCAGCGCTTCGACCCGTTCGACCGTCCCGATCAGCTCGTCCCAGAGCCTGCTCCCGTCCTCCGGGGTCAACCCCTCGAACTCGTGCACGTCGACACCGCCGGAGACGGCACGGCCCTCGGCGCGGAAAAGCAGCGCCCGCGGCGGATCGCCCTCGATCGCCTCGATCGTCTCCCGCAGGTCCTCGAACATGCGGCGGTCGAAGAGGTTGAGCGGCGGGCTGTCGAAGCTCGCCACCGCCAGTCCCCCCTCCTCGCGCTCGAGTCGGATCGCGCCGTGCACGGGCGGGACCCTATCCCCGTGCCTCAGGGCACGCGGTGGACCTCGAACAGGTTGGTGCCCAGGCCGTGGTCGGGGAGACCGGCGACGATTGCGATCAGATCGCCCGAGGCGGCGACGCCGTGGCGGACGGCGAGCGCCGCGCATTCGTCGAGCAGGCTGCGCACCTCGGTCTCGTGGTCGCTGTGGACAGCGGTGACTCCGAAGAGGAGGTTGAGGCGGCGCACCGTCTCGATCCGCGGCGAAATCGCCAGCACCGGCACCTTGGGCCGGTGGGCGGAGACGAGGCGGGCGCTGCGACCGCTGGTGGTCGGCACGACCAGCGCGGTCAGGTTGAGCCGGTAGACGGCGCCGACCGCGCTCTGGGCGACCGAGTCGGCGACGTCCTGGGTCGTCTGGTCGGTGCGGCCGAACAGCCACTCCCCGTAGGGCAGGTCGGGCTCGGTCGCGCGGGCGATCTGGTCCATGGTCCGCACCGCCTCGATCGGGTGGCGTCCGACCGCGGTCTCCTCGGAGAGCATCACCGCGTCGCTGCCGTCGTAGATCGCGTTGGCGACGTCGGTCACCTCGGCCCGGGTCGGGCGGCGCTCGGTGACCATCGAGGCGAGCATCTGGGTCGCCGTGATCGCCGGCTTGGAGCGCTGGCCGGCCGCACGGATCAGCCGCTTCTGGACCACCGGCACCTCGGCCAGCGGCAGCTCGATCCCGAGGTCGCCCCGCGCGACCATGATCCCGCTGCTGGCGGCGCGGATGATTTCCTCGGCGTTCGCGGCCGCCTGCGGCTTCTCGATCTTGGCGATCAGCGGCAGGTCGGCGTCGAGCGAGCGCAACCGCTCGGCGACCGGCTCGAGGTCGGCGGCGGTGGAGACGAAGGAGACCGCGAGCAGGTCGGCGCCGTGCTCGACCGCAAACTCGACCCAGCCGAGGTCGCCGTCGGTCGCGGCACGCGCAGTGGTACCGGGAATGTTCATCCCCTTGTGCGAGGAGAGGGTGCCCCCCACCTCGACTTCGCAGTCGACCCCACCGTCCTCGGGCTCGCCCACGCGGAGGCGGATCGCCCCGTCGGCGAGGTAGACCAGTTCGTCTTCCTGCAGGGAGGCGACCCCGGGCCAGTCGACCGGGATCGTCTCCTCGTCCCCCTCGACCTGGCGCGGCGTCAGTTGCACGTGCATCCCGGTCTGCAGCTCAGTGACGTCGTCGCGGAGCTCGCCGATCCGCAGCTTCGGCCCCGGCAGGTCGCCGAGGATCGCGACCTCGCGCCCGACCCGTTCGGCGGCGGCGCGGATCGACTCGATCGTCCGCGCGTGGCGGTCGCGGTCGGCGTGGGAGAAGTTGAGCCGCAGGACGTCCGCGCCGGCCCCGATCAGCCGGACCAGAACGTCCTCGTCCCAGCTCGCGGGGCCGACCGTCGCGATGATCTTGGTACGCCTGCCGTGCATACGTCACATGACTGTAGACGGCTGTTGATGTGACATTGATCTGTGTAAGATTGATTTAAATGGTCGAGCTCGCCGAAGCGGCTGTCGATGGCCTGGTCGGAGAGGCTCCCTCCTCACCGGCGGGACCGATCGAGCCGGATGAGGCGGCGGCCCTGCCGGCGCCTCCCGCGATCCAGCTGCCGCGGCTGTTGCAGACGCTGCGCTTCTACCAGCGGCAGATCGAGTTCGTCTTCCGCGCCAAGCGCGAGCTGGGCGAGACCTTCCAGATGAACGGCATGATCTCCGGCGACCCGACGATTACCAGCCATCCCGATCACGTCCGCTCGCTGTTCACGGCGAAGCCCGAGCAGGCGCCCTCGCTGACCGGCGAGTCGCCGCTTCGGCCGGTCGTCGGCCCCAACTCGGTGCTGACCGCGGTCGGTCCGCGCCATATGCGCCAACGCAAGCTCCTGCTGCCGCCCTTCCACGGCGAGGCGATCGAGCAGTACACGCGGATGATCGCCGAGGCCGCTGAGCGCGAGATCGACCGCTGGCCGGTCGGCACCCCCTTCGCGCTGGCGCCACGGATGCAGGCGATCACGCTCGACGTGATCATGGCCGGGATCTTCGGCATCGAGGGGCGGCCGGAGCAGGGCACGCCGGAGCACGGGCTGCGCACGATGACCAAGCGCATCGTCGCCGCCTCGACCTGGCCGACCGCGCAGATCGGCGAACTGATCAACCTCAACCGCGAGGAGCCCGTCGGCCCGATGCGCGTCGGCCTCGAAATGCTCGACCGCCCCACCTACGCCGTGATCGAGCAGCGGCGGCGGGCGGAGGACCTCGGCGAGCGCCGCGACATCCTTTCGCTCCTGCTGCAGGCGAAGACCGAGAGCGGCGAGGCACTGAGCGACAAAGAACTGCGCGACGAGCTGCTCACCCTCGTCCTCGCCGGCCACGAGACGACCGCCAACTCGCTGGCCTGGACCTGGGAGCGCCTGGTCCGCACCCCGGCCGCCCACGAGCGGCTCCTCGAAGCGGTGCGCTCGGGCGAGGACGCCGGCGAGGAGATCGAGGCGACGATCGTCGAGGGCATGCGCTCGCGGCCGGTGATCCCGATCATCGGCCGCCGGGTGATGCTGCCCTGGCGGCTGGGAGACCACGCGGTGGAGGCCGACAGCCCGGTGTTGATGAGCATCCTGCTCCTTCACCACCGCGAGGACCTCTACCCGGAGCCGTTCGAGTTTCGGCCCGAGCGCTGGATCGACAACAAGCCGGGAACCTACGAGTGGATCCCCTTCGGCGGCGGCATCCGCCGCTGCCTCGGCGCCGCCCTGGCGATGGCCGAGCAACGTGTCGTGCTGGAGGCGATGGCCCGCCGGCTCGACCTCGAAGCCGACGACCCCGAGCCCGAGCGCGCCGTCCACCGCAACGTGACGATGATCCCGTCGCGCGGCGCCCGCGTCGTGGTCCGCTCCCGCACCTGACTCGCCGGAAGCGGAGGGGGTGGGATTCGAACCCACGAGACGCACTTAGTACGTCCAACGGCTTTCAAGGCCGCCGCATTCAACCGCTCTGCCACCCCTCCGGGTGGGGACCGACCGTCGATGCTAGCTACCCGAGTATGGACATAAAGGCGCGGACCAATACACGAACTCATGATTGGATGAAGCCGTGCGACGCCTGATCGTCTTCGCCTCGACGTTGGTTTTTTTCGACGTCGCCTTCTACGCGGCGATCGCCCCACTGCTGCCGGACTACGTCGACGAGTTCGGCCTCAGCCACGCCGAAGCTGGAGTCCTCGCCGCCGCCTACGCGGCGGGCACCCTGCTCGCCTCGCTGCCGGCGGGCCTGGTCGCGACCAGGCTGGGACCACGCCGCACCGTGATCGGAGGGCTGTTGCTGCTCGGCCTCTCCAGCGTCGTCTTCGGCTTCGGCGAGACGATCCTCCTGCTCGACCTGGCGCGCTTCGCGCAGGGCGTCTCGGGGGCGCTGATCTGGTCCGGGGCGCTGACCTGGCTGATCACCGCCACGCCCCCGGAGCGCCGCGGCTCGGTGATCGGTACCGCCCTGGGCACGGCTATCGCCGGCGCATTGATCGGCCCCGTCATCGGATCGGTCGCGGCGGAGGTCGGCACCGAGGTCGTGTTCGGCGCTGTGCTCGGAATCTCGATCATGCTCGCCGCGGTGGCCGCGCGCCTGCCGGAGGCGGGCCCCCCGGAGTGGCAGCCGCTGTCGGAGGTGGCCGCGACGATGCTCAGCCGCCCGATCCTCACAGCGACGGCCTTCGTCGCCGTCCCGTCGCTGATGTTCGGTGCGGTCGAGGTCCTGGTGCCGCTGCGGATCGACGATCTGGGCGGCGGACACGTCCTGATCGCCGGCGGCTTCATCGCCGGGGCGGCGCTGGAGGCCTCGCTGGCGCCGATCGCCGGCCGCTACTCGGACCAGGTCGGCCGCCGGGTCCCCTTCGTGACGGGAATCGGGATCTGCGCCGTCGCGATGGTCGGCATCGGCTCGGCGCAGGCGCTGGGCCCAGTCCTCGGTGCGCTGATCGTCGGCTCGCTCGGGGCGGGAATCTGCTTCTCCCCGGCGCTGACCATGCTCTCGGAGATGGCCGACTCGAGCAACCTTCACCAGGGCTACGCCGCCGGGCTGTCGAACATGGCGTGGGCGTCGGGGCAGACCGTGGGCGCGCTGGCCGGCGGCGGGATCGCCAGCGCCGCCGGCTACGCGGTGCCCAGCCTCGCAGTCGCCGCGCTCCTCGTCCTCACCGCCGGCTACGCCTACCGCACCCTTCCCCCGCCGCAGGTCCGCCCCGCCGAGGGCTAGCGCTGGCCGGGCCCGGTTACCCTGCTTGCCGCCATGACCTTGCGGGGGAGATCCGAATGAGCGCCGGCATCTGGCGCACCTGGGCCGGCGACCAGGAGTGCAGGCCGGCGGAGATCGTGCGGCCCCGCGATCGCGACGAGCTGGCGGCGGCGATCGTCGCCGCGGCGGAGGCGGGCCGCGAGGTCAGCGTCGGCGGTGCCCTTCACTCCTTCACCGAGACGGCGCTGACCGACGGCACCGCCCTCGACGTCGGGGCGTTGAGCGGGGCGATCGACGCCGATCCGGCCTCCGGCCTGGTCACCGTCGGCGGCGGCACGGTCCTCGCCGACCTCAACGAGGAGCTGCACCGGCTTGGCCTGGCGATGGAGAACCTCGGCGACATCGACCGCCAGACGATCGCCGGCGCGATCTCCACCGGGACCCACGGCACCGGCGCGAAGCTGCGCAACATCTCGGCCCAGGTCGAGGGGGTCGAGCTGGTCACCGCGAACGGCGAGGTGCGCCAGCTGGACGGCGCCGAGCCGGACCTGCTCCGCGCCGCCCGCGTGGGGGTGGGAGCGCTCGGCGCGATCTCGGCGGTGACGCTGCGCTGCGTCCCCGCTTTCACCCTGCAGCGGGTCGACGCACCGCAGCCTCGGGAGGAGGTCTTCGACGCGTTCGAGGAGCGCGCCGAAGCCAACGACCACTTCGAGCTGTTCACGTTCCCCTATGCCGACTCGGCGCTGGTCCTCGAGCGCAACCGGGTCGAGGGGCCGCCGCGGCCACGCGGCCGGGTCGCCGCCCACCTCAACGACGTCGTGATCGAGAACTGGGCGCTGGAGGCGATCTCAGCCGCCGGCAAGCTCTTCCCCCGAGCGATCCCCGCCCTCTCGCGACTCGCCGCCCGACTCGCGTCCGGCGGCAGGACGACCGACCGCAGCGACCGCGTCTTCGCCAGCGAACGCCGCGTCCGCTTCACCGAGATGGAGTACGGGGTCCCGCGCGAGCACGGTCCCGAGGCGGCGCGGCGGGCGATCGAGTGGGTGCGGAGCAACCGCTACCCCGTCTTCTTCCCGATCGAGATGCGGGTCGCGGCCGGCGACGACGCCCTGCTCAGCCCCTCGCACGAGCGCGACACCGCCTACATCGCCGTCCACCAGTATCGGGGAATGGAGTGGCGCCCCTACTTCGAGGCGGTCGAGGAGATCATGCGCGAGTACGGCGGTCGCCCCCACTGGGGCAAGCGCCACTTCCAGACCGCGGAGACCCTGGCGCCGCTCTACCCGGCCTGGGACCGCTTCCAGGCCGCCCGCGACGAGCTCGACCCGAACCGCGTCTTCACCAACGAGTACGCGGCTCGCGTCCTCGGCCCCTAGCTCAGAGGAACGTTTGGCCCTCGCCCCGGTACGTGGGCACCACATCGACGATCTCGCCGCCCTCGACCAGGTGCAGCGCCTCGAAGCGCTCGCAGAGCTCGCCAGCCTTGGCGTGGCGGAGGTAGACGCGGTCGCCGATCGAGAGTTGCGCAGCGGGCGGGCCGAGCAGAGGCGTCTGCACCTCGCCGGCGCCCTCCTCGGGATCGAGGCGCAGGCCCTCGGGCAGCCAGGGCGCGGGCAGCCGCGCCGGGTCGCCGCTGCCCGAGGCGAGGTAGCCGCCACCGAGGGCCGTCGCCACTCCCGGCGTCGGCTTGCGGACGATCGGCAGCGCGAAACCGGCCGCCGGGGTGAGCGCGAAGCGGCTGTAGTGGTCGAAGAGGGCGGGGGCGTAGAAGCCGGAGCCGGCGGTGAGCTCGGTGACCGCGTCCTCGGCCCCGGTCAGCTCGAGGCTGCCGGTGCCGCCCCCGTTGACGATCTCCAGCGAGGCGAACTCGCCGATCGCGGCGACGATCGCGGCGCGCCGCTCGGCCAGCTCGGCGGCGGAGCGCCGCTGCATCCAGCGGATCGCGGCACCGCGCAGACGCCGCCCGGGTGGCCGGTCGCCGACTCCGGCGATCTGGCCCTCGTAGGCCATCAGCGCGCTCAGCCGCAGCTGCGGCCGCCGCTCGATCTCCCGCGCCAGCTCGACGGCCTGCTCGACCGTGTGCACGGGCGAGCGCTTCGGGCCGACCTTGACCCGCCCGCCCAGCGCCCACCAGCTCGCGTCGACGTCGATGCAGACCCGCACCGGCGCCGCGCCCGCCCCCAGCACCGACTCGATCGCGTCGAGGTGCTCGGTGCAGTCGACCATCACGATCGGTGCCCCGTCCGGGTTGGCGACCGAACGCAGCGCCAGGTCGCTCAGCGCGCCCATGTCGGCAGTGGGGTAGGCGAGCAGCAGGTTCTCGAACCCCTGCTCGGCCAGCCACAGGGTCTCGGGCAGGGCGAAGGTCATCAGGCCGGCAAAGCGCTCGTCGCTGCCGAGGATCCGCTCCAGCAGCACCCGGCAGCGCAACGACTTGCTCGCCACCCGGATCGGCTTGTCCGCGGCCCGCCCCAGCATCGCCGCCGCGTTGGCCCCCATCGCGTCGAGGTCGACGAAGGCGAACGGCGCCTCGACCTCGGCGAAGACCGCCTCGTAGCGAGCGTGGGACTGGTCCAAAGGCGAATTCACCGAACCCGAGCCTAACCGCGCCGTATCCCGGAGCCGGCGCTATGGTTTTCAGCCCCGGAGAGGTGGCCGAGTGGCTGAAGGCACTCGCCTGCTAAGCGAGTAGGGGGCGCAAGCTCTCTCGAGGGTTCGAATCCCTCCCTCTCCGCTTTGAACGGCGTTGCATGCCCTTCGCACAGAATGCTCGTGGTGAGAACTGTCCTCCTGGCATTGGCCCTGCTCGCGCTCGGCTCTGCTTTCAGCGGCGAGGCCGTTGCCGGCGAGTGGCAGGAGCTGCCTGTCGTGCCGGCGCTCGGACCTGTCGTCACCAGCCATCTCGAGAAGATCTCAAGCCGCGGGGGGCAACTCGGCAATCGTCCCGGGGTGGTCGCCAAGATCGGCGACAGCATCACCGCATCGCCTTCGTTCCTGCAGGGGCTGGCGTGCTGGCCGCCCCGCCTGGGCGGGTGGGAGGAGCTGCGCGGGACGCTCGGGTTCTTCGGGCGGACCGCCGTGCCGAACGGCTCCGAGGAAGCTCTGTGCCCGGTCAGCAACAGCTACTCGCGCCTGGGCATAGCCGCGGTCGGAGGATGGCGGGCGGCCGACGCGCTGTTGCCACGCGAATCCTTCCCGGAGTGCCAGGGGCTGCCGGCCGTCAGCTGCGAGCTGCAGCTGCTCCACCCATCGGTTGCCCTGATCATGCTTGGAACCAATGACCTGGAGGAGATCACCGCGGTCCAGTTCCGGCTCGACCTCGCACGAGTCGTGAGGCTCGTGTCCCAGGCGGGAACCATCCCGGTGATCAGCACGATCCCGCCCCGGACAAGGCAGCCATTTTCGCGGCGGGTCGCGCGGTTCAACACCGAGATCGCCGCCTTGGCCGAGAACCGGGCGCTGCCGCTCTGGAACTACTGGCGACAGATGGTCGAGCCGGGTGTTCCGGGCGTGGGACTGAGCCGCGACGGCGTCCACCCGAGCGTTCTCTGCCCGCCCTGCACTGCCATCGACTTCCAACCCGTGGGATTGCGCCAGGGCTATGCGCTGCGGAACCTCGGAGCCCTGCTTGTCCTCGATCGCCTGCGCAGGCAGGTCCCACTGGTGGAAGGTCCCTAGGAATCCATCGCTTGGCTGGGAACGCCGCGGGGGCGTGCAAGCCTCAGCGCCAGCCTGCGAGCCCCACGGATCAGGGCGTACGTCCCGAGGGCCAGCGCGAGGGTCCCGCTCACAGTCAGTACGTAGCGGGCGGGAACTGCCAGGTCGGTCTCGGCGAGGGAGCTCTGCAGAGCGACGAGGAACGGGATGTGAACCAGGTAGATCCAGAAGCTCGCGTCCGCGAGATAGCGCAGCGCACGCGACTCCCTGCGGACGTATCGCGCCAGCACCCCCCAGATTCCGAACAGGGTGAGCCAGCAGACCAAACCCACGGTGAAAAGGCCATAGAGGCGCAGCTCGTCGATTTCGGCCAGTACCCCGGGCGTGCCAACGTTGCCGGTGAAGTCGCCGTTGTCGTAGAAGAGAAGGAAGGCGGGCACGGCGATCAGCACCCCGGCCCCAAGTCGCAACCAGGCGCCGCGCTTGAGCTCCTCCAGGAGGTTGCTCTGACCGCTGAGAAGCCAGCCGAAGACGAAGAAGAAGCTGTAGTACGCGAACAGGGTCGGGGCGGGGATCAGCGAGTTTGAAGCGGTTCCTCCCGCCACCCACCCGGTCTTGGTGATCAAGATCGCGGCGCTGATCGAAGCCAGGACCGGAACGGCCCACCATGACCTCATCAGCTTGCGAAAGCCACGGTTGAGGGCCGCCCCCAGCGCAGGTGCCCGCTGGATCGCCAGCCAGACTCCGAGCGCGAGCACGGAGATCATCAGCAGGTAGGCGATGAACCAGAGGTGCCGCGGGGTCAAGCTGAAGACGTTGGCGAGGTCCAGCTCGCGCTTGGGCGGGAGCACCTCGTTGCGAGGCCAGAGGGCCGCCGCGCCGATGACGAGGAGATTGGCCAGCGGCACGACCGTCAGCATTCCCACGGCCAGGGGTAGGCCCAGCCGGCGAAACCTGGAACGCAGGTGCTGGGCAGCGGTGGATCGACGAAGCGCGCTGGCGGCAAGGAAACCGGAGATGGCGAAGAACAGGGGCATGTGCCAGGTATGGACGAACCAGACCGCGGCATCGACGATCTCGGCACCCCCGTCGCCCTTCTGGACATAGCGAGCGGCGTGGTAGGGAATCAGGAGGAGGATCGCTGAGACACGAATGGCGTCCAGGTGATGGCGACGCTGGCTTCCGCCCTCGGACATGGGAACAGGGTAGGCGCTCTGATCGACCCGTTCCCCTACGCAACTGCGGTCTGCGGCGCCGGAGCGCCGAGCGGCATCACGATCACCTCGGCCTCCTCGGCGACGGCCGGACGGCGGCCGCGGAGGCGCTCGTGGCTGCAGACGACGTAGCACCACTCCATCAGGCGCATGCGGGACTCGGGGTCGATTTCCTCGATCGTCGCGCCGACCAGGTAGTGGCCGTCCACCTCGCGCGAGGAGCGGACCTCGACCTGCGCCGCCACCTCGTGCGTCTCGCCGCCGGCGTCGTTCAGTTCGAGCAGGACCGAGGGACGGGCGCCGACCTCCAGCGGAGCGTCGAGCACCAGCCCAACCCCGGCGGCGCTGGCGTCGACCACGTAACCGCCCACATGCCCGTCGCCGGTGAAGCAGTGCGCGGGCGCCTTGCCCTCGAAGCGGTAGACGTGGCGTCGCTGGTGGCGGCGGCCGACCGTGAGCAGGGTGCGGAGCACGCGGCGCAGCTCGATCAGGCCGAGCAGGGGAACGATCCAGGCGGCGACGCCTGGCATGTCGGGAAGCGGCCCGACGCCGGCTAGGTCGAGCAGGCGCAGCGCGGTGCCGCCGGCGAGCACCGCGGCCATGAGGATGACCAGGTGCAGCTTGCGCACCGCGTGCACGCCACCCGCATCGGCACCCTGCTTCGGCGTCACCTTGAAGGCGGTGCGCCCGGACCGCACGATGCAGCCCAGCGCCCGCGTGTAGATCTCCATCGTCAGCAGCTCGTAGTGGGCGGTCTCGCCGATCCGCATGTACCCGCGCGCCAGCGCCGACCCGGCCAGCAGGTTGAGTGAGACCGAGGGCAGCCAGAGCGCCGCCAGGGCGGCGACGCTGACCTTCATCGGCAGCTCGCCGGTCCAGAGCACGAGGCCGAGGGTGACGAGCAGCAGCAGCCGCATCGGTGGCGCCAGGTAGGCGGCGAG
>Ga0190265_10002997_pt1 | contig 11473 bp, 6 predicted proteins | sample Popmic124T_FD_133135 | JGI IMG/M metagenome (GOLD analysis project Ga0190265, IMG submission 133135) | Populus adjacent soil microbial communities from riparian zone of Indian Creek, Utah, USA - 124 T | ecosystem: Environmental > Terrestrial > Soil > Riparian zone | place: USA: Utah | collected...
ACGGGCGTCGGACGGTTCCGATCGTGATCGGCGACGACGTTTGGGTGGCGCACGGCGCTTTGCTCGAGCCCGGCGCCGTCATAGGCGATGGATCGGTCGTCGCGGCGGGCGCCGTGGTCTCGATCGAGGTGCCGCCGCGCATGCTGGCGTTCGGAAATCCGGCCCGGACTTTCCCTCTGGAAAGCGCCCACGGCGGTGCCACGGCGACCGAGCCACCGAGCAGCAGGCAGTCGTACGTGCGCTTGACGTTCGAGACTGAGGAGTCCGGCGCCTATTCCCCGATCTCCGGCGTGAGGGCAGCGGGCGCATCGACGGCCACTGCCGAACCGTCACGCGACGAGGTGCGGGCGGTGATCATCGAATGGCTCGATGACACGCGGCACTTCGGCGAGGCGGCCAGTCTTCTCACCAGCGACGACATGTCGCTTCGGGAAGGGGGAATTCTCGACAGTCTCGGGCTCGTCGACCTGGTGCTCATGCTCGAAGCGCGATTCGGCATCGTTATCAACAGGGAGCTCGTGACCCGTCCCGAGAACCAGAGGCTGCGTTTCTTTCTCGACCTCGTCACCATGCCTTCTCGATCGTATGGTGCGTCGAAGTGAAAGAGCCCCTCCATCGGGCGCGCCGGGAGCAGGATGCATCGTCGCAAATGACGGACTTTGCGCGTTACGTCGCCGACGAGCTCGGGCGTGAACTGAACGATTATGCGGCGCTTCATGCTTTCTCGATTGACGACATCGGGGCGTTTTGGACTTGTTTCATGGGTTGGAGCGGCATTCGTAGGTCGGGCGAGTGGCACCCGGCGTGCGACGGAAGCGAGGTCGAACGGGCGCGATTTTTTCCGCACCTGCGCCTCTCATGGTCCGAGAACGTGTTGTGCGCGAAAGCGGAGGGTGCGTCGGCCGCGATCATCGCTCGCGACGAAGCGGGTGGTCGCAGCGAGCTCACATGGCAAAACCTCCGATCCCGCGTCCGTGCGCTCGCGGCTGCGCTCGAACGCCGCGGGCTCGGCGAAGGCGACCGCGTGGTGGCGGTGGTGCGCAACACGATCGACACCGTCGTTACGTGCCTTGCTGTGACTTCGATCGGCGCCGTTTGGGCCTCGGTCGCTCCGGACATGGGCGTCGACGCGGCCCTCAGCCGATTCTCTCAGCTGCGCCCGAAAATCCTTTTTGCCCACACCGGCGCATCGTCGAACGGTGTGCACGTGACGGTCCCCCGCGATCGGCTTGTCGAAGGTCTTCCGTCTCTCGAATGGTTGGTCTGCATGGAGGGCGATGCGCCGAGGCTCGCCATCGGTCGGACCGAGATGACCCTCGGCGAGCTCGAGCGCGAGGGAGCGGCATTGAGCGTCGATCTCGAAGCGCCGTTCGAACGCTTCCCGTTCGATCACCCGCTCTTCATCCTGTTTTCGTCGGGCACCACCGGAGCACCGAAATGCATCGTTCATGGACACGGCGGCACGCTGGTCGAGCATCTCAAGGAGCATCGGTTGCACGGCGATCTTTCTCCACGGGATCGGCTGCTCTTTCACACGTCGACCGGATGGATGATGTGGAACTGGACGGTCTCCGCGCTCGCGGCCGGCGCAACTGTGGTGTTGTACGACGGCTCCGTTTCTTATCCGGAGCGTGATGCGCTGCTACGAATCGCGGAAGAGGAGCGAGTCACCGTCCTCGGAGCAAGCCCGGCGTATCTGCAGTATCTGGTCGATGCCGGCGTGTCGAATCAGCGCGGACGGCTCAGCGCGGTGCGGGAGATGCTCTCCACGGGTGCGGTGCTAAGGCCGCATTTGCATCGATGGGCCAACGAGCATCTCGCCGATGTCCCACTCCAATCGATCTCGGGTGGAACCGACATTCTCGGATGCTTTGTCCTCGGGAGCCCGTGGACGCCGACCTACGAGGGGGAGAGTAGCTGCATGGGACTCGGCATGGACGTCCGCGCTTGGAGCGCGGACGGCATGACGCGCAGTGGCCGGGGCGAATTGGTCTGCGCGAAGCCGTTCCCGTCCCGCCCCGTCGCGTTCTTCGGTGATCCCGAAGGCAAGCGCCTCCACGACGCCTATTTTTCCCAACACGCCGGCGTCTGGACGCACGGAGACTTGCTCGAGCTCACCTCGTACGGTACGGCGCGCATCTTGGGAAGATGCGACGGCATGCTCAACATTCGGGGGATTCGCATCGGTCCGGCCGAGATCTACGAAGTGCTCGCCTCCGCCGTGAGCGAAATCACCGAAGCCATGGCGGTCGACGAGGAGGCTCCTCGCGAGCCGGGCGGCAAGCGGCTCGTCCTGTTCGTCGTTCTCGGTCCCGGATTATCGCTCGACCGCCCGCTCACGCTGCGCATCAAAAAAGAGCTGAAGCAGCGATCCTCGGCGGCGCACGTGCCGTCCATCATCGTGCAGGTCGACGAGCTGCCGACCACTTTCAGCGGCAAACGCTCGGAGGCCGCCATGCAGGACGCGCTGAACGGACGCGAAGTGCGCAATCGCGCCGCGTTGCGCAATCCGGGGTCGATTGCCGAGGCGCTCCGCCGGCTCGAAATGACCGACGAGCTTTTGAAGCCTACAGCTGGACCGGTGTAGTCCCCCTAAACGCCGGTCACGGCGGCCCTCACGACTTTGCCGCCCGCCGACTGCGTAAAGCTGGTGTTGAACCGATCCTCGGGGATGCCGAGCGCGACGCCGAGCGTCCGAATCGCCGACACGTGGGTTTGCGCAACGGGGATATCGCCCCCCGCGTTGGGAGCTCCTGTGGCCGAGTCGATGGCCGACGCGAGGAACGCTGCGCTCGACCCCTGGGCGACACCTCCATAGACGCCTGGCGCGACGTTCTTGCCGATCATGACAGTGACGGCGTGATTGCCGTAGTGATCCCGCCCGGTGCGGCCGTCGGTTTTGGCAATGCCGTTCAAGTTACGGCCGAAGACGTTGAGGGTCGCGAACGTCACCTTGTCGGTCAAGCTCAGCATGCCTAGGGCGTCCTGCACGGCCTGAATCGCCTGGCAGCCGGTCACGTGTTGCGCCGCTTCGTTGGCGAGGTCGGTGTCAGTGTGGTTGTCGCCGCCGAAGCCGATGCGCATCGTCACGACGGGCGTCACGTTGGCGGAAATGAGCGCCGCAGCCGCGAGCGCCTGGCCTCGAGCGTCGTCGGAGTTGATGGCATTGAGCGTCGTGGCGAGCTGCTCGACCAGTTTGCGAACTTGCTGCTGCGAGAGCGCCATTGCATCGAGAAATGCCTTCTGGACATTGGTGCTGTCCGTCTTCGCCATGGCGTTGAGCTGGTCGAGCGCCTGGTCGCGCAGGTTGCGAACTCTCACCAGCGGGTCATTGCGATTACCCGTCAAGAGCTGTTTCAGCTGGGTCGGCGATACCGATGGCAGCGTGCGCCCCGCGTAGCTCACGAGCTCGCTGGCGTTGCCCCGCGCTCCTACCGCCAAAGGTTCGGGCTGTACCGTGCCGAGGCACCCCGAGAGGTGTTTTGCCATGGCGGAGACCGCCATTTCACCGCCGGTGAGCGCCCCGAGCAGCTTCATCACCTTGGGTTGGTCGCCGTGCACCGTCGAACGCGTGGTGTGGTGGAGGAAGGCGGTGCGCGAAAGGGTCGCGGCCGAAAGCGCGCCGCCCGCCGCCGTGTCGGCCCAAGGAAGCGCGCATCCGTACGTTTTGCCGCCCAAGGTCACCATCGCCGGCGCCATCGTCGCCTGCGTGGGATGAATGATGGCCGGGGCTTCGTACGTGCCTGGCACGTTGCAGTTCATCGGATCGCCCGCGCTCGACGTGCTCAAGACGAGATACTGGAGCTTCTCCTTGGCCATGATCGCGCATTCGAGAGCTTGGGCGCTCGCCGAGCGCGGATTGGCGATGAACCACGCAGGAAGGCCGGTGGCGAGCGCGCGCAGGCCGACTCCTCCGGTCCCGAAGAGTGCCGTGAGAAGTGCGTCACGTCGTTTGAGCAACATGTCCTGGTTCCTTCTTTACAGGCCAAACGAGAGGGAGGTGGGCGATTCACAGGCCAGTACGAACGTCGATCGCAACGAATTCGTCGCGGTATTCCGTGCGGCGAGGACGGCGTTGTAATGTGAGGTGAGGATCGTCACGGCCTCGGCGTGACGTGGATCGGACGCCGGGTATCCCATCAGCCGCGTGACCATGTCGTCGATGCCCGCTGCGAAGCTGGCGCCCTTGTAGAGGCTATCGGTCGTACCAAGCGCATCGACGACCAGCGTGGCGATGTTTTCACACAAGAGCTCACTGGCCGCGCGATAAAAGAGCGAGGGATCACTGGGGGTCACCGGGAACTCTTCTCCTCGGCTGAACGCGTCCGCGGCTAGGCTGGAGGCGATCCTGGCTGTGCCGGCTTGCGCGATCGTAGGCAAATACGCGGTTTGAGCGCACAGATCCGGCTTGACCAGACGAGTCGATAGACTGGCGCAGAGTTGGTCGCGCCGCGCGATGCTGATGGTGACGCCATTCTGCGTCGAGGTCATCGTACTGCTCGCGGCAGTTGCCAAGGGAGACGAGAAGAACTCAGCGGCCAAGGTGCGGAAGTTGTAATTGCTCGCCTGGAAGGCCTGCGCGATGCGTCTGAATTCGGGGTCGCCTTCCACACAGGCCGAGGAGTTCGCAAAAAAGCAGAGCTGCTGCGTGGTGCTGATGGCAAAGCGCGTGATGCCGTCCTGATCCGCGACCTGTGCGAGCAGCGGCCCGAGGGCAAACATATCCGCTCCGCTCGCGTTCACATTGCCGAAAGCAAGCGCGCCTCCCACCGTCGCGGGGCGAGGGTTGGCCGGCACGGTGCCGAAGCCTCGCGCCAAAAAGTCGTTGCGGTCGTTGTAATCCATCTGCGAGCCCCAGAATTGCCGCAGCGGATCGAGACTCTTGTGGCAACCGTAACATTCGGTGCCGTTCACCGAGTGCGACGAGTCGAGACCGGTCGTGCTGATGGGAATGATGGAATCCGCGCCCGTGAAGGACTGCCCGAGCGCGACGAGCAGTGTCTGATTGGCAGTGACGCGATGCTGATTCGAGTCGTTGGTGTTCCAGAGCGCAAGATAGGCGGGCGTCGTGTAGAAGCCGACGCGCGGGATCGCCAGCGCGATCTCGGTCGCCTTGCGCAAGGTCGGTAAGTCGTAAGGCTGTGTATACGCCTCGCCGGCCTTGAGCGACCGGATCGTCACCCATTGCCAATCGGAGAGATCCTGCGTCGTGAAGTAAGGTTTCGCCCCATGCTCGTTGCATTCCGCGGTTTGGGCCAGCGACGGATACCGAGGCGTGAGCCCCAACATGCGCTGAAACAGCAGTGCATAACCGGCATAGGTATTGATCCTGCCCGCGGTTCCTTGACAGGTCGGTTGCAAAGCGAACCGCGCCGGCGTGACCGGCGGCTCGTCGCTGAAGACCATGTAATTGGGACTGCTCGGGTTGAGCGAGTCCTCGAGTGGAATCGGCGTGCCGCTCATGTCCATCTTCCAGGGAATCTTCGTCCTCGTCTGGAAGGCTTGCGGCTGATCGTTGGGCATTTCGATTTGCAGATAGAGCGACTTCAAACCCGTGGTCATCATGTACTTGCGGGTCGTCAGCACCTCGGTGAACGGCCGCCCCTCGGCGATGAGCTGCCACGCGGTGAGGGCGAAGCTGTCCTGCAGGTTTTGAACGAGGCGGGGGAAAGCGTCGTCACCGATCACGATGCTCCCGAGCTGACCGAGATCGAAGCCACCGTTTTCCAAGAGCTGCGGCTTGAAGTCCTCCGTCGCCGTGAACCCCGTCTGCTGGAACGCATTCTTGAAGTGGAACACGATCCTGTCGCGAAATTCGGGCGTCATCGTCCAGCTCGCGATGAGACCTTGCAGTCCGGCCGCTCCATTCGTGGTGACGGTGGTGACGTCGGCGTCGACCGGAGCCTGGCCCGTGAGGAGGTTCTTCACCTTGCGCACGATGGTGCGTGCGGTCGCTGCTTCGAACGGCGGGGGGGGCTTAACGCCGCCACCGCTGCCGCTTCCTCCGTTGCCCGCGCCTCCAGCTCCGCCCGCGCCACCGGTCCCCGTACCGCCGCTGCCCGCGCTGCCGCCGGCTCCCGTGCCAGTACCCGTGGTGCTGCCTGATCCGGTCCCACCGGCACCGATCCCGCTGCCTGTCGTCGTTCCGGTTCCGCCGCCGTTACTACCTCCGGCTCCTGTGCCATTGCCGGTGCTGGAATTCGGACGACCTTGATTGGCGGGCGGGCCATTGTCGCCGATCTCGGCTGAGCATGAAAGCGCGCTCATCCCAAAGAGAGAAAGACCCAACAGCGACCAAGCGGCTCTTCGGCGCCTTGACGTCTTCATGTTCGCTCCTCTGGCTCAGGCGGCTCTCGATACAAAGGGTCACGAGAATTTTTGATTCAGGACTGATGCGGTAAGGACGCCATGGATGGCGTCTCCCCGTAATGCCCAGGGGGCCGCCAACGATCATGAAATTGAACAAGCCTTCATCGTTCGACGGTTACCTCTCGGTAACCGATCGTCGTCCGATGAGAGAAACGGCGCGGCGTTTTGTTCGATGGAACAAGCCAAATCGCGCGGAAAGGTTGCGACGAACGACCCGCCACCGCACGGGCAGTGACACCTTTGTCACCACCGGTCCCGATGGACTGTGCGGCGATTCAGCGCCAGCCCTCACTCCCAGCGAATGTCGGCGATGTGGAACGTCATGGTGGTGCCGCCCTCGGCAAGCCAGCCAAATCCCATCCGAACCGAATGGCAGGTGTACGCGATGCCGCGCAAGTCGATGGCATACCGCGCGGGCGTCGTCGTGAGCAGCTGCTGGGTGAGCGACACGACGAATCCGTCCGGCGACGTAGGTCCGTAGCCGACTTGGAAGGTGACCCTTTCGCTTCCGAGATCCCCCCATGCGACGACGCTCACGCGCGTTGCTCCCGGTGGAATGACGAGGCCGGGGTTGGCCCCCCAGTTGTCGATTGGGTATTGCCAGTCGACACCCGCCCAGTCGGTCGCGACCACCGGCGTATACGTAATCGTCCAGCACTTCGAGCCTGGCAGCGGCGGAACTGTGCTGCCATCGCTCGCCACCGAACCATCGCGGTCAATCTGCGCGTCGGAGCCGGTCGTCGAATCCGCGCCGCCGCTCGCATCATGCATCGAACCAGCGTCGGCGGGATAGAGACAGCTCGCCTCCTGACGAATGAGGGCGGCTTGCATCCACCCGCTTGCGACGAAGTACTGATCGACGGCGAACGGGAGATTCGCGGGGCCGGTTCCAATGACGCAAGGCTGGCCCGCGTCGGCGCCGTCGAGACCCGTTGAACGGTCAGCACCGGACGAACCGTCGAGACCCGTGCTTCCCGCAGCGCCCGAGCTGCCGCTTCCGCCCCCAGAGCCGCCGGCACCGGACGTACCGCCGGAACCGGCCGTCCCGCTTCCACCCGCCGCGGCGTCAACACCGGAAGTGCCGGCGGTGCCGGACACGCCGCCGCTGCCCGTCGCGCTATCCGCCACCGAAGTTCCTGCGGCGCCGGATGTTCCGCCGCTGCCGGCCGCGCCGCTCGCGGCGGCAGCTCCCGCGGTCCCCGCAGAGCCGTCCTTCGGTGCACCGCCGCCGGTCCCCGAAAAACCGCCCCCGTCCCGCGTGCCGCCCGCACCGGCTGCGGTTGCGTCAGAAAAGCCGTCCAACGCGTCGTCGTAAATCGAACATCCGGCAATTGCCAGCGCGAAGAGGAGTGTCTTGCTGCTTGTCCTCATGGCGCCACCTCGTCACGCTCACTGCACCCGGAAGGGAAGGTTGGCAGTGCCCGCGTGTCCTTGCCCATCGAGTACGTAAACAAAAAGGCGATATTGGCCGGCGGTGGCCGGCGCCGTCATCGCGGTCGTGGGACTCGTCGTCGTCGCTTGGTCGATCCGCGCCGGCCTCGGTTCCGCAGAACCGCCCGTGCCGACAACGGTAGGCTCGGGCAACAGCTCCCAGATGAACACCATGGGGTCCGACTCGGGCTCCGTTGCCGTCACGACGGCCTGCATCGCTTGTCCCGCCGTCAAGGTCACGTTCGCCGTGGCCGCCAAACCGTTCAACGTCAGCGCGGTCACGGTCGGCGCGCGATTGACGGGCCAAGCCCCCGACCACTTGTAAATCATGGCATCGACGGTGGGGCAGGTCTCCTGGTTGAGGCCGAGGTCGGTCAACCTCTCGAGGAACATGCTGTACCAGGTCGGTGTGCGCTCTTGCTTTTGACCCCACAGAAAAACGTAAGAGCCGAGCGCGCGGTCGCGATGCGAGAAGATGTAGTCGTAACGGCCTTGGTACACTTGCGACTTTTCGGCGCTGGTCTGCTCGAGGGGCCGCATCCACGCCGTATGCCCCACTTCCCAGTGCCCGGTGGGTCCAAACTCGGTCACCATGTACGGTCCTGTGAACCTCGAGCTTTTGACATCGGCGTCGACGTTCGTCACGGCGGCGTAGGCGTTGATGCCGAGTACGTCGATCTGCGGCGCCCACAGCGCAACGTTGTTGATGACAGTGGCAGCAGAGCCGGCGAGCACGGTGGCGACGGGGTGGTTCGGATCCTGCTGGTGGATCATGCCGGCCAGCTCGTTCACGAACGTCCAAGCCGCTTGCACGTCGGCACCGGAGTTGATCTCGTTGCCGAGCGCCCACATGAGCAGAGCAGGATGGTTCTTGACGCTCGTGAGAAGGTTCGTCAGCTCCGTGCGTTTCATCGTCTTGTAGGTTTCGTTCGAATAGTCGCCGGCGGCCTTGGAGAGGTCGATGCCGAGCAGGAGGGTGATGCCCCGGCTTCGCACGGTGTCGAGAATGCGACCGGCATTCGCGGACGAATAGGTGCGCGTCGAGTTTCCCCCGTATTGCTGGGCCAGTTCGAGCCGCGTCTGACCGCCGAATCCTCTGATGTAATAGGGCACGCCGTCGCGCAGCAGAGTGAACGTCGTGCCGCTGCGCACGATCGTGACGTAGCCGGGGCCGACCAAGGGGCCCCCCGAATCGACTGCATCGACGATGGTCGATCCATCGACGATGGTGGTCGGACTGTCGACCGTGGATGAGCCGTCACGCATGGCGTCGACGCCGCTGGCGTCCATTACATCGCCCCCGGCGCGCCCGGAGGTTCCGCCGAGACCGGCACCTGCGCCGCCCCCCGCGCCGCCTCCGGAGGTTCCGCCGGGACCGGCACCTGCGCCGCTTCCGGACGTGCCACCAACGCCGGCTCCCGCGCTGCCGCCCGACGTTCCGCCGGCCGCGGACCCCGCGGCGCCGCCGCTTGCCGGCGTTTGTCCGGCGCGCTCCGGCTCTGCGGTGCATCCGAGATGAGGCCCCATGCCCGACATCGCCGCAAGGAGCGGAAACGCCCAGTGGGAAGCGGCGAGTTTCGTAGAACGCATGGTTGTCTTGCTCTTCTACGTCGATGCATTTCGAAAGCACCCGCCGCCGAGCCTGAAGTTCCCGCATGCCGGGCGGCGAGTCAGAAGTAGAACGACACGCGCACGCGCGCAGCCATCATCCTGCTGTTGCGAAGGATGAAGACGTCGCCGCTCGGCTCCTCCCAGAGCACGTCGGACTTGGAGAGCACGAGCTTGACCATCGCGTTGTTGAATCCGAGCGGATAGGCAATGTACGCGGCTCCCTGAACATGCCGCTTGAACTCCTCGACTTCGGTCAAAGTCTCCGTCCGGTGGGCGCCGCCTCCGAGGATCAGCGATCGCCCGAACACCTGCGAGCCGAGGTCGAACTCCAGATATCCGCCGAGGCTGGTGGTCTGGCCGAATCCGTTCTTGTCGGGCGTTCCGTCTTTTTGGCTGTAGACATTCTGTTTGCCCAGCGCTGCATTGAAACCAGCCTCGAGGGGTTTGTAGTTGAGGACGGCACCGCCGCCGACGCCCCACCGTTCGGTCACACCGCACCGCGGGCACTCGACCTTGGTCACGCCGTCGGCCGCGAGCGACGACGTTTCTTGGGCGGGTTTCAAGAATCGGTACTCCGCGCCCGCCGACAAACTCAAGAAGTCGTACGTCACGTTGGCGGCAGCGCGTCCGCCGGCGGTGTTCGCCGTGCCCTCCTTTCCGTATTCGCCCGCCAACTCGAGGCCCGACCACGACGTCGGATAGACGTGAAACGCGGCACGCCCCGGCGTGCGGCGCATGAAGATATGGTCGACCTCGTAGATATGGGGCCCGAAGTTGGCGCCTTCGATGTTGCCGAGCAAGAGGGCGCCGGTATCCTCGAGCGTGTAAAGGTCGTACCCGAGACCTTTTCGGTAGACGCGCCAAGTCATGAACCGGCCGACCATGAAATCCCAGACGCTATTCTGGCCGACCTGAACGAAGAGGTCGTCGACGTTGATTTGATAGACGCCGACTTGCTCGCGCAGCCAGCCTACGAGCTGCCCAGTCGTTCGAAAGAAGTAGTCGTTGCTGAAATTGTAACGAAACGTCGGGCCCAGCACGAAGCGACCGCGGAAGTCGAAGAAGCTCGACGGGTTTTCCGAAGGCGTATCGAACGTGTACCTCGCGAACCCGACGTCGGTCTCCACGTTGCCGTGCCACTCGAGCAGTGCTGGGGCCGGAAACATGCCCCTCTGCCAGACCGCCACTCCCGGGGCGGATTTCAGCATGTCCGTGCGCGCGTCCTCGGGTCGATTGGGAGCGAACGGAGGCTCGGCCGCGGTCGGGGCGGGCGTCTCCATTTTCGGCGGCGCGGTTGGGCCCGGCGCCTGGGCTGCCGCGGGTTTCGGCGGTTCGGCTACGTCAGGTGGTTGCCCTCGTGCGGGGGCCGCTCGGAAACCCATAGCTGCCGCGATGCCGGCAATGCATCGTATCTTCCAACGTCGATGTCGGCGCTCTAGCACGTTCAATCGACAATCCTTCCTTTTTGCGAATACGAGCCACATTGGGTTCTTCCTAAAGGGGCCGACTTCCTCCCCGTAGGCCGTGCCGGGCCATGTGGACCCGGCACGAGTGGGAACGCGACGTTTACCTGATCGTGAACTTCGCCGACAGTAGCGTGGCCGGATCCGAGCTCGGGCCGACGAACACCGTGTGCTCACCGGTGGCGTTCGTCGCGGACCCTACTTTTTCGACGACCCAACCGTTCTGGGTCATGTTCCAATAGGCGAGGTCCTTGGCAGCAACGTTGAGCTGGACGTTCTTGCTTTCTCCAGGCGCGAGCGTGACGCGCGCGAATGCCTTCAGCTCTTTCTTGGGCCGCCGAGCGGTGGTCGTCGACCCGACGTAGAGCTGGACGATTTCATCGCCCGCCATCTTGCCCACGTTCTTGACCGTGACTTGGACGTTCAGGCGACCTGTGGCGGCGATGCCGTTCGTGCAGAGGACCCGAAGATCGCTGTATTCGTACTTCGTGTAGCTGAGACCGGACCCGAACCAGAGCCGCGGCGCCAGGTTCTCTGCTTCGAACTTCCGATAACCGTGCAGGTAGGCGACTTGGGCCTGGGCGACGTTGTTCTGGAAG
>Ga0190265_10002998_pt1 | contig 11472 bp, 8 predicted proteins | sample Popmic124T_FD_133135 | JGI IMG/M metagenome (GOLD analysis project Ga0190265, IMG submission 133135) | Populus adjacent soil microbial communities from riparian zone of Indian Creek, Utah, USA - 124 T | ecosystem: Environmental > Terrestrial > Soil > Riparian zone | place: USA: Utah | collected...
CGGTGTAGGTCACGGTGTCGGAGTCGGCGCCGCCGATGGCCACGTCGCCCGCGCCGCGGCCCGGGTCGAGCAGGTCGTTGCCGCCGCCGCCGGAGAGCACGTTGGTGGCGTTGTTGCCCGTCAGCGTGTCGTCGCCCGAGCCGCCGAGCAGGCGCTCGACGTCCGGTCGCACGTTGTCGGCCTCGGCGGTCTCGCCGTCGTCGGCCGCGCCGTCGAGGTCGACGGTGACGCTGGCGATCCGCGCCGAGTAGTCGGCCGTGTCGATGCCCGCGCCGCCGTTGTGCGTGTCGCCGCCGACGCCGCCCTCGAGCGTGTCGTCGCCGTCATCGCCGTAGAGCACGTCCGCGCCGGCCTCGCCGCGCAGGGAGTCCGCGCCGGGGCCGCCGTACAGGGTGTCGACCAGCGGGCTGCCGATCAGCGTGTCGTCGGCCGAGCCGCCGACCACGGTCTCGACGTCGGTGCGCACCGTGTCGTCCTCGCCCGCCGCGCCGTCGCCGGCCAGGCCGTCGAGGATGACCGTGACGGGCGCCACGCGGCCCGCGTAGGTGACGATGTCGGTGCCCGCGCCGCCGGTCAGGGCGTCGTCGCCGGCGCCGCCGTCGAGCGTGTCGTTCCCGGCCTCGCCGTCGATCGAGTCGTGGCCGTCGCCGCCCGACAGGATGTTGGCGAGCGCGCCGCCGAGGAGGGTGTCGTTGCCCGCGCCACCGGCCGCGTTCTCCACGTCGGTCTTGACGAGGTCGGCCTCGCCGGGCGCGCCGTCGTTGGCCAGCGCGTCGATCCAGATCGTCACGGCGGAGACGCGCGCGGAGTAGTCCGCGAGGTCGGTTCCCGCGCCGCCGTTGAAGGTGTCGGCCGCGAGGCCGCCGATCAGCGTGTCGTCGCCCCAGTCGCCGTTGAGCGTGTCGATGCCCGCGCCGCCGTCGAGGCGGTCGGCGTCGGTGCCGCCGTTGAGCGTGTCGGCGCCGTCGCCGCCGGTGAGCACGTCGTCGCCCGCGCCGCCGGTCAGGGTCGCGTTCGCGGTGCCCGGGCCGATGTGGATGACGTCCGCCCGATCGCGCGCGTCGAGGCTCAGCAGGGTGACTCCGGCTGAGGGGCAGGTGGCCTGCGAGGGCGTGACCTGGGAGCAGTTCGCGCCGGCCGTGACCGGCTCGGCGGCCGCGTCGGTCAGGGTGTAGACGCCGGCGGCGAGGGTGACCGACAGGTCGTTGGCCTCGCCCTCGGTGGCGACGTACGACAGGGTCGCGCCCGAGACGGACACGGTGGCGGCCTGCGCGGCTGCGGGGGCGAGGACCAGCAGGGCGGCGGCGAGGAGTGCGGAACGACACAAAGACATTGGTCGCGATGATCGACAGCTCGACCCCGGCCTTTACAGAGTGGACAGATGGACGAGTCGTCGGCTAGCGTCGGTCCGGTGATCCGGCGTGCGGGGATGGTGGCGTTGCTGGCCGGCCTGCTGATGGCCACGCCGGCGCATGCCGAGACGACGACCAAGACCTGGCGCACCGGCCCGGTCGACCTGCGCTCGTACGGCACCGAGCAGGGCCTCACCGGCACCCGCGCGCCCCGCATGAACGGCTTCGTCACCGCGATGTACGCCCGCCTCGTCGACGCCGCGGGCAGGCCCGTTCCGCAGGAACGGGTGATGCTCCACCACGTGTTCTTCGTCAACCACGGGCGCTTCCCGGGCGATCGCCGGGCCGGCGACTGCCGCTCGAAGAACGGCGAGACGTTCTACGGGACCGGGGAGGAGGACCAGGCGATCGAGCTGCCGCCTGGGTACGGCTACAGGGTCCGCAAGGGCGACCGCTGGCGGGTCGGCTGGATGTACATGAACCACCGCCCGGCGCGCGACCGCGTCTACCTCCAGTACACGGTCACGCTGAGCGACGAGCCGCTCACCGCGGTCACGCCGTACTGGATCAGCGTGAGCTGCGCCGCGGGCAAGATCTACTCCGTGCCGGGTGACGCTGGGCCGGGCTCGGTGCACCTGCGCACGCGCACGTGGACGATGCCGCGCGCCGGGCGGATCGTCGCGGCCGGCGCCCACGCCCACGGCGGCGCGCTGGCCGTCGACGTGGCCGACGAGCGCTGCGGCGGGCGCGTCCTCGCCACCTCCACCGCCCGCTACGGCATGGAGGACGACCCGATCTACAACCTCGCGCCGGTGCTGCACGAGCCCGCGCCGCGCAGCATGAGCGTCGCCACCTCGCCCGCCGGCTGGGCCGTCGACCGCGGGGACCGGCTCAAGGTCACCTCGCGCTACGCCAACGACAGCCCGCACAGCGCGGTGATGGGGATCATGCACCTCTACGTCGCGCACGGCGCGGGCCGGCCGGAGCCGTGCCCGGCGCCGCCCGCCGACGTCGCCTCCCACCGCCTGGCGTTCCTCGGCGCCCCCGGCCGCGAGGTCCCGCCGCTCGAGCAGCCCGAGCTGTCGGCGCTCGGCGCCGACGGCATCGCCCGCCCGGTGGCCGACCTCACCGGCCCGATCGCCGTCCGCGGCGGGGACGCCGCCGTCGCGGTCCGCAACGCGGTCTTCAGCCCGCGCCGCCTCTCGGTCCCCAGCGGCGCCGTCGTGCGCTGGAACTTCGGCGACCCGGTGCAGCACGACGTGACGCTCGTCTCCGGCCCGCGCGCCTTCGCGTCGGCCTACACGCGGCGCGGCACGTACCGCAAGCGCCTCGTCGCTCCCGGCCGGTACAAGATCTTCTGCTCGCTGCACCCGGTGACGATGTCGCAGACGATCGACGTGCGGCCCTAGCGCAGACCGGCTAGCGTCTGCCCATGAGCGGTCTCAGTCGCGCGCTCGCGGGGCTCGCGGTTGCCGCCCTGGCGATCGGGCTGGGGGCGCTCGCGCTCGTGGCGGCGACCGATCGCGAGAACGACTCCACGCCGTGGATCGTGCTGGCGCTCACCCTCGGCTGGGGCTTCATCGGCGCCGGCCTGTACGCGTGGTGGCGGCGGCCGGAGAACCGCGTCGGCGCGCTGATGACGCTCGTCGGCTTCCTGTGGTTCATCGGGGCGCTCGAGACCGCCAACGACGCCTGGGTCTACACGGTCGGCCTGGCGTGCGGCTCGCTGTGGATCGCCGCGCTCGTGCACATGCTGATCGCGTACCCGACCGGCCGCGTGGAGCCCGGCCTCGAGCGCGCGGTCGTCTGGCTCGGGTGGCTGGCGGCCGGCCTCCTGCCGCCCGTGGGCCTGCTCTTCATCGCCGAGCCGAACGACTGCACCGACTGTCCCGAGAACCTGCTGGCCGTCTGGGACAGCCCGGCGGCCGCCGACGTCATGGAGGCGATCGGGGCGCTCCTGACAGTGGCGCTGCTGGGCGCCCTGGCCGTCGTCCTGATCCGGCGCTGGCGCGGCTTCGGGCCCGTGCAGCGGCGGGCGCTGAGCCCGGTGCTGCTGACCGGCTCGGCGGTCGCCGTCGTCGCCGTGCTCACCGTGGTGTCGGCCGCGCTCGGCGCCGACGACGTCGCCAACGTCTTCGACACGGTCCTCATCGCGCTCATCACCGCGCTGCCGTTCGCCTTCCTGGCCGGCCTGATGCGGTCGAGCCTGTCCCGCGCCGCAGCGGTCAGCGCCCTGTTCGAGCGGCTGGGCGGCGCCGGCGCGCGCGATGCCCTGGCGGAGGCGCTCGGCGACCCGACGCTGACGCTCGCCTACTGGCTGCCCGACCAGCGGCGATACGTCGACGCCGAGGGCCGCACCGTGGTACTGGAGGGCGCGGTGACGGAGATCGAGCGCGACGGGGAGCCGGTGGCCGCGATCGTGCACGATCCGGCACTGCTCGAGGAGCGCGAGCTGGTGCGCACCGCCGGGGCCGCCGCGGCGCTGGCGCTCGAGAACGAGCGGCTCGCCGCCGAGGTCCGCGCCCGCTACGACGACCTGCGCGCCGCGAGCGAGCGGCTCGTGGCGGCGGGCGACGCCGCGCGCCGCCGCATCGAGCGCGACCTGCACGACGGCGCGCAGCAGCGCCTGGTCTCGCTCTCGGTGACGCTCAACCTCGCGCGCAAGAACGCCGAGCCGGGGTCGAAGACGGCCACGCTGCTCGACAGCGCGATGAAGGAGCTCACCGCCGGCCTCAGCGACCTGCGCGAGTTGGCGCGCGGCATCCACCCGGCGGTGCTGACCGAGCGCGGCCTGGACCCGGCGTTGCAGGGCCTCGCCGCTCGCTCCCCGCTGCCGGTGACCGTCACCTCGGAGGTGGCCGGCCGCCTGCCTCCGGCGGTCGAGGCCGCCGCGTACTTCGTGGTCATGGAGGCGCTCACCAACGTCGCCAAGTACGCGTCGGCGGGCGCGGCCGAGGTGACCGTGCGGCAGACCGACGGGCACGTCACCGTCGACGTGCAGGACGACGGCATCGGAGGCGCCGACCCGGCCGCGGGGTCCGGGCTCGCCGGCCTCGCCGACCGCGTCGCCGCGCTGGGCGGGCGCCTCACCGTCGAGAGCCCGCCCGGCGGCGGGACCGTCGTGCGGGCGCAGATGCCCGCACGACGATCCGAGCCGGTCAGTTGATCGACGTGAAGGTGAGGTCCCAGGCCGCGTTGGCCTGATTCACCACGCCGCTCACGTTCGCGGAGCGCAGCATCGGCTGCGTGTCCCACAGCCACGGGATGCCCGCCGCCGTGTCGGTGACCATCTTGTCGATCTCGCCCCAGGCGGCGTTGCGCTCGGCGGGCTCGTTGATGACCTCGGCCTCGGACATCGCCTTGTTGATCGCCGGGTCGTCGAGCAGGGCGAAGTTCGAGTTGCCCTGCTGGAGGATGTTCTTGCCGTTGAACACCGGGCCGAGGAGCGTCTCCGGGTCGGCGAAGTCCTTCAGCCAGCCCACGCTCGGGCAGACGTCCGGCTGATTGCTCGGCACCTGGCAGAACTTCGTGTACATCGAGTCGCGCACGACGTACTTCATGTCGACCTCGAAGCCGAGCTTCTCGAACTGCGCCACGGCGACCTGCGAGACGTTCTTCTGCTGCGTCGCGTTGTCGGACACGCCGGTGAACGTCTTGCCGCCGTCGTACATGCCGGACGCGTAGCCCGCCTTCTTCATGTACTCCTTCGCCAGCTCGAGGTCGCCCTCGGGCTTGGCCATGAAGTCCGCGCCCGTGCCCTCGGCGCCGCCGGCCTCGTCGAAGCCCGGCTGGCCCGGCGGGATCCAGTGCGTCGGGATGTCACCCGTTATCGGGCCGCCGAACGCCTGTCGCATGGCGTTCTTGTCGAACGCCGCATTGAGCGCGCGCCGCACGTCCGGGTTGTCGAACGGCGGCCGGTCGGTCCGCACCGCGATGTACCGGAAGCGGCCGGTCGGCGGTGAGAGCACCATCTGGTCCTTCTGGTCGCCGCGCGACACGCTCGAGAGGATCGGCGCGGGCAACTGGAAGTCGCCCGAGACCTGCCCGTCGCCCTCGAGGATCTGGCGCGACGCGACGTCGGGGTCGTTGCCCTCCTTGATGGTGATCGAGTCCAGGTACGCCGGCTTGTAGTCCGTCGACGCGTCCCAGTTCGGGTTGCGGACGAGCTTGATCTCGGTGCCCGCCGTGTAGCCGGTGAGCTTGCCCGAGGCGTCGTTCTCGATCATGTACGGACCGGTGGCGACCTGGTTGTTGCCGTACGCGGACGGGGTTCTGCGGTCGAGCTTCTGCGCGTACTCCTTCGGCACCGGAGAGGACGCGGGCAGGGCCAGCGCGCCGGCGAAGATCGCGCCGCGCGCGCGGTCCAGCTCGAACACGACCGTCTGGTCGTCCGGCGTCTTGATGCCCGAGATCTCGTCGGCGTCGCCGTCCTGGAAGGCCTTCAGGCCGGGGAGGTCGCCCATGAAGGCGCCGACGTACTGTCCGGCGACCTGGGGGGTGAAGCCGCGCTCGATCGCGTACTTGACGTCGGCCGACGTGACCTCGCGGTCCACCGGCGGGCTGAACTTGACGCCGGTCCGGATCTTCACGGTGACCGTCTTGCCGTCGACGGAGATCTCCGGCGGGCCCTCGGCGAGGTCCGGCTCCGGGTTGATCGCATCATCGGGCTTGAACGAGTACAGCGGCCTCTGCGTCGCGTAGGCCACGGTGAATCCGTACTGGTAGTACGTGATGCCCGGATCGATGTTGTCGACATCCGCGGCGTAGAGCATCGTCAGGTCGCCACCCTGCTTGGCCTCCTGCTGTGGCTGGCTGCCCTGGTCGGCCGACTCCTCCGAGTCGGAGTCGTCGCCGCACCCCACGACGAGCGCAAGTGCCAACGCGGCCGCGAGGGCCGGGATAACACGCTTCACGATGGAACCTCCCCTTCGAGTTGCGCCGAGCGTAGTGCGGGCCTCAGGGGGTGTCGACCACAACGCGCACCCCCAAGTAGGGAGGTAACCCGCGCGTGTCAGGCGGAGCGATGCGGCAGCTTGACCACTGAGACGAAAAACTCGTCGATCTGCCGCACCACCTCGATGAATCGCTCGAAGTCGACGGGCTTGGTCACGTACGCGTTGGCATGCAGGTCATAGCTGCGCAGCACGTCCTCCTCCGCCTTGGAGGTGGTCAGCACGACGACCGGGATCGACCGCAGGTCGGGGTCGTTCTTGACCTCCGCCAGCACCTCGCGACCGTCCTTGCGGGGGAGGTTGAGGTCGAGCAGGATCAGGTCGGGCCGCTCCGCCGTCCGGTGGGCCCCCTCGCGACGCAGGAACTCGATCGCCTCCACGCCGTCCGCGACGACGGCGAGGTTGTTGTGCACCTTGTTGTGCTCGAACGCCTCGCGAATGAGCAGCACGTCGCCCGCGTCGTCCTCGACGAGCAGCACGTCGATCGGGTCGTAGGGGTCGAGCGAGCTCATGGGGTGGTGGCCTCCTCGGCCGGCAGGGTGAAGAAGAAGGTAGAGCCTTCGGCGACGTCGTCGGCGAGCCAGATGCGGCCGCCGTGGTACTCGATGATCTTGCGGCACATGGCGAGGCCGATCCCGGTGCCCTCGTACGAGGCCCGGGGGTGCAGCCGCTGGAAGATGATGAAGATCCGGTCGGCGTACTCGGCGTCGATCCCGATGCCGTTGTCGGCGCAGCGGAAGCGCCAGAAGCCGTCCTCGCGCTCAGCCGTGAGCTCCACGCGCGGCGTGGCGTCGCCGCGGAACTTGATCGCGTTGCCGATCAGGTTCTGGAACACGATCCCGAGCAGCGACGCGTCACCGCGTACGCTCGGCAGCCCGTCGGCCAGCACCTGAGCGCCGGTCTCCTCGATCAGGACCGCGAGCGAGCGCTGGGCCCGTTCCACCAGCTGGGCGGTGTCCACGACCTCGCGCGGCTGGGTGAGGCGCCCGACGCGCGAGAAGGCCAGCAGGTCGTTGATGAGCTGCTGCATGCGCTTGGCGCCGTCGACGGCGAACGCGATGTACTGGTCGGCGCGCTCGTCGAGCTGGCCCTTGTAGCGCTGCTCGAGCATCTGGCAGAAGCTGGCGACCTTGCGCAGCGGCTCCTGCAGGTCGTGCGAGGCGACATAGGCGAACTGCTCGAGCTCGGTGTTGGAGCGCTGCAGCTCCTGGGCCTGGCGGACCAGCTCCTCCTCCGCCCGTTGGAGCTCGGCGATCTCGTTGACGATGCGGACGCGCATCGCGTCGACGTCGACGCCGACCTCGCGGACCTCGCGCGCGCCTCGCGCCTCGATCGTGAGCCCGAAGTTGCCGCGCGAGACGTCGCGCACGCTCGCGGCCAGGTCCTGGAGCGGGCGGACGACGACCCGGCGCAGGGTGAAGGCCGCCAGGGCGAGGCCGAGCAGCAGCACGACGCCGAAGAAGATGAAGATCCGCTCGACCCGGTTGGCCTCGTCGCTCAGCTCGTCGCGGGCGGTGGTGCGCGCCGCGGAGACGTCGTCCTGGAGGCCGCTGAGGGAGGCGCGGACCGCGTCGAAGCGGGCCTTGCCGATGTCGTCGGACGGCGGGTCGCCGCCGCTCCCCAGGGCGGTGATCGCCGGCTCGGCGTACTCGGATCGCCAGGCCTCGACGTCGGCGAGCACGCTGTCGAGGTCGCGCTCGAGGTCCCCGTCGAGGAGCGGCCGCAGCTCCTCGACCAGGGCCTGCTCCTGCTCCTGGCCCCGGTCGTAAGGCTCGAGGAACTGGCGGCGCGGCTCGAGCGCGTAGCCGCGGACGCCCGTCTCCTGGTCGATCAGCGCCGCCGACAGCTGCAGCGTGGCGGAGGCCGCGGGGTCGAGCCGGTCGGCGAGCGCCTCGCGGGCGTCGGTGAGGCGCGAGAGTGCGACGAGGCCGCCGACGATGTTCAGGACGGCGAGCAGGACCAGCGCGCCGACCGCGATGGCGAGCCACTGCGTGACGGTCCTGCCGCGCTTCATCGCTCGACGAGCAGCAGCGCGGCCGCGTCGTCGAGCAGTGGGCCGCCGTTGTGCTCCTCGGCGCCCTCCACGACGTGCCGCAGCAGCGCCCACGGGTCGGCGCCGGAGCGGCGCGCCGCCCGGACCAGCTCGGACAGGCCCTCCTCGCCGAGGCGGCCTTCGTCGCGGCGGCCCTCGATCAGGCCGTCGGTGTAGAGGAGCAGCGCCCAGCCGGGCGGCAGCTCGACGGTCTGCGCGGCCCAGAGGGCATCGTCGATCACGCCGAGCGGCGGGCCCCCGTGCTCGACGCGGACCGGCTCCACGCTGTCTCCGGCGAGGACGAGCGGCGGCGGGTGACCGGCCACGCGCAGCACGACGGTCCGGCGCGCGGGGTCGACGGTCGCCATGCAGAGCGTGGTGAAGACGCTTTCCTCGTGGCGCTCATGGCGGAGGATCTCCTGCAGCGTGCCGAGCAGCTCGTCGACGGGGCCGCCGGCCAGCACGAGCGTGCGCCAGGCCACGCGCAGGCACACGCCGAGCGCGGCCTCGTCCGGGCCGTGCCCGCACACGTCGGCGATCACGGCCTGCAGGGTGCCGTCCTGCTGCTCGACCGCGTCGTAGAAGTCGCCGCCGAGCAGGGCGCGGCGGCGGCCCGGCTGGTAATGCGTGGCCAGGCCGATCGCGCGGCCGCTGACCAGCGGCGCCGCGAGCAGGCCGCGCTCGAGGCGGGCGTTCTCGGCGGCGTGCAGGCGGGCGGCCTGCAGCTGCTGCTGGACCTGCTCCGTGCGGCGGCGCTCGATCGCGTAGCGGATCGCGCGCGAGAGCAGCGCGCCGTCGACCTGACCCTTGACGAGGTAGTCCTGCGCGCCGGCCGCGACCGCCTCGGCGCCCTGGACCTCGTCGGCCAGGCCGGTGAGCACGATGATCGCCGGGGCCTGGTCGCGCGCCAGCAACCGGCGCAGCGCCTCGAGCCCCGAGGCATCGGGGAGCGCGAGGTCGAGCAGCACGCAGTCGATGCCGTCGAGCATCGCCCCCGCGGTCTCGGCGAGCGAGATCGCGCGGCGCAGCGTGACCGGCGCTCGCGAGGCGTCGAGCAGGTCCTCCACGAGGAGCGCGTCGCCGTCGTCGTCCTCGACGAGCAGTACCCGCATCTGCGCGGCGATCGGCCTGTCGATCGCCTGCCTGGCTACGCCGGGAATCGTTCCCTCTAATCCGTCTTCTCGAAGAGCACGTCCTGCGCACCTTCCCACAAGACGAGGCGGCCGAGCTCCCTCAAGTGCTCCTTGCCGACCGCAACGGTCAGGAAGTGGTTGCCCGCGAGCTGCCCGACGATGCTCGAGAAATGCGTACCGCCATAGGGGAAGAGGATCTCGGTCTCGCTGAAGGGGCCCGGGTAGAGCAGGATCTCGCCCGGCGCCGGGTGGCTCGTGTGGTTCTCGAACCCGACGTTGGTCTCGAGGTCGCCGAGCGGGATCCAGGCCGACTCGCCGCTCCAGCGGACGTGGATGATCTTCTGCTTGAACGGCAGCAGGCGCTCGAACGCGGCGCGGGTCTGCGGCGCGGCCTCGACCCAGTCGGCGCCGAACTCGAACGGGCCGGCGGTGATGCGCAGGTCGCTCATGTGTCTCCTCTCGGGGTGATCAGGCGGCCCCGCGGCGCCGTGCTCCCGCGGACCAGGGTGCGGACGATCCGGGGGACCGGGCGGTCCGCGTACGGGCTGAGCTTGTGGCGGTCCCGCAGCTCGGGCACGCCGCGCTCGCGCAGGTCCACGAGCACGAGGTCCGCGTCGGCGCCCGGCTCGAGGCGGCCCTTGGGGAGCCGGAACCGCCTCGCCACGTTGGCCGAGGTCAGCGCGGCCGCCGATTGAGGCGGCAGCCGGTCGAGCAGGAGCCCGAGCGTCGACTGCGCCCCGGCGATGCCGCCCCAGGCCGCCGTGAAGTCGCCCGCCTTCATCGCGGGCGGGCACGGCGAGTGGTCGGAGGCGATGAGGTCGACCCGGCCCGCGGTCACCTCGCGCCAGAGCGCCTCGACCTCGTCGCGCGGGCGGAGCGGCGGCGCGCACTTCGCGCGAGTGCCGAGCGTCTCGAGGTCGTCCTCGCTGAGCGTGAGGTAATGCGGGCAGGTCTCGCACGTCACCCCGTCGGCCTGCGCGACGAGCCGGACGCCGGGGGCGCTGCTCACGTGGACGACGTGCAGGTCGCAGCCGGTGTCGCGCGCGAGCGCGATCGCCGTCTCGATCGCCGCCAGCTCGGCCTCGACCGGCCGCGACGCGACGAACGCGCGCCAGTCCGTGCCGTCCGGCTCGCGCAGGTGCGACGGCCGCTCGGCGTGGACGGCGACCGGGAGGCCGAGCGCGGCGGCCTTGGCCATCCCGGCGTGCAGCGTGTCGTCGTCGGCGGCCGGGAAGTCCTCGATCCCGCTGTCGCACATGAAGGCCTTGAAGCCGGCGACGCCGCGTTCAGCCAGCTCCTCGAGGTGGTCGAGGTTGCCGGGGGTGAGGCCGCCCCAGAGTGCGAAGTCGACCACGGACGAGGCCCGCGCTGCCTCGAGCTTGGCGTCGAAGGCGGCGCCGTCGAGGGTCGGCGGGTGGGCGTTGAGCGGCATCTCGATGCAGGCCGTGGCACCGCCGGCCGCGAGCGCCCGCGATCCGGTCGCCCAGCCCTCCCAGTCGGTGCGGCCGGGCTCGTTGAAGTGCACGTGGGCGTCGATCGCGCCGGGGAGGAGGTGCAGGCCGCGCGCGTCGATCTCCTCGCGCGCCTTCAGGTCCGTCCCGATCGCGGCGATCGCGTCGCCCTCGATCGCCACGTCGGCCTGGATCGGGAAGACGCCCGGGAGAACCACCGTGGCGCCGCGGATCAGCAGGTCAGACGGCACGCAGGAAGCGCTCCAGGGCGTCGACGGCCACAGCGACGTCGGCTTCCTCGACCGACTCGGCGGGGTTGTGACTGATCCCGCCGGCGCAGCGGACGAAGAGCATCGCCGTGGGCGCGATGTTGGCCATCATCGCGGCGTCGTGCCCCGCGCCGCTGGGCAGCCGCGTGGCGACGCCGAACGCCGCCGAGAGCCGCTCGTCCATGGCGACGGCGGCGAAGTCGGCGAGGTCGTTCCACTCGACGGTCACGTCGCGTCCCCGACCGGCCCGCCGGCGCAGGTCGTCGACGGCCGCCCGCCGTGC
>Ga0190265_10002999_pt1 | contig 11472 bp, 8 predicted proteins | sample Popmic124T_FD_133135 | JGI IMG/M metagenome (GOLD analysis project Ga0190265, IMG submission 133135) | Populus adjacent soil microbial communities from riparian zone of Indian Creek, Utah, USA - 124 T | ecosystem: Environmental > Terrestrial > Soil > Riparian zone | place: USA: Utah | collected...
GTCGGGCTGTACCCGTCCTCACCCCATCCGCGAAACGGGCCGCCCTTCGTCGGCTCCTCGACCTTGACGACGTCTGCGCCAAGCTCCGCGAGCAGGACGGTGGCATACGGACCGGTCACGTAGCTCGCCAGCTCGAGCACGCTGATGCCGGCCAGCGGGGACCCTAGCTCGCCGGTCGAATGTCCCACAGGTCCTCCTCTCCACCCAGCTCGGGGCAGTAGACGTCCACCTGGAGCAGCGTGCCGCATCCAGGGCAGGAGTATTCGTGGAGCACCGCGAGGAACGCGGAGCCGTCGGGCATCGGCGCATCGGCGATCTCGTCGAGCTCGCGGACCGTCCGCCGCGTCTGGCGCTTGTAGTTCTCGCTGGCCGCACCGAGGCTCGCGCCGCAGCGGCGGCACTCGTATGCCCACTCATTCGGGCGAACCATCACAAGGTCGATCGACTCGTGGATCGCTCGGCGTGCGGCGTCCGCTGTGGCGCCCAACGGTGGTCGCCCACCGTCCTCCTCGCTGCCCAGGCGCGCCCGGCGGATCGCTTCCCGGCGACGGTCGGTTGCCGTCGCATCGACGAGACCATCCTCGTCGAGCACGACGCCGTAGATTCGATCGGCGACGCCCCGTCGGACGAGGTCGCGCCGGACGTCGGCCGCGACCTGCTCGGGCGAGCGATCGAGCGGGTCACCGTAGCCGCCACCCCCCTGGACGAAATCGGCGATCAGGTGGCCCTCGGGGACGGCCGTCCGCCCCGGCCGATGCGGCCCGCCGCTCAGCGCGGCCCAGCCATCGGCGACGGCTGTCGGAGCATCGACCGGGTAGTCCCCGGCCGCCAGGCGCTCCGCCAGGTCGGGGGCAGGCTCGAGCAGCGCCCGCACGCCACCGGTCCCGACCGGATAGCCGCCGAACAGGCCGAACGCGCCGTGCGGCATGCCGGCGTACGGGGTGAAGTCGACGCTGAGGTCGGTCGACCCGCGCACGAGAAGGAGACGGGCGCTGCCGTTCCCGCCCTGGTGGCGGCCGAACCCGCCGCCATCGGGGTTGTGGTTGCGTGACAGGTAGAGGAACGGGTACTGGATCTCGATCCGCTCGACGTCGCTGATGCCGCCGGACGGAATGTTCGCCTGGCCACCCGTCGAGACACCGTCCCGGGCCGGCGTGGCACCGAGTCCACCACCGTGGATGTCGTACAGGCCCTGCGGGTTCGGGAGGCCGCGCGCGTTGTGGCCGCCGTAGAAGAAGCCCGGACCCCCGAGGTACCAGAACGAGCCCCAGCTGGCATTGACGTCATCGGCGAGGCCGGCCGCGAAGAGCATCTTCGACAGACACTCGCGCACGGCCTCGACCACGTACTGGCCGATGCGCGGCGAGCGCCCGCAGGCGGCCGGGAAGCGGCAGTTGAGCGCTGTCCCCTCGGGCACGACGACGTCGACCGGACGCATCTTTCCGTCCGACCACGGCACGTCCCAGAAGAGCTGGTTCGTCAGGCCGATGGCGACGTGCGCCATCGTGCTCGGAAGCGTGGAGTTCTGGTCGCTCGCCAGCTGCTCGCTCGAGCCGGTGAAGTCGAGGACGAGCGTGTCGTCGGTCTTGGTTGCCGTGCAGACGACCTGGTAGGGCACCGCCCTGCTCCCACCCTGATCACGACCGGAGCCGTAGATCCGGCTGCGCCACGTGCCGTCCGGGATCGAGCGCAGCTTCAGGCGTGCCATGCGCTCCGCGTCGTCGATCAGCTTCCGGCCGGCGGCAACGACGAAGTCGACGCCGAAGCGGGAGACGAGCGACCGGTAGCCCCGCGCGCAGACGTTGTTCGCCGCCGTCCGTGACTTCAGGTCCATGCCGACGTAGTGCGGGTCGCGGCACTGCTCGACGATCGTCCGGAACACGTCCTCGCGGAACTCGCCACGGTCGACGATCTTCAGGCCGAGGATCCGAATGCCCTCGTGGTAGATCTCGGATGCCGCCCCGCGCAGCGCACCGCCCGTATCGGCGGTGTGGGAGCTCGAGGCGACCCAGGCGATCCGCCGGCCATCGGCGAAGATCGGGGCAATCTGCATGATGTCGTACGTGTGGGAGCCGGCGACGTACGGATCGTTGAAGAAGAACTCGTCGCCGTCGTGGATGCCCGGCGAGCTCTCGTACCACTCGATGATCTTGCGAATCGCGTCCGACGTGGCGGCGGCGAAGCGCAGGTGGCCCGAGCAGGCCAGGATCATCGTCCCATCGGCGTCGTAGAAGCTGCACATGCACTCGCCGCCCTGGGCCACGATCGGCGATGCGGTGACGCGTTGCAGCGCGATGCGCCCCTCCTCGCCGATCGCCCACAGCCGGTGGCTGAAGATCTCGTAGCGGACCGGATCGACCGTGACCGGCGACGTGACCGAGGTCATGGGCGGATCACCAGGCTCTCGTGGGCGTCGACCTCGGCCGCGCTGCCGGGAGGGAGGACGACCGTGGTGAACGGCGACTCGACGATCGCCGGTCCGGTGAGGCGCATGCCGGTCCGGAGCCGGGCCTGGTCGTAGACCGCGGCCTCCACCCAGGATCCGTCGAGATGGGCGCGACGCCGGCCCTTGACCGCCGATTCGACGCTGTCGGGAACCGCCTCGTGCTCCAGCAGACTGGGCCGGCCGACCGGGCCGACCGCATCGACGCGGATGGCGCTGAGGTCGATGCCGGCCTCGACGTACGCCACCCCGGTGCCATAGAGCTCCTCGTAGCGCTCGATGAAGAGCCGCTCGAGCTCGGCTACCCGCCGCTGGTCGAGGCGATCCCAGGGCAGCACGACCTCCTCGCCCTGGGTCTGGCGCCGGAATCGCATCGTCACGTAACGCCGGAACTCGACGGCACCGTCGAAGCCATCGTCGCGCAGCGTCCGGGTCAGCTCCTCCTCCATCGCGTCGAGGTCGGCGTTCAGGATGCCGGCATCGGCAGGGAGGCCGATCAGGCGCGTCGCGACCCGGGTGTGGACGAGGTCGGCCATCGCGATCCCGAGCGCGGAGAAGACGGCCGACGTCGGGAACACGTGAATCGAGCCGATGCCCAGGTCCCGCGCAAAGCCAACGGCATGGACCGGCCCCGCGCCGCCGAAGGCGTAGAGGACGAACTCCTCCGGGAGGTGGCCGCTCCGAACGACCTCGCGGCGAATCAGGTCGCCCATCTGGCTGTTCACGATGCGCACCACGCCGGCAGCGGCTTCCTCGATCTCCATGCCGAGCGGCTCCGCCAGCCGATCGCGAACGGCACGGCGCGCCGCTTCGAGGTCGAGCGTGCGACGACCGCCCAGGAAGTAGGCGGGGTCGATGAGGCCGAGGACGAGATCGCAGTCGGTCACCGTCGGCTCCGTGCCGCCCGCACCGTAGGCCACCGGGCCGGGCGATGCGCCGGCGCTCTCCGGGCCGACGAGCAGCCGGCCGGTGGCGCGGTCGACCCGTGCGATCGTCCCGCCACCGGCGCCGATCGAGGTGATGTCGATGATCGGTTGCAGGATTCGGAGCCGCCCGAGGATCGGCTCGTCCGCGTAGCGCCAGTACCCGTTGTCGACGAGGCCGACGTCGAAGCTCGTGCCACCCATGTCGGTGGTGATCACGCGGGCATGCCCGAGTCGCTCGCCCACGTGGGCGGCGGCGATCATCCCGCCGGCGGGTCCGGACTGGAGCGTGGAGATCGCCCTCGTCTGAGCCGGCGCGGCGAGCCCGCCGTTGCCCTGCATCATCAGCAGCCGGCCGGTGAAGCCCTCGGCCCGGAGGCGTTCGACGAGGTCGCCGAGGTATCGCTCGACGATCGGGCCGACGAAGGCATCCGCGATGGCCGTGTTCGTGCGCGCGTACTCACCCGCCACCGACGAGAGCTCGGAGCCGACCGACAGGTGCACCCGGCCGATGCCGTGCTCCGTTTCGACCAGGTCGCGAATCGCGCGCTCATGGACGGGATTGGCCCAGGACTGGAGCAGGCTGATCGCCAGGCCCTCGACGGCCTCCTCCTCGATCAGCTCCCGAACGGCACGTCGAGCGTCGTCGAAGTTGAGGGGCACGACGATCTCCCCAGATGCCGAGATGCGCTCGCGGACCCCCCGGACGTGTCGGGCCTCCACGAGCGGCTCCGGCTTCACGACCGATGAGACGTGCCGAACCTCTTCCTCGGGCAGGCCGTCGACGCGGCCGACGGCTCGCATGATCCATGGCGTGTCCTCGAAGCCCCGCGTCGTGATGAGGCCGATCCGGACCCCGCGCCGGGTGAGGAGAGCGTTCGTGGCGACGGTGCTGCCGTGCTTCACAAGGTCGGTGGCACCGAGCAGGTCGGCCAACGGGCGCTCCATCCTGGCGGCGGCATCGCCGAGGGCGGCGAGCACGCCGTCGGCCAACGCATCGGGCGTGGTCGCCGACTTCCCGGTCACAACCGCGCCGGCGCGTGACAGGACCACGACGTCGGTGAAGGTCCCGCCGATGTCGACGCCGATGCTGTAGTCGATCTCTGAATTCCGCATATCGGAATGACCGCCCGGCGAATGCGAGGTCAACACTATCCACTTGGGCCTTGCGCGGTCAACTACAATTCCGCCATGCGAGAAACGCCCCGCAGCGGCGAGCTGCGATCGGTCACGAACGCGCTGCGTGTCATGGAGGCACTGGCCGACGCCGACCGACCGTTGGCGGTAACTGAGCTGGCCACCCGGCTCGGGTTCGCCGCGAGCACCACGCATCGCATCCTGGGGACCCTGGCGGCCGAGGGCTTCGCGGTCCGGGTGCCGGCCCACCGCCAATACCGGGCGGGTCCAGGCCTGGCCCGCCTCGCCCGCCGATCGCTCGGCGACAATGTCCGCCTGGCGGAAGCAGCCCACCCGGTGCTCCGCTGGCTGGCCGCCGAGAGCGGCGAGACGAGCCAGCTGACGGTCCTGGATGGCTGGGACACGGTGGCGATCGATCATGTCGACAGCACCCAGCCGGTCATCGTCCACCATCCGGCCGGCGCCCTCGTGCCGGCGCATGCGACCGCGGTGGGTCAGGCGATCCTGGCGCACCTGCCGGAGGTCGCCCGCCGCATGGCCCGTGATGGGCTCGCTCGACAGACAAGCCGCACGATCACCGATGCTGGCGCCTTTGCGGCCGAGCTCGAGACGATCCGGGTGCGCGGCTATGCGATCAACGTGGGGCAGCTGCACCCGGAGACTGCCGGCGTCGCAGCGCCGATCATCGATGGCTCCGGAAGCGTTCTCGGCTCGATCGGGATCAGCGGCCCCACCGCGCGCATCGCGGGGGGAGACCGGCTCGAGGAGCTCGCGCGGCTGACCGTGCGCGGGGCGGCCAACGTGATCCGGCGTCTTGACGAGCTGGAGCCGCCGATGCACGAGATCGGCGAGCCGGTGGCCGTCGCGGGTGCCTGAGATTGACGGCAAGCTGTTCGCGCTGGTGACTGCCGCATGCTTCGGCCTCAACCCGGTCGTGCTGAAGCTTGGCTTCACGCGGATGGGAACGAGCGAGGTCGCGCTCGTCGTCGGCCTGGCCGTGACGGTGCCGATCTACCTGCTCATCGGGCCCTTGCTCGGCGGCTTCGACTTCGGGCTCGTCACCGGTCCGGCCCTCATCGGCTTCGTCCTCGGCGGCCTGTTCGGGACGGGCATCGGCCGGCGCTGGATGTACATCGCCATCGAGCGGATCGGCGCCTCGCCGGCGGCCGCGATCAAGAACAGCGCTCCGGTGATCACCACGTTCCTGGCGGTCCTCTTCCTGGGCGAGCAGGTGACGCTCGTGCAATGGGCCGCGGTCGCCGCGATCGTGGCCGGCATCACGCTGGTGACGTGGCGAAAGGGCGCAGGACTGCGCCAGTTCCGCGACGTCGGGGTGCTGGCCGCGGTCGGCTCGGCGCTCTCGTACGGGGTGCGCCCGCTCTTCCTCGAGTTCGGCCTCGACCAGGTCGACATCCCGCTCACCGCGGCGCTGATCGGCGCCATCGCGGCGCTCGTCTACGCGGTGCTCTTCACGCGATACGACCGCATGAAGACCGGCATCCGCGGTCCGGCCGCACCCTATTTCATCGGTGCCGGCGTCCTCCAGGCGATCGGCTTCCTGGCGCTCACCTTCGGTCTGTCGACCGACGACGTGAGCGTTGTCTATCCCGTCACCGCGACGGCTCCCCTCTTCACCTTGGCCTTCACGGCCCTCCTCCTGCGCGGGGTGGAGTCGTTGACCTGGCCGATCGTGATCGGAGCGGCGGCCGTGGTCGGTGGGGTCATCTGGCTGTAGCGACGTTCCCGTTCAACGGAAGGAATCTTTACAGGAGTACACGATGGCGCAAGACCTACGGACCTACCTCGAGACGCTGATCAAGGAGCACCCCGAACAGCTCAAGGTCGTCGAGGACGAGGTCGATCCCGAGTTCGAGGCGACCGCGATCGTCCACAAGATCGAGAAGGATGATCGTTGGCCCGGCTTCCCGGCGATCCTGTTCAAGAACATCAAGGGATCGAAGGTCCCGCTGATCCTCAATCTGCATGGCACGTACGAGCGGGTCGCGCTCAGCATCGGCAGCGAGGTCGCCGGCATGGTGCCGGAGTACTCGAAGCGCGAGGCGAGCCCGATCCCGACCACGCTGGTCAGCTCGGAGGATGCCCCGGTCCACGAGGTCGTGATGACCGGCGACGACATCGACATTACGAAGTTCCCGTTCCTCGTTCACCAGGAGCTGGATGCCGGCAAGTACATCACGTCGGCCGCCGCGGTCACGCGTGATCCGGAATCCGGGCGCCTGAACACCGGGATCTTCCGGCACCAGATCCAGGGGCCCAAGCAGGTCGGCTTCATGTCGAACCCGGCCCATCACACCTCCTACATCCTTCGCGCGAACCGCGACGCGGGCAACAAGATGCACGTGGCACTCGTCATCGGGCACCACCCGGCGATGCTGATGTCCGCCGTCTCGAAGCTGCCCGGCATCGGCGGCGAGCTGGAGGTCATGGGCGGGCTGCTCGGTGAGTCGGTCGACGTCGTGAAGTGCAAGACGGTCGATCTCGAAGTCCCGGCGCGAGCCGAGATCGTCATCGAGGGCATCGTCGACACCGATCCCGAGAAGGTGCAGAACGAGGGCCCCTTCGGCGAGTACCCGCTGTACTACACCCGCCTCGGCCCAATGCCGTGGCTGCAGATCACCGCGGTCACGACCCGCAAGGATCCGATCTACGTCGACGTGTTCAACGCACACCGCGAGCACCTCGTGCTCGGCGCGCTGCCCCGAATGGGCAGCATGTTCCGTCGGGTGCGCGAGGTGATGCCGACGGTCACGGCCCTCAACCTGCCGCTGTCGGGCATCCGCAGCATGGCGTTCATCTCGATGAAGAAGAAGGTCGAGGGCGAGCCGAAGCTGGCCGCCTGCGCCGCGTTCACGGTCGACCCGATCCTGAAGCACGTCTTCATCGTCGACGACGACATCGACGTCTTCGATGACGACCAGGTGATGTGGGCGCTCACGACCCGATTCCAGGCTGACCGGGATCTGACGATCATGCCGAACTTCCTCGGCGGGCATCTCAACCCGGTGACCTATGGATGGAATCGGGAGGAGAAGGGGCCGCAGGAGACGAAGCTGATCTTCGACTGCACGAAGCCCGCACCGCCGATCACGTTCCCGCCCGCCACGCGGGTCCCGCCGGACGTTGTCGAGCGGGTCAACCCCGAGCAGCTGCTGAAGGACTACGAGCCCGGCACGTCGCTGAGCTAGGCCGATCTACCCGTCGCCGGCGCAAGCCGGCGGCGGGTCAGCGGTCGGAGCTGCCGACGCTGAGGCCGTATCCGCCGTTCTCGTCGTTCATCGTGCTCATCGAAGCCGAGAGGTATCGGCTGGCGAGATACGACCGCGCGATCTCGACGTGCCGGCGAGCGACCCGTTCGGCGAGATCGGGGTCCCGGGTCTCGAGCGCATGGATGATCTCTTCGTGCTCGGCGAGGACCGCATTTGCGCGCTCGGGGCTGGCGAACGCCTCGGTCGAGAAGCGGCGCACGAAGTCGAGCAGGTTGCGGGTCAGGTGGCGGAGCCGCTCGTTCCCGGCCGCCTGGTGCAGCACGTCATGGAACGTCGCATTGGCCTGGACCATGCCCTCCCATTGGCCGGTGCGCGCCGCATCCCGCATCATGTCCATCAGGAGGTTCAGCTTCGTCAGGTCGGTCGTGCTCACACGCTCGGCGGCGAGGCGCGCTGCCAGTCCATCGAGAACCTCGCGGACGACGAAAATCTCCTCGAGCTCTCGAGCGTCGACGTCGCTGACCACGATCCCTCGGACCGGATCGACGCGGATGAGCCCCTCGGCAGTGAGTCGCTTCAAGGCCTCACGAACCGGGGTCCGGCTGACACTGAACTCCGTGGCGAGCTGCAGCTCCACGAGCCTGGTCCCCGGCTCGAGCATCCCGGCCAGGATCCGATGCTTCAGGGCACGATAGACGCGCTCGCTGCTCGGGACGGGGGCATCAAACGCGCCTGCCTCGGTCGACCTCGGTGACGCATCCGCCATGCGTTTGCGCTCCTTCCGTCCATATGGCCGATCCGTCCCCACGAGGACGGCCGGGGGCACCCGATTCCGTCGCGCCGCGCTCGACGCGCCATGCATAACAGTATACAGCCATGTGCACAAGCCCCCCGCTCCGGAGGCTTGGTGGGCAACGGTATCCAAGCGGTTGCCGGAAGCTGTCAGCCGGCCTCGGGATCGGCCGGCTCGGCGGCCTCGTCCCCGTCGAATGGCGTTCGAAGCACGACGATCGACGATGCGAGCAGGATGCCAGCCATCGACCAGAAGACTATGCCGAGACCGGCGATCCCGGCTCCCATCCCCACCAGGGCGGGAATCGTGAGCTGCCCGAGACGGTTGCCCGAGAGCCGCAGCGCGAGGGCGGTCGCCCGCAACGATCGCGGGGCGCGTCCGGCGACCCACGCGATCGTCATCGGCTGACCGAGGCCGAGGCCCAGGCCGGCGGTCGCCATCAGTGCCGCCAGCACCCAGGCGTCGTCGACCATCGGAACGAGGGCCAGCGAGATGCCTGCGAGGGCCGCGGACCCGTACAGCAGCCGGGCGCGGCCGAGACGCCGAATGAGGGGCGCCATCGCCAGCCGCGAGGCCATGGAGCTCGCCGCTCGGACCGAGAGCAGTGCGCCGACGAGGGCAACCGGCAGGCCTCGCTCCACGCCGTACACCGGCAGGTACGCGACGAGAAGGTCGATCGTCAGGATGACGCCGACCGAGATGAGCATCGCCGGCAGCATCGTCGGCATTCGCAGGATCTCGATCGCCGAGCGCAGGTAGCCGTGCTCGGACGGCAGCGGGGCGTTCCGGCTGCGTCCGGGCATCGAGACCAGGAGGCTGACCGCGAGGAGCAGCGCGGGGCACGCGACCACGACGGCCGCCATGAAGACCGGCGTCGTGGCGACACCGTCGCCGCCGGTGGTCGGATTGCCGCCGGCCAGGATCCCGGCCGAGATCGGGCCGATGAGCTGACCGACCGACGCGGCCACCGCATACGCTCCGTACCGGCCGTCGCGCCCTTCGGCCGGGGTCCGGTTGGCGATCATCGTCTGCGCCGCGATGATGTTGATGATGTGGCCCAGGCCGAGCACTGCCTGGGTGGCGAGCAGGAGCGGGATCGTGTCGACCCAGATCATTGCCGTCACGCTCGCGAGGATGAGCGCGGTGCCCAGCACCAGGAACCGGGCCTCCCCGACCCGGTCGATCCAGCGTCCCGCGGGCACCGCCACGAGGAGCGAGAAGGCGGCGAAGGAAGCCGCCAACAGGCCGATCTCGAGCGGGGTGGCATCGAGGGCCAGGGCACGGTAGGAGGCCATCGGCCGGACCGCGTTGATCGTGGTCAGCATGGCCACCGCGATGAGCAGCAGACGAGGGAACCAGCCGATCCGTGGCAGCCAGCCTCGTCGGGCGGGAGCGGAGGTCACGCCGACGTGCGCCGATGCCGCCGGGCGCCGGAGATGGGTTCGACGGCCACGACGGGGCCTCCCGTGCCTGTCTTGAGCGGACCCTCAGTGTATACAATCGCGGCATGTCGTCTGCGTCCTCGCCTGCCCGGATCCTGCGCGTCCGCCTCGGTCGGACCGAGCCCCTCCTTCTCCCCGGCTGCGCCGACGCACTCACCGCCCGGATCGCCGACGACCTCCGCTTTGAGGCGCTCTACGCGACGGGCTCCGGGATCAGCAATGCGCTCCTCGGCCAGCCCGACGTTGGGCTGGCGACGCTCACCGAGATCGCGGAGCAGGTCCGCCGCATCTGCGATGCCACCGACCTGCCGGTGGTGGCCGACCTCGACACCGGCCACGGCAACGCGATCAACGCGCGCAGGTCCGTCCGCCTGATCGAGGCCGCCGGCGCCGCGGGAATCCAGATCGAGGATCAGGTCTTTCCGAAGCGTTGCGGGCACTTCTCCGGCAAGCAGGTCATCAGCCCGGACGAGATGTGCGCGAAGCTGGCCTCGGTGCTCGATGGCCGGCGCGACCCCGACACGATCGTGATCGCGCGCACCGATGCGCTGGCCGTGGAGGGCGTCGACGGCGCGGTCGAGCGCGCCAACCGGTACGCGGAGGCCGGTGCCGACCTCGTGTTCATCGAGGCCCCACCCACACGCGAGATCATGGCGGCGCTGCCTGGCCTGGTGCGGGCGCCCCTCGTCGCCAACATGGTCGAGGGAGGCTTGACACCGCTGGCGAGCGTCGCCGAGCTGGGAGACATGGGATACCGGGTCGTCCTGTTCGCGAACACGGCCCTGCGGGCGGCGATGCTTGCCGTGCAGACCACCCTGCGGCAGCTGCGGGCCGACGGCGGCAGCGCCAACGTCCTGCACCAGCTCATCGCCTGGGACGAGCGCCAACGACTGGTTGGCAAGCCCGAGATCGACGAGCTCGAGGCCCGCTACGCGACCGGGGGCGACGCGTCGAATCGGTGAACACCGTTGTATACTGTGGCGGTATTCCTCTCGGAGGTCCTGGGCGTGAGTGAGACCAGCATCGAGTGCTCGATCCTGCGCGGTGGGACGAGCCGTGGGGTCTTCTTCCGCCAGGAGGTCCTGCCCGCGGAGCGGAGCGCGATCGAGCCGATCCTGCTCAACCTCTTCGGCAGCCCCGACGTTCGCCAGATCAACGGCCTCGGCGGTGCCACGTCGCAGACGAGCAAGGCCGCGATCATCGGTCCGCCGAGCCGCGAGGGCGCCGACGTCGACTACACGTTCGCCCAGGTCAGCGTCACGGCACCGCTCGTCGACTGGGGCGGCAACTGCGGCAACATCAGCTCCGCCGTCGGGCCCTACGCCATCGATGCCGGGCTGGTGCCGGCCACGGGTGATGTGACCACCGTGCGCATCCACAACACGAACACCGGCCAGATCATCGTGGCCACGGTACCGACCCGCGACGGCCGCGCCGTCATCGATGGCGACTACAGCATTCCCGGGGTTCCCGGCACGGGCGCCCGCATCCTGCTCGAGTTCACTGA
>Ga0190265_10003000_pt1 | contig 11468 bp, 4 predicted proteins | sample Popmic124T_FD_133135 | JGI IMG/M metagenome (GOLD analysis project Ga0190265, IMG submission 133135) | Populus adjacent soil microbial communities from riparian zone of Indian Creek, Utah, USA - 124 T | ecosystem: Environmental > Terrestrial > Soil > Riparian zone | place: USA: Utah | collected...
TCGGCGATCTTGGTCAGCATCTCGTCCAGCCCACCGGTCTGCTCACCGACCGCGATCATCGAGATGACCATGGGCGGGAAGACCTTGGACTTCTGCAGCGGGGCCGCGATCGTCTCACCGCCGGCGATGGACTGCCGGGATTCCATGACCGCATCATGGATCACCATGTTGCCTGCGGTCTTGGCCGTGATCTCGAGCCCATCGAGAATGGACACGCCGGAGGAGATCAGAGTGCCGAGCGTCCGGGTAAACCGGGACACGGCAGACTTCCGGAGGATGTCGCCCAGGACCGGGGCCTTGAGCATGACCCCGTCCACGTGTCGCTGGCCGTTGGGCGTGGAGTTGTACTTCTTGAACGCGAAGATTACAACCCCGATGGCCCCGATGATCGCCCACCAGTATCCGATCAGCAGCTGTGACATGGCGATGACGACACGCGTCGGCAACGGCAGCTCCATGTTCACCGAGGCGAACATGCTCTGGAAGGTCGGGATCACGAAGATAAGGAGCACGGCGATGGCGATGATAGCCACGCTGAAAATGACGGCCGGGTAGATCATTGCGCCCTTGACCTTCCGGATCAGGGCGTCGCTCTTCTCCAGGAATGTGGCGAGACGGAGCAGAATGGTATCCAGGATACCGCCGGCTTCACCGGCCGCGACCATGTTGACGTAGAGGTCGGTGAATGCACGGGGATGCTTCGAGAAGGCATCCGCCAGCGTGTTGCCCGACTCGACGTCGTGCACCACCGCCCTGGTGACCTCCTTCAGGGTCTTGTTCTCGGTCTGCTCCGCCAGGATGGTGAGCGACTGTACCAGCGGCAGGCCCGCGTTGATCATCGTCGCGAACTGCCGGGTGAAGATCACGATATCGCGGGTCTTGACCTTCGCCTTCCCGATACCACCCCCGAGGCTGATCTTCTTGGGTGCCTCGCGGACGCTGACGAGCATCATCCGGTTCTTGCGGAGGTAGGCGCTCACCTCCTCTTTGCTCTTGACGTCCACCTGGCCCTTTTGGATCTGGCCATTCGCGGCGTTCCGCGCGGTGTATTCGAAAAGTGGCATGGTCCTCTCCCGAATCGTGGGCGCAGGCTGTGCGCGCTAGCGTGTTACCGGCGGCCTGCGGATTTCTGCTGCTGTTGTCGATCGACGTTGCCCATCTCCTGGTCTTCCATCGGGGTGATCCCAATCATCCGGAGGAACTCCTTGGGATCGTGCGATACCCGCTCGCACTCTTCCTGAGCAACTTCGCGGGCGGTGTAGAGCTGGAACAGCGCGTCGTTCATGGTCTGCATCCCGAACTTCTTGCCTGACTGCATGGCGGAATAGATCTGGTGGACCTTGTCGTCGCGAATCAGGGCCCGGATGGCCGGGGTGGCGATCATGATCTCGGCGGCCATGGACCGTCCCCGCCCCTTCAGCTTCGGCAATAGCGTCTGGGTGATCACGCCCTCGAGCACGAAGGCGAGTTGGGCCCGGACCTGAGACTGCTGGTTGGAGGGGAAGACGTCGATCACGCGGTTGATGGATTCCGCCGCGGAATTGGTGTGCAGGGTGGCGAGCACCAGGTGGCCGGTCTCCGCGATGGTCAGTGCGGCAGCCACGGTCTCGAGGTCCCGCATTTCTCCCACCAGAATGACGTCCGGGTCCTCGCGGAGCGCATACTTCAACGCGCTGGCGAAAGACTTGGTGTCGGTGCCGATCTCTCGCTGATTCACGATACAGGATTGATGCCGATGGATAAACTCGATCGGATCCTCGACTGTAATGATGTGGCCCTTCCGCTCCTTGTTGATCTTGTCGATGATGGCCGCCAACGTGGTGGACTTGCCCGAGCCGGTCGGACCGGTCACTAGGATGAGTCCACGGGGCCGCTCGGCCAGCTTGGCAATGACTGCAGGGAGGCCTAAGTCCTGAAATGTTCGCACATTGAAGGGAATCATGCGGATTACCATGGCCACGCAGCCACGCTGCTTGAAGACGTTGCCGCGGAAGCGTGCCAGGTTCTGAATTCCGAACGAAAAGTCCAGCTCATCCTCGGTTTCGAAGCGCTTCTTCTGGTTTTCGGTCAGTACCGAATACGCCAGCTGAAGCGTGTCCTTGGGAGTCAGGACTTCGGCCACCGAGGTGTCGGACATATCTCCGTCGACCCGCAGCTTGGGACGTTCGGCCGCCGTGATGTGGAGGTCCGAGGCATCCCTCTGTATCATCTCTTCGAGCAGTGAGCGCAGGTTGAACGTCATCCGGCAGTCTCCTTGACGACTTCCTCGAGGGTGGTCACGCCGCGTTCGATTTTCTTCATTCCGTCCATCCGTAACGTGAGCATCCCGTCCGCGACGGCCTGGGTCTGGATGTCCGCCACCGAGGCTCCCCGAAGGATCATCCGGCGCAATTCAGGCGACATGGCCATGACCTCATACAGGCCGGCCCGGCCCTTGTAGCCGGTTCCGCTGCAAGTATCGCAGCCAGTTCCCTTCATGAACTTGATCACCCTCAAACTCTCAAGATCTGTGCCCAGCGCGGCCAATTCGACATCAGTGTACCTGTGCTCCGCCTTGCAGTCCTTGCAGATCCGGCGCACCAAACGCTGTGCCACAACAAGGTTTACCGCACTGGCCACGTTGAACGCTTCGATACCCATATCGATCATACGGGTGATGGTGCTCGGCGCGTCGTTGGTGTGCAACGTGGAGAGCACCAAGTGGCCGGTGAGGGCCGCCTTGATCGCGATACCTCCGGTCTCCAGATCGCGGATTTCACCGATCATGATGATGTTCGGGTCCTGCCGCAGGAACGCCTTCAGAGCGGCGGCGAAGGTGAGCCCGATTTCGGTGCGCACCAGGACCTGGTTGATGCCCATGAGGTTATACTCGACCGGGTCCTCGGCGGTCATGATGTTGACTTCCACCGTGTTGATGCGGGAGAGGGCCGAATACAGCGTCGTGGTCTTTCCTGACCCGGTCGGTCCGGTGACGAGCACCATGCCGTAGGGGTTGAGGATCGACTTCATCAGGTCCCGCTCCGCCTTCTCTTCGAAGCCGAACTTGGTCAGGTCCAGCGTCAGGTTGCCCTTGTCGAGGATTCGGAGCACGATCTTCTCGCCGAAGAGCACCGGCAGCGTGGAGACGCGGAAGTCGATTACCCGGCTGCCCATCTTCAGCTTGAGGCGTCCGTCCTGCGGTACCCGCCGCTCGGCGATATTGAGCTGCGAGAGAATCTTCACGCGCGAGGTGAGGGCGGCCTTCATCTTGAGCGGCGGCTTCATGATCTCGAGGAGTGCACCGTCGATCCGGTACCGGACCCGAATCTCGTGCTCGAACGGCTCGATGTGAATGTCGCTGGCGCCCCGCTTGACGGCGTCGGTCAGCAGGCCATTGATCAGCTTCACCACCGGCGCGTCGTCGATCTGCGCCTGGGTGGCAGCCTCGTCCTCCTGCTCCTCGACGACCTCAACATCCTCGCCTGACTCCTCCATGTCCTTGAGCAGGCTCTGCAGCTGCTGGTCGGAGGACTCGTAGTGTTTCTCAATCAGATTGCGAAGGGTGTACTCGCCGGCGATGACCGGAAACAGGTCGAAGCGGGTGATGAACTTGAGGTCTTCCAGCAGGCCATGATCGGTCGGATCGGCCATGGCGATCGTGAGCGTGCGCCCTTCCCGCTTGAGCGGAAGCACGACGCTCTTGGTGGCCATCTCGGCGGGAACCAGCCTGATGATCTTCGGATCGACCTCGAACCGCGTGAGATCGACCGCCGGCATGCGATACTGCCGGGCCAGGACCTTGGTGATCTCCAGCTCCTGAACCAGGCCGAGCTTCACCAGGACGTAGCCCAGCCGGTGCTTGGTGTTCTTCTGCTCGGTGAGAGCCTGCCCGAGCTGCTCTCGGGTGACGAGGCCCTCACGGAGCAGAATTTCGCCAAGCCGATCGCCTCCGGCAGGTGCGGTCGCCATTAGGTCTGAGGTATCCGAAGGAAAGGGTTCAGGGATATCATCGGAAGACCGTGCCGATCACGTGAGGTATCACCCCTATGGAGCGGTGGCCAACCTCTCGAGACGAGCCACCAGCCCCGGCCCGATCCCTGGAATACGGTCCAGCGCCTTCAGCGTCGCAAACGGTCCCCGGGCCTCGCGATCCGCCACTATCAGACGGGCCAGCGATGGCCCTATACCGGGCAGTCTCTCGAGCTCGACAGCGGTGGCACGATTGACGTTGAGGACGCCATCCGGCTGCCCCGACCCGGCGACAGTCACACTTCTGGGAGGTCGGGGTGCAAACGCGGTGCCAAGCCCTGCACCCTGTGGATTGGGGGCTCTGGCCCCGCTAAAGGTGAGGTGCGGGGCCAGGGTCCGGAGCAGTCCCGGGCCGATCCCGGGCACCCGGTCGAGGCCTTCCAGGCTACCGAAGGGGCCTTTAGCCTGCCGATCCGCGACCAGGACCTTTGCGAGTGCCAGACCAACTCTGGGCAGGCGAGCCAGTTCGGCCGGCGACGCGAGATCGGCATCAACCAGCTCGCCCGCTGCCAGCGGCCGGGCCTGGTGCATGGTACTCTCGCGCTGAGCGGTTGGTGATCCATCGGATAGCGAGGGGAGAATCTGAACCTGGCCGGGAGGCTCATCGGGCCGGGTGGCAAGGATCCGTACCCCCTGACCCGCCAACGCCAGGGTCAAGAGAAGGAGCAGGGCTCGACGTTCGGGGGGATGCATGGAGAGACGCTACGGCAGAACGACGGAACGCGGTAAGCAAATTCCCGCGAGAAGGAACGGCCTTCCCCCTACTGCTCCCGCCTCACCAGCGCGACGGCGACGTCACCCACTACCTGCAGGCTCGCCGAGCTCACCTTGTCGATAGTGTCGTCTGCAGTGTGCCACGCCGGGTAGTCGAAATCGACAACATCGATGGCTCGTATGCCCGCCTTCTGCAGCTGGATGTGGTCGTCGATAAGGGTGTGGCGCGGCGAGGCGATGAAGTAGCCACTGTAGCCGAGACTCTTCGCCGTGTCCCAGACGAGTTCAACCACCTCGGGGGCGCCGACCAGCGAATTGCCCTCCTGGTAGATCTGGAGATCCTTGTCGGCCACGAGATCGAACAGAACAGCGTAGAGCGGGCGCGGTCCGGGTAACTGATGTGCCCCGTAGTAGCGCGATCCGATCAGGACGTCTGCCGAATCCTTGGTGAAGTCACCATAGTCCTCGCCGTCCACGAACAGGAGGTCAACGCCAATCCCGGTAGGCGTGCGCTTCAGCACATCCGCCACGCCGAGCAACACGGCGACTCCCGATCCCCCGTCATTCGCTCCTTGGACCGGCTGAGTGGAGTCGCGCGACCGGGGGCTGTCCGCGGTGGGCCGGCTGTCCCAGTGAGCCAAAAGGAGGAGACGCTTCTCCGCCGAGGGATTGAACCGGGCAATGAAATTTCGGAGCGGCAGTGTGTCTCCCCGTGCCGTGCGATGGGTCCAGCTCTGCACGATCACCGTATCGGCTCGCTGACGGAGCAAGCTGTCGAGCCAGTCTCCCATCCGCTGGTGAGCGTCGGTTCCCGGAATTCTGGGGCCGAACGCGACTTGCGTCTGGATGTATCCCAGTGCGCTTGCGCCGTCGAACTCCTGGGGAGCACGGGGCTTCTCTCGGCAGGCCGAGAGGACGGAGAGGGCGGAGACGGCGGAGAGGACGGAGAGGCGGGCGAGATTGGTCGGTAATCGCATGCTGTAAACTAGTTGTGGAAGATCGTCAGTGCTCGGGTTCCAAAAGCACGGGATTCGCTGCCTCTGATTCCTATCCGTCATCTCCGTCCTCTCCGCCCTACCGATAGTCTCCCGCGTACAGCGACAGCTGGAAGGTCAGCATCAAGAATAGCTGGGAGGTTCGGCGGCTCACGTGGCGAGCGTCGCTGATCGAATAACCGAATTGAAGGCCACCGCTCACGGTCTTGAGCAGGTCGGTATCGAGGCCCCCGCGGATCTCCTGACGCCGGACGTCGGAGACTGCGATACACTGGGGGTCGTCCCTCTGCTCCAGGCAGGTGAGAGTTCTCGAGCGGAGCGCGGTCAACGTTGAGCGAACCTGCTTCCGCGTCCGGCTGATAGCCTCCGGCAGGGCGAATGTATAGTTGAACGAGCCGACCAGGTCATCCTGGTCCAGCTCGGTGGCGTTTCCATTGTTCTCCGTGCGCTGGGACCGCGTTCCCAGGCTCATCGTCAGCGACAGGCCATTTCGGAAAGAGAACTGCACATCGGGTGTGAGCGCATACGATGAGGTTGAACTGGTGGCGACGGCGCCGCCACTCGGTTGGGTGGAGGTACCCGAGCGGCGCCTGAGACCGGCGCCGGCCGCCACCAGTGCCAGTGGTCCCCCGCGGAAAGTTCGAGTCCAGCGAAGGGTGCCGACCGGCCATTCGCGCTGTCGGGTGTTGGTTACGGAAAAACCGTCGCCCACCAGCTGGAATCGATCGGTCGTGATCAGCGAGTATGAGATCGTGGCAGTGAACCCGAGCGGAAGGTCGGCCCCGGAGGCAACGGTGGTTGTACGAGTCTCCGAGGCGCCCCGGGCGATTTCATCCTCGTGACTGAGGAAGCGATCCCGACCACCGAGGGCCAGCATGAAGCCCAGATCCGGTGTGAAGGCGGCAAGATCGTAAGTGGAGCCGCGGCTGAGCCTGCTACTGAAATCCACGGGACGCACCCGGGACACCCCTTTCCCGAACCCACTGCTGTCGCCCCAGATCTGGCGCAGCATGCGGGAGAGATCCAGGGCAACCGCAATCTCACGAGTCCGGGAGTTGTTGAGCGTCTGGGGCAGAATGAAGGCTCCACTGTCCCCGTCCTCCTGCACCGGCGGCCTGCTGTCGAGGGTGCGGGACAGAAGGAAGGCGCTCGAGGTCGTGTAGCGTGGCCGCAGCCAGGAGGTCAATCGTGGGGTGAGGGCGAGCGACGTGGTCACCGTTCGGTCGCGCTCTACTCCAACCGGCACCCCGAGCAGGAACTCCCGCTCCAGGTAGGCCAACCGCCCGATGGAGGTCGAATCCGGGTACACCTCGAGATCCCTGGTGCTGGTGAGGTCCCCGGTCAGTGCCAGCATTCCCAGCGGCTGCCAGCTGAGTCCACCCGAGTTGCGCCACAAGTGGGTGAGCGACAAGGTCGGAGTGATCAGGCTGTCATCGCTGCGGGCGATGGGAACGGCAAACAGCGAATAGTCGGCCTGATTCCTGGTGAGCCCGCTCGTCAAGCGGATGTTGGAAGGCACCAGACCGAGGCGTGAGTCGGCGAGGCCCTTGCCGAGCTCACTCTCCCTGATCCACTTGGGCAGGCCTTTGACCACTCCGCCAAAGGGCAAGCGGGGACCGCGGCGCTGCATCTGAAGGTTGTATCCGGCGACCACGGAGTACGCGTCACCGTTCGCATCGGAGAGCTCGGTGCGTGACCGCCCCTGAGTGAGGTTACCCAGCACCGAGAGAGGATCGACCAGCCCGCGAACCAGCCAGTTCTTGCCGCGTGCACTCCGCCTGATGGCCAGGCTGTAGTTGCCGGTCCACGAGTGCGGCTTCCGCAGTCCCGGTAGCGCGTCACCCCTCAGATCGGTGCCCGTCAGGAGCTCCGGGGTCACGTCGCTCCGCGAGTAGCCGACCGTCAGCGGAACCGAGAGTCCCCAACCGGTCGGAAGAAAGCGGTCGAGCCGCCAGTTGGTGGCCAGCTGGAAAGTCCCCGTCGTACGGTAGGTCGGGTTCTGGTTGATCTGTTGAAACCGCCCATCCTGCCGCACCAGGGAGGCGGTCACCGCCCCAACGTCAGAGGCTATCAGGCGCGCGTCCACTGCCATGGCCGTGCCGACTTCCGACACGGGACCGCTCAGCCGGATGTCGTCCACCCAGAGCTCGGCCTCGGGTAGCGACACTGCCCCGGCCACCCGATAGATCCCGGCTGAGATCTCCTGAACTACAGCCAGGTTCGGGGGATTGATCCCCGGATCTGCCAGATGAACCAGGTACGGTCCCTCACACGCCACGTAAGCATTCACATCCAGGGAGCCGCATCCGGCCGCCCCCGAGGGTGGCGCACCGCTGAGCCAGAGATTCTCCAGATCGGCGCGGAGTCGGCGCCAGATCTCGAGATCGATGGAGAACTCGGGTTCCCAGGTGGTGCTGTGGGCTGGAGCGCGGTAGAGATAAAAGTTGCGGTCGTCGCTACCCAGCTTGATGAACGCCTGCAAATCGCCTTCCTCCCACCCGGCTCCACGGCCTCTCATCCACACCCGCAGGGTTCGGTAGCCCAGCACATTCTGAGGACCGGCCGGCAGGCGAAGGTATGCCTCGGCCCGTTCTCCCACCTCGAGCCCGTTAGCGACCAGGCGGAGCGACTTCTCGTTGATCTGGGTTCCGAGCGTGCTCTGATCTCCGCCGCGTTGCGGAACTGCCCCGACCACTCCGGGCGGGGAGGTGTACCCCAGGTCGGTGCTGTTCTCCGTCGAGACGACCGAGGCGATCACCTCTCCGCTTGGCTCAGCGGCCGAGCCCGAAATGCCGGCGATAGGCGCTTCGGCGCGACGCACCCAGGGTGAACCGACCAGGCGCATGCGGGCAAAGGCAAAGCGTCCCACGATGTCAGGCTGTCCCAGATCGGCGGGCGCCGCAACGGTGACCCGGAGATGCTGGATCAGCCGGAGGTTCGGCGTGCCGATGGTAGCGTCGGGAGTGCGAATCGGTACCCGGTACAACTCCCAGCTGCTCGTCGTGCCGTTGGGGTTCTGGAACTGCACGCCATTCCGCACGAAATACTTGTCTCCGGCCAGGAGAGTCACCACATACCGGAAGACGCTCTCGTTGGGCCCCGATGCATTCAGAACGTTGTCCCCGTTCAGATCCTCGGTGTCGAGGCTTCCGTTCCCCCGGCTGCAGCGACTGCTCAGGTCGCCCCAGGGGAAGACCGGTACCGTGGTGCCCAGGATCCGCTGGCAGAGCGCCAGGGTGTCCACCTCTGCACCGGTGGTCCCATCGACCAGCAGGTCTGGACGGTCACCTAGAATCCCGATGTCGTCCACCTGGGCATCGAAGATATCGAGCGTGCTGCGCTCGGTATCGAGCCGCGTCTGCCCTATGTACTGCCGTCCGGTGAAAACCGTGTCGCTCCCGGTTACAGTGACCGTGTTCGGGGCCAAAGCTAGGGCATCCTCATTGATGGACCCGAGATCGATGACCAGGCGGACACCGGCCGAGTCTGCGGTCCGGCTTCCCGGCTGGAGCACCCAGAATTCGAGATACTCGTCAGTGGTGAGATCGACCCCCGTGGGACTCAGCGAGGTCACCATGGATCGCCAGCGCGGGCGCATCGGCCGCACCGGCAGTGACCACCGCGAGGCGTTGTTCTGCTGCACCACTCCGCCCGCTGTGTCGGCATGCAGCGTCATGTACATCACGGTTTCAATCGGCTCGTCCCGCCCGGAAATCTGAATCAGAGTGTCGATGTTCTCCGGCCGGACCTCGACGGCCTGGGAGCTTCCGGGGGCCGGTACCAGGTTCTGCCAGGTCAGTGCGACGGCGTCGTCCGGCTCGAACTGACTCCCGACGACATCGACCACTCCGTCGGTCTGCTGGGGAGCGGCCCCGTACCCCCAGGCCGTTTCGCGGAGCGAGACGGAAATGCCGGCTTCGGACTCGAACTCCTCGAGGTAGGCCTGCCCCGAGCGGTTGGGATCCGGCCTGGTAAAGGCGAGCTCGGCATTCAGGTCGAGCAGCGAAGGCGCCGTCGCCGGAGCAGACGTCAGCCCGCTGAGCAGCCGGCTGATCCCCGCTGGCTTGAAGCGGAGCTCGGTGTTGATGCCGCCGACGAGGTTGGCGGATGCCTCGAAGCCAAGCGGAGGACGGTTGTACGCGCTCTGCTCCCGCTGATATACCCCGATTAAATTGATGGCACCTACATCGCCCAGCAGGTAGCGGGTAGTGAGTCCAAGGATGGTCGTTGGAGCGATGGCGAAGATGCCCTGCTCCTCGAAGCGGGCAGTGATCTGCCCCGCCTGTGTTCCGAAGAGGGCCTCGGGATTGAGAAAGGTGATCTGACCCAGTTCATAGGAGATGGTATAATCCACCCCCCGCTCCAGTCGTCTTCCTCCCAGCGAAAGTTGTTCGCTCCCGTCGCGGATCTGCAGCGCCCCCAGACTGAGCGTGGAGCGGTCACCGGCACCAGTGGAGTTGTAGCGCAGGCGAACCTGGAACTTGGCCGCTGGCCCCTGGTTGAGCAGCAGGAAAAGCGGCGTGCGGTAGAGTGAATCGGTCCGCTCCGCCGGGCTGAGCCTGGGATCGGCAAATGGTGTCAGCGTCGGAAAGACGATATACGCCTCGCGGAGAACCTGTGACGCATCGGGGTCCCGGCTGCGAGGGAACAACCGGTTCTCGCGATCGAAGACGTTCTGATCGGTCGGGACCGCCAGGCCGAGCAGTCCGAGGTAAGAGGTCCCCCCGCCCTGAGGCCGCTCGGAGCGATTGACTGACAGGTTGACCTGAAGCGAGGGGGGATCGAGATCCGTGCCCGCGGCGCGATAGATCTGCCTCATCTCGTGCCGGAACGTCACCGCTTCCGGACCTCGCTTGGGCTCGACGATCAGACGCAGACTATCACTGGAACCCTGGCCCTGGTCCTCGGCGGGGAAGCTTCCGACGACCGCTCCTGCGACGGTGGTATAGCTCACCGCCAGGTAATCGTTCTGGTCCAGCTTGGTGGCCAGCGCGAACCAGAGCCCCGAAGGATCGAGGTAGTAGTCGGTGCCCTGAATCAGAAGCTGCCAGCGGACCGGCCCGAAGCTCTGAGCGGGGTCTATCGTCCTGCCGAGTGCCGTAATGCCGCCGAGATTGGCATCGGCGCCGCTCTGGTTTTGCGGCGGCCGGTAGCGATACACCCGGACCTGGGAAGGCCGGTCAGCGGCCACCACGGTGGTGGCCGAAAGATTCAGAATGTCGATGCTGGGGTAACCCGGGAGCGCCGTGGTGGGGTCGACCACCCAGAAGAATCGGCCGGTCTCGAAATCCAGGTCTCGAAGCTGGCGGTCCTGAGGCTGGCTCGTGGTCTGGCCCACGGTATAGTTTCGCTCGGCGACCTGGCTTCCCTCCTGGGTCGCGGCTAGTGTCTGGAACTGGAACGCGCCGACGTCGAACCTGGCATTTACCCCGAAGTTATTTGCCGGGACCGCCGCGGTGATGAATCGGGACTGCGGAGGCACGAAGCTGACGGTACCGACCTCCACCCGGCGGATGATCTCGTCTTCGAGCCCTTGATAGAAGACTTGAATGTTGTTGTTGGCGGTGAAATCGCGCTCGGTGTCGTAGTCGACGTTGATGTGTATCCGCTGCCCGATGGTGCCGCCTGATCTAACGTTCACCTGATTGTCGAGTCTGGGTGGCTTGAAGCCGCCGCTGCAGCCGGAGTTTGGGTCCTGCAGGAGAGCCGGGCTGCAGCGCTCGTTTCGAAGCCGGTCGGTCCGAAGCTCCA
>Ga0190265_10003001_pt1 | contig 11467 bp, 9 predicted proteins | sample Popmic124T_FD_133135 | JGI IMG/M metagenome (GOLD analysis project Ga0190265, IMG submission 133135) | Populus adjacent soil microbial communities from riparian zone of Indian Creek, Utah, USA - 124 T | ecosystem: Environmental > Terrestrial > Soil > Riparian zone | place: USA: Utah | collected...
CACGCGCTGGTGCCGGATCCGCAGCTGGCAACAACCGGCTTGGAGAGGTCAACACCTGCAGCAATCAACCGGCGGCGCAGCTCGTCCACCGGCCAGATGGTGCCGTCAGGCCGCACCAGCTCGGTATATGGCAGGTTGACGCTGCCCGGAATATGGCCACCTCGAAGTCCGGGACGGGGCTCCGGCTCCACTCCGGCAAAGCGGCCGGCGGATCGAGTGTCCACCAGCTGCTCAACCGGCTGATCGATGTTGGCTCGCACCGACGCCAGATCGCGAACCACTGTGGGGTCCAGCCGAGCGGTGAACCGGCCGGGCGGATGGGTGATGATGCCCCGGTCGAGGGGCCGGTTCTCTTTGCGCCACTTGGCAATGCCGCCATCCAGTACGGACACTCGATCGTGTCCGAATGCTCGGAACATCCACCACACCCGGGGCGCGCTGAGATTCTGTCCCGAGCCGTCGTACACCACGAGATGATCGGAATCGCTCAGTCCGAGGGCCGCCATGCGTTCCGCGAACCGTTCGGCCGCCGGCAACATGTGCGGCAACGAAGTACTCGGATCGCTGTTGGCGTCGACATCGAAGAAGACCGCTCCAGGAATGTGTCCGGCGGTGTATTCAGCGGCAGCGTCGCGTCCGCTGGCTGGGAGATACCAGGAACCATCGATGACGCGAAGGTCGCGGCGGCCCAGATTGGCGCTGAGCCATTCGGTAGAGACCACCGCCGGTGGCGACGCGTTCACGGGATCAGGAGCACCTTGCCCGTAGTCTTGCGGCCCTCCAGCTCCTGGTGGGCCTCGGCTGCCGCAGCCAGGGGAAACTCGTGACCGATGCGCACCTTAAGTGAACCCTCCGCGACCCAGCCGAGCACCGCCGACGCCCGGTCGACCAATTCCGCCCGGGTTGCCACATAGGCACCCACGCTCGGGCGGGTGAGAAAGAGCGAGCCCTTCTGATTGAGGATCTGCGGATCGATAGCCCGGACCGGTCCGCTCGACTGGCCATACAGCACCATCATCCCTCTCGGGGCGAGGCAATCGAGCCCCTTGGCGAATGTCGTTTGTCCCACGGAGTCGTACACCACATCGACCCCGCGCTGGCCGGTCAGCCTCATCGTCTCGATCTGGAAGTCCTGCTGGGTATACAGAATCACTTCCTGGGCGCCGGCCTCACGGGCCAGCCTGGCCTTCGCTTCGGTGGAGACAGTGCCGAAGACCCGGGCTCCCCGACGCCGCGCTATCTGACACAGCAGCAGGCCGACCCCACCAGCGGCCGCGTGCACCAGGCAGACGTGCCCCGAGTGCAGCGGGAATGTGGAACAGGCTAGATAGTGTGCGGTCATCCCCTGGAGCATGAGCGCGGCACCGAGACGGATACTGACCTCATCCGGCAGCTTCACCAGTCGTTCCGCCGGCGCCAGGGAGAACTCGGCGTAGGACCCGGCAAAGCTCTGCGACGCTACCCGGTCGCCCTCACGCACGCTGGTGACACCGGGCCCAACCTCGACCACAATGCCGGCGGCCTCAGAGCCCGGTATGAAAGGGGGCTGCACCTTGTAGAGGCCGGTGCGCTGGTAGACCTCGATGAAGTTGACGCCGACGGCTTCGAGCCGAACCAGCACCTGACCCGGACCGGGGGAAGGCCGCTCGACGCTCTCGTATCGCAGCACTTCGGGACCGCCGACCTGATGAACTCGGATGGCTTGCACGAGTGATCCGGGAGGGAGGTAACCTAAGCGGCGATGGCGTCCTGGAGCACGTCATCGGCAGGTGCGCGAGATCGCCTGGTATAGCGATCGAAGAAAGCGCGTGCCTGTTCGAGATCGGAAGGATGAAAGTAATGCGGACCCAGGCCGCTACAGCCGGTCAGCGCAAGATCAAAGAGATCGGCGGCGGTTCGCGCGATCGCGGGATCGTGCAGCCCCAGCCGTCCGGCTCGCTCGAGGAGCCCGAGATCGGGAAGCGGCAGCAGGTCCGCAGCGGCACGCAGGGCCCGGGAGTCGTAGAGGATGCCCGCCGTCAGCGCGAGCGGAGCGGCATACCACTCGGGCGCGATTGCATCCGCCGACCTGAGCTCCAGATGCCCGCGCGGGCGCACCTCGGGGAAGAGTGTGCTCAGGTGGTCCTGCCACTCCTCTGCGGTCGGACTGGCACGATTGAGCCACTCTCCGAATGGAAGGTGCTCTCCGCCCAACATGGGAAAGAGGATGGCCGGAGCGTTCAGCGCAAACTCCAGGTACGCCTGCAGGGGCGCGCGCTCATCGAACGGGATCCCGGTGCGGGCTGGATCGAGCCGACGCCAGACCTCGGCCCGGGCACTCTGATGGCCTGTAGGCTCACCCGCGTAAATCGGAGAGTTGGCGAATATCGCGACGACGTAGGGCGCGGCCGCGTTCAGTACCCGCCAGCGCAGCCAGGGCTCGTCATCGAAATCGACGCTCACCTGAAAGGCCGCGGTCTGTCTCATCATCCGCGCCCCGGAAGGTCCCAGGCGGCCGAGGTAGTCAGCCATCCGTTGATACCGGTTTGCGTGGATGACCATCGGTGCCCGCTCGGCCGGGTTCAGTGGATCGATTCCCACGGCCAGCAGATCGATGCCCTCTCCCGCCGCGGCGACGCGCAACGGCAGCACAACCGATCGTAGGAGGGCAAGCAGGGAGGAGGCTGAGCGGCAAGCGGGAGAGCTGTACTCCAGCTGCCCGCCGGGCTCGAACGTCAGCGTGCCCCCGCCCGGGAGGGTGAAGCACGGGGTGCCCTTGGAGGTACAGCTTTCCCGCCAGCCCTGCCTGCCACCGTAGCGCCGCAGAAAAGGCAGGGTGGAAATGGCCCCGTCGCCCACCAGCCCGCAGCGCCGTCCGGTGAGCGACTCGACCGGAATGAACTCGACCTCGGCGCCGAGGCGGCGCGGCATCAGGGAGCCGGCGATCGGTCCGGAGAAAACCCGTTCCGCCAGGTCAACCACCAGCGCCCCTCGCGTCATCGTCATGCGGTGACCCCGATGACGAGGGCGAACAGGGCTTCCGGATCCGGTCTCCAGGTCTCGATCCGCAAGCCCGCCCCCAGGAACAGCTCGTCCACACTGCCCCGGTCGTGCTTGCAGCTGATCTCCGTCCTGATCGATTCGCCCTTGGCAAACGGCACCAGTCCGATTCCTGGAATCCGGACCTCATGTTCAAGCGTGGAAACCAGGTGCATCTCGATCCGGTGGTTGACCATCTCGTAGAAGGCCCGATGCTCGAACACGGCGGGATCGAAAGTGGCGTCCAGCTCTTGGTTGAGCACCAGGAGCATGTTGCGGTTGAACTCGGCGGTGACTCCCCGGGCATCGTTGTACGCCGCTTCAATCCGGCTCACATCCTTGCGCAAATCAACGCCCAGAAGCAGCCGGTCGTTCTCCGCCATCGCCTGCCGAACCCGGCTCAGGAGGCGGATGGCAGCCGGCGGGTAAAAGTTGCCGATGGTGCCACCGAGGAAGGCGTACAGGGCGGGATGCGTCAGTCCCCGCGGCCGCTCGAGCTCCTCGGCGATGTCGGCGACCACAGGCTCTACCGCCAGGCCGGGATACTCCCGACGAAGCTTTACCGCGGTCTGGTTCAGAAAGCTGGCGCTGACGTCCATCGGCACGTACCGGTTCCGAGTACCCGCGGCCTGCATCGCGCTGAGGATGATCCGGCTCTTCTCCGCGCTCCCCGCGCCGAGCTCGACCAGGGCCCGCGTCCCCAGCTCGGGAATGAGAGCCGGCATCCAGTCAACCAGAATCGATCGTTCGGTCCGGGTGGGGTAATACTCCGGCAACCGGGTGATCTCCTCGAACAGCTCGGAGCCCCGGTGATCGTAGAAGTATTTCGGCGAGAGCTCTTTCTGCGGAGCGGACAGGCCTGCGGCCACTTCGGCGAGCATGCGCGGATTGGGGGGGTAGTACGCCGGCGCCGTGAGCCGGGCCCACTTGCCGGAGATCCTCGGTTCAGTCATCGCGGGCGCACCGAAAGCCGCTGAAGATCTGGCGGCGGATAGGGTAATCCCAGTTCCGGAATGTGTTGCGAATGGCTCCTGGGCGAGTGGCCCAGGACCCACCGCGGAGCACCTTGTACTCGGGCCCGAAGAACGCCTCCGAATACTCCCGGTAGGGAAAGCTCTGGAAGCCCGGATAAGGGCTAAGGTCGCTGGAGGTCCACTCCCAGACGTCGCCGATCATACCGTAACAACCCAGCGGCGACACGTTCCGGGGATAGCTGCCTACGGCCCTGGTACCGAACGACAGCTGGTCCACATTGGCCAGGTCCTTGGACGGCGGCTGGTCGCCCCAGGGGTAGGTGCGCTTGGTGCCGGTAGCGGGATCCCATGAGGCAGCCGCTTCCCACTCCAGCTCGGTTGGCAGCCGCTTTCCCGCGAAGCGCGCGAATGCCTCGGCTTCGTAATACGACACATGACATACCGGATGCGACGCCTGCACCGGGCCGGTGAGGTCCATGGAGCGAGTCATCCAGGACCCCTCTACCCAACTCCAGTACATGGGAGCCTGTGCACCGCATTCTGACAGCCATCTCCAGCCGGCATCGGACCAATACTCTCGGGCCGAGTAGCCGCCGGCGGCGATGAAGATCACGAAGTCGCCGTTCGTTACCGGATACTGATCGATCGAATAGGGAGCGAGCTCCACCCGATGGCGGCCACGCTCGTTGTCGTATGCCGCCGACCGATCGTTGGTACCGATCTCCACCTCTCCACCGGGGAACCGGAGCATGGTGCCGCGACCGGCCGGCGGGGTGGACCCAGAATCTGCAGGCAGGTCGAAACGCGCCACTGGCGAGTACGGGCGCCCGCGCTTCAGCTGCAGGGTCTGAAGGATCGTCTCGTTGTGCTGGTACTCGTGCTGCAGCACCATGTTGTAGACGTAGCCGTCGCGCAAAAGCGGGTTGCTGGGATGGAAATCATTGACCGCCAGCCGGCCAAGCACCCGGCCGCGAATCTCATCCATGATCTCCCGGCATTCGTCGATCCCCGGCAGGCGCAGGGCGCCTCGCTCGCTGCGGGGATGCTCGAAGGGATTAAAGAGACCCGGCATCTCCACGAACTCGACCGGGCCCTCCAGGTTGCGGGTGAGCCAGAGCTCTTCGAAGTGAGCTATGTGCCCAAGATCCCAGAGGATAGGACTCATCAGGGGATCGTGCTGGGCGTGCAGGTCCTCATCCGTCAGCGGGCTGGTCAGCAGAAAGGTCCTGTCTCTGGCCTCGAACAGCTGACCGGCAATGACTCGGGGATCTACCCGGCTCTGGACTGCGATGGTCGACATGAATCTCCATCCCGCTGTGCCGGCTCCGTGCCGGCAGGGTACACCTTCTTATGATATGGCGGATTTAGCGGCTCCGCGAGGTTCCGGCCCGAGGCCTGTACCATGGCATGGAACGCCCGGCTGGGGACGTAAGTTCCGTCACAATTGGGCGGGGGATGGCCTCCGGCCCCCCTTTGTGCCACCTTCCTAACGGATTCTGAAGACCGAGCGCCGAGCCATGCCAACCCTGGAAACACTGATCCCCCGCTTTCAGGCGGCCGACCGTAACACCCGGCTCGAGACCCTGCTGGATTACTCGAAGAAGCTGCCACCGCTCCCAGAACGATTCGAAGCCGAAAAGCAGCTGGGGCACAACCGGGTGCACGAGTGCCAGACCCCGGTTTTCCTCTGGGTCGAAGTGGACAGTGGGGGTGTGCACATCCACGCTGATGTACCCCGGGAATCTCCTACCGTGCGGGGATTCATCTCGCTGTTGGCCCGGACTCTCGATGGGCAGACTCCGGATACGGTCGCCCGAATTCCAATCGACCTGCTCGACCAGCTCGGCCTCAGTGAAACACTTGGCATGACTCGAACCCAGGGACTCACCGCCATCCTCCACCGCATCAAACGCTCCGTGGCCTCGGCGGCCACCTGATGCTTGGCGTTCTCGAGGTCGCGGGCCGGGGGAGTGGCTTTCTCCGCCGGCGCGAAGCGAACTATCTGCCATCCCATGGGGATGTTCACGTCGGCGAGCGACTCATCCGCCAGTTCGGTCTCCGAACCGGTGACGAGATCGCCGGCTCGGTGCGTCCGGCATCCAAGGGAAAGAGCGCCTCGCTCGAAACGATCACCGCGGTCCAGGGGAAGCCACCCGAGGTTCTGCGGGAGCGACCCGAGTTCAGCAGCCTGGGCGCGGTGCACCCCAACGAGCAGCTGCGACTCGAAGCCACGGGAAAACCCGGCGGCCAGGCCGACTATACCAACCGTGTCATCGATCTGCTCTGCCCCATGGGCAAGGGACAACGGGCGCTCATCGTCGCCTCGGCCAAAGCCGGAAAGACGATGGTGTTGCAGTCCATCGCTCAGGGCGTGAGCATCAACTACCCCGCTGCTGACCTGTTCATTCTGCTGGTGGATGAGCGTCCGGAGGAAGTCTTCGAAATGGAGGCTGCCGGTGTGGGTGAAGTCATTGCCTCGAGCTTCGACAATCCAGCGCAGCGCCATGTGGCGGTGGCGGAACTGACCCTGGAGCGGGCCCGCCGCCGGGTCGAGATGGGCGGCGACGTCGTGCTGATCGTCGACTCACTCACCCGCCTGGCTCGCGCCTACAATACAGTCGAGAAAGGCACCGGCCGCACCCTGTCCGGCGGACTGGATGCGCAATCGCTGGAGAAGCCCAAGCGGTTCCTGGGCAGCGCCCGGCGGATAGACCCATCGCAGAGCGGCGGATCGCTCACCATAATCGCTACCGCGCTGGTCGACACCGGCAGCAAGATGGATCAGGTGATTTTCGAGGAGTTCAAAGGAACGGGGAACAGCGAGCTGGTTCTGAGCCGGGAGTTGGCGGAGCGGCGGATCTATCCGGCCATTGATCTCGTGGCCAGTGCCACCCGGCGCGAGGAGCTGCTCCTCCCGGACGACGCACTCACCGCGTCCAGAGCCCTGCGCCAGCGAATCGCGGGAATGACACCGATCAACGCGATGAACGATTTACTCACCGACCTGAAGCGCTATCCGACGAATGAGGAGTTGATTCGGGCGATTAAGGGGTGATGGTCGAGGGTCTAGGGTCTAGAGTCCAGAGCCGATGACATCCCCGTCTACAAGCGCCAGCGTAGACCCTCGACCCTAGACCCTAGACCTCCAATCAGTTCCCAACCGACTTGGCTATCCCGGCCAGCCGCTTCTCGATCTCCGCTTTCGGCAGCCACCTGCCGCGCAGCATGACCCCGGAGCGGCGGGTCGTGTTGGCCACATCGGTGAGGGGATTGGCGTCGAGCAGAACCAGGTCAGCCCGCTTCCCGACGCCGACGGTCCCCGTGGTGGCAGCCGTACCGAAAAACACTGCTACGTTCCGGGTCCCCGTCTCCAGGGCCTGATAGGGGGTGAGTCCCGCCGCCACCAGGGACTGAAGCTCCCGATGGACGGAGAATCCGGGCACGTTGTAGATCTGCGGCGCGTCGGACCCAAGCAGCAGCCCTGCCTTACCCGCATGCAGCGCCTTGATCAGCTTTCGACGCATACTCATCGTACGGCGAGCGGACTCAGCTGACGCCCCAGCGTCCCGGAGCAGCGAGCTCTTCTCCCCGGCCCACTTGGAGAGAGTGGTCGGTGCGACGTATCGCATTTCGGGCCGCTGCTGGAGGACCTCCACGGTCACGTCCGGCATCAGGTTCTCCATCAGCACCTGAGTGGGAACGTTCCACACCTGAGTCTCACGGGTGGCTTCGACCAACCCTGGAAGCCTCGATTCATCGAGGTACTCGCCAAGGTTGAGCCCGAAAAATTCCGACTCTGCCGCCGTTATCGGCGCCCCGTCACGCACCATCGCTTCGACATAGCCGTCAAGATGATCGATAGTCGCGTAGCCGGTCTCGAGCGCGCGCGCCAACCCGACCTGCAAGGGTACGTGGCCCGCAAACCGGATGCCGACCCTTTTGGCCGTGGCCGCCAGGGTGTCGAAGACCTCGCCGGAGATGCCGGGATGGATCTTGAGAAAGTCGTATCCAGCGGCCTTCTGCTCGGCCACGATCCGGGCAGCCGCCCCCGGCGTGGGCACGCTGTTGCCGTTGAGCGACGGTCCTGAGGTGTAAATCGTGGGGCTGAGCAGCTCGTTTCTGGCAGCGCGAGCCCGAAGATCCAGGTGGCGCGGGTGTCCCAGCATGCCGCGTATCGTGGTGACGCCACCTGCCACGTAGAGAAACAGCGTGCGCTCGACGACGCTGTCCGGCGTGTCGCCGCCCGGGATGTGCGCGTGCATCTCGGCCAGTCCCGGGATCAGGAACTTGCCCCGACCGTCCACCCTCAGCCCGCCAGCCGGCACTTTGACCTGGCTGCTCGGACCGATCACCACGATCCGGCCTCCCCTGACCACCACCGTCTGCCGCGGGATGGTCCGCTCCCGATCCATGGGAATTACGGTGACGTCCACAAACGCCACCACCGAATCGGAGCGCGCTAGCGGAGGGGCGGAGAGGAGCAGAACGGCGGTGGCGAGCTGCAACATCGACTCAACTCCTGGTGGCGGCTGCGCGATTGGCTCGCTCGAACTCCTTCATGAACGCTACCAGCGCCTCGACCGACGCCGGGGGGCATGCGTTGTAGAGGCTGGCGCGCATCCCGCCGGCCGATCGGTGGCCCTTTAGCCCATCCAGACCCCGCTTGGCGGCTTCCTTCACGAACTTCTCCTCCAACTCCTCGGTCGGTGCCCGAAAGCAGATATTCATTCTGGACCGGCTGTCGCGCTGAGCGGTGGCTCGAAAGAAATCGCTGGCGTCGAGGTAGTCGTACACGCTTCGGGCCTTGGCCTCGTTACGCTGAGCCATGGCCGCGAGTCCGCCCTGCGACTGGATCCACTTGAACACCTCGCCCATCACGAAGATTCCGAACGTGGGCGCGGTATTGTAGAGTGACTTTTCCGCCGCATGGGTCCGGTACTGCAGCATCGTGGGCAGGCTCTTGGGCCCGCGCTCGATGAGATCATCCCGGATGATGACCAGTACGACTCCAGACGGCCCCAGGTTTTTCTGGGCCCCCGCGTAAATCAGCCCATATTTCCGGACGTCGATCGGCCGGCTGTACATGTCGCTGGATGTATCCGCGATCAGGGGAGCGCCTTTGGGCACCGAGGGCTCGCTGGTCCATTGGGTGCCGTAGATCGTGTTGTTGGTGGTGAGGTGGACGTAGGCTGGGTCGGCGGAGTAGCGGATCTCGTCCGGCTTGGGGATCCGGTCGAAGTTGCTGGCCTCGCTCGTGGCCGCGATGTGGACCTTGCCCAGCTGCTTGGCCTCCTTGACCGCCTTCTGCGACCAGACCCCGGTCAACAGATAGTCGGCGGTGCGGTCGGCCGATAACAGATTCATCGGAATCATCGAAAACTGGAGCGAGGCGCCTCCCTGAAGAAACAGCACCCGGTAGTTATCCGGGATTCCTGCCAGATCGCGGCACGCCTGCTCGGCCTCGTTGATGATCCGGTCGAACACCTTCCCCCGGTGGCTGTGCTCCATGATTCCGATCCCGCTGCCGTCCACGTTCCAGATGGCTTCCTGCGCCTTTCGGAGGACGGGCTCGGGGAGAACGGCAGGGCCGGCGCTGAAGTTGTGGATGCGGTCGGGCATAGTAGAGTCGGGAGTCAGGAGTCGAAAGTCAGGAATTTCGGCGAAAGTGAATTATAAAGCGCTACTTGCCGTTGCGGGGCTCGCGGCCATCGATGGCGCTGAGCTCGGCACTGATGATGTCGCTGTTGCCCTCTTTGATTCGATTGAGCGCGGCTCGTTCGGGCTCTCCATCAAGGTGGATTCGTGCCAGGGTAGCCTGGGCGCCGTGATAGATGATGTTCTCCACTTCTTCTACGTTGATCGACGCCCCAGCCAGAACTCCAAAGACATGAGCCAGCACACCGGGACGGTTCCGGTGCCGAATGGTCAGCACGTGGGTCGCGGAACTCTTGGCGAGGCGGTTGACCACGTTGGGGACCTCGCCGGTGGCCTGGAACGACTGCACGATGCGGAGCACTTCATGCGCAATGGCCACCTGGGCCTGGTCGGTGGACGCGCCGACGTGATGGGTGCCATACACTCCCGGGCTCTGAGTCACCGGGCTGAAGAACTCGCCCGTGCCACCCGCCGGTTCATTCTGGAAGACGTCGAGTCCAGCCCGAATCCCCCTGTCGCGAACCGCTTCCAGGAGCGCCGCCTCGTCGACCACTGATCCGCGCGAGGTGTTCAGCAGGTACGCTCCCGGCTTCATCAGCCCCAGGAACTCCTTATTCACCAAGTGCTTGGTCTCGGCATTGGCGGCCACGTTGACGGTCACCGCGTCCGCGTCCCGCGCCACATCGAGCGGTGTCTCGGCATAGGCGATCCCCAGACGATCCGCCTCCTCGTGCGTCAGGCTCCGCGACCAGGCCACGACCCGCATACCGAAGGCGCGGGCGCGCACGGCCACCTCCCGCCCGATCTGACCGAGCCCCACGATTCCCAGCGTCCGGCCATACAAGCCGCGACCCTTGGAGTGGGCGGCCTTGTTCCATTTGCCCTGACGCAGCTCCGCCACCTGGTCGGGAATGCGCCGGTCGCAGGCGAGCAGCAACCCCATCACCAGCTCGGCCACGGCGATCGAATTCTTGCCCGGACAGTTGGATACGAAGACGCCGAGACTCGACGCCGCTTCGACATCGATGCTGTCGATCCCGGCTCCGGCGCGGATGACCAGGGTGAGCGCGGTACCCGCCCGAAGCGTGTCCGCGTTCACCTTCTTGCCCCGGACGATAAGGACGTGGGGGTCGGTCTGCCGGAGGAGCGCCGGAAGCGCCTCGGCCTTCGCATCGGGCTCGAAGACCACGGTGCACCCGAGATCCTTGAGGCCATCGATTCCTACCTTTTCGAACTTATCCGCGATCAAGACCTTCATTCAGTCTCCGGTTGTGCCTAGGTCTAAACAAGATGTCCGGACTTTGACTTCGTCTCTCTCGACCCTCAAAACGTATGCACAAACAGCCCGCTCCGCAGCTTGGGCTCAAACCAGGTGCTCTTGGGCGGCATAATGGCGCCGGCGTCCGACACCGCCATCAGCTGATCCACGGTCGTCGGATACAACGAGAAGGCGATGGCCATTTCACCCGAATTCACCCGCCGCTCCAGCTCCGCCGTACCCCGAATGCCGCCTACAAAATCGAGCCGCTTATCGGTGCGCGGGTCGCCCACACCGAGGATGGGGCCCAGCACCTGATCCTGCAGGAGCGACACGTCCAATGATCCGACGGGATCGGTGCGGTCGATATTCTTCTCATGGAGCTCGACCCGATACCAGGCACCCGCCAGGTATACACCGAACGTCCCCGGCCGAGGCGGACGAGGGTCATCTACCGGCGTCACCCCGCCGGCTTGTCGCAGCGCCTGGAGCACCTGTGCCGGCGTTTTGCCGCCCAGATCGCGAACCAGCCGATTGTACGGCATGATCGTGAGCTGATCGG
>Ga0190265_10003002_pt1 | contig 11467 bp, 10 predicted proteins | sample Popmic124T_FD_133135 | JGI IMG/M metagenome (GOLD analysis project Ga0190265, IMG submission 133135) | Populus adjacent soil microbial communities from riparian zone of Indian Creek, Utah, USA - 124 T | ecosystem: Environmental > Terrestrial > Soil > Riparian zone | place: USA: Utah | collected...
GCGGCCGGGATGTCCGGCAGCACCCGCACCAGATGCATGGCCTCGGCCAGGTCGACCTGCACGTCGGGCCCCAGCGCGAGCGTGTCGTCCGAACCCGCCACCAGCGCGTCGGGGACATCGAGGGCGGTGATCGCCTCGGTCAGCAGCCGATCGCTGGACACGTTCGGCCACAGGTCGGCCGCCAGCGCGGCGCGGGCCTGCGGCCGCGGGTGCACGGCCAGATAGGCGATCAGTCTCCGCGCATCCACCCCCAGCGGCACCGTCGCCCCCGCGACGGTGAGGGTGAAGGAGCCGAGCACGGTGACCCGGGTGGGGTCCTGCCGCGCCGCGCTGGACGGGCGAGATCGTCGCTGATCGTCAGACATGCTTGTCCCAAATATTGGTGTTGCTGCCGTTGTCACTCGCGCACAGCCCAATGGCGTCGAGTCCGCGAAGAAGTGTTCTCCGTGCCAGGCGCCTTGCCAAGGGCCATGTTCGTCACAGCTACGGCCCGAACGCTGCCAAACGTGTGACGTTGTGTTGCGTTATCTTACTCACCGAGCGGCTTTCATGCGCACATGGGTGCCCGATCCGTCGGCCCAGATGTGCAACGTGTCGCAGAGCTGCCGCGCGATCCACACTCCGCGACCCTTCGGATCAGCCGGATGTGGCGGCTGCAGGCCCGGTAGCGGGTCGCTCAGCTCGCCCTGATCGTGCACCTCGCAGATCAGCACGTCGTCGGTCCAGAGGTACAGCTCGGCCTCGTGCCCGCCGTGCTCGACCGCGTTGGTGGCCACCTCGTTCACCGCGAGCACGACGTCCTCGGCCCGGTCGGGCTGGTAGTCGGCGGCCAGCGCCGCCCGTTCGACCGCGGCCCGCACCTCGTGCAGCTGCCAGGCCCCGAAGGTCAGCGCGATGTCCGGCGGCCGCAGCACGATCGGAGCGGACGTCGGCTGCTCGGTGAGCACCTCGCGCGGCGTCCGGTGCTCGGCGTTCTCCAGCGGCCGACCGCCGACCAGCAGCAGATCGTGGTTGCGCCGGGCGCCCTCGATGATGCTCTGGTGGAGAGGCAGCTCGGGAAAGAAGCAGGTCAGCGTGACCGGTAGCTCGGCAAGGGCGACGTTCATCGCGGCGTCCAGCTCGGTCCAGAAGCCGCCGTCGGACCCGTCGAACCGGCTGATGTGCTCGGCGACCACCGTGATCGGCCGGGTGCCGCCGCGGGTCAGCTCACGCAGCTCCCGCGCCCGCTGCGCGGCCACGGTCTGCCCCGAACAGGTCTCGGTCGACTCCGGCAGCGCGAGCGGGACGAGCTCGATCCCGTCGCCCAGCGCGTGCAGCAGCGCCTCCTCGGTGACCGGGCGCAGGATCGCCGCCACCGGCTCGCCACGCTCGGCGGCCGCCACCACCAGCGGCGTCAGCTGCGCGACGAGGTCGGCGTGCGAGTCGTGGAAGCCCGCGGTATGCCGCAACCGCACCGCCTGCGTGGCCCGGGTGGCCTGGACCTTCACCGGGTGGCCGCCACCGGCTCGGGCAGCACCAGGCTGCTGCTCCGCTCGGGGTGCGGCTCGACCACGAGCTGTGCTGCGAACGGCGCTCCGCAGCGGTCGAGCAGCCGCAGCACCCGCGGGCGCACTCCGGTCAGCCGCAGCCGGTGGGTGCTGGGGAACTCCTCGGCGGCATGCACGATGCTCACCGCGCCCCGGACGTCGAGAAAGCGTAGCGACGACAGGTCGAGGGCGATGTCGGTCGGGGCGGAGTGCGAGCGCAGGGCCTGGTCGAGCATCGTGTCGAGCAGGGTCTTGATGCGCAGCCGGTTGCTGTGGTCGATCTCGCCGGCCAGCCGGGCGGCGCCCTGCCCGTTGCGCGTGATCCGCAGCAGGTTGTCGTCGTAGGCGGCCGGGCTGACCAGCTCGGTGTTGTGCATGCGGCGCAGCTCGTCGATGGCCGTCTCGTTCCACCGGCGCCGGTCGTACCGGCACAGCAACCGCATCGAGGGATGGCTGCCCAGCACGCGCTGGCTGACCCGCTCGAAGGCCTTCACCCGCTCCGCGCCGCCCGAAGGCAGCAGCGCCGAGCTGGTGTCCCCGGTGAAGCGCAGCCGCGGCCAACCCCGGGCGGTGCTGTCGTCGATGTGCCCGATCAGCAGCCGCTCGAGCTGGTCCGTCGGACCGGTGAGGATCTGCCGGGTGGTCTCGGTGGGGACCACCACGAGCTGGCCGTCGGCGATGGCGCCCCGGACCGGCACCCGGTCGTCGGCCAGCCGGCCGAGCACCGCGGCCGCCGTCTCGTCCTCGAAGTAGAGGACCCGCTCGCCGTTGTCCAGGCCACCGGCCAGCCAGCCGGCCGTGACCTCCCACAGGTGCTCATCACTGTCCGCGACAGCGCACGCGTGGTCGACGAAGGTCAGCTTTCCATCCGCCTGTACCATTTACGCACCTGGTTCGACCATCCAGCTGAACGCACCTGATCGCCCCCGACTCTGCGTTACCGGCAGAGACCTTACGTTCCTCTGAACGTGTCATCCGCATCGGGTCGGCGTGTCGCTCCGGCGTGTTGCTCACAGTGACGGGTTGACGTGCCCGCGGTGGTGTCCGTGCTGCCGGCATGGCCGCCGCGAGCCCTAAGCTCCTGACGTGCCTGAGGCGGCGGCAGGGGAGCGGCTCGACCGGCTGCTGACCGTACCCAACCTGCTCAGCCTGCTGCGGCTGGCCGGCGTGCCGCTGTTCCTCTACCTGCTGCTCGGCCCGCGCGCCGACGGCTGGGCGATCCTGGTGCTGGCGCTCGGCGGGATCACCGACTGGCTCGACGGCAAGCTGGCCCGGTTGCTCGACCAGCAGAGCAGGCTGGGTGCGCTGCTCGATCCCGCGGTGGACCGGCTCTACATCCTGGCCGCGCTGGTGGCGCTGGGGGTGCGCGAGGTCGTCCCGTGGTGGGCGGTGGGCGTGCTGATCGCACGCGACCTGGTGCTGGCCGCGACGCTGCCGCTGCTGCGCCGCAGCGGGTACGGCCCGTACCGGGTGAGCTACCTCGGCAAGAGCGCCACGTTCCTGCTGCTCTACGCCTTCCCGCTGCTGTTGCTCGGGCAGGGCAGCGGCTTCTTCCCCGACCTGGCCCGCCCGATCGGGATCGCGTTCGCGGCCTGGGGCACCGCCATCTACCTCTATTCCGGCGGGCTCTACCTGGCCCAGTTCGTGCTGGCCATGCGCACCCGGCCCGCGGCATCGACCGGTCGGGCGCCCACTACGCTGCCGGAGTGATCCCCGAGGACCTGCAGTACACGGCGGCCCACGAATGGGTGCGAGAGCTGGGCGAGCGCGTGGTCCGGGTCGGCATCACCGACCACGCCCAGTCCCAGCTCGGCGACGTCGTGTTCGTCTCACTGCCCGCGGTCGGTGACACCGTCACGGCCGGTGTGTCGGTCGGGGAGGTCGAATCCACGAAGTCGGTCTCGGACATCTACGCACCGCTGACCGGGACGGTGGTCGGCGTGAACGCGGCGCTGGCGGACCATCCCGAGCTGGTCAACTCCGGGCCGTACGAGGAGGGCTGGATGATCGACATCGAGGCTCCCGACGGCCTTCCGGCCGACCTCCTGGACGCGTCGGCGTACCAGGAGCTGATCGGAAACTGACCGGGGCTTCCCGCGAGCGGCGCGCACGGTAGGTTGACCAGCGCACCGCACGCAGCCGCACGCACGCCGCACCGACACTGCAGTGCGGCAGAAACCAGTAGCAGCTTCCACGAAGTAGGAGACCCCGAGGTGACCACGAACGACGGGCCCGGCGTACCCCCGGAGCGATCCCCGGAAACCACCTCGGTCTTCCGCGCGGACTTCCTCTCCGAGGTCGAGCCATCGACGACGGAGCAGTCGGTCTCCGGCCTCGAGGCGCTGCCGGCGGGCTCCGCCCTGCTGGTGGTCAAGCGCGGACCCAACGCAGGCTCCCGGTTCCTGCTGGACCGGGCGACCACGAGCGCCGGCCGCCACCCGGACAGCGACATCTTCCTCGACGACGTGACCGTGTCCCGCCGGCATGCGGAGTTCCGCAGCGATGCCGGCGAGTTCGTGGTGGTCGACGTCGGCAGCCTCAACGGCACGTACGTGAACCGGGAGCCCGTCGACACGGCCGTGCTGGCCAACGGCGACGAGGTCCAGATCGGCAAGTTCCGCCTGGTGTTCATCACCGGTCCGCGGGAGTCCGGAACCTGATCGGGAACGCGAGCTCGACGCCCGTCCGGAGGCGGGCGTCGGGCGTGCGTCCCGTGTAGCGTCGAGGGTGCGAGACGTCAGGAGGAGGAGAGCGCATGAGCGAGATGCGCGTCGTGGGCGTGCGGGTCGAACTGCCCGCCAACCAGCCGATCCTCCTGTTGCGGGAGACCAGCGGCGACCGGTACCTGCCGATCTGGATCGGATCGGTGGAGGCCACCGCCATCGCCCTGGAGCAGCAGGGAGTCAAGCCCGCTCGGCCGCTGACCCACGACCTCTTGAAGGACGTGATCACGGCGATGAGCAGGCGCCTGGAGCAGGTCCGGATCACCGACCTGCAGGACGGCACCTTCTTCGCCGAACTGGTCTTCGACGGCGGGGTGAAGGTGTCGGCCCGGCCGAGCGACTCGGTGGCGCTGGCGCTGCGGATGGGGGTGCCGATCCACGCCGAGGAGAGCGTGCTCGCCGAGGCGGGACTGATCATCCCGGACGAGCAGGAGGACGAGGTCGAGAAGTTCCGCGAGTTCCTGGACTCCATCTCGCCCGAGGATTTCCGCGGCGCCCAGCCGTAGTCCGGGGCGCGACCAGGGCGCCCGGCATCGACACGCCCGGTAACGGCGCGCCGGGGGCGGCGCGCCGCGTTGACCCCAGGGTGTGGCCGCGCTTACCGTCAGCTCCTGAACAGCGGGCCGTCAGCCACCGGCCCCGGCGGAAGGAGCGCGGTGGACAATCCGCCGTCCGACCAGCCTGAACAGGGCGAACTCTTCCCGGACCCGTTGCTGGGTGCCGGGCTCGACGGGCTTCCCGACAAGCTCGTCGGTTTCCGCGGCCCGACCGCCTGCCAGGTCGTGGGCATCACCTACCGGCAGCTGGACTACTGGGCGCGGACCGGGTTGGTGGCGCCCTCGATCCGCAGCGCTGCCGGCTCCGGGTCGCAGCGGCTGTACTCCTTCAAGGACGTTCTGGTGCTGAAGGTGGTCAAGCGACTGCTGGATGCCGGGGTCTCGCTGCAGAACATCCGGGTCGCGGTGGAGCACCTGCGCCGGCGCGGCATCCGGGACCTGGCCGGGATCACGCTGTTCAGCGACGGCACCACGGTCTACGAGTGCTCGTCGGCCGAGGAGGTCGTCGACCTGCTCCGCGGTGGCCAGGGCGTGTTCGGCATCGCCGTCAGCGGGGCCATGCGCGAGATCAGCGGTTCGATCAAGGACTTCCCGGCCGAGCGGGCCGACGGCGGCAGCGTCGACGAGTCGCCGGAGGACGAGCTCTCCCGTCGGCGGGCCCGGCGCGCCATTTCCTGATCCGTGCCACCCGGCCGAGTCCGGCGCAACCGCGATCCTCGATAGACTGGCCGCGCAGTCGCCGAACCAGCGCGGGAGAGACCCGGATGCCACGAGCCGGGCGCCGAAGGAGCAACTCCTCCCCGGAATCTCTCAGGCACCCCGGACCGCGCCGGTGAGACGCCTCTGGAAAGTGACGGTCGCGCTGAGGCGACCGTCCGCCGACGGGGAAAGCCCGCTATCGGGTGAATCTCGCAGGCGCCCGAGCCGCGGGCAGCGACAGAGGGGGAGGCCATATCCGTATGCCCTGACCCCGGAGGCGCCCGATGCCCGACACCGCGAGGATCAAGAAGCCACCCACCCGACCCACGCTGGCCGAGCTGGAGCAAGGCACCCCGTTCACCGAGCGGCACATCGGCCCCCGACCGGACGAGCTGGCCCGGATGCTCGCTGCGGTCGGGGTCTCCTCGCTCGACGAGCTGGCCGACGCCGTCGTGCCGGACAGCATCCGCGACATCGAGCCGGGCGCCGGGACGCTGCCGCCGGCCGGCAGCGAGTCGGCGGTGCTGGCCGAGCTCCGCGCGCTGGCCGCCCGCAACACGGTCACGGTGCCGATGCTCGGGCTCGGTTACGCCGGCACGATCACCCCGCCGGCCATCCGGCGCAACGTGCTGGAGAACCCGGCCTGGTACACCGCCTACACCCCGTACCAGCCGGAGATCAGCCAGGGCCGGCTGGAGGCGCTGCTGACGTTCCAGACCATGGTCTCCGACCTGACCGGGCTGCCGGTGGCCGGCGCCTCCCTGCTCGACGAGGCGACCGCAGCCGCCGAGGCGATGACCCTGCTGCGCCGGGCCGGCCGCTCGCCCAGCGCCCGCTTCGTGGTGGACGCCGACACGCTGCCGCAGACCCTGGAGGTGCTGCGCACCCGGGCCGAGCCGCTGGGCATCGAGCTCGTGGTCACCGACCTCGTCGACGGGCTGCCCGCGGGCGACTGCTTCGGGGTGCTGCTGAGCTACCCCGGCGCGTCCGGCGCGGTGCGCGACCCCCGACCGGTGATCGACGCCGCCCATGACCGGGGCGCGCTGGTCGCCGTGGCCGCCGACCTGCTCGCGCTGACCCTGCTCACCCCGCCCGGCGAGCTGGGGGCCGACGCCGCGGTGGGCAGCACCCAGCGGTTCGGGGTTCCGCTGGGCTACGGCGGACCGCACGCCGGGTACCTGTCGGTGCCGGAGAAGCTGGCCCGCCAGCTGCCCGGACGGCTGGTCGGGATGTCCCGGGACGCCGACGGCCACCCCGCGCTGCGGCTGGCGCTGCAGACCCGCGAGCAGCACATCCGCCGGGAGAAGGCCACCTCGAACATCTGCACCGCGCAGGTGCTGCTGGCTGTCGTGGCCGCCTGCTACGCCGTGCACCACGGGCCGGACGGGCTGCGCCGGATCGCCCGGCGCGCGCACCGGATGGCCACGGTACTGGCCGCCGGCCTGCGCGCCGGCGGGATCGAGGTGGCGCACGACGCGTTCTTCGACACCGTGCAGGCGGTGGTGCCCGGCCGCGCCGCAGGGGTGGTCGACGCCGCGCACGACGCCGGCATCCTGCTGCGCCGGGTCGACGCCGACACCGTGGGCATCGCCTGCTCCGAGGTGACGACGACGGCGCACCTCGAGGCGACCTGGGAGGCCTTCGGGGTGCCCGGCGACGTCACCGCGCTGGATGCGGCCACCGACGACGCGCTGCCGTCCACGCTGTTGCGGGAGAGCGACTACCTCACGCATCCGGTCTTCCACGAGCACCGCTCGGAGACTTCGCTGATGCGCTGGCTGCGGCGCCTGGCCGACGCCGACCTGGCCCTGGACCGCACCATGATCCCGCTCGGTTCGTGCACGATGAAGCTGAACGCCGCCGCCGAGATGGAGGCGATCACCTGGCCCGGGTTCGCGGACCTGCACCCCTTCGCCCCGGACGCCGACACCGAGGGCTTCCGCGAGCTGATCGAGGACCTGGAGCGCTGGCTGGCCGAGCTCACCGGCTACGCCGCGGTATCGCTGCAGCCCAACGCGGGTAGCCAGGGCGAGTTCGCCGGCCTGCTGGCGATCGCCGCCTACCACCGCTCGCGCGGCGAGGAGCACCGCGACGTCTGCCTGATCCCGGCCAGTGCGCACGGCACCAACGCCGCGTCGGCGGTGATGGCCGGAATGCGGGTGGTCGTGGTGGCGACCTCGAACAACGGCGACGTCGACCTCGACGACCTGCACGCCAAGATCGCCGAGCACGGCGACCGGCTGGCCGCGCTGATGATCACTTACCCGTCCACCCACGGGGTGTTCGAGACCCGGGTACGGGACGTCTGCGACGCGGTGCACGCGGCAGGCGGGCAGGTCTACGTCGACGGGGCCAACCTGAATGCGCTGGTCGGGGTGGCCCGGCCGGGCGCGTTCGGCGGCGACGTCAGCCACCTCAACCTGCACAAGACCTTCTGCATCCCGCACGGCGGCGGCGGGCCCGGGGTCGGACCGGTCGCGGTGGCCCAGCACCTGGTGCCGTTCCTGCCCGGTCGCACCCCACGCGCCGAGGGCGGGGTCGGGGCCGTGTCGGCCGCGCCGCACGGCAGCCCCGGGGTGCTCCCGATCTCCTGGGCCTACCTGCGGCTGATGGGCGGCGACGGGCTGCGCCGGGCCACCCTGACGGCCATCGCGGCGGCCAACTACGTGGCCGTCCGGCTGCGCGAGCACTACCCGGTGCTGTACGCCGGGGCCGGTGGCTGGGTGGCCCACGAGTGCATCCTGGATCTGCGCAAGATCACCAGAGAGTCCGGCATCACCGTCGACGACGTGGCCAAGCGGCTGGCCGACTACGGCCTGCACGCGCCGACGATGTCGTTCCCGGTGGCCGGCACCCTGATGGTGGAGCCGACGGAGAGCGAGGACCTCGTCGAGATCGACCGGTTCGTCGACGCCATGATCGGGATCCGGGACGAGATCGCCCGGGTGGCCGCGGGGGAGTGGCCGGTCGAGGACAACCCGCTGCGCTGCGCCCCGCACACCGCGGCCTGCCTGGCCGACAAGTGGGACCACCCGTACTCGCGCGAGCTGGCCGGCTACCCGAAGGGGCTGGTGCCGGGGGTGCACAACGGCAAGGTGTGGCCGCCGGTGCGCCGGGTCGACGGTGCGCACGGCGACCGCAACCTGGTCTGCAGCTGCCCTCCGGTGGCGGCGTTCGCCGGGTCGGAGTGAGCCGCCGCGGTGGCCGGTGCCGGGCGGATGGGCTCCCCTCCAACCCACCCGCCCGCACTTGAGAGAGCACGACCAGGTGTCGGCTGATACCTGGCCGCCGTGTGAGGGTTCCCACAGGTGTCGTCGTTGACAACTCGGCACCTCTGCCAACGTCAGGGCGGGTGGACGACCGTGTCGCAGAGGGCGATCAGGCGGTCGCGCAGCGGTGCCGCGCGGGCGCCGAAACCGGCCTGCGCGCGCACGTACTCGGCCCGCCCGGCCGGGGTCTCGATCCGCACCGGCCGGTAGCCGAGCGCGGCCAGGTCGTAGGGGCTGGCCCGCATGTCCAGCTCGCGCACGTCGAGCGCCAGCGCGAAGCAGTCGGCCAGCAGCTCCGCCGGCGTGGCCGGGACCAGCTTGTACGCCCACTTGTAGAGGTCCATCTGGGCGTGCAGGCAGCCCGGTTGCTCGGTGTCCACCTGGCCGGCGCGGGTCGGGGAGAGCGCGTTGCGCGGGCGGGCGGCCGCGGTGAAGAAGCGGAACGCGTCGTGGTGCGTGCACTGCACGGGCAGCGACTCCAGCACCGCGTCGGTGCCGGCCGCGCCGAGGCGCAGCGGCACGCCGGCGTGCCGCGGGGCGTCGCTGCGGTAGACCATCGCCCACTCGTGCAGCCCGAAGCAGCCCAGCCGGGGTGGCCGGGATGCGGTGGCGACGAGCAGCGCGCGCACGAAGCGGGCGGTGCCGCGCAGCCGCTCCGGCAGCGCAGCCGGGTCGAGGCGCACCAGGTCGCCCTCCCGGACGTGCCCGGGCACCCGCAACAGCTCGGCCCCGCCGCGCAGCGCCACCCCCGGCCCCGGCCGCCAGCGCTCGAGGTCCCGCGGCCGCAACGAGTAGTAGGTGAACAGGAAGTCCAGCACCGGGTGGGCCTCGCCGTGGCGGCGCCGCTCCCGGTGCGGCGTCGTCCAGTGCCGGACCCGGGCCCGGTGCGCGGCGGCGCGGGCCCGCCACTGGTCCTCGTCGAGCACCTGGACCGGAAGCGTCGAGGTGGTCATCGGGCCGCTGCCGTCCGCCAGCGGTTCAGGGCCACGTCCACCAGCTCGACCCGGCGCAGGCCCGGGACCTGCTCCAGGGCGAACCAGCCGGCCTGGTCGGTCGTGCCACCCACCTCGTGCGTGAGCTTCCCGCCGACGACCGTCGCCACGAAGAGGTGTCGCACCCCGCGCATCCGGCGTGTGGCGCCGTCCGGGCCGGCCGCGACGTCGACCTCGATGGCGTCGACCCCCAGCGGTGCGCCCAGGGACACCCGGAAGCCGGTCTCCTCGCGGATCTCGCGCACGGCCGCGGCCGCGGGGTCCTCGCCGGCCTCCAGCCCGCCGCCGGGCAACGTCCAGCTGTGGCCGTGCAGCCGGGCCAGCAACAGCAGGCCGTCCCGGATGATCACGCCGTAGGCGGCCACCCGGATCCTCATGCCCCGATTCTAGGAAGCCGCGCCGGGCTTCCTCGGATCGGACGCCGCTGCCAGGGTGGGATCATGACCGAACCTGCACCGGTGGTCCGGGCGGCCCGCGGCTCCGAACGCACCGCGACGACCTGGCCGACCGAGGCCGCGCTGCGGATGCTCTGCAACAACCTCGACCCCGACGTGGCCGAGCGTCCGTCCGACCTGGTGGTCTACGGCGGCACCGGGAAGGCCGCGCGGGACTGGCCGAGCTTCCACGCCATCGTGGCCACGCTGCGCGGGCTGGCCGCCGACGAGACGATGCTGGTGGTGTCGGGGCGCCCGGTCGGCGTGCTGCGCACCCACGAGTGGGCGCCCCGGGTGCTGATCGCCAACTCCAACCTGGTGCCGGACTGGGCCAGCTGGCCGGAGTTCCGCCGGTTGGAGGCGCTCGGGCTGACGATGTACGGCCAGATGACCGCCGGCTCGTGGATCTACATCGGCACCCAGGGCATCCTGCAGGGCACCTACGAGACGTTCTCCGCCCTGGCCGCGCAGCGCTACGGCGGCAACCTGCGCGGGCGGCTGGTGGTGACGGCCGGGCTCGGCGGCATGGGTGGGGCGCAGCCGCTCGCGGTGACCATGAACGACGGGGTGGCGTTGGTGGTGGAGTGCGACCCGGCCCGGCTGCGGCGGCGCATCGACGGTCGCTACCTCGACCGGGCCGCGGGCTCCCTGGACGCGGCGGTGCGGATCTGCGAGGCCGCCCGCGCGGCCGGCGAGGCGCTGTCGGTGGGTGTCGTCGGCAACGCCTGCGAGGTGCTGCCCGAGCTGCTGCGCCGCGGGGTGCAGGTGGATGTGGTGACCGACCAGACCTCCGCGCACGACCCGCTGGCCTACCTGCCGCGTGGGGTGGACGTGGCCGACTGGGGGGACTACGCCGCGGCCAAGCCGGACGAGTTCACCGACCGCTCCCGGGAGTCGATGGCCGAGCACGTCGAGGCCATGGTCGGGTTCCGGGACGCCGGCGCCGAGGTCTTCGACTACGGCAACTCGCTGCGCGCCGAGGCCCGGCTGGGCGGGTACGAGCGGGCCTTCGACTATCCCGGCTTCGTACCGGCCTACATCCGGCCGCTGTTCTGCGCGGGCAAGGGCCCGTTCCGGTGGGCCGCGCTGTCCGGCGACCCGGCCGACATCGCGGCCACCGACGCGGCGGTGCTCGACCTGTTCCCGGAGAACGAGTCGCTCGCGCGCTGGATCCGGCTGGCCGGGGAGCGGGTGCAGCACCAGGGGCTGCCGGCCCGGATCTGCTGGCTCGGGATGGGGGAGCGGGACAAGGCGGGACTGCGGTTCA
>Ga0190265_10003003_pt1 | contig 11467 bp, 9 predicted proteins | sample Popmic124T_FD_133135 | JGI IMG/M metagenome (GOLD analysis project Ga0190265, IMG submission 133135) | Populus adjacent soil microbial communities from riparian zone of Indian Creek, Utah, USA - 124 T | ecosystem: Environmental > Terrestrial > Soil > Riparian zone | place: USA: Utah | collected...
CGGCGGCGACGGCGCTGCGGCCGACCTCCATGGCGAGGCTGCTCTTACCGACACCGGCTGCCCCTTCGAGCAGGAGGGTGCGTTCCCCGGCCGCCGAGAACAGCCGGGCTTGTGCCTCCGCCACGAGGGAGAGCCGTTCCACCATGCCTTCGGCGGCGGGCGGGATGCGTTCGGCGACGTGGACGCCGACCGCGGGATCGTTCTCACCGAGGGCTGCGTACAGCGCCTTGCTCCACTCTCGGACGAGGCTCTCGTCGCCGTCGACCAGGGCGCGTACGACGGCCAGCAGGAGGTCCGCGTTCGGGCGGCGCCGGCCCAGCTGAAAGCAGTTCCCGACCGTCGAACGCGCCGGCCATTCGCTTCTCGGGCGGCCCGCCTGATGCCAGTCCCGGTGAACTCGACGCGTGACCTCGGTAATGGACGGATTCTCGGCTCGCAACTTCAGGGTGCGAAGTTGCGCGATGAATCCGTCCATCGAGTGGATGTCCTCTGGTTTCCATGCCTCAGCCATATCCCCCACCTCCGGCAGGACCGTACAACGCACAACACTCGGATCGTCAACTATTTGACTTGAAAGCGGTGTTGGGGGGCATGTCGTGCAAGTTTCCTGCCCTGCCGGCCTCGGACGTTACGAGGTTGCGGCTCCCGGCCGTGCTGCGACTCTTCTCACCCCCGCTTCGCTGTCGAAATCCCGCATCCGCAGTTTCCGGAGCCATGGATTCCCCGCGAGTTCGCACGAGGCTGGGCTTTCCTTTCCCCGGCCCGACACGGCATTGCGCACGGGGGGATCGAATGGCGAAAACCCGGTGGGTGCTGTGGGGTTCGCCTTCCTGCTTCTCGTGTTGCTTTTCGGTGCCGTTGTCATGGGGGAGGGCCCTGAGCGGCCCGCGCCCAACGGGGCCCATCCGGCGGTGAGCGTCGACCGTCCAGGATCATCCACGATCCGCTACGGCCGCGCCTCGCTGACCGATTCTGGAATCGGCTCTGCCACAGCGAGCCGCACCAAGGGGGAGACATGTCTGGCGTACCTGAACCGCATTCCGTCGATGGCAGACGGCAGCTCCCCACCCCAGCGGAGCAGCGGACCGGTACCGCCGATCGCCCGGTGCCCGGTGCCGCGCAGGGGCAGGAGTCCTGGACGCTGGTCGTGGTCGCGGGCATGCTCGCGTTCGTCGCGATGCTCGACATGAACATCGTCAACGTCGCTCTCTTCGACATCGGCGACAGCTTCGGCATCGCGCCGTCCACGGCCCAATGGGCCCAGCTCGGATACCAGTTGCCCGTCATCGCCCTGCTGCTGCCTGTCGGCCGGCAGCTGGACCGGGTACCGCTGCGGCCCGTCCTTCTCGCCGCCATCTGCGGGTTCGCACTCTTCAGCATCGCCGCGGCACTCGCGCCGTGGGCCGCGTGGCTGATCGGCGCGCGACTGCTCCAAGGCTGCTGCGGTGCGGTGCTGTTCGTCATGATGCCTGTCCTCGCCCTGCGTGCCGTCGGGCCCGAGAAGCGCAGCCGGGCCATGAGCGTGCCGGCCACCTTGGGCCCGCTCGGTGCCGTCACCGGACCCACCATCGGCGGGCTGCTCCTCGACCACGTGGGCTGGCAGGCCGTCTTCCTGCTCAAGGTTCCCTTCTGCCTGGTCGCGCTCGTGCTCGCAGCCCGGGTGCTGCCCCGGCCCCCCGCGCCCGCGGTTTCCCCCGAACCGCGGCGCGGGGTCCTCTCCGGCGCCTGCTCCGCCGTCGAAGCCGCGCTGATCGGCGGGGCGTTGGCCATACTGCTGCTCGCGCTGACGTTCTCCGTCGACTCCTTCGCGTGGCTGCTGCTCGCCGTGGCGGCGGCGCCCCCGCTCGTCCTGTGGCATCGGAGTGCGGCGGGGCGGGCCATCGCCGGGCTGTTGCGCGAGGCGCGTATCTGGGGCGTGGTCGGCTTGGTGTTCACCCTCGCGGCGGGCTTCGCCTCCATGCACTACGTACTCGCCCTCCACCTGCAACGCGACGCCGGTTTCAGCGGGACGGCGACTGGCCTGACCCTGCTCGCCTTCCCCGCTGCCATGGTGCTCGCGGGCCCGCTCGGCGGGCGGCTCGCGGACCGGTTCGGCGCCCGGCCCCTCGCGTTCACCGGGGCCGTCCTGATCACCCTCGGGCTGGCGCTGCTCACTCCGCTCGACGCCGACTGGACCTCGTACGACATCGCCTGGCGGCTCGCGATCGCGGGCGTCGGAATGGGCCTCAACGGCGGGCCTGCCCAAACGCTGGCCATGAGCGCGGCGCCGCCAGGCAAGGTCGCCACCGCGGGCTCGCTCAACCAGCTCTCCCGCAACCTCGGCTTCGCCCTCGGGCCCGCGCTCGCCACCGCAGCGAGCTCCTTCGGTGGCAACTCCGCCGCCTCCGCACGCACCGGGCTCCTGCTGGCCCTGGCCCTGGCCTGCTGCTCCCTTCCGATGCTCAGGCCGGTGCTCGGGTGGCAGCGGCCCCCGGCCGGCTGACCGGAGCCGCACGCGCAACGCAGCCCGTTCCCGTACCTCCTCCACGGGGCCCCAGGCCTTCCGCAGCTTTCCTTTCAACCTCGCGACCTCACAACTCCTGTGCATTCACGCCTCTTTGGAGATCCTTCATGTCCCTGACCGAGCCCGTACGAGACCCGGAGAACCACGGGTACTCCGCGTCGGCGCACGAACCCGAGCCGACACGGGACCCCGTGCCCATGATCGGCTGCCCCTACAAGACCGACCCCTATCCGCAGTACGAGAAGATGCGGCACGAGGGCCCGGTCCATCCGGTGCTCTTCCCCAGTGGTGTCCAGGCCTGGCTGGTCACGGGGTATGCCGCCGCGCACCGCGCGCTGAACGACCGGCGCCTGGGCAAGAATCACGACTTGGGCAACGAGGGGTGGCGGGCACGTGCCGCGATCATGCCCGAGCCACAGCACTCCCAGCTCCAGGCGCACCTGCTCCACCAGGACGCCCCCGATCACGGCCGGATGCGCAAGCTCGTCCTGGACTCCTTCACACCGCGCCGTGCCGAAGCCCTGCGGCCCCGGTTCCAGGAGCTCGCTGACGCACTGATCGACGCGATGCCCGCGGACAGCGGTCCGGACGGGATCGACCTCGTGGCGTCGTTTGCCGCGCAATTCCCCTTCCTGGTACTCGCCGAGGCGATCGGGCTGCCGCCCGAACTGGCCTCCGCCTTCGACCGCGACTGGGGGAAGGTCGTCCAGCCGGTCGGTCCCACCGATCCCGGACGTCCCCGTTACGAGGCCAGGCTGCGGGGACTCCAGACGTACATCTCCGACGTCGTCGCGCACACCCGGGCCCACCCCGGCGACCACCTCCTCGGCCGGCTGGTGACCGCGAAGGACACCGGCACGCTCAGCCAGGAGGAGCTGGACTCGATGATCTTCCAGCTCCTGGTGGCCGGCCAGGAACCCGTCACCAACCAGATCACCACCGCACTGGTGACACTGCTGCGTCACCCCGAGGCGCTCGCGCGGCTGCGGGACGAGCCGGAGCTCCTGCCCCGCGCGGTGGAGGAACTGCTGCGCTACGACAGCGCCTTCGAGCTCACCACCTGGCGGTTCTTCGCCGAGGACAGCGACTTGCACGGCACCCGGATACCCGCGGGCGACTCAGTCATCGTCTCGCTGTGCGCGGCCAACCGGGACCCGGCGCAGTTCCACGAGGCCGACCGCCTCGACCTCGATCGCAGCCCCAATCCGCACCTCGCCTTCGGGCACGGCAGCCACTTCTGCCCGGGTGCGTCGGTGGCCCGTACCGAACTCGCCGTCGCACTCGGCACCCTGCTCGACCGGCTGCCGGGACTGCGCCTCGCCGTCCCGGACGACGACCTCGACTGGGTGCAGGCCGTACTCGCCCGTGGGGTCACCGAGTTGCCCGTCCACTACGACCGGCGGCGGTGACGCCGCACCGGCACGCGGCCGAAGCGCCCGGCGCCGGCGTCCCCGCCGCCATCCCTGACCTCTCGCCATACGCACGACCTCACACCATCATTGGAGCTTTGCCATGAGCACGTTTACACCTGCCCGTACCGTCGCCGGAACCTGCGCCGCGATCATGGAACTCCTGCTGGAGCACCGGCGAACGGCCGACGTGACGCTGTCCCCCCTGGAGGCCTTCGCACCCCAGCTGAGCCAACTCGCCCGCTTCGTCGAACGTGGAGAGCCGATCGTCTTCACCATGCCGGCCTTCCCCTGCAAGTCGCCCAACCCGGCCAAAGTGCTCGGCAGGCTGCCCGACCAGGGGGAGTATCTGTCTCTCCTCTTCCTCAACGACCTGTGCCATCGCATCCAGAGACTGCACGCCCCCGGTGCACGGCTGATCATCTGCTCCGACGGCCACATCTTCAGCGACTTCGTCCGCGTGCCCGACCACGACGTCGACGCCTACGCCGACGAGCTGCGGACGATGATCACCAAGGCCGGGCTGACCCGGATATCCGTCTTCGACCTGCGGCAGGTCCTCGGCGAGATGCCCAACGACGACAAGCGTGCGCTGGTGCACGACAAGTACGCGCCCAGTGTCGAGGAGATGCGTGCCGAAATGCGCGCCGACGAGGAGACGTTGCGGCTCTACAGAGGCATCACCCGGTTCCTGGTCGAGGACACGGCCGACTTCGACGGGTCGCGCTCGGCCCTCCAGCGCGAGTGCCGACAGCGGGCGTACGGCGTGATCCAGCGCAGCCGCGCGTGGGGCGACCTGATCGCCGACCAGTTCCCGGGCACGTTCCGGCTCTCCATCCATCCGCAGCATGCCGGGTCGCCGAAGTACGGCATCCGGCTCCTCGAATCGCCCGACGCATGGATGACGCCGTGGCACTCCACCGCGCTGCTGCGCGCCGACGGCACCTGGCAGCTGATGCCGCGCGCCAAGGCCGAGGAGGTCGGCCGTCTGGTGGAGCGCGACGGCCGTCCCAGTCACTTCGAGGCCGTCCAGTCCGGTTCCTAGTCCCTTACGTGGAGGTTGTCCGAGCTCCGTCGTCGGCCACCTCCCTCAGCACGGCCTGCTCCTGAGACCCGGTGGTCTTCACCGGCCGGTCCGTGACCGCCGTACGGCCCGTGTGGTCGAAGGCGATCAGCGGATGGCCGGTCAGGGGATGGTCCACCACCGCCGCCCGTACTCCGAACACGTCGAGGAGTACGGGCGGCGTCAGTACGTCGCGAGGGGGTCCGGAGGCGACCACGCGCCCCTTGCTCAGGACGATCAGCCGATCGCACAGTGCGGCCGCCGCGTTCAGGTCGTGCAGCGAGATGAGCGTCGTGCGGCCCAACGCGCCCAGGAGGCATATGAGTTCGGTCTGCCGGCGGATGTCCAGATGGTTGGTCGGCTCGTCCAGCACGAGTACTTCGGGCTGCTGAGCCAGCGCTCTCGCCAGCAGCACCCGCTGCCGCTCACCCCCGGAGAGCGCAGTGAAGGGCCGCTGGGTGTGACCCGTCAACTCCACCTGTTCCAGGGCCTCTTGCACCGCCCTGCGGTCCGCCGCGTCCGCTCCCTCGAAGGCACGCTGATAGGGGATGCGCCCCATGGCCACCATCTCGTACACGGTCAACTCGACGTCGCTGCCCCTCTCCTGGGGCAGCGCGCCGATCCGTCGGGCTGCCTGGGCGGGTGGGAGGACGTGCACGTCGGCGCCGTCGAGGAGCACCCGTCCCGATGAGGGGCGCAGATGCCGGTAGACGGTCCGCAGCACCGTGGACTTGCCGCTGCCGTTCGGGCCGACCAGGCCGACGATCTCCCCTTCCGAGGCGAGGAGCTGGACCCCGGACACGACTTCGCGGCCGGCCAGAGCGACGGACAGATCCTTGATGTGGATCACGAGGTGCCGCCTCCGAGACGCCGGTTGATCAGATAGAGCAGCGTGGGCGCCCCGAGGACGGAGGTGACCACCCCGACGGGCAGTTCCTGGTCGTCCAGCGCCGTTCGGCACACCAGATCCACCACGGCCATGAGCACGGCACCGCACAGCGCGGACGCGGGAAGCAGCCTGCGGTGGTCGCCGCCGACCAGCATCCGGCACACGTGCGGGACCAGCAGACCGACGAAACCGATCGCCCCGGAGACGGCCACCAGCACCCCGGTGAGCAGGCTGGTGACGACGAACAGCTGCCTGCGAAGCCGGGTGCCGTCGACGCCGAGCGCCGAGGCGGTCTCGTCGCCCAGCATGATCGCGTTGAGGGCGTGGGCCTTCCACTGGAGGACGACGAAGGCGGCGGCCACCGCGAGCGCGGGCGCCGGCAGGTTCTCCCAACTGGCGCCGCCGAGGCTGCCCATCAGCCAGAACAGCACCCCGTTGGTCTGCTGCGCGTCCTCGGCCTGGAGGACGAGGTAGCTGGTCAGCCCGCCGAGCAGCTGTCCGATCCCGACCCCCGCCAGTACCAGGCGCAGTGGTGAGAAGCCGCCCGCGCGGCGGCCGAAGAACCACACCAGGCCGAAGGTGGCCAGGGCTCCCGCGAAGGCCGCGGTGGACAGCCCCACCCCGGCCAGGAACCCGCCCGACACCCCGAGCACTGTGGCGGCGACCGCTGCGAACGCCGCCCCGCTGGAGATGCCCAGGAGATACGGGTCCGCCAGCGGATTGCGCACGAGGGCCTGCACCGCCGTCCCCACCAGGCCGAGCCCCGCCCCGACGAGTGCCGCCAACAGGGCGCGGGGGATGCGCAGTTGCCACACGAGGAGATCGTCCGTACCCGGCCGGGGCGGCTGTCCGCTCAGCCGACGCGACACGACCGACCACGCCCCCGTCATGGACAGGTTGCTCGACCCCCAGGTCACCGCGAGGGACAGCGCCACGACCAGCGCGACGGCCAGGATCACGGCGAGCACCCCGGCGGGCACGAGGCGGGGCGACCCGACCCGTGGGGAGGTGCCCCCCGCCGGGGTCTCGCGCTTCCGGGCGAGCACGGGCATCTACCGCACCCCCGGCGAGGGCGAGGGCTCGGCGGTGAAGGCGTGAGCGGTGGAGCGCTCGGCCTTGTCGGGGAAGTCGACCCCGGGATGCAGCGCTTCCGCGATGACCTGCACCGCCGTCGCGTTCTCCACGGAGGGGACGGTCGTCACCTCCGAGCCGAGCCTCAGCAGGTGGTTCTCCCGTACGGCCTTCAGGCCACGGGTCGCCGGGTGGGTACGCAGCCACGACTCGGCCTTCTCGAAGGCATCCTCCGTCGCACTCCGGGTCGGCCGGTTGCGTACCGCGATCTGGATCCAGTCGGGGTTCTTGGCCACCACGTCCTCCCAGCCGACCTGCCGGCGGGCCGAGTCGCAGTCGGCGAAGACGTTGCGGCCCCCGGCCAGAGTGATCACAGCGTGTGCGATCTGCCGGTTGCAGGTCACGGTGGGCTGCTTGGTCCCGGCGTCGTAGTCGAAGACGAAGTAGCCGGGCCGGCCGGCGCCGGTGGAGGCGTCGCCCAGGGCCTTCCGTACGCCGGCGAGCTTCTCCCGTTGTGCGGCGACCAGTTGCTTCGCGGCGCGCGTGGTGCCGGTCACCTCACCGAGGCGGCGCGTGTCCCGCTCCACCCCGGACAGGTCGGTCAGCGGGCCGTCAGCGTCCTGCGGACAGGCGGTCGAGGTGAGGTACATGTGCGTGATGCCCGCGGCCCGGAACTCGTCCTCCGTGGCCACCTCTCCCATGCCACGGCCGCCTGACGCCGAGAAGGCGTCGATGTAGAGGTCGGCGCCCGATCCGAGCAGCTTCTCCTTGGGGATGACCGTCTTGCTGAGTGCGGGAACCTGCCGCGCCTCGGCGTCGAGATCGGGCGGCAGACTGCCGCGTCCCGGCGGGAAACCGGTGCCGATGACGCGGTCGCCCGCTCCCAGCCGCAGCAGCAGTTCCAGCGCGGACGCGTTGCTGGTGACGATGCGCTTCGCCGGGGCCGCCAACGTGGCGGTCTTTCCCTCGCAGTTGGTGAGCTTGATGCCGCCGTCGGACGAGCGCTGTCCGCTCCCGTTCCACGCGTCCCCGCTGTCGGCGCACCCGCTCGTCACCACGAGCAGCGCGGCGGCGCACCAGGCCGCCGCTCCCCGCATCCGCATCAACATGCCCCCTTCCGGTCCGTCCGGCTCCGGGCGTGCGAACCGGGACTTTCAGGTAGTCGGAGAGCGGGGCGCCCCGGTTCCCGGGCGGGCCGAGGTTTTCCGCGCCGGTTTTCCGTACCCCTGCCCGTCACCTCAGAGCCGGGTGACGAAGCGGCTCGGGCGCGGGCGCGGGCGCGTCGCGCGGAGACCGCGGCACGCAGCACGCGCAGCCGCGGTCCGGCAGGTGTCCCGACGCTTCGCCCCCTCAACCGGGACTGGCGCGGGCCTGGCCGGCGTCCGTCCGGTCGTAGCCGGCTTCGACCGGACCCCGGTCGGCGCCACCCCGGTTCACGCGGGCAGACCGCATCAGCTTCATGCCTGGTCCCGTCATGGCGGTCGTCGCCAGGGTCACCAGGACCAGTACTGCGAACAGTTGGGTGTCGATCAGCCGGGCCTCGTGGCCGATGCCGAGCACGACCAGCTCGGTCAGGCCGCGGGTATTCATGAGTACGCCGATCTCCAGCGCGCCGGCGCGCGGCAGTCCGGCCAGGTATCCGGCCAGGCCGGCGCCGACCACCTTCGAGAGCGTGGCCACGGTCAGCATGACGACGAGGAGCACGAAGCCGTCCGCGTCGAGCGACAGGTTCCCCAGGTCCAGGGACAAGCCGAATCCGAGGAAGAAGAACGGCAGCAGGAGCTGGGCGAGAGACGCCACCGAGGACGCCGTGGCGGTGCCCCGTGCCGGGGCGGGCGGCCAGGCGAGCCCGAACAGGAACGCGCCGATCAGCTGGTGGATGCCGAGCGCCGCGGTCAGTCCGGCCGACGCGGCCACACCCGCCACGCACAGGGTGCCGACGGCGGCGGGCGAGCGGCCGATCCGGCCCGCCAGCAGCCGGGCGAGCCCGCGGCGCACCGGCCCCAGTAGCACCAGCGCCGCCGGCACGGCGGCCAGGAGCGTGACCCACTGGCCGCCGTGGCCATTGCCCTGGGACAGAGTCAGGGCGACGGTGAGCACGACCCAGCAGATCCCGTCGCCGACCGCCGCCGCGTACAGGCTGAGCCTCCCGGTACGGCTGCCCAGCAGGCCGAGTTCGCTGAGGATCCTGGCCAGTACGGGGAACGCGGTGACGCTGAGCGCACATCCCAGGAACAGCGCGAACGCCGTCGGGTGCGCTGCCTCTCCCATGTGCCGCGAAGCCAGCCACAGGGCGGCGCAGGTGCCGGCGGCGAACGGCACCAGGAGGGAGCCGAGGGTCACCAGCGTGTACCCGTGTCCGCCGCGCGTCCTGCGGGTCTGCGCCAGCTCCTGCCCGACGCCGAACATGAAGAGCACCAGGCCGAGTTGGGCCAGGGCGTCCAGGCCCGTGACCACCTTCGGCGGGAAAAGCCAGGCAGATACCTCGGGCGCGGCATGGCCGAGCACCGAGGGTCCGAGGGCGAGGCCCGTGCAGATCTCACCCATGACCCGGGGCTGCCCGATCCGCGCCGCGAGCGCGCCCGCGGCGAGCGCCGCCACGAGCACGACCGCCGCGGCCAGCAGCAGCACCGCGGTGGTGCTGCCTGCGCTGCGGGCCGCCGTGCCCGGGCCCGCCGGGCCGCCGGCCGCGAGCGCGGCACCGGCGGCCAGGACCGGGACGACGGCGAGCAGGACGTAACCGCTCAGGCGTCGGCGGCGGCTGGCCCGTCCCGGCAGTCCGGTCCGTTCCTCGGCGGTGCTGCAGCCGTGTTCGACGGCATCGGTTCCGCCGTCGGCGCCGCTGGTCTCCCTTCCCTCTACGAGGCTCATGACGGGTCGCCTCCGACCTGCAGGCCCGCATCGGCGGCCGTCCGCTCCAGGCCGTCGAACGCGGTCACCTCCAGGTCCGGCGGCAGTCCGGCCTCGGGAGTTCCGTAGCCGTGGAGGACCCACGCCATGGGAATCCCGGCTGCTCGCGCGGCCCGCAGGTCGTAACCGCTGTCGCCGACCATCAATGCCGCCGTGCCCCCGGTCCGTTCCAGCGCGTGCCACAGCTGGTCGGGGGCGGGCTTGGGGCGCGGGCCTGTGCCGCCCGCGACCACGGCGTCGAAGTGCCGGTCGAGCCGGAGGGCGGACAGCAGCGCGGTCGCCACGCCCGCCGACTTGTTGGTGCACAGGGCCGTGCGCACGCCGGCAGTGCGCAGGCGCACGAGCAGGGCCTCCGCGCCGGGATAGGCGCGGGACTCCCGTCCGGGGCACGCCTCGTAGCCGCTCAGGTACGTCCGCTGCGCTTCGGCCACCACCGTGGGATCCGGCAAGGTGGCGGCCTTGCGGGCCGACGCCTCAACCAGGGCCGTGCCGCCCTTGCCGACCCCGTCGCGGACCTCCGAGCGGGACAGTTCCGGCAGCCGGTGAGTGCGCAGTGCGCGGTTCACCTCGCGGACGATGTCGGCCAGGGTGTCCACCAGGGTGCCGTCCAGGTCGAACAGCACCGTGTCGATCGTGCGCGGCCGCGTCACCGAGATCATGCGGACGTCCGGCGTTGGTACAGGGCCTGCCAGTACCAGGTGAACGTGGCGGCCCAGTCGTCGGCGACGCAGTCCCAGTCCTCGGCGGGCCGGTAGGCCGGGACGAACTTGCGGGCCTGCTCGCGTACCGCTCGATTGTCGTGGACGTCCACGACATCGGTCAGCAGACCGGCGTCCAGGGCCCGGGCGATGGCCGCCTCCCCGCGCGCGTGACCGTCGAGCGACTTGTCCGCGTACTTGCCGACCGGGTTGTTCACATAGAAGTTCCGGCCCCGCTCGGCAATGAGCGAAAGGTAGTAGCGGACGGTCGCGACGTCCATTTCAGCGAGCGAGTCGATGTTGATGCACAGATCGAATTCAGCGTCCCCGAGGCACATTTCGATCTCGTCGATGGGGATGAATGTGATCCGTTCGAACTGCTCCGGGGAAAGAACCGCCTCGAGGTATTTCCTGGAGACCGCCATGGTGGTCGGGATGTCGATGATCACGTATTGGGCGATGTCCTTGTTCGACATCAGCGTGTGGCAGGTGCGGCCGTATCCGGCGCCTATCTCCATGACCCTGCCGCCGTCCAGGTCGAGGTGCTTCTCGATGAAGCCCAACTCCTCGACGGCGCGCAGGTAGTCGAGGCAGACGTGCTCGCCGTCGTAGGTGACGGCGTACGGATTCCCCAGCTCGCGGCCTGTCGTGCGGCGCAGCCGCGCCCAGCTCTCCGGGCCGAGCTGCCCGGCCCGGTTGTAGATGAGTGTCTTGAGGTAGCGGACTCCGTTCGTCTCGACGTCGAAGTACGTGAGCCGGTAGTTCACCTGGCTCGTCTTGAAGTCGGAAAGGTCACCGATGCTGTCTTCGTTGACCTCGTTTTCGCCGATGTATTTCCATAGTTCGTTGACTTGCGGCTGCACATTCATCGCAGGCCTTTCCCGAAGAATTGTCCGGCTCACACCGGAGAATATGGGGCAGGAA